>WNGR01009547.1_pt1 | contig 18703 bp, 15 predicted proteins | sample 5407581 | NCBI WGS metagenome assembly WNGR01 (sample SAMN13153383, study PRJNA577476) | soil metagenome | isolation source: 80 cm soil or saprolite under Garry oak tree replicate 2 | place: USA:California | collected 2016-06-15 | reverse complement strand
CGGGCGGCAAACCGCTTAGCGGCGGCGGATTGATCGGAGCGGCAGTTGGAAGCAGGACAACCCGGTCATAGCCGGGCATCCGCGGATCGGCGAGTGTCGGCGGAACCAGCGAATCAGCCCCGACTTTCACGGCCGCGGGAACGACGCGTGCATAAGGCGGCGCGGTGTCGGCTTGGTAGAGGTAACCGCGGTTTCCGGCTGCGGTCTCGACGGGGCCCAGGACCTTGTGATAACCAGGGATCTGCACCGTATCTGAGATCAGGACGTACCGAACGGCGAGCAGTGGCCAAAGTCTGGTCGACGTGAGGAGAAAACGCGCTTGCCCCTGTGTTCCGGGCCGGCCGCCGATCAGCTCGTCGAAATAGCGGAGTTCGTTCCCCTGATAGCCCAGAACCTGGGGGATACCGTGCGCCATCAGCGTGTTTTCTCGATAAACGTTAAAGTCGAGCACTCGGTATGGCTTTGGTTCGGCGCGCAGGCGCGTCACAATGGCGTCGGCGCGATACAGGCTCTGGTTCGGCGGATCGGAGTACAGCCAGAACCGCCGCCCATCGCGCAACAGATCGGTGCCCACGAGCAGCGGCAGGCCCAGCGCGAATGCGACCAGGGGCACACTGCCCCGCTGGTAGGCGAACGCCAGCAGCGCCACGGCGAACAGCGCGATGGCGCCGATGAACGCCGATACCCGAATGCTCGACCCCAGGGCCAGCGCCAACGGCAGCCGCTCGGGCGCGGCGAGCGATTCGGCGAGGTGGCCGAATGCGCCGGCGAGTCCGAGCAGGGCGATGACGCCTGCCGCGACCATCCAGCCGCGGACATGCCCCGCCCCTTCCTTCTGCTCGAGTCGCCCCGCGCCCAGCGCCGCGAACGCGGCGGTGCAGAATGCGACTATGAAGAAGACCATGCCCGGCGCGCGCGTCTTCCGGACATACGGCATCACACTCCACCACAGCTTGTAAAACGGCGTCGCGTTGCTGAGCGCGATGAGCAGGAAGAGAACGCCCATGCCGCCCAGCCACCAAATCAGCCGCCGCCGCTCCCGGGCAAACCCGAGACCGAGGATCGCGAGCGCGATCACCGGCAGGCCGAGATACTCCGAGTGGAGTTTGAGCCCGTTCGAGCCCCAATACGTGTCCGACTCGCCCACGAATCCCGCGAGGAAGAACCCGGGCACGTGCTCCCATGGAATACCGAACGACGCGGCGCTCTCGAACGCGCCCGAGTAGGCGACGGCGCGCGGCGAATGTGGGATGTACTCGAGGAACGGCAGGATCTGCGGCGCCGCGATGCCGAAGCCCGCGACGACCGCAGCGAGCACGATCCCGAGGCGCGTCAGCCGGGGACCGAGGGGCTCGGTCGTCGGCTCACCGAACGTCAGATACAGCGCCCACAGCCCCGTCGCGATGAGCAGATAGTACGTCGTCTGTACGTGGGGACTCAGGAGACAGAGCGCGACGGCGATGGCGAGGAGCGGATAGCCCCAGACGCGCCGATCACGTAGTGCCGCGAGCAGCGCCAGGCATGCGAGCGGCAGCATCGTCGAGACGAACAGCTTGCCGTCGTGACCGGGCCGCGCGTAGGAGATCAGGATGCCCGACAGCTGGTAGGCGAGCCCGCCGACCGTCGACCCCACCCACGAGACGTTGAGGCGCTGCAGGAACAGGAACATGAACAGGCCGGCGAGGATGTAGTGGAGGACGAACCCGAGATTCGTCACCTTGTCGGCCGACAGGAACCAGCGGAGGAACGACGTCGGATAGAGCACGTCGCCATGCGTCACGACCGCGATGTACGGCAGCCCGTCCATGATCATCGGATTCCACAGCGGCAGCTGCCCCGTCGCGCGCCACTGCTCCGCTTGCCACTCATGCACGGCGTAGGCACTGGCGTACTGGTCGCTCATCGGCGCGGCCAGCCACTTCCCCCGCAGCATCGGGAACGCGAGGACGGCGATGAACAGGACCATGAACCCGGTGGCGGCCAGCGTCGGGTAGCGCGGCTGAAATGCACTGGCCGTCATGCTGACCTGCGGCGTCTGCTTATTCAGAGACTTTCTCCGTGATTATCGGAGCTGGAGCAGGCTTGAGGAGCAGTGCGATGCCCGCCGCACCGGTCTCGGTGAGCGTGAGATGCACGCGAGAGGCCAGACTCAACGCCAGCGCTCCCCCGCTGCCGAGAAAGGGCGTGAGAAAACCGACGAGTGCGAGATCTCTCACCCCTAAGCCACCCGGTGCGATGACGGCGATGAGGCCCATGACATAGCCCAGCGCGAACATACCCATCGCAGCCGGGATCGGCACGCTCGCGGTGGAAATCAGGCCTCGGATCAGCATCCAAAAGGCGACTCCAAAGGTCATCCAGCTCACCAGCATCAGGCCGCTCGACAACAGGATGGCCGATATGGGCAGTGGCGGGAGCGGCGTAGTCGCGTCGGCGAGGGTGCCGAGCCACTGCGCGGTTCGGCGCCAGGCCAGCACCCCGATCAACACGAGCGCTGCCAGGACGGCGCCGCCGAGCAAGACCGGCGACGCGGCGTGCGGCGTGGCGAACGCGACCAGCACGACGCCCGTCCCCAGCACCACCGCCTGCATCGCGAACGCCGAGACGGCGGCGGCGCTCCGGCGCACCCCGGCGCGCTCCGCGAGCACCACGAGCCCGGCGACGCTCCACACCTTGCCGGGGATGTAGCGGCCAAGATTGGAAAGGGTCCAGGCCCGCGCGGCGCTGGTGTATGGCAGCCGCTGGTCCCAGCCGCGCAGCATGCGGCGCCATGATTCGATCTGAATCGCGTAGGTGAGGAAGACGACCGCGACGGACGCCGCCAGCCAGCCGATCTTCGGATCGAGCGTGACATGGACCGATTGAAAAGCGGCCCAGTTGCGTGCGATCGAGCGCGCGATCAAGGCCAGGACCACGAGCATGGCGGCGATCTTGCCCGCCTTGAGCCAGCCCTTTTTCAATCTTTGACGAACTTGTACGCGATGGACCGCCCCAGCAGCCACCAGGGCGCGGGTATCGGCGGCCAGATGTACGTACCCGCGTAGTCGGCACGCCGGAAGCCATTCATCTCGCCCAGCCGGGTCATCGTCTGCTTGGTCCAGCTGTACACGTGGCCCCACTTGTCGGCCACGCCCAGCAGATTCCAGATGATTTCCTTGAAATGATAGGGATTGGGCACCGACACGACCCACACGCCGCCGGGCTTCAGTACGCGGTAGACCTCGCCGGCGGTTTGAAACGCCGTCGGCGTATGCTCGAGCACCTCGATCATGAAGACGCGGTCAAAGGACCCGTCGGGAAACGGGAGGCCCTTGGTGATGTCGTGAATCAAGACGTCGGGGCCGGCGAACTCGGGCGCGATATCGAGTCCCTGATACTTGATGCCTTGCGGGAGGAACTTGCGGATATCGCCCTCGCGGCCGCCGATATCCAGCACCGCATGGCCGGGCTGGGTCTGCGCGAGCTTCTGCGCGAGGCGATAGCGGATACTCTCCTCGCCCCAGTTCCGCCAACCGGCGCGCTTACTATAAAACGCGGCCAGCTCAGGCGAGGCCGGGGCTACGCGTTTCGCCATTCGTCAAGCTCCTCGGTATGACATGGATTCGAACGGAAGACAAAGTTACTTATCTTCGAGGCCATGCGCATCCTGCATCTCGTGACCGCGTTTCCGCGCGATGAGCGCGACATCATCGCGCCGTGGCTGGTCGAGCTGATCAAGCGGCAGCGCGCGGCGGGGCATGATGCACAGGTGTTCACCGCGTCCTATCACGGGTCCGGCGACCATCGCTTCGCCGGCATCCCGGTGCATCGGTTCCGCTATTTCTTTGCCCGCTGGGAAGCGCTGACGCACGACGAGTCGGCCGCCGACCGGATGCGGCGCTCCCTGCTCTACCGGTTGATGCCGGCGCCCTTCGTGATCGCCGGCATGGTGGCGGTCTGGCGGCTGTGCCGCCGCGAGCGCTACGACGTCATCCATGTGCACTGGCCGGTGCCGCTGGCGTTGTGGGGATGGGCCGCTCGACGCGCCAGAAGGATCCCGGTGGTCCTGACGTTCTACGGGATCGAGCTGCGCTGGGTGACGCGTTCCCTGTCCTTCCTCAAGGGATTCGTGCGCTGGGCGTGTCGCTGGGCCGATCGCGTCGTGGCGATTTCGTCCGCAACCGCGCGCGAGATCCGCGAGCTCGTCGAGGTCCCTGTCGACGTGATTCCGTACACGACCCCCTTTCCGGGCAGGGGCGACGCCCCACCCCGTGCCCTCGCGTCGGGAGACGGCCGGCCCGTGACGATTCTGTTCGTCGGCCGGCTGGTTGAGCTCAAGGGGCTTGCGTACCTGATCGAAGCGGCCGCGCGGCTGCGAGACCGCGTGCCGGCACGCATCGTCGCGATCGGCATCGGCCCGGAGCGCGAGCGGCTCGAGGCACTCGCGCGCGCGCGCAACATCGCCGTCGACTTCCGTAACAAAGTGTCGGACACCGAGCTGCACCTGGCCTTTCTCACGTCCGACGTCCTGGTCCTGCCGTCGATCATCGACGCGCGCGGCGACACCGAGGGACTCGGCGTCGCGCTGCTCGACGCGATGAGCTACTGCATCCCCGTCATCGCGAGTCGTGTGGGAGGAATTCCCGACATCATCGAAGACGGCGTGTCCGGCCTGCTCGTGCCGCCGGCGGATCCGCAGGCACTCGCCGACGCGATCGAGCGCGTCGCGGGGGATCCGGCATTCGCACGGCGGCTCGCTGAAGCGGGACGCGACCGGCTGCGCACCCGCTTCAGCTGGGACGTGATCACCACGAAGTGGGACGCGGTCTATCGCGTGGCTTCGGCCGCTTTACCGTCGGCGTCTTCCAGCCGTAGCTGAAACTCGTGGGGCGCTGCGACCGGCGACGCGGCCTCCACCCGGCCGTCGGCCGCAATGGCCGTCGCCCGCACGGCGCGACGCGCCCGCCGCCACCGCACGATCGTGTCGAGCGGCGCCACAAAGGGAGACTCGGCGATCACGCCCGCGATCGTCGTCCCGTACGCGGCTGGCGCGTCCGGGAAGCCGAGTGGCGCCGTGAGGTTCGGATGCCAGAGGCCCACCCAGAGTCCTCCGACCTCGCGGGCCGTGACCGCGAGCGCCAGCGCGTCCTCCGCCCAGGCGCCGGGCCGTTCGACACCGCGATACTTGCTCAGCGCGCGATCCATCCAGGCGAACGGGACTTCGTCGATGGCGATCGGCGCTGCGCCATCCCATCGCGGTACGACGTCGGCGACGCCGAGCCGGAACCCGTTCCGATCTGGAAAGCCGTAGGTCGTGTCGTAGCTGAAGCCGGCGCCGGCCATGGCGTGCTCGGTGACGCCGGGGTGGATCCGCACGTAATGCTGCTTTGGTCGATTCGGGGCTGTACGTGAGATCGCCCGCTCGCATCGTCCCCAGCGTGGGCGTGCCGCACAGGATGAACCAGGTAGACCGGATGTGTGCGTTCGCTTCGTGGTTCAGCACTCCCACCACGCCCTGGGTCACCGGATCGAACCCCGCGTTGCTCACCGCAGCTGCCACAACTCGCGCGATTCGCGCCAGGGATCCCTTCCGCGCGAGCTCGGCGATGCGGAGCAGCGTGAACGCCGGCCACCAAGAAACCACATCGAGATCGTGCGTGAACGCTGCGGCCCAGCGCCGCGCGTCCGGCCAGGGAGCGACGGTGCGAAATGCCCGCCTGCCCGCGGCGTTCCGGGTCGCTGCTTGTAACGCGAGGGCGGCGCGCTGAATCACCGGTTCGCGCTCGAGTCCTTCACGGACCAGCGGATTGGCCGAGGATGGAACGCGGCTGTAGCGGTCGCGTTCGGTGGCCCGCTGTTCAGCTGCGGCGCCTGCCACGTCGACGACGGCCTGCAGGACCGAGCGCGGCACCCGGACGACGCCGTCCGCCACATCGATCCCCCACCCTGCCCCCATCCACCCACGCAAATCCCGTGGCGCCGCTTCGATCAACTCCAGGCGAACGACGTCGAGTGATTGCGCCGCCGGTATCAGGCGGGCCAGATCGACCAACACGTCGATCGCGAAACGTTTGGCCGCTGCGAGGCCGGATTCGGGGAGTTTGATCACAGGGCGTCGAAACGTACATTACGACCCCAATGCCCGAAACGCTCCTCCCCAAAACGCGCATCCCGTGGCGTCACCTTGTTCTCTTCGGCTGGCTGCCCAGCCCGCTGAAGGTGCTGGCCTATCGGCTGCTGCTGGGTTACCGCATCGGACGGCGTGTGCGCATCAGCTTTGGCGGTGTGGTCATCGGCCGAAAAGTCGAGCTGGGCGATCACGTCGAGATCGGGTTCCTCGCCGTGGTTCAGGGCGAGTCCATCCGCATCGGGCGCCACTCGAGCATCGGGACGTTCAGCTATCTGTCGTGCAACGTGATCGAGATCGGCGAAGACGCGAAGATCCGTGAGCAGGTCTACGTCGGCGGGCCGCAGCTGCCGGAGTCGAAGTTTGTCCTCGGCAGCCGCACCATCATCCTGCAGCTCACGAACATCAATCCGACAAAACCGGTGGTCATCGGCGACGATACCGGCATCGGTGGGCACTGCTTGATCTTCACGCACGGCGCCTGGGCGAACGCGCTGGACGGCTATCCGGTGACCTACGAGCCCGTCACCCTCGGCGCGAGCGTCTGGCTACCCTGGCGCGTGTTCGTGATGCCGGGGAGCACGATCGGCGACGGCACGGTGATCGGAGCCAACTCGCTGGTATCGGGGAGAATTCCGCCGCAGAGTCTCGCGGTCGGCTCTCCGGCGAAGGTTGTTCGGTCGGCGCCAGATTTCCCAAAGCAGTTGAGCGACAGTGAGCGCTCCACTCTTGTTGCGACGATCATGGCGGAGTTCGATCGGTTCTTGCAGCACAGTGGCGTGCGTGTGGAATCGCGAGGGTCCATGCGGCTCTACCGGTACGGCCGCCGCACCTGGCGGCTGCTGTGGCTGCGTGGCGAGGCGCGGATGGACGGCGTTGCGGCAACCCGTGGCGACACGGTTTTTTCGGAGACCACACTCGCAGCGGACGAGCTGGGCGCCTTCGCCAAGCACGGCGTCTACTGGCTCGATCTCGGCGGTCGCACGCGGAGCGAGGGCGGCTCCCGCCTTACGGAGGAGCTCGCCCTCTTTATCGGCCGCTACGGAGTGCGGCTCGCGCGCGATTACGACCGCTAGCGGTCAGTGGATGTGGACGAAGTCCACCCACCCGCTCTCGTTCGCGACCAGGACCTGATTCCGGGCGGCGTCGACCGCTACTTCGCGCGGCACCCCGCCGACGGTAATCGTGCGCACGACGCTCCGTGTTACCGGATCCACAACCTCGACGAGTCCGGCGAACACCTCACCGATATACAGTTTGCCATCTGGGCCCAGCGCGATGCCCTCTCCGCCGCTGGAAAGCGGTACGCTGGCGACGGCGCCGCTCGACAGGTTGATGATCTGCAGAACGTTGCTGATCTCGTTGGCGACGTAGAGCTCCGTCCGATTGGTAGCGACCGCCATACCCTGCGGCCGCCCTCCCAGCGCGAATGTCCGGAGCACCGTCATCGTCAGCTGATTGACCTCCAGCACGCTTCCACCATCGCGCGTCGCGATGTAGACCAGCGTGTCGTTCAAGTTCAGCAAGTGATGCGAGGTCGCGGGCAGGTCGAGCGAATCGACGACGGTCTTGGACGGTACATCGATCTTGTAGAATCGATTCGCATCCGTCGTTACGAAGGCGGTGCCGCCATTCCGCGTCACCGCGATCGGCAGCGGACTTCCATTGACCGCAATGACGTCCGTCTGTGCGTTGGTGGCCACATCGATGATGCCGACGTTGTGGTTGCCGAAATTCGCCACATACGCTGTCGATCCGATGTCGTTGAATGCCAGGTAGGCCGGCACACCGCCCACGGGGATTGACGCCGTGACAGAATCGGTCGTCAGGTCGAATCGAGCCAGCGCAGCACCCTGGTCCTGGCTGACCAACGCGACGTTGCCGGAAGTCGCGACGCCGAGCGGGCCACAGCACACCGACACCCGCGTAACGCCCGTATCCGGGGGCGGCGGCGGCGGGGGCGGTGGAGGCGGTGGTGGAGGCGGCGGGGGTGGCGGCGGTGGTGGCACGAGCGAATCGTTCGGCTCGATGAAATCGACCCATCCCGACTCGTTCGAGACGAGGACATCGAGGCCGTTGTAATCGAGCGCGATCTCGCGTGGGACGCCGCCGACAGGAATCAGGCGCACGGTCTCCCCGCTGCGGCGGTCGATCACTTGCACGTAGCCGGCGAAGACGAGGCCCACGTAGAGGTGATCGCCGTTGTTGCCGATCGCCAGCCCTTCGCCCCCCCCCGCGAGCGGGATATTGGTAAACGTTCCCGTCCCGAGCTTGACCACGTGCACGACGTTGTTGAACTCGTTCGCGACGTAGAGCAGCTGGCCATCTGGCGAGAACGCCATGTCCTGCGGCCTGCCGCCGACGGCGAATGTCCGATTGACCGTCATCGTGCGCCAGTCGACTTCCATCACCGTCGTCGCGCGTCGCCACGTACAGGAACCGGCCCCGGGGGTCCATGATGATGTGATGCGAGGTCGCCGGCAGCGCAATCGATCCCAGCGTGTTCTTGGTCGCGATATCGATCTTGAAGAGCACATTGACATTGGTGGTGACGAGCAGCGTGCCGCCATCGGGCGACAGCGCGAGCGCAAACGGGTCGCCGGTCGTGGGAATCACGTCGGTCTGCGTGTTCGACGCGACGTCGATGATGCCGACGTTGTCGCTCCACTGGTTCGAGACGTATGCGCGCGTGCGCGTGGCGTTGAAGATCACGAGCGATGGGACCATCCCGACCGGAAAAGAGGCCGTCACCGTGCGCGCGTTCAGATCCACGCGGGCGAGCATGCCCGGCGACTGGCCAAAGTTGGGCTGGGTGATGTACGCGAATCCCTCCGGCGCGACGGCGATGCCCAATGGGCCGCCTGGCAGCGCCATCCGCGCAACGGTGCCATCGCCGCCGGGCACGGGCCGCGTCGTCACGAGCCCGTTCGTGTTCTCGTCAGTGGGCGTCGAGCAGCCAACGGCGAGCGTCGCGCCCATCGCCGCAGCGATCAGGATTGTCGGAAGCCGGCTCATGAGACCTTCTCACGAAATGGGGTAAGCCACACGTAGCCATGAGGGGCTCGGACGTCGCAATCCGAACCGCTCAATACGTCATAGCCCTTAGGGAGGAAACTCCGACGGGAAGGATATCGAGCCAGCCTGCTTCGTTCACCAGAATTACCTGCCCCGCTCCATCAAACGCGATTTGCGCCGGTCGGCCGCCGGTCTCGAGCATGCCCCGCTGCCGTAGGGACGCGAGCTCGATCACCCCGACCTTCCCGTGGCGTGGATGGCCCGTATAGAGGAAGCGGTGATCCGGACTCATGGCGAGCGCGACAGAACCGGTTTCAGGCGCGAGTCTCGCAACGCATTTCCCGCTTCCCACCCCAATCACATCGAGGCCGTGGTGTTCGTTCGCCACGTAGAGCGTCAAACCATCCGGCGACACGACGAGTCCTTGCGGCCATCCTCCGAGGTGGAACGTGCGCAGCACGCGCAACCGGCTCGCATCGACTTCCAGGACTGAGCCCGCGGCTCGGGTGGCGACGTAGAGGCGGTCCGCGGCCGGATGCAACGCGAGATGATGCGACGTCGCGGGGAGCGGCAGCGAGCCAAGGACTCGTCCCGTCAGCGTCGAAAGGCCGAAGAGCCGGTCCTCGTTGGTGGTCACGAACAACGTATGACCATTGCGGGACAGGAGGAGCGGCAGGGGGTCGCCGCAGACCGGCCAGGTCTGGATCAGCACGTGACGGGTCGCATCCATGACGGCGATTTGGTCCAGATATTGGACGCTCACGTACGCGCGCGAGCCGGATGGATCAAATGTCACGCAGCTCGGCGTGCAGCCGATGAAGGTGCTGCCCGTGAGCCGGCCGGTCGTCAGGTCCAGTCGTTCGATGGACGCGGCCTGACCGCGAGCGATGTAGGCGAGGTCGCGTCCCCGCGCCGCGATGCCGTACGGCCCTCCGGGCAGCGCCAGGCGGCGCGGCTGCGACGGGGGGACCACCGCGGCGGCCGAGGTCGCGGGTCCAGGTGGCAGTCCGGCGGCCCGCACCGCCGGCGGGGCTAGGGGGCGTTGCCGGGTTGGGCGGGGCGGATGCGTTCGGTACTGGAACCAACGCAGCACTTCGGGCGTGCCCGCCCGACGCAGGTCCTTCCAGCAATGGCCGGTAACGCGACGGACCAGGCGGTACGCGCTGGCGGTCTCGATGTGCGTTTGCGGCGCGAGCGAACGGAGCGGCGCGCGCGCCCCCCCCGCCGCGTCACCCCGCACCATCCAGTAGAACACGCACACCCAGCCCGACAACTCCTCATAGGGCGGGAGCCCTTCGCGGTGTAACAGGCGGTTGAGCTGGAAGCGGCTGCGGAGTCCCAGGCGCTCACACAGGGCCTGGGCCGATCCCACGCGGCCATTGTTGCAGACGAGCGTATTGAGCACCGCCCGGCCGTCCGTGGACAGCCACGGGAGTGCATGCTGGAGGAGTGAAGCGAGCGCGAGCGGCGGCATCGCAAAGGACTAATACCGATGATGTTTCGTTTTGGTCCCCAGAGGGAGACCAGCCTCTTGGGGCGGCGTGTACGGGGTGTACGGCGGTGTGTCGGTGCTGCCTATCGAATGAAGTCGACCCAGTTGGCTTCGTTGGCGACGATGCCGACGGTGCCGGCCGCGTTGAACGCGATGCGGCGCGGGACGCCGCCCGTGATGATTCGCCGGACGATCGTGGGGGTCGCCGGGTCGATCACCCACACGGTGCTCGAGAAGTAGCCCGTCGAGACGTAGAGCAAGCCGTTGGCCGGATTGCGCGCCATCGCGAACCCCCCGCCTCCCGGTAGGGGGATGGTACTCACCACCGTCCCGCTGGCCAGATCAAGAGTCTGGACAGACCCGGCCTCGTTGGCGATGTAGAGCTGGTCACCGTGGGGCGACACAATCAGCTCTTGTGGGTACCCGCCGATCACGAACGTGCGGTTGATCGTGTAAGTCTTGGCATTGACTTCCAGCACCGTTCCGCCCGCACGGGTGCTCACCCAGACCATGGAGTCACGGGCGGCGAACCCGTTCGCAGCGGCGCCGGTCGCGAGACGGGCGACGACGGCATGGGTCGCGAGGCGGATGGCATAGACGCTGTCGGCGTTGGTCGTGACCCACAGGATGCTGTCGCCGGGAGCCACGAGCACCTTGAACGCGTCGCCCGTGACGGGGATGGTGTCGACCCAGCTTCCCGTGGTGACGTCGACGACGGCGATCGATTGACTGTACTGATCGCTCACGTACGCCCGCGTCCCGACGCGATTGAATTGCACGTCCGACGGCAGGTCGCCGAGGCTCACGTCGGACAGGAAACTCGTATTGGGGAGGGTCGCCCGGGCGAGGCGGTTGGCCCAGGGGAGCGTCACGTAGGCGACGCCGCTCGGAGAGATCGCGGCCCCGAACGGGACACCGGCGACGGCAGAACGCGTGATCACCACGGTGACGAGGGCGGAGTCGCGCGCCGAGCCGCTGCGGGCCACGACGTACGTGCTGCCGCTGAGGACACCGGTCAGGCGTGTCCCTCGTCCCCCCTCCCTTGGCGCGGTGCGAACGAGGGTCGTGTCCCGCGACTCGAACGTCACTCCGGCCTGGGGAAGCGCGTTGCCGAGCGTGTCGAACACCTGCGCCGTAAGCCGGAGCGTGTCACCCTCGAACAGCAGGACGCTGCGTGGAGCGAGCTCGAGATAGCGATCGAAAACGGAGGGACCGGTCGCGTCGCTGCAGTGCAGCGCGAGCACCGCCAAGCCCAGCGCGATGACCGGACGAACGTGCCGCATGGTTTTATAGTAGTGGGGGCTTCAACGGCGCGCTACGTCGCTGGTGTTGCGGCGATGCAACGCTGCTAGCGGATCTACTTTTCGGTGCGAATTCTCCTGGTTTCCCGCTCGAGCGCGCGGACATCCTCGCGCATCCCGGCCAGGATCTCCCCCACGAACCCAAAGCCGAATAACACCACGCCGGAGATCACCAGCACCATGATCAGATCGAGGAGCGGCCGGAACCCGACGTGCGGGGGCCCGTAGCGCAGATAAAGCGCCACGATGCCCACGACCAGGCCGAGCGAGAACAGCATCGCCCCGATCACGCCAAAGAACAGCATCGGTTTGCGCGCGAAGCGAAGCTGGAACCAGACGGACATCAGATCGAGCACGCCGACGGGAATGCGGCTGACCCCAAATTTCGAGCTGCCCGCGCGACGCGGGTGGACCGGTACGGGCCGCTCGGCGAGCCGGAAGCCTTGCGAGGCAGCGATCACCACCATGAACCGGTGCCAGTCCGGACGCATCGGCACGACGTCCATGATTTCCCGCCGATATGCCTTCACCGAGTTCAAATCCTTGACGCGTACCCCGAACAGCCAGCGACACAGCGTGTTGTAAATCCCGGAGACGAGGCGCTTGTTGTACTGGCCTTGCTTCGTGCCGGTGACGACGTCCGCCTGCCCTTCCAGAATCGGACCGACCAGCGTCGGGATGTCGGACGGCAGGTACTGCAGATCGGCGGGGTAGTAGACCAGGATGCGGCCGCGGGCGAGGTCGGCCCCCGATTTCAGGGCATCGGCGATGCCCCGCTGTGTCCGATGGGTGACGACGCGCACGAACGGATGCTTGGCGGTGAGCTCCTCGAGCAGCCGCGCCGTGCCGTCGTGGCTGCCGTCGTTGATGATCACGAGCTCGCAGGCGTACGGCAGCGGCAGCAGCGCCTCGCGCGTGAGCCGCACGAGCTCGGCGAGGTTCTCGGCCTCGTCCTTCGCCGGCACGAGAACGCTGACGTCGGGCGCCGTCGAGTTCGTCGCGAGACTCATAGCCGCTTCCGCATCCGCGCGGGCAGGATGCCGAGCTGATCCCGGTACTTGGCGACGGTGCGGCGGGCAATTTTCACACCTTTGCGATCGAACATCTCCACGATCTGCTGATCCGTGAGCGGGTTCTTGGGCGGCTCGTCGTCGACCAGCTTCTGAATCTGCGACTTGATCGACCGCGCGCTGGCGTCTTCACCGGTCGTGGTCGTGAGGCCGCTCGAGAAGAAGAACTTGAGCGGCAAGAGGCCGCGCGGCGTCTGCACGTATTTCTCGTTGGTCACGCGGCTCACCGTGCTCTCGTGCATGCTGATCACGTCGGCGACCTCGCGCAGCGTGAGCGGCTTGAGATGGTCGATGCCCTTCTCGAAAAACTCGCGCTGCCGGTCCACGATGAAGTTCATGACCTTGAGCATCGTTTGCCGGCGTTGCTCGATCGCCTGAATCATCCAATGCGCGCTGTTCAGGCGCTGATTGATGAATTCCTTGCTCTCGGCGTCGTACTTCTTCTTGTCGCGCGCGATCTCCTGATACGTCTTGGAAATGCGCAGCCGCGGCAGCCCGCTGTCGTTGAGGAAGACGAGGTACTTGTCGTCGATCTTATCGACGATCAGGTCCGGGATGATATAGGCGTCGTTGGCGGCGGAATGCTGCAACCCCGGCTTGGGATCGAGCCGCGCCAGCTCGTCGGCGGCGCGCTGCACCTCCTCGGGCGCCAGGCCAAACCGCTTGCCCAGATCGCTCCAGCGGTGGGCGATCAGATCGTCGAAGGCTTCCTTGACGAGCCGGTACACCAGGGTGTCGGTGCGCTTCTGATTCTCGAGCTGCAGCAGGAGGCACTCGCGCAGGTTGCGCGCGCCGATACCGGGCGGGTCGAGCTGCTGGATGACGTGCAGCATCGCTTCGACTTCCGCCATCGTGAACGCCGCCACGTTGAGATCGAGCTCCGACTCGGCTTCGTGCTCCTCGAGCAGCTGATTGGCGCCCTTGAGGATCTCGTCGAGGCTGTGTTGGAGATACCCGTCCTCGCCGATGTTGCCCAGGAACTCCTCGGCGAGCAGCTGCTGGCGCGGATTGAGGTCGAGCATCCGGGTCTGGTCGCGCAGATAGTCGATCAGGTCTTTGCCCTCGACCGTGACCGGCTCGACGTATTCCCGCGCGTCGCTGTAGCTGCCGCTCGGCACGCCGTGCTCGGTGCGGTCCTGCAGCAGAATGCTCTCCCAGTCGGGCTCGTCCTCGGCCTTGGCCTCTTTCTCGGGCTTGTTCTGCTGCTGGTCCGCGGCCGTCGCCTGGACCTCTTCCTCGGGCTCGATCATCTCGAGGAACGGGTTGCCGAGCAGCTCCTGCTTGAGGTGTTGCTCCAGGTCGAGCAGCGGCATGTACAGCAGGTCCATCGCCTGGTATAGGCGCGGATTGATGCGCAGATCCTGGCGCAGGCCGACGTGCTGATGCAGGCCGGTCTTCATGCCGCGGGAGACATGCGCGCGCGCAGGCGCGTCGTGAGCGTGGGACCGAGGTAGAGCGAGGCGACGCGATCATCGAAGACGAGCTGCCGCACCGTGCCGGCGACCTGGACGCGGCCCTCGAACATGATGTAGGCGCGGTCCACGATATCGAGCGTCTGTTCGACGTTGTGGTCGGTGATCAGCACGCCGATGCCGCGGTGGCGCAGCCCGGCGACGATCGTCTGGATGTCGTTGACGGCGATCGGGTCCACGCCGGCGAACGGCTCGTCGAGCAGCAGGAACTTCGGCTCGGTCACGAGGGCACGCGTGATCTCGAGCCGGCGGCGCTCGCCGCCCGACAGCTGATAGGCCTTCTGCCGGCGCAGATGCTTGATGGCGAGCTCGTCGAGCAGCGTTTCCAGCCGCCGCGCACGCTCTTCGGCGCCGATGTTCAAGGTTTCGAGGATCGCGAGGACGTTCTCCTCGACGGTCAGCTTCCGAAAGATCGACGGCTCTTGCGCCAGATAGCCGATCCCGGCGCGCGCGCGGAGATACATGGGCAGTGCCGTGATATCCCGGTGGTCGAGGGCGATCTTGCCCTCGTCGGGCCGGATCAGACCGGTGATCATGTAGAAGGACGTCGTCTTCCCCGCCCCGTTCGGGCCCAGGAGCCCGACGATCTCGCCCTGCGCGAGATCCAGCGACACGTCGTTCACGACGCGCCGCCCCTTGTACGCCTTCACGAGATCGTGCGCCTCGAGGCGGCTCCCGCCGCGCACGACCGGGTGCTCGCCGCTGACGGACTCGCTGCGGGCGACCGTATCTTCGGCGAGGAGGAGGAAGTGCTGTGCCGCCGCCGCCCGATCGGCGGGCATGCTGGTCCACACGTCGGGGGCGAAGGAAACCGGAACGTCGCCCCACAGCGCGCCCGCAGGCAGGCGGAGCACCTTCAGCATCCCGAGCCGCGGCAACACCGAGTTCGCGAGATAGGCGCGCGCGTCGTCCACCGAGAGGCTGCCCGAATCCGGCACCTCGCCCTTGGCGTGGGCGCGCAGTTTCAGGAATTCCTCGCGATACGCGACGGCGAGATCGCTGAATGACGCGCTGCCCTGGTCGTCGGCGATGCGCGCCAGCGCCCCAGCCGCCAATGCCAGCGACGAGTCGCGGAAGAGGTCCGAAAGGTGGTCGAGCCCGGTCACGGCGAGGCCGATGGTCGAGGTGCCCGAGGGGGGGGAGGTGCGGAGGGCGCAGCGCGTTTCAGGCTGTCGGCTTCGACCGCCGGGCGCGGCTCCAGGTGCACACCGTCTGCCTTGCCGGCCACGACCACGCGATCGATCCGATCCTTCAGCATCGCGAGCGTGATGCGAGACCCGCGAGAATAGTTGATGGAGGGACCGGCATTCGTCGTGTCGCGCTCATTGGCATGGTGCGTCAGCGCCCGCGCCGGCGATCCCCGCGACACGAGCTCGTGCAGCCGGGAGCGCGGCCGGTGGGTGATCGAGTCCTGCTCCTGCACGAAGCGAATGGTGAGCGAGTCGCCAGTGATCCAGTCGGTCTCTTTGGCCGGGGTTGTGGAGTCGCGCTTGGCGGTGGAGAACGCGTTGCCGAAGCCCCGAGATTCGGTCAGCACCTCGCCGGGCGAGTCGATCGCCAGCGAGTCGGACTGAATCGTGTACAGCGCCGAGATCGCGTGGGGGCGGGTGGTGTCACCCCAGGCGAACGTCTGCTGCAGCAGTCGGTCGGCGATGCGGAGATCGATCGTGTCCGCCGTCAGCGTCCAGTCGGCGCCCGTCGCTTTGCCCTGGCCGAGCGCCTTCACTTGGCGGATGTCGCGCTGCGCCAGGCCGAGCTCGATCCGCGTCCCCACGAGCGTGTAGTTCTTGGCGACCTGCCCGGTGCTCCCCGGCCCCGTGCTCCCCCGTCCCTCGACGCTGGGCGTGCCGACGAGGACGCCGAATCCCGTCGTCTGGTCGAGCAGCATCGAGTCGGAGCGGGCCGCGAAGTCGCTGCGATCGATCGTGACCCTGCCGCCGGCCCACATGCGGTCGTCGCCTTTGAAGCGCAACCGATCGGCGACGATGATATAGGGCTCATGGGTGCCCGTGTCGCCGGGCTCGTTCTGCCGGTATTCGACGGTGGGGCGCTGGGTCGCGTACATCTCGACCGTGTCCCGCACACCCTTGGCGGCGCGCCAATACTTGAGATTGGGCCCGCGCAGCACCGACCCCGTGCGGCGGTTCACGGCCACGACGTTGTTGTGTGCTTCGAGCCGCTCGTCCCGCAGGAAGTAGGACGCAAAGCGCGCGTCCAGGGCCAGTCCCGTATCCCGAATCGCCACGCGGCCGATCAGGTCCAGCCGGCCCAGCGCGGGGTAATGCGCAAAGCTGTCGGCGGAGATGGTGGTGCTGGTGCCGTCGCAATGCGCGAGCACGCCGCCGCCGCCGTGCACGGTTTTGGTCCCGTCGGCGTTGGGGATTTCCGCGTAGTGGCCCATGGAATCGACGGCCACCCGGCAGGGCCGGCCCGCCACCGTATCCGTCGTCGCGGGGACACCTTGCAGCAGCAAAACCGCGGCAATCACCGGCGTCATTGATTCGGGAGAATGAACTGGCCGCCGGTGCCGTGCGGCCGTTTGGCGGTGATTTTCTTGAAATCGGGATCGGAGGTGAACCCGTCGCCTTCGACGTGACGACCGGGCTCGTCCCAGACGAAGCTCTTGTCGGAGCTCACCTGGTTGTGCACCTGGTTGTAATCCATGACCTCGGTCTTCATCGTCGCGCCATCCTTGTCGCGGACGACGATGACGTTGCCGCGGGCTTCCATGTCGCCCGTGCGCCAGTGATGCGTCCCCTCGCGGGACGTCAGCGTCGAGGTCGCTTTCCCCGTCAGGTCATAGAACGTCACGTGCACGTTGCGCAATTCGGCGCGCTGCGAGTTCGAGAAGAAGTACGCGGTATCGGCCCGCACGCGCGCGCGCAGGACGCCCGACTCGGTGACGTAATGGCTCATGCCGAGCAGCACCTGGTCCGCGCTGTCGAGCACGGCCTGAGTTGCGGTGACTGGCGTGCCGTTCTTACATGCGAGAGGCGCAAGCAGGAGCAGGAGGCCGATGGTTATCGACAGGCTGAAGCCTGCGCTCGGCACTGCATTGCCCTTAAGGGCACTGCTTCGCCGAGCACACCCTTCAGGGTGTGAATTCATACTGCACCTGCTTTCATCAGATCATGCAGGTGTACGATCCCCACGACCTTCTTGTCACTATCGAGCACCGGCAGCGCCATGATCCCGTGACGCTCCATCAGGCTCACGGCGGCGCTGGCCAACTCGTCCGCGGTCGTGGACTTGGGCGTCTTGGTCATGACCGCGCCGACCGGCATGTCGAGAAACTGGTCCGTGCGCTCCATCAGCCGCGTGAGATCACCCGCGGTGACGACGCCCGCGAGCGTCCCTTGCTCGACCACCACCACGGTGCCGCGCTTCCCGGCGAGCAACACCACGCATTCGCGCATCGGCCGCTGGGGCGCGAGCATGGGCAGATCCTGGGTCAGCATCACGTCGGCGACGCGCAGCAGCAGCTTGCGGCCGAGCACGCCGCCGGGATGCAGGGCGGCGAAGTCCTCGCGCCGAAATCCCTTGACCTCGAGCAACGTGACGGCGAGGGCATCGCCCAACGCCAGCGCGACGGTCGTGCTCGCGGTCGGGGCGAGTGTTTCCGGACAGGCTTCCTCGGCGACCGCGGCGTCGAGCACGACCGTCGCCTGCCGTCCCAGCGGCGAGTCCGCATCGCCCGTCAGCGCGATGATCGGTACGCCGAGCCGCTTCAACTGATTGACGAGACCGAACAGCTCGTCCGACGCGCCGCTCTTCGAGAGGACGATGCCGACGTCGTCTCGGCTCACGATGCCGAGGTCACCGTGCAGCGAGTCCACGGGATGGAGGAACATGGCCGGAGTCCCGGTGGACGTGAACGTCGCGGCGATCTTACGGGCGATCAGTCCCGACTTGCCGACGCCTGAGACGATGACGCGCCCCTTGGCGCCCGCGAGGATCTCGACGGCGCGCGCGAAGGCGACGCCGAGATTGTTCGCGAGCTCCTGGACAGCCGCGGCCTCGAGCGCGAGGACGCGCTTGCCACGGTCCACCAGGCGCTCGGATGCCGGCGCGAGCTTACGCACGGACGGCCTCCCGCACGCGATGCCAGACGTCGACGGCGAGACCCACGATGCCGGCCAGCTGATCGAGCGGCACCATGTTCGGTCCATCGGAGGGCGCGCGCGCCGGATCAGGGTGCGTTTCGAGGAAGAAGCCATCGGCGCCGGCGGCGGCGGCGGCATAGAGGA
>WNGR01003755.1_pt1 | contig 18703 bp, 28 predicted proteins | sample 5407581 | NCBI WGS metagenome assembly WNGR01 (sample SAMN13153383, study PRJNA577476) | soil metagenome | isolation source: 80 cm soil or saprolite under Garry oak tree replicate 2 | place: USA:California | collected 2016-06-15 | reverse complement strand
TGCAAGCTACCGCCCTCCCCTCTTTCTCATCGTCTCCACTGCCCTCTCGCTGCCGTCCTCTTCTTCCGCCCGCGCTCTCTTCTCTCTCCTTGCCCTTGCCTGCGAAGCGCCACCCTGCACTCCCTGCACTCCCTCTCGCCGCCCGGAAGCAAGCACTTCCGCCCACCTGTCTGCAACGGTCAAGCGCGAAGAGTACAGCTGCAGCGATCGAGCCTGCGGCCAATTTCTCCCTGATCAGGCGTTTGATTACCTCGCGACGAGACGACGGAGTCGGCGTCCTTAAGCAGCGACAGAAGATCCAGCTCTCGTGGAAGCACATACTCGAGAGCGCCATGGAGGTGTTCGAGCGCCGGTATCGTGCGAGTTTGCAAGGCGCGATTTGGCGACTTGACGCGACGACTACGCTGTGGACCTGGTGCGTATATATCTAATCACGGATGCGCTGACCAGCGCCCAAGGACATTGCGAACGACAGTGATCCTAAGCGCACACATCCGGGTTATCGGACAATTTGTGCCAAATGCGATGTTGAATTCGCGGATCATCGATATGTCATTCAATGAAGCATTCCCCAAGCCGCGCACCCTACCCTTTCGTCACCCTCTCCGCCACCTCTTCGCCGCACTCGCCGCTCCTCGCTCCCCCGCCATCTTCCCGCTGTCGTTGTTGTCCTCCCCCTGGTCTTTCTCCCCTCTCCCCTCCCTTGTGATGCGCTTCCCTACACGCCCCCTGCACCCACACGTCGTCTATAATGTCTTCTTTCATTCAGACCACAACTTATTTATTAACCTACCCTCCATTAGAGATTGATGGTTCAACAGAGGTGCCATCGCCGTCACACCTGCCAATCGTCATTCATCATCAACCATGACATGTAAATTGTCAATCAATGTGCCAATGCGTAGAGAACTTCAATGTCGTGGAGCAGGGCTGCAGGTACGTAAACCGACATTTTCGCCTCAGACATTTTCTTCTATTAATTTGTTGGGTGGTGAGTCTAAGAGGTCTGATTGGCCTGTGCACTGGGGTTACTAGTGTCTCGTTGGGTTTTGTTGGCTCTGCCCACGTTGTTGCGAACTTCTATGAGAAGTTACACTGTTTAATGGTACGCATATTATATTATCCCCTCGGCCTTGTTATATAATTACCCCACAGTGTTGTCAGTGCTGTGTGAAGCTACAACGTTGCTGTCATGGCCATTGATGACTGGTACGTCGGACCTATTAATAATACTGGCCACTGCGAAAGGTGAGCAATGCGCCGGTCCACCAACTCTGTTTCGTTGTATCTGATGGCCAGACATATTTTAGGGGTTGATGCCATCATTCACTCGTGTCCCCACTGCCCCACTCCCTTCTACTAACCTCCTGACGAGTATGTTCACATCACACGCCGCACCCACTCCACAGCTATGCAGTGTGCCGTCCTGCACTCATTCACCTCCGACTATTCCCGTTGACACCGACCGGACCTCCCCCGGAGCCTTCCTACTGCCCCTGCAGGTACTGGGACTGGTTGGCCCTTCATCTCCTTTACGGGTGCCCCCACTACGACCAAGCTCAGGCCTCCATCCTCCACCACCTACCCCGCCGACGCGGCGGCTTTCAAAGCGTCACGTTGGACAAATTCTTTGATAAGTTGGCCTACCCCCTACTCTTTTACTCGCGACACTTAGGCACAGCCTCAAGACCTGAGATGAGCCCTGTCCCATTTGATCCCAGATGAGCGATCTCCATCCGACACACCCCAGACCCTGCCTCCTGGCAGCCCACCGTGAGTCTTTTCCCTATTTTGGACTCTGCACCATACCAGCATGCGTTGACCATCTACCTTACATTTGATTATAGCCCTTCTCGCACATGCTACCCTGGGAAGGTGTCACCTGGATTCCCGCATGTTGTGCACACGGTCATCTTATATCGTGAAGGCCTTCTGCCTCACCTTCCTGCTTGTGGGTACTCCTACGTTACTCTACTGTAAATGCGTCATCTCACGACCGGTCTTGTGCATTGTACTGTCCCGAAATAAACATAATTTTAAAATTAAAAAAAAGAACGATTACTGTGATCTTGTAAGGGAATTATAATCGTATTGTGATTTATAATCGGGTAATCGATCTGATAATACCACATGTTCCTTATAATAGATCCCGTGATTCGTCGGGTCTTATAATCGCTTAATTAAATAATGCAACTGACAGATCTGATAAGAGAATTTATAAAGTTGATGCCCTCTTATAATGATTGTAAGCGTCAAGCTGCATTATATTACATTAGATAATTATAAGATCTTATAAACCCCCTCCCGAATTTTCCGACAATATATACGTAATGGTCCGTGCGCCGTTTCTCGCGATATATAAGCAGCGTTGGGGAAAGGTGATTCTTCATACTTACCTTGATGGCATAAGTCCCTTCATGTACCAGGGTTTATGGGCTGCGAGGGCCTCCCATAGCACGGCGACCTTGTCCCCAGGGGGAACTTGTGGTTTGTATGGGCTTCGGCTCATGCACCGTCTCAATATTTTCCTGTCCCGCTTCGGCCCTCGGGCTGGGCGGGCCTTATTTTTGTCGGTACATTGTCCTAACCCTAACCCTAATACACAACGGGATGACAATAGTTTATTCGTTCAGTTGTTGTACGAGTTACAGCACAGTTACAGCACAGGAACACATCATAAAAAGGACTTGAAAGTGGGGCCAAAATTTGATGACAATGATATTCTAAATTACATCAGACTGATGTGGAACGTCCGGCACTCTGTGAAACGTCCAGCACTCAAGAGTAAAGGCTTCTCCTGTAGCTGATGAGCTCTTCATGTATCAGAGAAAGCTTGGGGTCACGTACGAATTCGGTGAGATTCAGTCCTCTGCTTTCACAGTGACCTTCCTCTTTCCTCGGGAAGTCGACGACTTCCTCGGTAGTCGTGTTCGTGGGGGAGAACCGCTCCGCTGCGTCGATGGGGCCTCCCCTCCAAAAAGTCCCCACCCAACTAAACTCACAATTTGACGCGCCCCTAAGCCGATAATTAACCCGGAGAGGCATGCAACTCCAAGGAAGGCGTAGATTGGATACAGGGCTTGGAGGACATACACGGCGGCGCGATATGGCATACTGACGAAGGTGTCGAAAAGAATTTGTGAAGAAATAATGATTGGGGAAAGGAGGTAGAAGCCGACGGGGATGATGGCTAGGAATGGCGAGAGGAGAGAGCGGGAGATCGTGCGAAAAAGACCGGAGATATAGGAAATCGTTGACAGCCCGGTAGTGAAGGCAGAGGAGAGTAATGGCAGTATAGAGGATATCGGCGGAGAGGTTGGACCAGGGTGAGAAGGGGTAGCCCCCAAAGTCCCTGACGAAGGTAAACTCTGCACCATGGCAGGCGAAAACAACGTCGGTTTACAGGTTGGTTCTGCGGTCAGTATCGTTTCGGTAGCGGGACCGTGTACTGCAGGTACGGTTACTTGATGATAATATGGGCCTGCTCTACTAACACATCACATGACCTAGACACCCCTCGCGGCCCGCCCATGAGGGGAACTTGCCCGACACTCACCACGGGTATCGTAATTGCCGTCTTCGTCTTGACTCACTGCTGGTAACTCCCTCCCCATCAACGCTAGTCACTGCACAACACAGAATGTGTAGAGGGTCTCATGCACGGGCAGCTCTCGCGCGAAGCTATGCTGCACTTGGTGAGGAGGGCGTCGCTTGCGCTCACAGGGAATCGGTTGCGATCATCAGCAGTGGTGGCGTCGAGAGCTGGGCAGCAGGGATGCTCTGCGCGCTCTGGGGTTGCGTGACTGGGGTTGATCGACGTCGACTATCTCAACCCCTCCTCTCTGAACTGCCGACCGCCGCGCTCGCGGATGTTGAAAAGCCGAAGGTGAGGGAGGAAAACTGACGTGAAGACGGCATCGGCAGAAAGTTGAATCGCTTGTGCACTGCGTGCAGAGACGTTCTCATCCATTAGAGCTGGAAAAGTCTGGCCCCACCCGGATAAAAATAGCAGAGCTCTCCCATGACACACTAAGACCCCGCACGCGCTGTGCCCCAGCGCTTCCGTGCGCTCCTCTCCCAATCTTTTCCACATGCCCTCCCCTCAGATGCTGACGATCCGGACCACGGTGCTCTCTCTTCCTCCTCGACCATGCACGAGCACTCGAATCCAGTTGCGTGCTCGACCGAGGTTCTCAGAAACATTTCGCTACTCCCACTAGCTAATGCCGTGCTCGCTAAAGGCTCCGTAGACGGGCTCGCACCGCTGCGCGACTTCCGCGTGGGCCGCTCTTGACAATCTTCAGTCTCCGTATAGCCACGTTCGTTTCGTGAAGGCTCGTGGGCAGCCAACTGGAGTGCTCCTTGCCTGTGCGGCACCGCAAGGGGCTGTACGAGCGCTTACGGAAGGACCTGCATAGGGAACCACGCGTCGCGCGCAACGGATCAAGTTGGCCCTCTCTGAGTGTGCCCTATGACAACTTATCTCCATGGCTTATCCGACGACGGACGTCGCACTGCTGTTTTCTGACTTTGCGTTCGGACGATCGATCAGAGAAAGCAGCTGGCGAAGAAGATGGCCTCAAAGAGTCCCGAACAAGCGCCACGGCCGATGCGGCGGAGACCGGTGAGGACGGACACCTGGACGGGATTGAGGTAGCCAGACCATCACTTGTTACTCCTTACTTTAGCATCGAATACAAATTTCAGCTTCGCGCTTTAACAAGGTACAGCCTCGGGTGTGATCACGGTGGCGCCTAGGTTGGCAAGATTACGGTACAGTATTCAGAATCACATTTGAAAGCTCAAGTTCACTTGTCGAGACGGGACCAGAGCCGCGCTGCCAGAGCAGGGAAAGCTACGCTTGTCAGCTTGCTTGTCAGAACCTGAGATCTGAGGCAGCCCGGAAGTTCGACCGGTGACCAGTGACCTGACCACTGGTACTGGCATGCATATACGCGTCTATGACTCAGTTCTGCATTGGCGGTTACGGACGTGCTGGTAGAGCCGGGTAATCTCAACATGAGGAGATCAGACAACCCGGGCCGAACCGATGCGGAGGGAACAAGCGAAACTGTGGCGCCGAGTTCGATTTCCTGGTTCCCACCCTCACATACTGCGGGCAGCACCCTTCCCCCTACCATATAGTTTGAGTCGCTTCCTCCAGGGTTGACGTGGTTGACGTTTTCTGTGGCTCCTGGAGAAGGTGTAGTTGGCCAGGTAGGTGTTAACGTGCGAACTAATCTGCTCCTCGAACCTTCTCTAGATTATATTTTTTTCGCCTGGGAAAGCGATCTTTGCAGCATCGGTGTTTTCTTTTTGATAGGTGTTCCTTTGGGGATGTCGTTCTGACATTGGGGGTCTTGTAAGCAGCCAAGGATGTTGTGGCGAGCCAAGATGCGTACGTAGGCCTCTTTGAATGCAGGAGATTCTTTTTCCAATGCTTGAGAATTCTATCGAGGTGACAGCGATCACGGAAATAATTGCGACTCGGAGGATAATGGTGGAGGTAGAAGTACTTGCAATCTTTGGAATTGGCACCGAGGGGATAAAACAGGGACAAGTGAGTAAGTTTCTCCTTGGCCATATATCGATCTCGACTGAACTGCGCCCTGGGAAGTTCCTGAAGAAATTGGCAGGAAGGACTGATATCGACGATTTAGACTCAGTTTGTCTAGCCTCTTCAGCGCGTCGTACGTACTGAAGACGCTGGACAAACTGACACGAAAGGAGGCTCGGATGGTACTTGCAGAGGTCAACGATAATGCAACGCCTTGGTGAGAAGAGAGAAGTGGTCATTGAAGGTGAGCAATGTGTGTCCAGCTAGCTACTGATACCGTTCTTAACCTTGATACTCTTGGACGGCAGGGGGGAAAGAGTGACAGCGATGGAGGCAAGCTAGTTATCCAACAAACAGCAAATAGCGTAGACGACATAAAGTGTTTGAATCTCCTAACCTCGCCGTTTCTCGTAGTGAATGCCCTAACATACTCATATGGTGTCAGCTGCAATGGCTCCTTCGATTTGGTTCTCTCCCCGGATCCTTCGACAAATCACAATGTTGCACGAAGAGCCCAGCACAAGGGAACGTCTGTGCTTCTTCCGAGGTAGTGTCTCCATGCGGCTTCCTCACTCGGTGGCTGGTCACGAGCCTGGTCAATCCCCATCGAACACTCTCCAATTCCTAGTCATTGAGACACGTTCCTCTACCAGGAAAGTATAAATGTTGCCCACATGTCCGCCTAAGCTAGTCAACGATTTTCTGAACGAGGACAGAGGGGAGCCTAAATGTAGAGAGTAACAACGGCGAAAGCCGCTGATACCAAGGGCTAAACATGTTATGTTATGTATCTTGTGAGTACTGTCCGTTATCGGCCTTTGCCTCAAGACACTGCTCATCGGTTCACCACCACAAGTCAGCTGGCGAGGGTGCAGTTCAATATTGAAATCTGCTGTCGCTTTTGCGACGTGTGCCGCGACATTGAAATAAGGCTACACCCCAGCGGGGGAGAACACTGCGAAACGGACAGCTCGGTCCTCTTGCGCGGCGTAGCCGTCAACATACCATACGGCAAGTCCTCGTGGAATTGATTGAACATGTTAAGACCTGAACAGCTCAGCTCTGCAATAGCGTCCGACTCTTTGAAATGAGTGATGAATGACATACGGGCCAGCGAGGCGTCGCACTCGATGATATTCTGCATGTCGATGTCCGCGAATCCAGTGTGCCAAGTTCTGTAGAAGCCATTCGATATATGCACGATGCATCATTGGACGTAGAGGCAGAGCGATGATGAAAGATTGTAGGTCGAACAGACTCGGCGTTCGCCTGGCTATCCCTCGGCATCACGCTGCCCATCTCTCGGCTGAAGTTGAGGATGTTGAGGATGTAAAAAGATGAGTCCCGGGAGAAGCTGCCGATGGAGATGGGCTCCCGAAACACTCTCGAAACACCCCGAAGATGCGCCACGGCTGATGCGGTGGACAGTGGTGAGGATGAACCTCGGTGGGGTTGAGGTAGTCGGAGCTTTTTTTCTTTTCTCTTTTGTATTTTATTTTAAAAAACAGCATTATAACCCCAACACGCACCTAAGGCAAAGACTGGGCCACGAGTCGTAGCTCTGCGGTTGGACTAGATACCGCATGATTCACTGGGCCTACTAGGCCCGCCACTTTGTCACGAAGACAGTGAGTAAATGGGGAGAGGTGCAGAGAACGGGCCCGATATCAACCGAGGCCTTGCGGTGGTGGAAAAGAGCTTGGCCCTGCTCACCCAGTCGAAAAGTAAGTGGAAACACTATGTGCAGACGCGCCAGACTACGCACATATAATCGGATATCCCGTGTTCGTGCACCATAGTGTACGAAGTTCGCTCATCACTCGAGTGAAATTCCTCTCTTCCTCCGCAACTTCTGCACGGCATCCCGAAGTGCCTCGGCGGATCTCTCGTAATACGGTACGTCTTTCTTCGTTTTCGAGAGCATCGGTTTGTTGAAGTGCTTGGAAAGGTCTGGTCCGCCCAAATCGGCCATCGTCCACATGGTCCTGACGACGCTCCGGAACCCGCAATATTGCATCGCCGCCACAAGGTGGAGTCCTTCGTCTGCAACGTTTTCGTCCGTCAGCTCCGCGATGTGACGTGCTGCGAGGGATGCAAACTCAACGGTTGGGAGTCGAGACTGGACAACCTCAAGGAGCCACGGAAATGATTCGACTCAATTAGAGTCAGGGTTGTTGCGAGATGCACACTGGCATAGCGGGTGTTCTTGAACGAGGAACAACTTCAGGCTTTCCCGGGGTTGGCAGATTGTGCGAACGCAAGTTATACATAATGCGACAACGTTCTCATCAAAAGCTCATGTTCGCCTTTCGAAATGGGAGTATGGTACTGGGAGTGGTCCGGGAAAGCTACACTGGCATTTGCCGAGAAACTGAGACGCCCCGGAATTTACAAGCCCTACAGCAGTCTCACAGAGCTCTCACAGCTTGCAGTACTGTATTGCCTTACATGAGGGCTTGCCAAGTTACCGGCTTATCGACCTCTTCGATGGGCCACATTGACGGGGAACGTCGTATGGTTGAGTACAAATAAGGCCAAGCCCATCTATCTGGTCAAGAATATCCCAATTCCCAGCCATCGGGGATACGTTCCTGTCATCAGGAACGTAATATTTCGCGCACTAGCAAGTGTCTGCCAAAGATGGCGAAAGTAGTTGTTCGTATGAGGGAGGCCAAAGCGGTGACCGGCGATCAATAGCGATCTAACTTAATGATCGGCGGTCGCCGATCGGTGGCAGTGGTCAAAGTTGAGAATCGGCCCGAATCCCCGGGCCGTACCCGCTCTCTGCTTTACTACCTTACTATACTCTCACTAGTTGTCAAGGGTGAGAGCGGTTCGTAAGACGCTTGGAAGTAATTTGGCGCGTACGGTGTGGCGATCAGCCCGATCTAGTTATGTGGACCCACTCCTTGTTGATTCGCCAATTCTCACACTGAGCAGGAACTATCAACACTCTCACTGAGAAAGTCAAAACGAAATTTCGAAGATAGTCCTGGCATTACTATGGACCAGATCGTCCTCATCCCCGTAGATGCCGACACGTTCGCGCAAGAGGACACCCAGTAGTAAGTGGCTTGTGGCGCAAGTTGTAGCGCACTGGCAGAGTCGCGTCCTGTGCTCACTTCCCACTTAAACATATATCTCCCGCCCGGTTTGTCTCAGTCTGTGGGCCCACCCGCTACTCATCCCGTCATACTTCGCCCTTATTTCCATCGTCGCCCTCATCGTACGGGCCACCTTCTCGTTTGGCTCAGTTCTAAGGCTTCGCGTACGTATTTTCGGACCTGGCGAAGATGTCGTCGCCCCGGCTCCCCCCAGCGAGTCCAGCATTGGCACTCGCAGCACTCGGCCGAGTTTCGTCTTGGTCATCAAGTACCATATTGAAAAATCAGGGGGACCAACCATCTTCTTTTTCCTTGTCGCACGCCTCATCATCGTTCTCACCCTCCTCGGCCTGTCGGTATTCGACTTCCTTCAGGAGGAAGCACAGCACGTTTCACCATCGTCCGAAGTGATCGTGCCGAGCGATCTCGCGCTAATTCTGACCTACGTGCGTCCTCTTATCCATCAAGGTCCTATTCACCTCTCTTTCTTACTCAAGTCGTAACTTGACACAGCTATATGCGTCATTCTTGGCATTATTTACTATTACCGCCCAGAGAGCGTGCGGCTCGGTTACATCGTTCCATCTCTCTTCACTGTTGCTTGTTACCTTCTTCATCTACGCATACCGTGACATCTGGCCATTGCTTACCTTCACTTCGTCGCCAGCAGACGTACGCGAGGGCATTATATCCCGGTTAATCCCAAGGCGAGATTTCTTTGCTATATCGTCCTTTCGGTCCCTGACCGTGGCTGCAGGACCCCCAACGGGCCCTCAACCCTGAACAGACTGCGCCGCTTTTATCTATGATGACATATACCTTCATTGATCCTATCGTTTTCTTGGCATATCGTGTTCCACATCTGTCACAAGACAAGCTACCTCCACTTGCTGACTATGACTATGCGGAGAATCTCGTGCAAAGGAGTTTCAAAGCAGGTTCACCTCATTCTTCAGCCCGACCTTTTTGCTAACACGCACCGCTAGCACCTAGATACCTTCTCTGGCAGTCCCAGAAGGCACATCTTCTGGGGATTCATGACTGTTTTTGGTTCGTTCCTTGTTTCAGTCAGATATCACGTCCCACACTCATTCAGGCCGTGAATACATCCTGCTTGCGTTCCTCATTGGCGTCAAGGTCCTTTCGACCCTTATGGCTCCCGTCGGAATGAATCAACTCTTGCGGTACGCCTTGTGATCAATGGGCTTCACCGATACGCCTAGCGTGTTCCTTATAGCTACCTCGAAACCCATGGGGAGGGCGCTGTTATCCGTCCGTGGGTTTGGGTTGCATATCTTTTCCTGGGTCCCGCGCTTGGCGCCATCGCCTTCCAGTGGTACACATTCATTGCGGTCAGTGATAGGCGAAGTCACCACACCGAGTTCCTTAAATGATCGGCCTTTCCCAGACGGGCAATGTAGTGCGCGTCTCGGCCATCATCACACAACTCGTCTTTGAGCACGGCCTGCGCATCCGCGTGACGGCCGAGACTTCGTCTTCACCAGTGGTCACTCCGGCGGCGACTGCTGAGGGTCACAGCGATGCCACGACGCCCGACAGCGGTTCGTCCGCCGAGATCGGTGTTGTTTCCAAGAACGCGGGCGGAAGCAGCGAAGTGACTCAGGGTGAGCGGTCGATGACTGTGGGATCGAGTATCATGGCCAAGGAAAAAGAGGATTCCCCTGCGTCCGACAGCGGCAAGGAGGACGGTTCGAGAATTTTAGTGGGAAAGATGAGCAACCTGGTGACGAGCGATCTGGACAACCTCGTCGACGGAAAAGATATCTTAATGCTCCGTTTGTCGCCGTCTGGCTCGCCCCACACGTTTTGGTTGATGGCTATTTCCCTTAGTTTTGTATCTTCCGTTGCAGGTCATTCTATGCGTCTGGTTCTTGTACAGCATCCTTGGCTGGAGCACATTTGTCGGGATGGTGGTGATGGTCGCCCTCTTCCCCGTTCCTGGAACCATCGCTAGAAAATACAGAAGGTCCAGAAGGAGACCATGAAGCGGGTGAGAATTTTGGCCTACTAATATCTTGATGTCGGGGTTGACTGAGTTGGTGGTTAGACGGATGCGCGTGTGCAGACTGTCACCGAGAGTGAGACGGCAGACATGAGTGTGCACCCTGTGGACTCTGATGAGCCTCGCCTATAGCTATGGCCATTTTGCGCATGATCAAGCTGTTTGGTTGGGAGCCCAAGATCGCCGCAAGGCTGGCTGAGAAGAGAGAGCAGGAGCTACGGTACATCAAGATACGCCAGATTTTGAACTTAATCAACGGGAACATCAAGTAGGTGCTTGCGGTCCCTCTCCTGATCTCTCTAACGTGATTGTCAAGTCATATCATACCCATCATCACCGTTCGTCAACTTATCTTTCACCGCCTGCTGATTTTGTTTGACTGACTCTCCGGGAAGATGGTCGTCACATACGTCACTTACGTGCGTACGATCGACTCGGCCGAACTAATACCAGTCCTGACCTGCTTTGCAGACCACGATTATGAAGCGCGTACTTACGCGTGAGTTCTTGTTCTTATTTGAAAGCTGCATATTCCACCTTTTTCTGTAGCATCGGCCGTCTTTTCGTCTATGGCTGGTCAGTGCAAATCCCTTCACTAACGGTGTTTATGGTGATTGGAGTCGTCTTACTAGTGTTCGAGCTTCTACGCAACCAGCTTCGCAACATCTTCTGGATGGTCCCCATGTTCACTCAGGCGAAGGTCTCCCTCGACCGTGTTAACGACTTCTTGCGTGATGTAAGCGAACTTCCGTCCATGTCACTACTTGACATAGCGCTTTTGGCAGACCGAGTTGTTGGATGAATTTGTGGATGAGGATTCCCAACGCGTGATGCAAACCAATGCGTCACACTTCGACCAGGACGTGATCGGGTTCAAGAATGCTAGCTTCACTTGGTCAAATGACGATGCGGCCGACGGCGCGCTCACACCGTCCCGGCGTCGGTTCACCCTCCGCGTGCATGATGAGCTGCTCTTTAAGCAGGGATGTTTCAACCTCATCATCGGGCCAACAGGTTCTGGCAAGACGTCATTGCTGATGGCGCTGCTCGGAGAGATGCATTTCGTCCCGATGAGCCCCGTCTCGTGGTATCATCTGCCGAGGGCGGGGGGCGTCAGCTACGCAGCGCAGGAGTCGTGCGTACAGAACGAAACTATCAGGGTGACGCATACCAGCACTCTCGCGCTCGCGCTCTTTTGTGCTGAATGAAGAACAGGATAATATCTTGTTTGGCGCTCCATACGACGAAGAGAGATACAATAAAGGTAGTTTCGTTCCCACGCATCGCTTCGGACTGACCCTCGACGCGTCGCTTCGTTTTAAGTAATTTACCAGTGCGGTCTGCAACATGACCTCAGCTTGTTCGATGCTGGAGATAGGACCGAGGTCGGGGAGAGAGGTTTGACGTTGAGGTAGCTTTACGGGCTGACAATTACACCTCGAGACGTCCTCTACTGACTCGATTTGCCGTCTCGTAGCGGGGGTCAGAAGGCTCGCATCACCCTTGCCCGAGCAGTTTACTCTTTAGCTGAGATACTCATCCTGGACGATGTGAGTGCTTTTCCTGTGATGCCCTCTTGGCGCCGGGTATTGACATCGTTCTCTTAAAGGTTCTAGCTGCTCTGGACGTTCACACCGTACGCTGGGTCGTAGAGAAGTGCTTCAAAGGCGACTTGATCTGCGGAAGAACAGTCCTCCTCGTCGTAAGTGATCCCTTCTCACCCACCTCTGACAACCTTTCGTCATTCAAAACGCACCAAAGACGCACAATGTCGCAATCGCCTACCCCATCACAGACTATGTCATCTCACTTGGCCCGGACGGCCGGATCATAAGCCATGGCTCGGTCTCAGACGCGCTCACGAGGGACAAGACGTTTGCGAAGGGGCTTGCGGAGAGCTCCCGCGCCATCAAGGATGATGGGAAGAAGATTGACGTGGATGAACCCGATAAGACGACGGAGCAGGTGGACGGCAAGCTGATCCTAGCAGAGGAGAACGCTTACGGACACGTTGGCCGGGATGCACGTAAGCGCGCCATACCACTCTTTCCGCGATTCGGTCTGTGAGGTTCACTGGTGCATCCCAAAAAAAAAAACGAAGTCAATCTGTTTATTCATGGGTTGGGAGGAACGCATGTCTTCCTGTTCTGGTTTCTGTTTATCGGCGGCTTGTTGCTCTTCAATGCCCTGTTGGCCGCGCAGACGTGGTTCATGGGCTACTGGGCCGAACAGTACGAGATCTACCCACCAGAACAAGTCAGGGTCACCTTGTAGGTATCCAGTACGCACCACCTGGGTGACCTTTATTACCTTGCTGATGGATCTGTCTTTCCTTTGCTAGCTATCTCACAGTCTACGGCCTTATCTTACTCGTGGCGATGTTCAGCTACACGGCCGGGTCGGGTGTGTACACGTTTGGCACTCTGAGAGCGTCGAGGTCGATCCACCAGAAACTGATCGAGTCTGTCCTGGGCACGACCCTGAGGTGCACCCGAAATTGTCCCAGTACTGACCCCGATAAATAATTTCTTTTGCTTTTTAGGTGGCTGGACACGACTCCAACATCCCGAGTCATCACTCGCGTCACGCAAGACATCCACGCATGTACGTATTTGCGCTTCTTAAGGCAGAATGCACAGATCTCACGACGGCTCTTCTCCAGTGGACAACTCGATCTCTGGCACATTTAACTATTTGATTGAAATCACGATCAATATGTTAATCAAGTTCGCGACCGTGGTGCTCCTCACACCCGTGTTTGTTGTTCCCGGAGTCGCCATAGCCGTACTCGGCGCATGGCTCGGCCAGGTCTACATGAAGGCGCAGATCGCAATCAAGCGCGAGATGAGCAACGCCAAGGCACCCGTACTGGGCCACTTTGGCGCGGCCGTCGCAGGACTCCGTATGTCCGGCTCAGGTGATGACACGGGATTGATCTGAACATGGCCTCTTTCAAGCGTCTATCCGCGCGTATGGCGCACAGCTCGCGTTCCGCAAAGAGTCGTACAAGCGGATCGATAGGTACTCGAGGGCCGGCCGAGCATTCTACGTCATGAACAGGCAAGTCAGGTCACGAACCGCGTCTAGTGCATAATGAGGATCTGACTTTGTTTGACCATGTCGCAGGTGGATCAGCTTGCGGATCGAGTTTCTAGGCGGAATATTCGCTGCGGGCCTGGCAGCTTACATGATCTACGTCCCGCATGAACGTTCCCTTCCCTTGGACACAGGTTTCTCGCTCACCATGGCCAGTGCGTTGCGCTGCTATCTTTTTGTCTGGGTTTCGGATGATGATCGGCGATTGCTGATTGGCGCCTCCAGTTGGCTTCAGTGGTATGATCCTTATGTGGGTGCGCACCTTCAACAAATTTGGGGTCCTCAGTGAGGATACTCTACCTTTAATTACTCGTTCTCTGCATGACTGATGACTCACAGGTAACAGGTGAAGAAAGCACTTTGTTAGAATAGGTGTGTGAGGGGACGCTCATCAGCGTCATATACAGTTTGGAGCGTATGCACTCGTACATCAACGTCGAGCAGGAGCCAAAGCCGACCAAGCAGGGCATCCCCCCGGCCTACTGGCCAGCAAGCGGCGATCTTAGGGTCGAGAAGCTCTCTGCGCGTTATTCTCTTGTACGTGACGTGACGGTCCTCGGCGCGCGTGTCTGGCACTACTCAGCCTCACCCCTTGTAATAGGATGGGCCGAAGGTCCTTCACGACATATCCTTCCACATCAACTCTGGCGAACGTGTGGGTGTTGGTGAGTGCCCATAGTCGTATTTTAGGAGGCGGCTCTTGACTGGCAGAACAGTCGGTCGCACGGGAAGTGGAAAGGTATCTATCTTCAGCTTGGTCTTCTCTTCAAGGGGGCGGCTAAACACCTTGCAGAGCTCTCTGATGTTGTCATTGCTCCGCTGCGTACTCACCGAAGGTAGCGTGTACTATGACGGCAGACTCACGAGCTCGATCAACCTAGAAGCGCTCCGCTCGAACGTCACTATCATACCCCAAACCGTGAGAACAGCCGCCATTCCCTGCCTCTATGTTCTCCCGCTAAAACAACCGATTTTCTTCACCCAGCCTGAACTGCTGAGCGGCTCACTGCGAGAGAACCTCGACCCGTTCTCACAATGCGACGATGCGACGCTGAACGGGGCGCTGCGCGCGTCGGGGCTCTTCTCCCTTCAGAGCGACGAGGAGAGCCATCTCACGCTTGACAGCCAGATCGCGAGCGGCGGGAGCAACCTCTCCGTCGGCCAGCGGCAGATCTTGGCGCTCGCGCGCGCACTCGTACGCGGGAGCAAGCTACTCATTCTCGACGAAGGTGCGCCTCCTCCGCTGTCTTCTGTCGGCCTGGCTTGATCCACTTTCGTTTGCAGCGACGTCTGCTATTGGTAACGTCGTCCCAATGTTTTTGGGTAGCCATGGTGTTGAGCTGACGCGTGCGCGACGCAGACTACAAGACGGATGCGATCATACAGACATACCTCCGGAGCGAGCTCAAAGGGGACGTGACGCTGATCACGGTCGCTCATCGTCTACAAACTATCATCGATGCAGATAAAGTCGTACGTCATCCTTCCTCTCCGCAGACTTTAAATGCAAGTCTAAGAAAAAAAATTAGATGGTCTTGGATGCAGGTCGACTTGTACGTTTTTCTCTTACATATCGCAAGCCGACTCACCACGCGGAAAAAAAAGGTCGAATTTGACAAACCCAACGAGCTCCTGAAAATCGAGAATGGCAAGTTTCGCTCATTGGTCGACGAGAGTGGGGAGAGAGACTTGCTCTACGCAATGGCTTCCGAGGCCGCCAAGACAAAACGTGGAGGGAACACGATGATGACGGTACCGTAAAGAAAGAAAAGGGAAAGCACCCCCTATCTAACAATGTACATAGAGCACGCAGAAAGTAGCTGATCAACCTTACGTGCGTGCAAACCTCACGGACGATCAGTCCATAGAGGGACATGATTCAGACACGTCGCCGCATACTCGAAGCAACCAACTTGTTTTACAGCAGTTTTCATATCATTAGACACTTTTTCCGAAGAAGTGTATAGTGGCCCGGGTCCGGGTGATTGGAAGACGAAATCTGATCGGAAAAAATAAGGCTATTGAATTTTGTTTTTTTGGCCTGCTTTGCCGCTTTGAGGCGGTGCTTGCCGAAGGGGTCCTCACGCTGGTGGGTGCGAACATAGGTCATCACCTTTGCGCGCTCGCCGTCTGAGAAATAAGGGTAAAGGTGTACCCACCGGGATATAGAAAATAACAACGGCAAAAGCCGCACCTTCAAGTCGGAGTCATGTCCATGATCGGCATTTACATCACAACGGTGCTCACCCAGCCGTGGAGAGGTCAGCCCGGTCAGGCCCCGCGAGTATATGTTCCAGATCGAAATATCTTACGATGTGTGCTGCGACGGGTTCAGCGGGAGAGGTCGCCGGCTGCGTGACTTTCTTTGATGATGGTGGGCACCAATTCGCCTTAAGGAAATCCCTAGCAGAACTGATCGAACTTGTCGCAGCCTGAACACCTCTTGAGCCGAGCGCTGGGATTATCATCAGGCACTGGGGGTTGTAGGTTGTAGGGGGCCACATAGAGCGGGGTGCCGAAATTTTCAGAAAGCTAGGGGAGTACCCTCTCCGAGTCTTTGCAGCAGCTACGAGATATTGGCCGCTCTCTGCCGGAGCTCCAAAGGAGTGGCGGCAAAGAACGTAGTCTTTGAGTGAACGGATGAGGCGGCACGTGCTCGTTCCTTTTTTCCGTGCTACCATCCGCCCACCCTGGCTCTCAACTGGTTCAAGGACCAGAACACTTTTATTTTGCCCACCCGCCACGCCCGGTAATTGCCAAGGGATCGATGATGAGACCTGCATTTTCCGACCCTCATCAGCTCGCTCCGGGCCCCACCCGCCCGTCGCGACCTCACCTCGGAAACACAAACCCCTCATTTTCGATCGAGAAGCACTTCGTGCTTTTGCCCGATCTCTATGCAATTGTACAGCTTAGCCATTTCTTGCCACTATGTCATGCGCCGGTCCCCTTCCCTTCCGGCTCCACACCAGACCTAGAACGGAGAGCAGAGTAGTGACTCGCAAAGACTTTGAAACCCCCCGTGCGGACCCCACAGGACAAAACAAACACGACCAAACACACGATCCTCTTTGGCGCGTGTCCGCATACGGTATGAAAAGTGCTATATGGAGCGTGAGGCACAGATCCGACGATGCCCTGAGTCTGAGCGATTCCTGAAGACGCCGTCATTTGGGACTCTTCGCCCTGCGGCTTCGCATGGCCCCGTGATCATCATCAATCGTTGTGAATGGCGCTCCGACATCCTGATCCTCCTCAGTAATGCGCCTCCTTCACTTATTCCAACTCCCGGAGATTTCTTCGATCGTACAAGTAAGATGAAGGATCAACTGTTGGACGTACGAAACAATCATGGACTCGATTCGAATGAATACGAGCTCACGCTAGGCAGTGTGCTATCGGAGCTGTATCAGCTCGTTGGCGAACCGGTCATCCAGAGACTGCGCGAGCTTCGCATCCCAGAGCAATCTCGAATCTGGTGGTGTCCCACATCCGTTTTTTGTTCACTCCCTCTCCACGCCATGGGTCCTATTCCATCGACGGACGATATCGACGTCAAGCAGTATATCTCGGACCTGTACATCTGCTCCTACACTCCGAGCCTCTCCGCACTCCTCGAATCTCGCAGTCGCGATTCACACTTCTCCGAGAATCTCTCACTGCTCCTTGTCGCACAGCCGGATGCAACTCTTCCCGATGCACAAGCAGAGATCAAAGTCGTACAAGCCCTACCGGTGCAAGTGACGAGCCTTATCTCAGAGGATGCGACAAGCTCTGCAGTGGTTGATGGACTCAGGAGCCACCAACTTGTTCACTTTGCATGCCATAGTACGCTCGAGAAGGCCAAGCCATTTGACGCTTCATTCAAGCTTCACGGGGATGATTGCCTCACCCTCCTTGAGATTGCCCAGTCTCAACTCTCATCCGCTGAATTCGCATTTCTCGCAACATCTCACACCGCGGAGCTGACTGATGAAAGCGTCGCAGGCGAGGGACTACACCTTGTGACGGCAATACAGTATTGTGGATTCCGGAGCGTCGTCGGGACGATGTGGGCGATGACTAGTATGGACAGACCGGACCTTGCGGAGCACTTCTACAAATCAATGTTCTCTAAAGAGAAGGAAGGCGTACCATATTACGAGAGATCGGCCGAGGCACTCCGAGATGCTGTGCAGGAGTTGCGGAGGAAGAAGAATATTTCACTCAAGCGATGGGTGAACTTCGTGCACTATGGTGCATAAGCATGAACTGGTATCTAATTATATGTGCGTAATCTGTCACGTCTGCACATGGCTTACCTTCTGACTGTATGACACAGGAAAATTGCATTTGGTTGTAAAGGTGTCGTCGTGGCGTTCGTTCCTGATGCCGCCGGTGCTGTTTGGCGGTTCGTGAAAGTCAATGCAATGATATTCGACAAATTGTCGTCACCGTAATTGAAGGCGCGGAGCTGAAATTTGTATTTACAGTAATGCCAGTGCGAATGTAAGGAAGAACTGGTGGTGGTCTGGCTACTTCAATCCTGCCCGGGTGTTCATCCTCCTCCGTCGCATCGGCCGTAGCGCATTTCGGGATCCTTCGAGGCCATCTTCGTCGCTAGCTGCTTTTCGCTTGTTGTTAACCGGGGCGTGACGTCCGTCGTCGTCAGCAGAAGCGTGTAATACAACAACACAAATAGACACGGAGATAAGCTGTCGGAGAGCGCACTCAGAAGAGGGTGAAAGAGCTGACTTAATCCGTTTGTGTGAGATGCGTGACTCTCGGTGGAGCAGATCCTTCCGTGTGCAGTCATACAGCCTCTTGTGGTGCCGCACGGGTAAGCAGCGCTCCAGTGGGGGCTGCCCGCGAGTCTTCACGGTATGACGTAGCTATGTTATGTGGAGACCAAACCCTGCTGGGAGCGGCCCGAGGATCCGCTTG
>WNGR01012925.1_pt1 | contig 18705 bp, 18 predicted proteins | sample 5407581 | NCBI WGS metagenome assembly WNGR01 (sample SAMN13153383, study PRJNA577476) | soil metagenome | isolation source: 80 cm soil or saprolite under Garry oak tree replicate 2 | place: USA:California | collected 2016-06-15 | reverse complement strand
TCTACCATTCACATTGATTGTCCTTAATCTTGGACGATCACCCTGGAGCCTTTGAGTATTGAGCTATATCAATACTCCGCACACCCAGAACCTTGTCCACCAAGTCATAGTTGACTTGGCAGTATTCTGTCTTTGCGCACGTCGCGCGTAGTGCCCCCGCTAGGGCATAACATAAGACAAGTCTAAAACTACCACGACAATCCGTCGCACCCCCAAACCCTTGAACCCTAGAACCCTCGAACCTCGTCATGGCGAGCATCACCCTTGACATAGAACCAGGAAATCAGTGGACTGAAGTCACAAGAAGAGAATCCGATGACTTACCTCCACACGTCCGAGGAACTGCCTACTGGGGAACCTCCATTACTGACCCAGAAGGAGGATACTGTGTCTCCTACCAAGGAGAAGCAGTTCACGTCGAATTTATCAATAACGCGTGGTATGGACTAGAAAGAAGAGGCTTCACCTTCTATACAAACGAATCCCAATGTGTTCTAAGATGCAACATTGCAGGACTCGGCTGGTGGAACCCCAACGACCCTCAGAACCCCAAATACCTCCCACCAGTATGTGCACCTACCCCATGCAGCAGTCCCGAAAGTACACACATGCCCATTAGCGACCACTCCGAAAACTTGAGTCCTGCTGAACCCACCAAACCTGTCAACACAAATATGTCAATCGACATTAACATCCTCACCACAGCACTTACCCCCGTTGTCTCCCTACAAGGAACCCTTCCCCTCACCCCAGACGCACCCACACCAGTCATCATTCCCCAGATCGCTGCAGCAATCCTAAGCAGTCAGAACCCCATACATGCACCACTACCCTCACACCCAATGTCTGCAGGAGCTACCGGAACCAGCAGAAGCGGAGGCAGAGGAGGCAGAGGAGGCGGAGGAGGTGCCCCACCACCCAACTTGGGAGGCCTTTGAGGTGTCCCACCTGCCATCTTCAGCGGCAACCGCTCCAGGAGCGACGCCTTCCTACGCAAATTCAAACACTATAAACGACTGAACAGAACAGTTGACATCATGTCAAATCCATTCAGCAGAGTCATCCACGCACTCTCGTACATGCACGGCCCAAACATTGATGCTTGGGTCGACGCCCAAGAAACCGCCCTTGAGGCAAAAACCACCCGCGCTGCAAACCCCATTGTGGAAACTGATGAAGTTCTGTGGAATGAGTTTGAGACAGCGTTCAAAGCTACGTGGAAAGACACCACGCGCACCCAAAGCGCCTATGAACAACTCATGAAGTTAGAAATGAAGAATGGTGACGTCGACACCTACATCGCCACCTTTGAATGCCTCGCCGACGCAGCCGAATGGGAGGCCAATGCAAAGGGCACCATCGCCCGCTTTAAAGTCGGTCTGCAGGACCACATTCATCAATGTATCCTATTCCGCGAAACCTGGCCTACCGATATGGATGGCTGGAAGGAGGCAGCATGAAAGGAGACAGAACGCTTCCAGGAAATCCAGAATGCGGGCCTTGCCCTGTGTAATCGAAACAATCCACAGCGACCTAGTCGCAACAATCAGCAGTACCAAAGTACCAATACCCCACGCAACACACCTTGCAACGATGGCATCGTACCGATGGACGTCGATGCCACGTCTACATCCCGTACCTCAGCACCACCTCTGAAGAAGCTTACCGATGAAGAACGGAAGAAACTCTCGACCAAAGGCCGATGCTTCCGCTGTCGCCAACAAGGACACATGGCAAAGTTCTGCCCAACAAGGGACACGCAAGGCAACGCTACCCCACGTCCTAACACAGTCACCCGCACCACCAATACCACCCCCACTACAAGCGAATCAGACAAAATTGAAAGTCCAAAACCCTCACTCTCCAAAGCACAACAAATTGCGGCAATCGAAAAGAGCATGACTGAAGAGGAACGAGGAGCCTACCTTGACAAACGCGACATGGGAGAGGAGGATTTTTGAAGTGCCAAGTCCTAACAGTCATGGACAAGGCAGAAATTAGCTCCATGTATAGTATCAAAGAAGATTCAATCACAGTACCTATTGATCTATGCATGTGGCACAAAAAGACTGAAGTGGAAGCACTGCTCGACTGTGGAGCCACCGAAAATTTCATCGACACCTGGACCCTTGAAAAACTCGGCATGGGCACATGCCTATTACAACACCCTAGAACGGTGCAGAATGTTGACAGCACAGAAAATCAAGCCAGCACCATCACAAAATACTGCAACCTATATGTCAAAAAAGGACAAGAAAAAAAGAAACAACAATTCTTCGTCGCCAACCTAGGAAGAGACTGCCTCATCCTAGGACACCCATGGTTCCAAACATTCAACCCACGAATCAATTGGGCAAAGAATGAACTAGAAGGAGAGAGCATTGTCATTGAAACAGCGGGGTACCAGTCAAAGAAAACAACGCAGATCGACAACATCGCACAGCAATGGGCCGAATGCACAGCTCAGAACAAACCCGCACAAATACTGGAGATACCCAAAGAGTACCAACAACATGCAATCGTATTCTCGGAAAAGGCGGCCCAGCGTTTCCCACCAGCCCACGAAGAAGATCATGTGATCACTCTCAAACCTGGTGCCCCCACCACACTAAACTGCAAAGTATACCCTCTCACATCAGGAGAAGCAGAGGCTACAAAGGAATTCCTCAAAGAACATCTAGAAAAAGGATACATTGTGGAATCCAACTCCCCCTATGCCTCATCATTTTTCTTCAGAAAGAAAAAGGATGGGAAACTTCGCCCAATCATGGACTACCGACCACTCAACTCCTGGACTGTACGAGACACCTACCCACTACCCCTCATCAGCACTATACTGGAACAACTACAGGGGAAGACAATCTTCACCAAATTCAACATACGCTGGGGATACAATAACATTCGTATCCGCGAAGAGGACCAATGGGCTGCTGCCTTTAAAACACCCTTTGGCTTGTTCCAACCCCATGTAATGTTCTTTGGCCTCACCAACTCCCCTGCAACCTTCTCCCGTGCAATGAATCGCATGTTCCGACACCTCACCAACAAATACCCCACCGAGCTCTTCGTATATATGGATGATATACTCATCGCCACTGGGGGAGACCTCCCCTGACACCAACAAATAGTCCACAAAGTACTAGATCTACTGGAAGAGGAATCATATTTCCTAAAACCATCTAAGTGTGTATTCGAACAACCACAAATCGAATACCTAGGCATCATCGTCAACAGAGACCACATCAAAATTGACCCAGTCAAAGCTGATGGCCTCCGTGATTGGCCACGAAACCTCAAAACTCTCAAAGAGGTTAGAAGTGCCTTAGGGGTACTAGGCTACCAGCGACCCTTTATCCCCAACTTTGCCAACATTGCACAACCCTTGACCCAACTACTTAAAAAGGGAACTCTGTTCCAATGGACCCCTGAATGCCGAGAAGCACTGGACAAACTCATTTCCATAGTACTCACAGATCCCGCTCTACAACAACCAGATATGACCAAACCATTTCAACTGGAAGTAGACGCATCCGCTTTTGCCACAGGTGCCATCCTTTCCCAAAGGGATAACAGAGGAAAGTCACACACCATTGGCTTCCACTCCAAAACCTTCACAGAAGTGGAAAGAAATTACAACATCCATGACAGAGAACTCCTAGCAGTAGTTCACGGTTTAGATAACTGGTGACACCTCCTAGCAAGCTCCCCACACCCCATTATCATCCTCACTGACCACAAAAATCTCCAATACTACTGCAACCCACAACATATCAACAGACGCGTAGCCCACTACCTCCCTAAACTGGCAGATTACAACTTCCAACTTGTCCACCAACCAGGAATGGCCAACAAAGCAGATGCCCTCTCCAGACAACCCAACTTCTACGAGGGCCCCAACAACAATGACGACATCACTGTACTCCCACAAACACTCTTTATCGACGCCATCACTGCCTCTTCCCTAGACGACTGCATCCGTGCCCACCAACTGAAACGACTGGAACTTCTAACCACATGGGCACTCACTCACAACCTCACCAAAGCCAATAAACTTTATTGGAGGGGTGACCAACTTGTTGTCGTGGAAGACAACAGCCTGAGGAGGGGGGTAATTTCCCTATATCATGACTCAATCACGGCGGGACACCCAGGAATTTCCAAAACACTATGGTCCATCAGTCAAGACTACTGGTGGCCCAGCATGAAAAACACAATCACTAACTATGTCAAAGGCTGCGCCACTTGCCAATCACACAAAAACAACCCCACGAATCCAAAACCACCCCTTTTCCCTATTACCACAAACCCACATGCTTACCCTTTCAAAACCATCGCCCTAGATTTTATTACCAAACTCCCCAAATCCCAAGGATATGATACCATACTTACAATTACGGACCACGATTGCTCCAAAGCCTCCATTTTCATCCCCTGTCATGAAACCATCACTGCCAAACAAACAGCATTACTATACGCTACTTACGTACTACCCCATTATGGACTCCCAAAACTCATAATCTCTGACCGAGGCACCCAGTTCACAGCAGAAATCACCAGAGAACTCCTCAAAACCATTGGAATCAAACAAAACATCAGCACTTCCTACCACCCACAAACAGATGGACAGTCAGAAAGAACAAACCAATGGCTAGAACAGTACATACAAATCTTCACTAATTACAAACAAAACGACTGGGCAGCCTGGTTACCACTAGCACAATACACGCACAACTCATGGCCCAGCTCCACAACAAAGAAAGCTCCATTCGAACTCCTCATGGGACACATCCCATGCGTCCATCAAATTACACGTACGGCAAAGGTCCCATCAGTCAATGACCATCTTCAGTGCATCAAAGAAGCATGGAAACAGGCACAAGAAGCCATCAAACACTCACAAGATCTGATGATCCAAAAACCCACACGCTTTGTGCCTTACTGTGTGGGAGACAAAGTATGGTTAGACGCCAAAAATCTCACCACCACACACCCTACCGCTAAACTGGCCCCCAAACGCTATGGACTGTTCCTGGTCACTGCAGCCATCTCTCACACTTCTTATTGCCTAAAACTCCCACCTCAATGGAAGATCCACAACGTCTTCCACGCATCCCTCCTTACTCCATACAAAGAAACCCCAGAACACGGCCCCAACTTCCCTGAACCTTCTCCAGAACTTATCAATGGAGAACCAGAATGGGAAGTGGAGCAAATTATGAACACAAGATGCCACTGTAACCAGTTACAGTACTTGGTCAGGTGGAAAGGCTTCTCAGAAGCACACGACAGCTGGGAACCTACAGCTCACGTACATGCAGACCACCTGATAGAAGGATATTATCGGCAAAACCCTAGCGCCATACGCCACCTAGAATATATAACACCCTCACTCTCATCACCCATCATCATCCGAACTATCATGACAACCCCCATGCAGAACCCAATTCCTCTTGCTGACCGCATCTCCCCCTCTACATCTATACCTCTGGCTGAATGTCTCTTGTCACCACCCCCTTCTCCACTCACTGAGATAGCCACTGACATGGAGGATAACTTCAAGTCAGCGATGTCATCACCGCTGCTCCCCGTCATTCCCCTTAGTGGTCGCATCTCAGAACCCACTAGTTTCCCCCTCTCCATCGAGACGCAGACACCACCCTATGGCTCAATGGTCTCCACCCCATCTCCCGATGAGGCCCCTGAACTCAGAGAACTCACCCCACCTGAGGGTACACCCATCGCCAGTCACTATTCCTTTGACATGGCAGACAGCTGGGCTGCATCCCTGGACCTGGTATACCTTCTAGACAACCAACCTCCACCCCCTGACCCCGCCAACAATCCCCACTTTAACACCCCCTCACCAGTGTCAGTCCCAGAGATCGAAGTCCTACACCCCGAACTCCCAGTACCCCTGGGATACCAGCGTTATGACCCCTACAATGCCACCCACGTCCGATACAAAGTGGACATCCCTATGCCGGGGGGAGGCATGAAGAAACCCCATTACATCCAGTTCAACATCAATGAGTACAGTCACCACCACACCATTAAAGCCAAAAGGGTTAACGCTGATGACCCGCTTGAAGATTATGGGACTGGTCTGACAGCTGCCCCATTCTGGGACCCCCTTCCTAATACCACCAACGATGACGACCTTAACCCCTTCACCCCTTCTTACCCTAACGCTCAGGCCATAGATATCGCTGCAGCAGGGCTTGCGGACCCAGGAGTTATCGCTGACATAGACAGATACCATGTCTTGTGGAGTGAAAAGGAGGAGTTACAGAGGTGCGAGCATGATCTCAGAATGGCTTGGGACCAGTGGTGGGATAAGAACCACTCAGTGCAACATTGCCTTCAGGCAGCTCAGGCTCATTCACGCCTACACCCCTACCTCCAGGGACAAGCATATGCCCCCCGTATCTGTAACAACTTCGACACCGCCATCTCCTCTGGCATCCCCATTGCAGATGTTCTTCATGGACAAGTCGCTGACCCCCCTTACTGCCTCCCCATGCCCTGGCTACACAATGAGGAAAGGCCAGGAGTCAGCCACTGGGTAATGTCTATGGGATGACAATCGCATGTCTCCGAGAAGCCTGAAGTCCAGCATCCCAGTCCCCCCACTCGCATCAAATGCACCAAGTGTCACCTACCTGATGCCAACCACATAACCAAGCACTGTCCTCTCTGGCGCGTCTGTCACTATTACAGCCTTGTTGGACATCAAGGGTTCAACTGTTGGTTCCCCCATACTGGGTGTCAGAACACAGTGGGTTGTGTCATACCGAGAACTCACAAGAACTATGCGGTTGATGCTGATTGCCCTTGGCATCGGGCCCCAAACCGTACGTATCAGTGCAAGTATAAAGAGGAGTGGACATCGGGCAAATGGGACGCTAACTATGATGACGACGGCATTGACCTGGAATTGGAAGACTGGGGCTAGATGCATGGGAGTGTCCGTCTTGAGAGGGGCTCATGTCATGATCCCATGACGTACTGTACGATATTCTTTTCTTCCTTCTTATGTGACTCATACCATGACTCGTTCCACCTGATCTACCATTCACATTGATTGTCCTTAATCTTGGACGATCACCCTGGAGCCTTTGAGTATTGAGCTATATCAATACTCCGCACACCCAGAACCTTGTCCACCAAGTCATAGTTGACTTGGCAGTATTCTGTCTTTGCGCATGTCGCGCGTAGTGCCCCCGCTAGGGCATAACATAATACCATCAGTCCCAGCATCAACAGGTTGGTAGAATAATTGTTTAGAATGTGTAGAGGCTGCATCAGGTTTAGGCCAGCTGAGTATCCTGTGACATTGTCCCTTTAGGAGCATAATAGCTCCTCAGTGGAGTCCACATTCAGGCATTGTTGTACATTATACATATTCATACATGCAACAATGGAATCAGAACTTGGGCTGATTGGTCAACCTTTGGTTTTTGTTTGCAAATGCCAGCATATTCCCTGATTACTATTAGACCATGGTGCTCCCGCTTGGTCGGTCCAAACCAACCACAGTTCAAAAAACCACATATCTCAACACCCCCCCACCCTTTAACCCCAACACCACCTTGCAAGAGATATGACCATTTGGGACCAAAGTAGCGACGGAGGCTTAGCAAGTAGCAACACCGTGGCCATGGATGGTATGGAAGTAGATGCCAAAGACCCATTCACTGAAGACCCATTCAGAGTCACTAGTCACTGGTGAGCTTCTCAACGAGCTTCTAAGAAGTGGGGGCACCCATCGTGGCATCAGATATCACTAGTCGGGCCGTCCAAGCTGAATGGCATCCTGTAGGGCCCTATGTTAACAGCAGCCATCCTGACCATGCTGCCCTGCATGGATCACTTACTGTGGCAGAAATATATGAAGAATTCACTGGCCTTCATGAGGAGACTGCAGAAACCATGCTGGCACAGAATAGGAAGGTAAGGAGACAGCTGAAGGAGTTGAGGAAGGAGATATCAGACATGCACGACAACCTTCTCCATCTACATACAAAGTCACATCAATCTGGCTCTGATATCCGCACACTTGTGCTCTTCCACGTTGCAGTTGCAGCTGTCATATTGGCAATCATGCACTGAGTGTTTGGAGGCCTGTAATCAATACAATGCTTGATACAATGTTATGGGGCGAGATCTTAGAGGTATGGACGATCCGGAATAATGGTTACTAAGTGGGTGGAAATAAGTGTGATGTGTGCATGGGTGAAGTCTGTACAATACATGTAACCACTAGGGCGAGTAAGTACAAGGGAATACAGTACGAAGCATGAATATCTTACCTCACTGAACCAGTGTCTGCGCATACTGAAAGGGCAGAAACTGAGGCCTACACTACTAGGAAAAGGGTTAAACAACTACAGCCACTAGAACCCGTACAGTACTTGGTACAGTAGGTATAATTTCATGCTCTGCTTCTGCAGGGTGACGATGTAGTAATGAATCCACAGATGAGTAGACGGGAGTGGGTCCGGGGCGTAAGGCCTGGGCATCTAAACATGAAAGGTAGCTTGAAAGGTAGCTGATAGGAAGCCTGGTTGACACAAGCTTGAATGCCCGCAAACCTTTAGTACTTTACAGTAGTACCACTACCTAGTACACGTCTCTCAATTGTAGTCTCGGCTATGACTGGTGTGTACCCATGGTACGCATCCCATCTGAATGAGTTATCAGGCATAGTACAGTAACTTCAGGGCAGGGAAACTCCATGTAAACGACAAGGTAAACGAGCCATGCAACTTCTCATCGTTTGGAGGTAATTGCATGTTGTGGGTTCAATTGTTTGTATCATTTGAAATGAGATATACATAGTGCATAGAGGTTTTTCGGATCACAATTCACTGGCACAAGTCTTTTTTTTTTTGGAAAGCGCTTTATTATCAGAATTTAGGTACCCTAAATTACTTTTTTTTTTTGGAAAGCACTTTTATTTATTGTATCTAGCTTCATTTTGTCTTTTTAGACGTCTAGATACTCCTAAATAAGTGCTACATAGCAGGAGATTTACCATCAGCCCTATATAGCGCACGAGAAGCCAGACCAAGGTCCGGAAGTGAGGGAAAAATGCGTTTACACACACCTCTGGTGTGGGGGGTAGTGTGGGACTCAGACACATAGGTAACTGTGATGGATGCTGCATGTTCTCCTACCCACTAAAACCTCATGGGAGTGGAGCCAGTTTGGTTGTTGCTCCAAGTTAACTTGTGGATAAAAAAAATGGGGGGTCTTACTAGTGAGGGTTATGATGGTGGCACTGTGATGTGTCATATTGACACATTGCAGGGTTCTGGTAGTTGTTGGGGGTCATGTTGGCACTTGTTGGCCTTTGGGTGTCCTTTTTGCCCAGCCTGGTGCGTCCTGCTTGTTAGTCTAACTGTGGGTTGGATGCCCCATACTGTGGGTCATGGGTGGGCTGGTGGTGTTCTTCATCCATTTGTTTTGTGTGCTTGGAAATTGGGTGTCTTGTAGGCATATACAGCAGTCGGGGTTTTAGCACATCTGTGACATTCACTACTTGTATTTGTGGGCTACGCTCGCCCTGGGTTGGGTGGCATGGTCTCGGGATGCAATTGTCCCTCTTTTGAGCTGACGGTGTTCGAGGACTAGGGGGGAGTATGGCCACTATTGCAGCATGCTCCCAGTCCTAGTCCATCCTTGCCCAGGTCTTTGCCATGGGAAAAATGTACCATGGTGGTGGTAGTGGTTCAAGGAGCCCTCTGGTACCCTAAATTACTGTAATACTAGTGAGAAAATAGGATTCAGCTCTATCTAGTGTGCTGTGGCCGGGCTGTAGGGGCCAGGTGAGAGGAAGAAGTGTGGGATAGCTGGGCATGTGGCCTTTAGGGGGTGCATCGTACTTCTCCTACCCACTAAAACCTCTCTGTTGTGGACCCAGTCATAGGGTATTATGGAGTTTTTCTGCAGGGCTTTCTCCCAAGTGCTTTTGGCTAGGTGTATTCTTTACAATGTCTGATTTTGGTTGCTAAGTCTGACTGATGTTTTGTCGTTTTGTTGTTTGATGAAGGAGGTGTATGACATGGGCACAAATCATTGGTAACTCAGGCCTCTTTTGGGGGCAAGTTTGGGGGTATTCACTGTCTATGCATGGTGTAATAGTTCACCATGTCATCTGGTTGATGATTAAAGTGTTATGATTGCTCTGGTGTGCAGGGGGCCAATGGTGTTTGAGGTAAGGTTTGAGGACGTTGTTTTCGTCCATCCTTTTTTTTTTTTTTAAAATGAGTTTGTATACCGGGGCAGTACCAGATCATAGTACAAAACTGGACCCTCTACTGGGCCGACTATTCTGTATGTATACCCATAGGGGGCTCACCGATAACAACGCCACAGCCCCTGCGCCTTTTCCATCCCTACAAGGGGAATAACGACTTACAGTGCCGACCGGGTCACCAGGTGTTGGCCACCCCAGCTCCACTCTCCACAAACCCACTACTCTTACCCAAAACCCTACTCTCCATGGATCAAACGGGACAAGGGTGAACCTTGAAAACACCGCGAGGGGGCCTAAGCGCATAAGTAAGGAAGAAATGGGGGACAAGAATGAATAGGCCGAGGCAATAAAGGAATCGAAAGTAGCATACGTCACACAATAAGGGGACGGAAGGGGGAAATGACAGGAAAAGGGCCCAGGGCAACAAAGCTGAGAACCAACAAAAACTGATCGGGTTGCACCACCCAGTGGAAGCGGGTTAGAAACTGCGATAGTTAACGTCAGCCCCTATAGGAAAGGAGGGCAGCATGGGGGTAAGGATTGGAAGGGGGGGCGCAAGGATAGCTAACCCTGAATGAGACACGATGCACAGGCGAGCTCAAGATAATAGATAAGGTGCCAGCCAGAAGGCATGGCAGAAAGGGGGGTCAGGAGGGGGAAGATCAGCACAAGGCCGATCATGCAGTGTCGACTGCTGAAGAACGCACGCGTGTGCCATGCGGTTTCTGCTTCCAGCAGTGCAGCTCCCCAGAATGCCCAAAGGCAAAAAGGGTTTTACCTGCTACCAGCAATTGCAGAGAATCCCCAAGGGGGTCCTTGAATGCGACAACCAGAGACGAGATGGACCCTGGTCCATAGGTTGAGGGTGCCCTCACCCAAGATGGGGGCTGCATGAGGTGCAGGGTCCGGAAGGCGGGTTGTCGGCCACGAGTGCCTGCAAGCACTCAGAAGGGGAGTAAGGCCCATGGGTGGAAGAAGCTCCGGTGGGGATGCTGTTGATAAGGAGGTGGGACCACTTGACGTTATCACAAGTCGTGATGGGGAGGGGTGAGGAGTCGTGGGAGAGATAGGTCGAAAGGATGTCGGAGATGAGGTGGGAGGCCTGTGTGAGTTGATACGCCAAGGTATCAGGTCCGGCTGTGACCACGAGGTTATTCTTTGCTGTCCACTGAGCAGCAGACAGGGTAACTGGGTGGGAAGCATCGGCAAGCTCGGTGTTGAGGTGGGTGACGACCTCCTGGGGAGAGCGACAGATTGCCAGGGGAACATCACCACCAAGGGCGGAGGAGCGGAGAGCCACGACCAACAAGGGCTGCGCAGGAGTCTTTGCCACAGAGGCAAAGGAGGGGGGTGCAGGGCGAGAGGCAGGGGTAAGAGCAGGGGCAGTGGGAGGCTGGGCACGGGGTTTAGGAGTGGGTTGGGCAGAGGGTTTCTTAGCAATAGCCACCTTGGGAGGGGGCCTGGAGCCGTTGACTTTATCAGCAAGTGCCTTGACTTGGCCAGCCAGTGAGGCGAAGGCCGAGTCAAAGGAGGTGCGGAGGAGCCTGAGCTCCTCCTGGGGGAGGGAAGGGGCAGTGGGGGGGGCAGAGGAGGGGGGGTTGGGAGAGAGACCAAGCATATCCATTGCGGAGATGTTGCCCAACGCAGGATGTGTTCTGGAGAGGAGAGAGCAGAGCTGGGAAGGGATCCCTGAAGGGTCCCAACCATCTGTCTCCCACTGGTCAACGTACTGAGAGAGGGCAAGGAAGACAGCAGAGAGGCGGAAGACTGGGTTAGACATTGCAATCAGGGGGATGGTGGTGGTAGGAGGAAAAGGAGCCCATTTCGTCCATCCTTGCCCCGGCCCTAGCCATGGGAATTCCATACCATGGTGGTGGTAGTGGTTCAAGGAGCCCCCCCACTGGCACAAGTCTAAGTGTTCCTGGTGACTATTGGTACACATAATTTCACAATCCCTCTCCAGCTGAACTGAGAGCTGAACTTATCTCTGACTCTGAGAAATTGTGGGAAACCAGTGGGTGCACCAAAATAAATTCACAGCTATTAACTGCAATCCCTCAGCCCTCCCACAACCCAGTAGAGGCTATGGCACACACGAGACAGCCTTTTATACCAACCAAAGACCCGCGAACCCAAGCCCCATGCAAATGTGCAAGGATGACTGCCCAGGGAAGACAGCCACTGCCGTCCCCGTCCCTGTCCCCGGGGACCATCATTACTGCCACCCCCCCTCACCTTGAGAACAACCCCCACCTTCCAATCTGGTGTCCGAATTCATTGACCTCACAGGGATGGGTGCTGTACATTACCAAATGGGGAAGGTCATGCGCATTGACCTCACTGGTGAAGACTGAAGGTATTTAAAAAAATTCTTTTATAGTGCAACATGTATCTGAATCATTGCTGTAGGCAAGGTTGTACTGTGGGAACCAGTCTCGGTCTACCCTCTTGGCTAGACCCTCATTCAGACAGGAGTCACAGGACCACTTACCACAAGTCACTAGTGACTTTTCCCTTCCTTCGGATTCAGATCCGTACCAAGATCTCTTGACGTGAACCCATCAGAGTGCAATTTGACAGAGACCTATTAGATATGCTCTTAGGTGGATGTCTGGGTTTAGGTTCTGGGTGGGAGCTACTGTTGTTGTCAAGGTCGTTGTTGGCCTAGTGGGCTTGGAGGGTTCTATGTGTTTTATTTTTGTTCGGGGATCCAGGTTGTTACAATGTGAACTTCTGTTTGATCCAGTCTTCTGGGAGTTCGCCGTGTTTCTTTCTTAGGGCCTTTCCCCAAGGTATTTTCAATTTGTTTTATGTTTTCCCTTCTTTGTATTTGCGTCACAGTAATTATGTCTTCTGTGAGTCTCCTATTAACTACTTTACGCCAGGTTGCCTCAGCTTCGCTCGAGGTGTGATCTTTGCCCTGTATTACTCTTTCACATCTTACTGTAGTGACCAGATTATGCGCAGACTCCAATATCAGGATCTTAGCTAAGCATGTGGCTCCAGCGTTGATGGTGGGGGTATTCTTGGTGTTGTGGTTTCCTGGGTGTCCTGTGTTCTGGACTGTTTTTACGTTGAGTATTCCGCATCCCAGTATCACTCTAAGGGTGATTTCCGGCCAGGTGTTGTCTCCGTGTGGCCATACATTCCATGCCACAGTCCATATGCTCTGTCCGTAGGGTGTTCACACTTGATTAGTATATGGTTCATTGTTTCATCTTCTGCACATGTCTAACATTGGCTGCATTCTTCGAAGTCTTTAGCCAGTATCTGCTGATTTTCTGTGCACTGTGTAGTGTTTTGTAGAAAAATTCCTGTATTTTCGATCGTATGGATTGTCACATCAGACTTCCCAATATGGCTTCATTTGTCTCTTGGTCCCCGGAGTGGAGTTGAATGTCTCCCTGGGTTTTTTCTAGGTTTAGCGCCATTGTTCTCTGTTGTTCCCTCTTTGCGTTTTCTCTTATGGTATGCAATCGCTTGTGTTATTTCTGATAACTTTGCGCCTTGTACGTCAAAGTTTGGGGTTATGTCTAGTCATCTTCATTTTTGTCGGCTCCTTGTTTCGCCAGCTTGTCACTTTCTTCGTTCCCCATCTCTCCGCTGTGTCCTTTGACCCACTGGAATTTGGTGGGCACCGACCTTTTCCTCAGTAAGTAAGCGGCTCTTTTGAACCATTCCCTATTTTTAATTTCTATCCAGCCCTTATCTTCCCAGTGTGTTAGATTTGTTGTGAGCCCGTTTATGACATACTTAGAATCTGTTTTGATTACGAGGGGTATGCAGGTCGGGGCTTTCTCCAGCACTTTTACTACAGCCGCTATCTCTCCTATTTGGTTCAATTGGTTTGGTCCTGGGACCTTGATTGCGGTGTTGTGTACATGGTTGTGTTTTCTCCTAACTTACCCAGATACCTCCCCCACATCTTGCATTCATTTTCCCATTGTTTGTGCAGGAGCCATCGGTGTATATTGTCAACTCTTCGTCTTGTAGGGTGATACCCCTCAGGGGTTGTTGCCATTCTGCTGGTATGTTGCTTATTTTTTATGGGTCCCCTAATATTCTAAAACATTCTGAGAGGCTCATTTTTGCCGTGACAGAGGGGTCAACTAGGATTTCTCCATCCTCTTTGATGGCTTCCTCATTCCTAGCGATGCGTCTTTGTGTGAGGGATAGATTGTCTGGGTAGGTCAATCTTGATGGGTTTAATTTCGGTGTGATGGCATCTAACCATTTTTTGGCCTCTATAGCACGTTGCTGCAGGTTTTCACATCCTTTTGCGTGGTTGTCAGAGCAGTCCTCACATTGGCAGGAGAAGACTGGGTAGTGGGAGCCTCTCAGGGGTATGTTTTCTAGTTTCTCAGTGGCTTTGAGAAGATTCTTAACCTTTAGGAAGTTATGGTTTCGTATGAGGCAGTGTGATCAGGGGTTTTGCGGGAGGTCTCTCTCCGTGCCTAAGTGCTGCCATGCGGGGAGTTGGGCTCTTAGTGCCAGCGATATGTTTAGCAGGGTGAAGGTAGCGTTATGTTTTCTGATGGTCTTGATCATTCTAACAGTGTCGCTTCCTAGCTTTTTGGCTCGTTTCCCTCTTGTCGGGCTTTCCACTTCTGGAGGAAGGTGTTCTCTCAGGCATTTTTGTGGAGGTTCATTGGGGCAGTTTTGTTGAGGAGTATGTCCGTTATGTGTGCCCACAGTGGGCGGGAGTCTGTCGCGTGTAGGTATTCCTTCAGCCACACTAATTCTATTGCTTCGTTTCAGTTCTTAAGATTGAGTAGCTCTATTCCTCCCTCTTCCTTTTTGGAGTGGAGGGTTTCTAGCGCTAAATGTTGGCATTTGTTGTTTCCCCATATGAATTCTCTTATCAATTTCGTTAGGGCCTTTCTTATGTGGTCTGGCATGCCATGTGCCTTCATGAGGAATTGTGTGCAGCCTCCCATTATTATTTGGGTCAGCAGGCATTTTCCTTTCAGTGTTGGTACATTGTTTGGACTCTGGTCAGATCCATTTTAATTTTATCTATTATTGTTTCCCACGGGGCTGCGTCAGCAGCGTTATTTCCTACCATGCTCCTAGTGAGCGTATCGCCTCTCTGTCATTAGTTATATGTATGTCTGGGTCAAGTGGTGGGTCCGAGGGGTGAATTTTCTGGGTTTGGTATATCCGTTCCCTGTGTCTTTTAGTTCCAATTGGTATAATTTCTGTTTTATCGAAGTTAAATTTCGCTCCCGATGCTTCACACCATCGGTCGAGTAAGGTCTGAATATTTGTCATCTTTGTTAACGTATATTATTGTGTCGTCAGCAAATAAATTGATAGCTAGTTTCTCTTTAACTCCTGGGAAGTGGAAGCCTCTTATTTGGTCAGATGTTCATATCATGCAGGCTAGGGGCTCTATCCCTATGTTGAAGAGAAAGCAAGAGAGCGGGTCACCCTGTCGCACTCTGCATTTGACTGAGTTGGGCACACTTAGTTCTCTGTTTATTGCAACTGTGGTCTGAGCGTTCTGATAAAGGGATTTTATAAGAATTGCGGGAGCCTGAAGGCCTCGAGGGTCTTCCACAGGTAGTTGTGTCTTGTCGTACGCCTTCTCTTGGTCTAATGTGATTATGGCTCCATTGACCTCTAATGTCTCAGCATAGGTTATCACCACTCTTGTTAGTCTTATGTGGTCGAAGATGGATCGTCCAGGGATGAAGCCTGCTTGGTCGTGGTGTATCATAGCTTTCATTGGCTCTATTAGTTGTAGTGAGAGGGCTTTTGTAAACGTCTTGTAGTCAGAGTTTAGCAGTATTATTGGTCTGTAATTCTCTATTCACATCTTGTCTTTTTTCTTATAGATGGGGCACATCCATCCCTTCGTGAAGTTCATCTTTCGGTCGACACTGTTACATTGCCACTGAATGTAAGCCTTGATGTAGGCTGCAATGCGTGTGTTACAACTTAGCTGTAATAGACACGGGCCCTGTCGGTCACATGCTATGGTACGTCACAAGGTCCGATGACACTTGGACTCAGTACAATGATCGATTGGTGGTCACACGTAGAGAAAGGGAAGGAGCCCTTAGATCTCGTAGAGTAGAGGATAGGACAAGTGGTGATTCAAGAAGACCAAGCTGGAGAGCTAGGTCTTCAACAACTACGTCTTAAGTACTACAAGCAGAGGGCTTTAAAGCGCCTCATGAATCCTGAACCCTACTACTGTTATCCTAGGGTCGAGTCATACTATCTTACATGTGATACTTTGGCTGACTGATACTCCTGTCCATGACTAATTACCACTTACCCCAGTAGTCATCACCTGTAGGTAAGTGTCTTTGCGTGACCGTAACATCACCCCCTTTTCAAGCGCGACGCCCACGTTGCGCATCCTCTCCTACCATCCGTAGTGCGTCGTCTACCATTCCGTCATCCTGGTCTTGAATCCGTGCCAGTGTATCGGCCATCTCCAGCCACCGAATCGTTTTGCAGTGCATACCAGCGAGCTCTCCCCACCGATCCTCGCCCTCCACAATCGCGTCTTCAAGCCTCTCCAACTCCTGGGCTATGGTGCGGAACCGATGGACTTTGGCTGTGAGCGAGGGGTCGTTGAGGCGACGGACCATTCGGTCTGTCTGATCTTGACCTTCCGCCCCCTGCTTGAGCACTTCGAGCTGCTCTGCTCGGTACACGGGCTTCCCATCGTAGTGAAAGATGGGCGTGGTGTACAACGGCTTCATGTACACCTTGTCGCTGTCATCCCGTAACCCGACAACGATAGGGTTCGGATGGAGTATGACTTGCACATACTCCACCTGCCTGACGTCGCCGTCGGGCCCTTTGATGGGGAACGAGATGAAGTTGCCCCCGTTGTTCGGCTTGAACCCAAGCGGGACTTCATTATGTTTGAATCGGTAACTCCCCTTGTACAAAGGGAAGCTGGTGGTAGTGGCCGCGTAGGGGGTTTCATCCGGCTTGTCAGTGTCTTTAAGGGTGCATATGAATGGGTGCTCAGCTGGGTAGAGGTCCCCTTCGCTCATGTAGCTGTTGGTGCGGCTCCACAGGCCGTGCACTGCCAGTGTACTGTCCGGCGCAGTGCTTCCCATGCTGCCATCTTTGCGCTTCTCTTTGCAATGGCTTTGGTGAATTGCTTGTCCCTCCACGTTGAGCAGACCTTCTGTAGCGCTGTTTGTGACACACTTGGGTTCCCTAAAAGGGACCGGCAGTGGGATTTTGCCTGGATGACCGTCTTTAGGTCCCCAAATGTTGGTATCAACGTCTTGTACGTCGGCTTGGTGGGTAGGGGTTGCTCCCATGTTGCAAGGGTCTGACAGTCTTCGCACCATGGGTGATAGTGCACGCGGGGGCATTGGCTTCGTGTCGAGGTCTGGAAAGATGAGTAGGACTGATGCCAACTCTTGCTCAGTGAGAGGGGCGGTGAGGAGGTTCTCGTCGGTGATGTGAGGTCGGATATACTTCTTGGCACAGAGTCCGAGGCACGAGAACTCTGTGATGAGTCCCTCTTCGAGCTCTGCTCCGAAGATACGCTTTGGTGATCCGAGATAGTAGTTGTTGACATCGGACATGGGAGAGATAGGTTTGGTGAGTGGTGTGGTGGAACGAAGTGAAGATGGAATGAGAGACTCGCTTGTGTTGCTCCTCCTTATATGTGTCCTTGTTGCGGAGTTTCGATTTTCGAACTCCCTTATCGCCTCGGGGGCGTGGACGTCTTGTGTGTCCACCCATTCGTTATCTGAGTCAGGGTATCCCTTCCATTTGATAAGGTATTGCTTCTTTCATCTTCTGCCGAATTGCCGGGAGTCTAGAATCTTCTCGACCTTGTATTCTTCGTCGTTATCGACAAGGTCTGGAGCTGGTCTCGAATAGTTTGATCTGTGGAGGTCAGTTTCTCAGTACAGTGTGAGAAGATCGATGTGAAACATGTCATGAATGCTCCACTGTGTGGGAAGTTTTAATTGATAGTTGATGGGGGACATCACCTGGATGATGGGAAAGGGGCCATGTCTCTTGGGCGCAAGCTTGGCAGTTGGTTGATTGGTACAAAGATGACGTCCTTCTAGCCACACGAGGTCTCCTTCTTGGTACTTGGGTGTATCTTTATGCTTGACCCATGACTGCTGTGCTTTGATCATCAATTCTTGGGCGCGCTGTCTTGCCATTTTGAACTGGTCTAGCCTTAGCGTGTTATGCCCTAGCGGGGGCACTGCGCGCGACGTGCGCGAAGTCAAATACTACCAAGTCAACTATGACTTGGTGGGACAGGGTTTGGGGTGTGCGGAGTGTTGATATAGCTCAACACTCAAAGGCTCCGAAGTGATTGTCCAAGATCAAGGGCAATCAATGTGAATGATAGAGGCAAGAGGATCACACAAGGATGAGGAGACAAGACAATGGTATTCGCTAGTAGATAAACGAAGACAAGTCTGAGGAGCATACTACTGGTTTATGGG
>WNGR01003476.1_pt1 | contig 18706 bp, 20 predicted proteins | sample 5407581 | NCBI WGS metagenome assembly WNGR01 (sample SAMN13153383, study PRJNA577476) | soil metagenome | isolation source: 80 cm soil or saprolite under Garry oak tree replicate 2 | place: USA:California | collected 2016-06-15 | reverse complement strand
CACTCTCCGATTACAACATCCAGAAAGAGTCGACGCTCCATCTCGTGCTTCGTCTTCGTGGGGGCATGCAAATCTTCGTCAAGACCCTCACAGGCAAGACCATCACGCTGGAGGTCGAGTCGTCAGACACAATCGACAATGTGAAGGCGAAGATTCAAGATAAAGAGGGTATCCCCCCTGACCAGCAGCGCCTGATTTTCGCAGGCAAGCAGCTTGAAGACGGACGGACGCTCTCTGATTACAATATTCAGAAGGAGAGCACGCTTCATTTGGGTCAGTCTCATTTCTTCTCCAGTCATCCTAACCAGTCATAACTAACTATCGATTCAGTGTTGCGTTTGCGTGGGGGGTTGTAATGTCTCGTATGTGTGCTATCGTGTGTTGTAGTCCATCCATGTCAGTCGTACCGTCATACTATTCTGTGAACAGTCATCGTATGTGACTAGACTACACATTTTCTCGTTGTGGTTGGGAATGAGATTTACGTCGACGCCTACGCTTGGGTCCGGGTGATGATGCTTCACCATTGCTGTCTGATTCATCCTGCTTCCTTTTCCCTCTCGCCTCGACATCCTCGCCCCGAGCCGTACCAGTGAAGTTTACTTTCTTTGGTTCTTGGACACTATGCTTCAGTGTCTTCTTTTTCACGCTGAGAGGATTTGGACCCTTGGGTCCCCTCTTTCTCTTCGGAACATGTTCTACCTGCGGAGTGGCCGCGTTCAGTATGGCCCTTTCTGAAGTAGATGGTGCGAGGGCATCCTGCTCAGCCTGTAAGTGGCATCTATAAGTAAATGAAGGGTTGTGCACGAAATGATTGCGTTACGTACATGGTGCTTTGCGCGGAGCGTTGCATCGCTAGCTGGTTCCAGAACCATGACTGCACGGTTTACATGCACGATCGGCACACCGGGAACGGTGCGGAGGATAACACGGAGAGGATGCGACTGCGTCGCGATCACGTAGCGGTGCTTATTAGACTCACCTGACGCGTCCCGTCAGTGAAACACGGGGAACGGTGGACAATGGACCCACCAACGACAGCAGCAATGCATTCGTTCCCTGGTATCGCTTCCTTGTGGTTGCATTTACGCCTCTCGAACGACTTTGCGAGGTCGACCGCGGGCTGGTGTGATTTCCCTTGGAGATACAGCTCGTGGATGCAGCATTGCGTGATCACTGACGAGCCGACGCCACTCGGGCAGACCCAGCAAAGTTCCCCGAGGTCGGTCCCCAGCAGCGAGAGAGGTCGGAAGCTACTCACTCAATTTCACGGATCCGACAAGTACAGACTGCATTTGGGCAGCCAAGTCCGTTTTCGACGACACCGCCTTTTCGCACATCATAGAGTCGACTGTTGGAGCGAGCGTGCGCGTGAAGGGGGTGACGAAAAAAAACTATATACGGAGGGCTCGTACGCACCAAGTACCTGATAAGGTTGCCTAAAACCGAATGAAGTAGTGAACATAGACATCAGTTTTCGATACGCTTTCGAACGTCTTTGTCGCATTTTTTTTGTTGTATGTGGGATTTAGGACCATGACCTTCATGACACGCATCCTCACCCTCGCTGTGCTCCTCGCGTATGTTTGACGTCCCATTCGAAACTGTTTCCTCACGACCTCTAACTTAAACACAGGAGCGCATGCACTACCTGTTTCGCTGCTGAGATATCGGGCTTTGTGCAATGGAACGAGCACTGTGCCGGTTGGTTCCGTCGTGCTTGATTTGATTCCGGGCGTGCCCTGTGCTGACTTTTTTCTTCACCACAAGACGCCCTTCAGCTCGGACACGCAAAAGTTGTCCTTGACAATTCCGTTGCTTCGGGTTCTGTCACCCGTAATGGGACCTTTGTTATGTGCGGCTCCGTTGTTGCACTAAACGCAACGACTTGCTGACGGCCCAACCCAGCCCAGACGTCGCCGCAGGGACATACGTCGTCTCCGTAGTATCCCACGATCATGTCTTCGACAAGGTCTGCACCATTCCTTTTGTGCTTTCGTCTACGTACTTTTGTTGAACGCGATGCGCGCAGCTCCGCATCGACGTCCCTCCAGAGGATGATTCCCCTCCCGAACTTTCCCCCTACACTATTGGCACACCCCTGAACCCGCGTTCTCCCGTTAAGCTTCCCTACCCCATCAAACTCGTTCCGCGGCAGAGGAAGAGCTACTTCGTCCCGCTCCAGTCGTTCAACGTTGTGCAGATGTTCCAGAATCCTATGATGCTAATCATGGTTTTCGGTGGCTTGATGATGCTTGCAATGCCATATGTAACGGTAACCATTCCCTTGCTTTTTTCTTTCCTCCTCTTCGATAGAACTGAAGTGGTCTATACTATTCGTCGTGGCAGAAAAACCTGGATCCTGCGTTGTTGCAGGAAGCGCAACAGAGCCAAGCAAAATTCACGACTGCTCTTCAAAGCGGCGACCTCAAATCTGGGTATGTCTTCTGTGTCTTCTCGTTAATACGGGAATCTGACAGACGGCGCAAAAATTCTAGCATATCGGCACTTGCAGGTGGCGATGACATTCGTCCCGCAATTACCACAGCCACATCATCACCGGCTGGCTCGTCTAATAATACCATGAAGAGAGTCAAAAAGCGGAGAACTTGAGTTGACTCACGTTCGTTGGATGTTATGCCGAGTGCAAAGTAATCGTGAGTGGGTGTGGATATTCCTCTTTATACAAGGTACAAGGAGTGGTCACTACTCGGTATAAGTTAAATTAGATAATAGAGGATACATGTCAATTGGACGTCAGTGTGGTCATAAAATGGTACTACCTAGTGATAAGTGATAATGCATGATACATGGTGTACTGTACATTGTACATGTCGTGTAGAAGTCGAGTCGGGTGGGTGTGGGGGCAACAAAGTGAAACTAATCGACCGACATACGTCGGTGGCTCTTTGTTCCTTCGGGCGTCCCTCTCATGCGCCAGCGCTCCCGTGCTGCTCCTTCGCGTTTATTCGTAGTACCATCTTCTTGCTCCAGCAACCTACTCTTGCTCCCTCCACCGGACAGGACCGACTTCCTTTCTTTGCCTGGGGACTTGCCTGGAGAGTCCGGACGAGAAAGGGAGAAAAATTTGCGAAAGCCCGACGGCTGGGGTGTGTCACCGGTGGGAGGTTTCCGCTTTGCCCCTATTGCATCGAAGACAACAATCGCTTTGGCCGCAGGAGACATGGATGAGGGGTTGTAGTTTGAATGTGCCTTCTTGTGATTGCCAACAGGAAGCCCTGTGGGTACCCCGCGAGAGCCTGTCGAATACGGGCTGTGTGCGGCCGATGGTCTCTGTGATGACACGGGAGGAAACGACCGCTTCCTCTGAAGGCCATGTTGTAAAGGTGGATTGGTAGCCTGCGGTGGCGGTGCGCTGGGCATGCCCGACTGGCCAACGTTCACAAGAACCCACCCCTCAGCTGGTACTTTGGCCGGATTGTGATCTCTCTTGCCTGGTGCAGGTGCAGGGAGGCGATCCGCGGCTTTAGCTCCGTGGGTCTCTGCACGGGGAGCTTCCGTGACGAGTGTCGCCTTGCCGCTCTTTGCCGGTCGAAGCATTGGGTGTACCAGTTCTGGAGTGCCAGCCTTCACCTCCTGCTCTTCAGGCTGGGATAGTGATGTCACTGTATGCTTGTGTCTATGTGGTTCGTTGGGGTTGGGATAGTCGCCAGGCGCCTTGGACTCTTTGATTCCCGTTGACGCGGAGATCCATCCGCCGGGTAAAACATTATCCTTTGGATCGCGACTACGGGGGCCACTACCGGAGTGACTAATCTCCTTCCCTGCGCCGGTCCAGGCTATGGGTACATCCACAGTTTGACTTGTGTTGGAGCTAATAGCCGAGTCACGGAAGGCACCTGGGCCGAGGAGAGGTGGTGTTGGTGTTCCAGAGTGTGACTTCTGAGGTGAAGGGCGTGACCGTGGGGGGATAGACGCAGGGTTCGCCTCCCGTGTGGTAGGTCGGGCGTCTAACCGCCCTGTTGATCCTCCAAAGGGCTGGGCGCTTCGAGGGGGTCCCCCACTTTGCGGCGCTTTTACAACAGGGGCCGACGTGCCCGGAAAGTGGAGGTTGCCGTAGAGCCTGGATGGCATTCGTTGGTATAAACTCTCCTCAGGCTCGCCCGTACGGCCATTGCTATACTTGTGGGTGCCTACGCCGGTCATGTCGACTGCACTTCCAACGGAGCTTTGCAGCTCCATTCTGAGCTCCTCCGCACGCTGCGTCGGTGTCTCTGTGTCGGGTATGTTATCGTTCGAGGCGGTGGATTGGGCGACGGAAATAGGAAGCTGAGCCCGTGGAGCTGGCTTTCGTACAACACCCGATTTGGACGAGATTGGACCAGTGGAAGGGATATTATTAGAACTTGCCGCCCGCGCATGGCCCCGTGGGTTGGAGGAGGGGAGTGAGTTCGCTGGCACAGGATAACTCCCCCTGCGCCCGCGATTCCTATCAGAAGGGGGCACCTTAAGATCTGTGCGGGAGTCAAGAGGACTACTAGACCGAGACTCGGTTGGGATGGTCTGCGAAAGGCCTAGGAAAACCCACAAGTCCTTGAAGCGTGAACGACCGTTGAGGGAGAGGGATGTAAGGAGAGTGAAGCCGAAAACATCCAACGAGCTCAGCAATGAGAGAATGTGACGAAGGGAATCGGTTGCAAAGGTATCTTCTTGAAACCCTGAACGCGAGAGGGTAATGTGTGAGTGAGGTTGGCAAGATTGATGAGGTAGACGACGTTACATCCGTAGCCCTTGAACTTGAATTCGTAGACATTCTCGGCCACCTTTTTCTCTGAGACCACACCGCGGGGCCACGAACCCCGGACTGTTTGAAGAATGGCTGGTGTAAGGTGTAATGGGGGAGCGATGACGCGGAGAACGTTCTGATTGATGAAGGATATGGCAAACGGAACTTTGACAGGATGGGGGACCACGGTCAAAGAGTCATTACTCTTCTTGTGGAAGGGGGGCAGATGCGCAGCGGGGAAAGGAGGCGGAGGTGGTGATAATGATGGCCGAGAGAAGGCCATGACGATTCGGTCGTCCTGCTCACGGCCATAGTCTAGAGTGGAAAGGAAATTGTAGTCGTTGCGGTAGAGGACGTAGAGGATGTCGATAAGAAGCTTCTCAGTACGAGTTGACTTTGGATTGGACCATGGCTTTCCATCCAACGAGAGTTCGCAGAAGTTATTCTGAATGAGCTCTCGGGAGCTGAGGATAAGATGTGCACTGTCGAGGTGCTTCCGTAACGCGAGGACAGCATCTGGAGGAAAACTGTAAAGTCTGAGCAAAGCTGCGCCGGACAGAGCGAGAATAGAGAAAGATGAAGCTGGGTGCTGATCCCGTATGAACTCGCGCCTTGGGACAATGTTGCTATCTGCGGGGGAAATGGGCGACATGGTAAAAACCGAGGAGGGTGCTGGCCGCGCCGTGAGGGCGAGCACTAATGAGCCTCGTTCCTGTCATCAGCCACGCCGATACCACGCGTGCATATCATTCACCCAACAGCGCGTCAGCATCGCCACACAGTGATTCTTCGTCGGCCCGTTCATACCGCTATCCTGTGTGCGTCATGCTGTGGCTCTCAGCTCCCCTTACCATCGATCCATCATGGATAACAAACTGAACCTGTTGATGTGTAAGTAGTAGAGCTACTCCAATGGAAACATTCATCCGTGATATGTCCTTATAGGTGGAACTGTGAGCAAGCTGTTGTAATCCGAACTTGTATCTGTGACCTATCTTTCCTTTTCTCAGGGTGAATACACCACTGGGTGGACCGGATCTGGTGCCTCTCAATCAGACAAGAAGGTCTGATACCTTGGCCTTTCACTTTCTCCTGACTTAGATGTGTGCATTTAGATCGGCGTACGTACGATCGTACTGGATTGATCCTGGCTCATAGCGGTTGCTGTCTAGGTGGTGGCATTGACCTTGTTTGATCTTCGTAGGCTGGGAAAGGTACATTAGTAGGACCCACACTTCTCTGGCGTCTTAGTACTCCTAGGTCGATAAACTTGGCATGGTCGGCGTCAATGGATACAAATACCCAGCTATCCGTGCTCACCTCCAGCAAAATATAGAGCAGGTGTACAAGGATCTTGATGTCTCGTATGTGCTGTGATAAAGGCATCTCCGCGGTGCTTGGAACTGTCCTTCAGCTTCGACAGCTTTCCCGAAGACACAGATACGGATCCTGAAGCCTGTACGCCGAGGTTGCGTCCTGATGCCGTTGTTATCACCCTCATCTCCACATAGACAAAACAGCCATTGACAAGCTCCACCCTGGCGATGCCGTCGTCATTTTTACCCCAGATAGTAAGCTTCCATTGCGCAGGGACATCGCCCGCTTACAGATCATTGATCTGAAAAGATACGCATTATGACATTGCACGTTATGCGATCGAGCACGGCCTGCATGTGCTTGTCACGAAGCCAGCCACACAATTACTATCACACCACTTGGACCTTATCGACCTGTCGAGAAAGCACAATGTTGTCTGCTTCGTGGAGCACCACAAACGGTCCGTTCGTCTTCTCCGTAACCATGAACCTTGTGTTTATGACCGTATCATGGCGCCTTCTAGATATGACCCGGTGTACAGCGATGCACGGGCACGTGCGAGAACACTTGGAGAGTTCAATTTTTTCAATGCATGGATGAGTCAGCCAAAGAGCCAGTTGGAGACTTTCCGAGCCTGGGCAGGGAAAGATTCCGACATCAGGTGAGCGCGGTATTAGAATGGGGGACACGGGGCCTTTTGTCTCCAACCGCGAACGACAGCTATTATTTATCGTCACATCATATCGATATCTGTTGCTGGATCTTGCTAGACAAGGCCGTTCCCACTCGCGTAGTGGCAAGCTCCGCCACCGGTATAGCCACGAGCGCACCCTACAATTGCGTTCCAGAGACAGAAGACACTATCACGCTCCTGGTTGACTGGCAATCTATCACGAGTCCAAAGCACAAGGGCACTGCCGTCTACACCGCATCCTGGACCGCTCCACTGAGATCCGGTGTCCACTCCGCCCAGCATTGGTATTACATGGGAGAAAAGGTAAATCCGATCCGGGTACTTTACAAAAATAATAATAGAAACGACACGATTTCGTAGGGCGATGTCAACATTGACCAGGCACACCGGGGATACGATGTCACCGTCGACGACACCGGCAAGACCTGGTACAACCCCTTCTAGTGCGTGGACCTTGTCGACCACTTTTGCTCAGTTTGTTATACTCACAATCGATATCCCCCCTGGCGCTGCACAGCATGAAATACTCGCCATCCGAAAGTGGCCACTTCGACGGTCAGCGTGGTTATGGATACATCTCAATCGAAAAATTTGTCGACGCCGCGCGCAGTGTGAATGCGGGTACAGCCCGCCCAAGTGAATTTGACGCCCATGGCTTGCCTACCATCAGAAATACCGTATTGACGACCGCGATACTCAACGCCGGGCGCATCAGTCTGGACGAGAAGAGGCCCGTTGGTATTACCAAAGAGGGCGAAAAGTGGATCCTTCATTGAGTTTGTGTATTGTGACACCCGTTTATTTTTTGGGGGAATGAACATACAAGTACATGCCGAATGTGTCTTGGCTTGTAGTATGAGCCGCTTGTCCCGCTTTGTACTTCCACTTCCACGATAGGGATGTATTGGAAATACGAGACGCAATGTATCCACATATTTTCATGTGGTCCTGGAAAGATCGGACAGACTTCTTGCAACCCCAGCGCTCCCCAGGAAGCAACCACTGGCACGCCTTGTGGTTCTGACCGTTCCGGGTTGATACCGAAATCCATGCCAGCGCCGAAAAGGCCGCACCCGCCGAAAACGCCCCGCGTCCCTGAGCTTGGACAATTTTGACACCTGCTCACGAACTTTCACACCGTATGCCCTAACCGCCTGGGTAAATGCGTTGTCCTGAATGACATCGGATCTCATCGCGTAGGCACACCGCGTAGACACTGTTCAAGGACCCTTGTTATTGTAACAGACATTGCACGAGATGATGAGGCCCTTCAGGCCGTTTACGAGTGTATAACCCTAAGTGCAAAGAAATGACAGGGCGATATTAGTGCACAAGCGGGAAGGTGGAAATGACGGGAGGGATTGTTCGGGTGATTGTAATATCAAGGACGAGAAAAGAAAAAAAAGGTAATTTGACGTGGGAGGGTAAAGCCGCCATGCGATGCAGGAATAGTCGACGGCCGAGAAGGTGGATGGAAGGTTAAAGTGAAGGAATAAGATAAAGAGGGAATGGGAACACTAAGGAAAGAATGTAGACTGTCGACCCCACCGCGTGAGGAACCAGAAAGGGAGAGGGGACTATGCGCGACGAGAATGAAGGTTTTCATAGGAAGGAACACGAGGAGAAAGGTTTAAGGATGGGGAGGATGTGCGCCAAATAGAACCACAAAGCCTAAGACAGTGAGATATGATGTGTCCGGCTGGCAATCCGCTAAGTATACAATATAGACAAAAATAGTCAATATATACCGGAGAGAATGCGAAGCCAACATCTTCTCACGCGGGGGAGGCTCTGAGCTTTCGATGCGTTGTAGTAATGACAGATGAAAAGTAAGAGGCAGTGCGACGAGAGAATGCATGGGATGATGAAGCTTGCAGAGACAGAATTGCACGGGTTGATGTTGTCGACGACGTGTATGGGGTGGTGATACATTTTGTTGAGGTGAGGAATGCGGATGATAATAGAAGGGTACCAAGACCAAGCGCTACGCGGTGGAGGGCGGCGGCGAAATGAACGGAGCTCACGAAATCTGTGACATCTATGAGACCATCGCTCGTGGTGATACGTTGAGATTGTGCAACGCCTTTCGGCCGAACTGGACAAAGTCATGGGGGAGGAACTGTTCCGGAGGGTTCTCGGAGTGCTGTTTATTCGCGACGGGATCAAACTTGGGGGACGAGAAATTCTCCTTGTCGTCGTCGGACATTGCGGAGCTGGAAAACAGGTCACTCGAGAAATAAGGACTCGTTGGTGTGATCGGCATGTCGTCAGAGAGATCGGAAGCAGTTGTCGTCGCACTCATCGGAGTACCCACGACCGAGTTGGAGGGTCGAACCGGGGTCACGGGGAAAGGAATAGCAACGTGTCTGAAAAAGCGGCCGCCTTGGAGGTAGTATTGTACCACGAATGTCGCTGCTTTCGAGTAGAAAGCATACGAATACTTCTTGATGAGGGTTTCGGACAAATCATTGACATGCTTGGCCAACCGATTGTCCAGATGTTCGACGATCTGTAAACATTCTTCTGTCTCTTCGAACATTCTGCGCCCCTTGCCACAGAGGTATCTGGCAAGGGTCAAAGAGCCAAGGGCGATAGCGGATGCCGGAAACTTGACGAACTCCCGATAGAAGAGAGTAATCTCCATCAAGAACCTTGCGACATGCTGCACTTTTGGTTCTTCGACTGACGGAACACAACACATCATCCGGAGCCACGCTTCGGCTGTTGGGTGACCAAGAGTCCATTGGATGGTTGCGAGGACGTGCCCTTCCATCTGAATGAAGGCAGACTCATCGTAGGTATCACGACAGTAGTGAACGAGCTCCTGCACGGTCGGAACACGTTCCTTCGCGTCCTCAAACTTGGCGGCAATCCACAGGGCGGCACATCCGACTAGCTGATAGTGCTTGATGTACACGATTCGGCGGGAGACGTAGCGGTCAACGATGTTCAAGGTGAGGTACAGAGTCTCGGGACGCAGGCGAAATGTAAAATGGAGCTCGACGAGGAATTCGACGAGGCAGGGTCGCATGTGCCACTTGATTTCTGGTTGTTGATCCATTGACGTTGTGGTTCCCATTGTATACCTCTGAGAAAGCAAGCGGGTTGACGTGAAGTGTACATGCTGAGGAAGACGTAAGGTTAACACACCTCCATCTCGTACATGTAGTAACGAATCTCCTCGCGGTATTCGTCTTCCAATAGGATGCCTTCTCTGCGCAAGGCAGCTAACTGAAGCTCGCGCCGCCGCTGAAGCATAGATTCCATCTTTGCCGCCCGGGGTGAGCGGCGGGATGCGGCAGCGGCAGCGGCAGCAACTACGGAAAGGGTAGGGGGGGATTGAGATCTCCGGGACTTGGTGATGCCATGGGGTGACGGGCGCTTCTTGGGGTAAAGGGGGTTGTTACGAGAATGCCTTGAGAAAACTGAGGTATCTTTCATATTGAGGGAGGAGAGAGGAATGAGATTTGCGGTTGGTGGGATGTGCAGGGGACTAGAAGTAGGCGGACGACAGGAAAGGATGGGAGTAGAAGAGCCGAGGTCAGCAGACGAGTTGACAGACATTGTGCGATAAAGAAAAGAAAAGAAAAAAACATTGAGACAACGTGAGACAGGTTGGAATCCAACCAGTGTTGAAATCCATTGTGGAAGCCGATCGTGGTAGACAAAACTTACCTGGGTGAGTGGGAAGAGGGAGGAGAGAAAGCTGGAACAGAAGAAGGATATCGTGAGCCGTGAGCCGTGAGTGGTCGTGAAGGAAAGGGATGGGGAGAAGGAGTGTGTGTGGCAAATGTAAAGAAGAAATATAAAAGAGCCGTTCAGTCGGATCGGATGTACAAGACGTTGACGGGCCTCATCGAACGCGCAGATACCCGGTAATCATTTAAATCAAATTAATCCCCCTTTTGCTCAAATCTCACACGCCCCACGTTTTACGACGCCGAGCCACTTACCTACAAATATATCGTCTTCTTTGGCTCCTACTGTCACTGCAATCCAATTCAGTGTCACATAAACCTCATACAAACTCCCTCTTGCACTCACCGAGGTTGATGTCTTCTTCCGGCTTCTTGCTGTGATTAATATCCCCGCGGGAATAACAAGGTATTTGATCAGCCTTCACCTCGGAATAACTCGAAAAAAAGCAGATGCTTGCCTGCCTGGTCCTTGTAGAAGGAACGTCGCTTTTTTCACGGTGAAGAACGGGGATGGGTGTGCGACCTGCTAAGGATGGTGCTGGCCGCCGAATTAGACGGATGGGGGGTTACAGTGAGTGCTGGGTGAGCTGGAAAGGTGGGAAAGAGTGGACTGGGGTCGGTCAAGGAAGGACTGTGTGCGTTCTGCCAGGTGCAGGTGGAAGCCGCCTGTGAAAAAAAAAAGAAAGAAAGGATCCTAGCACCGAGCTAGGCTCTCCACAGGTCGGACCTCAAGCCAATGTAGAAGCTGGAGACGTATGTTTTTGGGTTATATGGACAGAAGGAGGGATGGTCGTTGATATCGCAAATGCTGTCTTTGCAGAAGGGATGAGACTGCAAGGCGAAAGAGATGTGCGTATCGGCGAGACGCCCTTTCCCTTTTTTTTTGTGTCCGTTAGGTGATATTAACTCCCGTTTGCGGTGAGAACGCGCACCACGTTGTCCTGCCTGCAGGCAGGCTCGCCAATGATTCGCCCAGCGGAAACCCATATTTGATCCTTATGTAAGTCTGCTGTATTGTTTCCCGTCTTCCCCCCGCGATTTTGACACACAAATATAAGACTTTCCATACTCGACTACTGCACTCTGCTAGCTTCTTTACCTTTTACAAGTTTTGTCCACTTCCACACCTTTATGATTGCAGGAAACTATCCGTTGCTTTCGCCCTTGCCACCTGGCGAATGTCAAAACTGTACCCGGTTCAGGGACACAGCACTGCTTAACGCTCGAGATCATATCGATAACCCGGCGCTAGGACCATTCGACCAGCTTGAGCTATAGTAATATTACGCACCCGTAAGCGTGGGCTGTCCATCAGCCCTGGTCCTTTTATTCCACTCCCTCCGCATCAGACACTTTTTTATCCGGCAGCCGGCATCACGGAAACACCCGGCTTCCATCTATAGCTACAGACACAGACCACAGGCACTTCATCCCATCCTTTTTTCAGGAAAGCCTTTGACAGCTTCCCTGGCCTCATTGTACCGCCTGTATCTATCAATGATGCCAATTATTGACGACGCTATCCACTCATGCTTCCAAATGGGAGGTAAAATCTTCCTGAGCGCTACGCCATCCCTGACGTGACCAGTCGTTGTCAGTGGAGTAACGCGGCGCCGCGGATGACGAGTTTGCAAATTCTGTTTTATGCTGTTACGAACCATCAGCGTACGCACACGCGCACTCGCACCAGGGAATGGATGCAGGCACACCGGACCTCGAAAGTGTGACTTGTTTCGCGCTATGCGGAGTTCGGTGCCATGACCCGATGACCGGCCGCTCACAAAGCGAACGCATCTAAGCTCGTTGGTACGATTAGAGCCGGGCGGGTCACCCAACATCGTTTAGGCTTGGTCGGCTCATGGGGATAAGTTACAAGCTAATCAGATGCGTTTATTGTCACTACTGTACCAGACACTTGCAAGGTCCGACACTATGCGGATTCATAAAATCAATAATACCCGCTACAACGGGTCCCTGAAATCGTTAGGGAAAAAGAAAACTTACGGGGTGGTCTGTTAAGTTACTTTTAATATGATCGCTCTTAAAGTGACAATGAGACTTGAGAAGTAAGGAAGTCGTGGAGGTCTTGCACGTCCAGACTCACCCATCACACAGATCCCAGAGATCGGGGCGGCGTATCAAATCAGTAATGGCCTAGCATGGTAGAGCTCACGCGATCAACTCGAGAGGATATATCTGGTCAAATACACATGCCCAGAACCCAACATTGTTCTCAAAGCGCACGTCCGCGTCGGTCGTTCGGGTATTATACACCGTTGACCCATGACCGTGTTCGCACGAGGCTTGTCAAATGTTTTCCTTAAGTGGATTAGCCAAGGACCAACTCGGCTCGCCACTCGGCTCGTCGATATCGGTGACACTAGAGTACGTGACTTAATTGCACGCTAAGGAGAAAAATCTCGGTCGTTATCTTCACAACATTCACAGTAAGTTATTGGAAGCAATTCCGAGAAATTCAAATACGAGAAATTCGCTCCGGGGTTTGCATGCATCCGTTACTGGGTACTTGCCGAGGTCGCTAGGATGTGTTTTTTTTTGCAGCCCAAAAAATGATTCAGTGTGTTCTTTGCACATTATCGGGGGGGCAATAGCATCACCTGAGGGAAACCAACCCCTCAGTGTAGCGAGTGTTTTCTCGATTTGGACCGCGGAGAGAGCGAGCGGCTTGGGTCACCAGATCCGATTTGCTCGATGGGCTCGACAGAGGCCAATAACAAAGTCTCCTCAATGCCGGTAACCACTTTCCTTATATGGAATGTCCAAGGTCAGCCAAATACTTCATTTAGACCAGGTCAAACTGAGACAAATGACGTCATCGCATGGTTGAATGAAGATTTTTTACACGGCGCACTGGCCACAGGCGGCAGACAAACGCAGGGAGATGGAACGAAGTGAACGTGAGGTTACCAACAATATACTGCAAAAAAAAAATAGGAAGACAGCACCGCAAAGTCATTGCAAGGGTAAGGGGAAGGATGGTGTCTTAGTCGCGCGGCGCACCATGCATGAGAAGTGTCATAAGATCTTGAGCTGGTTGTGAATTACCGCCGACGCTCTGTAAGTGTTGTGGGAGTAGATGAGACATGGCTTGAGGGTGTGGTTGTTGGTGCACATGTGGCTGCTGCCGAAGCGCAGCGTGGGGAACGTGCATTGGCAACGCAGTCTGCTGAGGGAACCCAACGCTGGGTGCTCTCAGTCCCACCCCCGCACCATTGTTCAGCCCAGCAAGCTGCGCTTGAGTGGCAGCTCGCACATCTAGCTTACTAGCATGCAAAATAGGGCCCACGTGACCGGGTTCAATCGCGCTTGGGAGGTTAGGGGATGGTGCCGGAGGGCCGCGATGTTGGGGAGCAGCTGGGTAACCAACACCACTAGAGAAATTATAAGTAGGCTGACCAGATCCGCCGCCTTGCAAGTGGGGGGAAGGCACGCCCATAATTGAGCCCAAGAATTGAGATGGATCGTGTGGAGGACGTCCTCCGAGATTCGCCAATCCAGGGGGTAATCGTTGTTGCGGAGATACGTGGAGGTGGGTTGCGTTGGGCGAGTTACCATTACGGAACGGCTGTTGCATTGGAAGACCTGGATTCCGCTGCACGTTGGTCTGGTTAGGGAACATGGACGGGAGAGGAGCAGGATACATCTGGTCCATCGTTCGCTGAGGTTGAATACGCTGCTGGACACTAAAGGCGTTAATTTCATCAAGAGGGTCCTGAAACATGCCACTCTCTCGTCGCGATGGGAACGTAGAGCGCAAGCCCGGGACCATGCCATCAGGAACAAAGTTGCGATCGTCCAAACGATTATCATACAGGATCTCATGATTCCGCGACATGGGAGCCAACTGAGCTTGCCGTGCAGCTTGAATGTGCGTATGTTGCTGAGGGAAAGCAGCTTGATTGTACCCGGAAGGTTGGGCATGAGGGCTGCCCTGGGCGAGGCGCTGTCCCTAATGAACATTAGGTATCGAGCGACGAATTGATAAGATCACTGACCTGTGTGGAATTCTGTAGCATCGCAAAAATATCCTCCATGGTCCTATTTTCGGCGTTGATGGGATACGAGTCCCCTCCACCAATGCTTTGTTGTCTTTGATATGGGAGTAGAGGGTAGGAAAAGGAATCCAGGCTCTCAGCGGAGGCAGTGGCAGGCTGCTCCCGAGATTTCCCGTCGAAAAATTTTGCGAAGCGGCTGCCTTTTTGTTGAGGGAACGGAGATCCCCCCAGACCTCTTTCACGGCCACTGGGCTCAAATGACGGGCTTTGACTATTCGGGACGCTGGATTGAGGACCCAACTCGGAATAGGAGATCAGGTCGGAGGCGGCACCGTAGGTTGTGCGATCACCAAACGAAGCAAGAGATTGTCGCCGAAGAATCTCTGACTGAGTGTGCGCGCTTGCGTCGCTTGAGAAGACTGGTTGGCGGTTGGGATTAACGAGATTAGAGAAGCCAGGAGGAAGGCCGGCGGAAATCAAAGTAAGAGCTGCGGTGTCGGTGTTTATTGCGTCTATATCTGGACCCAGGCGGGAACCGTTCATCGAAGGTGGGAAGAGTGACTGTGGCGTGTCGAGGGCTGGAGTAGAGAGAGCAAACGTGGAGGGTTGGTCGGAAGATAAAGTAGTCGCTGCCGCGGCGGAAGGAGTACGGGAGCCGAAAGCAAGGAGCCGAGAGCCAGAAGGGGGATTGAACTGGGATGGTATTGGTGACTTGATTGTGGACGCGGACTGTCTGTCCTGTTGACTTTGTGGAGCTGAAACCTCAGACACGGAGGGATTGGGGAAAAAACGAGATCCAAGAAGTTTCGGTGACTCAGAGGATGGGGTAGAAGGTTTTGTTGATGGAGCGGTGGGCGGTGCCAGAGTTTCAACCAAAGGTGAGGGGGCAAATCCCGAAGCGGGTTGACCATCTGAGGTGGATGTTGGAAGTTTTTGTGCGGATGGGTCTGCACGATTAAGAAATACACGAGAAGCACCTGACAGAAGACACTCACCAGAATCGGACCCAGGGCCAATGTACGCGACGGCTGGATCGTTCACAGGGCCCTTGAGCGAGGCCGCATTATTCTTTTCCTCCTCGCGCTTGATCATCAATTTGAAGAGTTGTATCTCATCAAGCGGAGGCTCAGTAGGTGGTGTGGCCGGTATCTCGGTCGCCTTGGCACTTCCGGGACATTCTATGTCGCTGTTTGATCTTAACGCTTCAGATTCTCGTTCCTTGCGCTCCTTCTCCTTCATACCCAACTTCCAGGCCTGGATACCATCCAGTTCACCGTTCTCGGCCTTGCCACCCAGAATACCAGCTCCAGAGTCGCTGGGTATGTAAGTGTCCATCCAGGCAGGCTCCTTCTCCTCGGTTCGAACCCTTGGATCCTTGCGCTCGTCGCGGTCTTTGCCGTCCCGATCCTCGTCTCGACTGTGCCTACGCCTGTCGCGTCCGTTGGTTCGCTTAGACTGTGCATCGCGTTCGTCCAAGACCCAACGGTCGCGCTCTCGATCGCGCGGACGCTCCGAATCCAAATTCGAGTCTCGTTCACTGGCACGGGAACCACGCTCCCTTTCGCGTTCACGCTCCTTTTCCCTATGTTCTTTGTCCCGGAGTTCGCGACGAGCCGCCATGCGCTCATCGCGTTTACCGTCATCTCTCCAGCGCCGATGGTCGTCGTTGTTATCACGCTCGCCGTCTCGGTCGCGTCGAATGTGATCGTCCCTACGATCATCTCTTCTTCGATGCTCGTCTCTGTCTCTGTCACGATCCCTTTCCGACTCTCGTCGCGAGGGGGATGGGTCACGTCGTTGCCTTGATGAGTCTTGCACTCGTGATCGTGGACGTTCGCGGTCTTCACGTTCACGGCGCAAACCATCAGAGCCTACATGACGTGATGAGTGACAGGTTATTCAAAGTAACAGCTTCCGAACGAAGCTCAGACTTACGTTCTTCACGACCTACACGTAGACATGAGGCTCACGTGCTTGAGTAAAATGGGAATGTAACTTACCTCGTCTCCAGTCCTCGCTCGACTCACCGGCTTTTCTTCTAGAAGAGTCTCTTCCGTCGGTTCGACGCGTTGTGCCTGAGCCGAGGCTATTCTGGGAAGGGAGACGACTAGTGCCGCCTACTAAATGGGGGGCGGAATCCCGCTCTCTAGTTCGCAGAGCAGTGCCGCCTGCAGGGGAGGAAAGGCGGTCCCGGTCGTACTTATCAGAAAGCTACAGCTTGAGTTAGATGGGGAGCAGCAGTAAAATAATGGGCTCACATTGCGAAGTCGCTCCTGGCCCTCCTTATCCCGAAGGTCACGTTCTCTATCTCGGTCCGCGTCTTTATCTCTCTCGCGCTCACTGGTGCGAATGGACTGGTGCTTGAAGTTGCCCATTTGCGAAGGTTGTGAGAGCGTTGAGCGGAAGGTAGCGCGCGGGGGAAGATCCGCTGACAAGGTGGTAAGTGAACGGGTGAACGTGGAAAACAGTCATGGGGACTGTACCAGCATCTTCCTGGTCACGACGGAAGCTAAGATGAATGGTGAGAAGGATGGAAGTGGAGACCACGCCCAAGTTGAGCCCACCGTTTGTCCCTCGCTCCTGAGGTGGTAGTAGAGGTGTCAGAATCCTTTTTCGAAGCGTTTTGTTCATTCCAGTCCCTAACGTATAACATGGTTCGGAGATCGAAGAATACATAAAAGAAGATGCATACCCGAACCAGTCTTTCAAGGGGGGCATTCCATTGGGTGGGGAGACAAGTGGGGACTTGTAAAGCCAGAGAATCTGGGACTGAGTGTACGAGATGAAAGACGTAAGGATATCATCGGACTCGAGTGAGTCGGTATCTGGTGAAGTTTGCGTTGAATTAGAGGACATGGTCGTGGTAAGGTAGACCGGGCTGAGGAGTGGAAAAGAACAAGTGAGCTCACCGGTTGGCGAGCGCCCAAGCGGGCCTTAAAATGTTGCCAATAGCACCTCTTCGACACTTCATCCAAAAGCAAAACGTCTTCAATTTATATCGCCTCGCTATTCGTGCTTCCAGAGGTATTTTTTTAATTTTGTACTTTCACTTCCACATCCAAATCTACAACCCGCAACCCATACAGTCATCCCCGACCCCGTCGCTCGGAAAGAGACCATCTCATGGATCAGAGCCGAATTCGAAAGGAACAAGCATATAACTGATCTCGTGCGTACTCGTCTAAGCACCCCACCTATCTCGCTCACCCACCTCTTTCCTTCCTCTCAGGACCTCGTGGAGGACAAGTTGAGGGCTGGCCGTCGGGAACTCGGACTGGTTCTCCCTTATCGTCGTACACAATCCCATTCTCGATCTTGATAACGATACCCTACCACTGTCATCTGTACGAATCAATCAACCTTAACTATGACTGCGGATCGTGACTACGGATCCCCGCGTCTTGACTTCCAGAGCACGTCGTGTCGAACTGCGGCTGCGCCGTCATCTGCCTCGTGGTCCAGGGACCATCCAGTTTTAGCATGTTCAGACGCCCGAGGACGGCCTTATAATCGTTCATACCCTCCTAGGACCCTTTTCCTTGGCTCCTTCCCACTTTCTCTCCGTGAGTTGTTCGTTTGACTCTTACTCGCCCCAAACTGAAGACACATCTCATGCCTCCGTCGTAGGATGGAGCTTTTCTTCCATGATTTATCTTATCAAGCCACTCTTGCGGATCTCGAACGCACCTTTGCAACGATACTCCACAGCCCCAGATATCTTCCTCAGTCGCGTCAACCGTGGAATTTCTCAGTCCACCTTTTCCCGCCACTGAAGAATCAACCAGGCCGGAACCACAGAGGCTGCGGGACCGTGCTTGTCCCTCATGAACAACTTGGTCAAGCTCTGCTCAGAGATCCCCAAACTCTTTCCTTATCAGTCGCAGGGAGGAAGATTAAACTCCTACCAAGCAAGGGAAAACCTAGTCCCGTTGATATAGAGAGGATCCGTCGTGATCCCTACGTGCCACCGCATGTCCTTCAGCTTCGAGAGGCTACTAAGGAGTCTTTCCAAAAGAATACGGTGGGGATACATACCCTTCAGCTCGGGTGGGAGACACGAAGTGGTGTCCTCTCTGTTGAGTGGGAGAAGCGATTTCCAGAGGCTTGCCATTTGGCCTTCAGTGAGACGAGGAGGGAACTGCGGATAAGACTCTTTGATCAACAGGATATTGTTCGCTCTGTTGCAGTCCCCTGGTCACAAATCAGTTGGTCCGCCACCGGTCATAGGGACAAA
>WNGR01009640.1_pt1 | contig 18707 bp, 17 predicted proteins | sample 5407581 | NCBI WGS metagenome assembly WNGR01 (sample SAMN13153383, study PRJNA577476) | soil metagenome | isolation source: 80 cm soil or saprolite under Garry oak tree replicate 2 | place: USA:California | collected 2016-06-15 | reverse complement strand
CTCGACAAGGACAGGAAGCCGGCCGCCGCGGGAGCTGACGTCGAGTACCGCGCCCTTCGTCGCAAGCTGCCCGACGAGCGCAAGGCGGTCACGCACAAGTTCGACATCGCCGGCCACGAGGGCTACTTGACAGTCGGGCTGTACGAGGACGGAACGCCTGGAGAGCTGTTCGTGACGATGGCAAAGGAAGGCTCGACGATCTCGGGCTTGATGGACGCCTTCGCCACCCAGACCTCCTATGCCCTGCAGTTCGGCGTGCCGCTCAAGTTCATGGTCGACAAGTTCAGCCACATGCGGTTCGAGCCGTCGGGCTTCACCAAGAACAAGGAGATCCCGATCGCGAAGTCGATCGTGGACTACATCTTCCGATGGATGGCGAGCCACTTCCTGCCGGTTGAGGACCAGGACGAGGTCGGTATCGTCCGGCGCGACGATCCACCCGCGCCGGCAGCTGACCCCAAGCCGCAGGCGACAGACACCGACTACAAGGTCATCGCCGCTCCGACGGCCAATGGGACGGCGACCGCCGGGCGTGCGCAGGGCGCACCTCCTAGCCAGGCCGGGCGCGCGCAGGGCGCACCTCCGAGCCAGAAGATCGCATTCGTGAACACCGATGCGCCGGCATGTCCGGACTGCGGATCGATCACGGTCCGCTCAGGCTCTTGCTACAAGTGCCTGAACTGCGGAGCGACCACAGGCTGTAGCTAAAATCCCCTCGCCAGTAAAAGCGTCGCCTGGGCAACCAGGCGGCGCTTTTCTTTTACCTACGCGGCGGCGCGGTCGGGAAAGGTGACCTCGATCAGCGGGCTGTAGCGAACCATGTCCTCGAGGTCGGTGCGGCCCCATGCCCGCGCGACGTGCGGAAGAATGGCGCGGCGCTCGGCCTCGTCGCTGATGACCCGCGCGGTCGCGGCCAGGTCAGCGCTGACCCTCCCCTTGAGGTGGAAGGTGAGGCGCGGATTGGCGTCGAGGTTGGCGAGCCAGCTCCGCCGCGTTCGCCTCGGGGTGCCGCTGATGTAGATGCGGCCTCCGATGTTGTGGAAGACGATCTCGATCCGGCGCTGCCGTCGTGTGCGTCTCCCGGTTGTCGTGATGTCGATGGTGTGCCCATGCTCGAGCGCGACCTGGATTCGGTCTTCGGTGATTGCCATGTGCCAACGGTTTACCCCGATCGGTGTGTTTCTACTCCTGACCGCACCTGGGCCAGCGATCGGAGCTGCCGTCCCTGCGCGTCGAAGTTCTCGGGTGACAGCCAGGCCTCGAACGCGGCGCGGCGCGAGGGCCACTCCGAGTCGAGGATCGAGTACCAGGCAGTGTCCCGATTGCGGGCCTTGACCACGCGATGCTGGCGGAAGACGCCCTCGAAGACGAAGCCAAACCTCTCCGCGGCGCGTCGCGAAGCCTCGTTGGCTGCGTCGCACTTCCATTCCAGGCGGCGATTGCCCAGGACGTCGAAAGCGTCTCGCGACATGAGAAAGATCGCCTCGGTTGACTGGCGCGAGCGCTGCAGCAGCGGAGAAATCCAGATGTGGCCGATCTCGATCACACCGTGCTCGGGCACGATGCTCATGAAGGTCGCGATGCCCCGCGCGGCGCCGGCCTCACGGTCGATGATCGCGAAGGCCAGCGGATCCTGGGTGCCAGCGTGCTGCTGGAGCCACGCGCCGAAGGCCGACCTGGTCGGAAACGGCCCGTAGGGCAGGTAGTACCAGGTCCCATCGGCGCCCGCCGCCGCCGCGAACAGGTCCTCGCCGTGGCGCTTGGCGTCGAGTGGCTCCAGGCGAACAGTCTCGCCGTCGATAGGCACTCGCTCGGGCGCCCTGGCGGGCCGCCAATCCAGCTCGGGCATGCTGTCGCCTATTCTCCCGGCAGTGGACCGCACGGCTCCCGCGATCCTCGAGCTAGGCCTCCTGTTGCTCCTCGCCGCGCTCGCAGGGAAAGGCGCGCGGGCTGTCGGCCTCCCCGCTGTCATCGGCTACCTGGCGGTCGGGGTGCTCGTCTCGCCCTTCACCCCCGGCTACGTCGCCAACCACGAGCAGCTGTCGGTCCTGGCCGATGTGGGCGTGGTGCTGCTGCTGTTCGAGGTCGGCATCGAGATCAACCCGCTCCGCCTCGCCCGAGAGGGCCGGCGCCTGCTCCTGCTCGCACCGCTCCAGGTGCTCGTGACCTGGGTCCTGAGCGCCGCCACCTGCCTGGCGCTGGGGATGAAACCGGCAGGCACCGCGATGATCGGGCTCTCGATCGCGATGTCGTCGAGTGTGGTCGTCGTCAACATCACGCGCAGCAGCCGCCGCACGACCGACAAGCGCACAGACGAGCTCCTGCTTGGCTGGAGCCTCATCCAGGACCTCGTCGGGGTGAGCGCGGCGCTGGTGCTGGTGGTCGTGATCGGCATCGGCGGCCGCTCGGGGGTCACGGCGGTCGGCGGGGTCGTCGCGTTCGCCCTCCTTTCGGCCGCCACCGCCTTCGCGCTTCCCTGGCTGCTGCGGCGACTCCAGGCCGACCACGACCTTTTCCTCCTTGTCTCCGTGGCCAGCGGACTGCTCGTCGCCGGGGTCGGGTCGCGTTTCTTCGGCATCCCTGTCGCCCTGGCCGCGTTCGTCGCCGGACTGGCCATCACCGAGAGCCCCGTCGCGGCCGAGGCCAGGCAGCGCCTCCTCCCCTTCCGAGACCTGTTCGCGGTGATGTTCTTCGTCGCCCTCGGAACTGTGATCGACCCGACCAGATTCATTCAATCCCTGCCCTGGTTGCTCGCATTCGTGGCGATGGTCTTGGTCGGCAAGGTGCTCGTCATCTGGCTGATGGCCAGGTTCGCCAGGCTCGGCGCGAGGAGGCTGCAGCTGGCGGTCGGCCTCGGCCAGGTCGGCGAGTTCAGCTATGTGCTGGGAACCCTCGCCCTGGGCGCCGGGCTGGTCACCAGCGAGGTGAGCTCGGGACTGATCGGCGCGGTTGTCGTGTCGATCGCCGCCTCGTCGATTCTCGTTCGCCTCGCCCATCGTCCCAATAGACGCATCCGCGCGGCCGTTCCATGACTCGGCGTATACAGGGTCTCAGGAGGTCATGGAATGAAGGTTGCGATCATCGGCTCGGGGAACGTCGGCAAGGCTCTTGCCTCATCGGCAACCAAGGCAGGTCACCACGTGACCCTCACTGCGACCTCGCCCGAAAAGGCGAAGCAAGTCGCAAAAACCGTCAACGCTCACGCCGCCGCGTCCAACCAGGAGGCGGTGAAGGACGCCGAGATTGTTGTGCTCGCGGTTCCGGCCAACAAGGTCGATGAGGTGGTGGCGTCGCTCGCGCCAGAGCTCGACGGCAAGGTGATCATCGACGTCACCAACCGCTTCGACCCCAAAGATCCTGGCTCGACTCTCGACGGTTCGTCGATGGCCGAGGAGATTCAAAAGAAGGCGCCGAAGGCGCACGTGGTGAAGGCGTTCAACTATGCCTTCGCTTCGAACATGTCGGACCCGAAGGTCGATGGCACAAACCTCGACGCTTTCGTCGCCGGCGACGACAAGGGCGCCAAGGAGAAGGCGCTCGAGTTCGCGGAGTCGATCGGCTTCCGCCCCATCGACGCCGGTCCCCTGTCCATGGCGCGCGCCCTGGAGGGGATGGGGATCCTCAACATGCTGGTCCAGATCCAGAACAACTGGCCCTGGAAGAGCGGTTGGAAGCTGGCCGGACCTACGGGCGAAAAGGAGAAAGCCTAGGCCGAGCCGAGGCGGCGGGGCAGCCGCAGGGCAACTGGCACCCCCAGCAGCGTGACCGCGCACAGCACCCCGAGCGCCAGGTAGGCGTTGCCGATCGCGGCCTGGACCGCCAGGACCAGGATCAGGCCGCCCAGGTTCCCCGCCATCATGAGGAAGCCGACTGCTCCGCCCTGGCGCTCGGAGCCGGCATGAACGTCAGACCAATCGAGAACGACCGGAAGCGCGGCCAGAAGGAGAAACCCGGTCGCGAAGAGCCAGAGGCCCAACCACACGACATTGTGGACGGCTGCGATCGCGAGAAATGAGATGGCGGAGACGCCGAGCGCAGCGATCAAGACCAATCTGCGCCGGTCCGCGCGGGCCGCAGCCGTCGGCAACACCGCGGCGCCGAACACGCCGGCAAGGGTGAGGAGCGCGATCAGGTTGCCGGCGGCGCCGCCCTCGCCGAAGTTGGAGAGGATTGGCTCGAGCCACGTCGCCACCGCGTTATAAGTGCCCATACCGATGAAGACGAGGCCCGCCAACGTCCACATGAACCGATCCTTGAGCAGCCAGCGCAGGCTCACTGAGGCGGTGGGATCGTCTGCATAGGAAGCCCGTGCGCGCAGGGCGATGAGGACCGCGGTCGCAGCGAGCACCGCCAGAACTGCCTGCACGGCCAGGAGCAGAGGCAGGCCGCCCGCATCGAAGAGCGGGCCCGCCATCACAACGGCGGCGAGGATGCCGACAAACAGGGCCGCGGTGCCGATGGAGATCGCGGTCGCTCGCTGCTCCGGCAGAAAGTAACGCGCCGCCACCTTGTTGATGCTGTTCAGCACCAGCGGCTGGCCCGCCGAGATGACCACCTGGCCGGCCATCTGCCATCCGAACGACTCCGGCGCGACAAGCCTGACCAGCGCGCCTGCGCCCGTGAGGATGGCGCCAACGCCCAGGGCCTGGGCAAACCGACGATCGAGCCAGCGGCCTGTGGGCAAGGCGAGCACGATGTAGACCAGCGGAAATACGGCGGCCAGGTCTCCGACCAGCCCGACGCCGACGTGCATCGCGCCCGCGCTGCGCGTGTCGATCGCGGCAAAGGTCAACCAGAGGAGCTGGGTGCAGGCCGCGAGCAACGCGTAGCTTCCAAGCACGGCCCATCTGGTCAGCGCCACACGCGGCGCGACCGCCGCCTCAGCCGTCATCGGTTCAACCGCGCATAGCTGCCGTGCAGCGCGGCGTAGAAACGCTTGAACTCCGCGTACATGGGCTCGTAAACCCTCCGCGCGTTTGCATCGGGCTCAAAGGTCCTGGTCACGCGGACGAGACCATGGACGTCATCGAGCGACAGCTTGCCGAGCGAGATCGCCGCAAACAACCCCGCTCCGCGCACGCACGCGAACATCGGATCCGCGATCCTCTCGATGCGGCGTCCGAGCACGTCGGCATGAATCTGGCACCAGAGGTCCGACTGAGCTCCGCCACCGAGGATGCGAAGGCTCGGCAGCGGCTTTTTCACGAATCTCTCGACCGCATCCAGCAACCAGCGTGCGTTGAAGGCGACCCCTTCCAGCACGGCCCTGACGAATTGAGCGCGGGTGGTCTCGATCGAGACGTTCAGGAAGGCGGCTCGCAGGGTTCGATCCTCGACCGGGGTGCGTTCGCCGTTCAGCCACGGTGTGAACATCACCCCGTCCGACCCGGCCGGCACGGTCTCGGCCAAGGCGATGAGGTCTTCGAAGCTGCCCGCGACGACCGAATCGCGCAGCCACTTCAAGCAAAGGCCCGCGGTCTCGTGGTTGTTGGCGACGAGGTATCCATCCGGCCGCACGCCTGGGACTGACGCCATCTGGTGCAGCACGTCGGTGCGCTTGAACGGCACCTCGCAGGCGATCCACGCGCTGGTGCTGATCGTGATGTGAGCTTCGTACGGCCCGACCGCGCCGGAGCCGACGAACGAGCTGTGAAGGTCGGGGATTCCCGCGACCACGGGCACCGACGGAATTCCAAGCTCGCTCGCAATCGAGGGTTGCACGTCGCCGATCACGCTCCCGGTCGGAATGAGCTGCGGCAGGCGACCCGCGTCCCGCCCTGACCGCGTGATCAGCTCAGGCACGTAGGCGGGCTTGGCGCCGGGCCGGTTGTCGGTCAGCCAGGACAGGACCATCGAGGCAGGCGTCGCGACGGCGCGGCCCGTGAAACGAAGTCCCAGGTAGTCCACTGGCTCGAGCAGCGTCGCCGTTCTCGCGTACAGCTCCGGCTCGCAGCTGCGCAGGTAAAGCTCATGGCCCAACGGGTCCGCGCCATGAGGCGACGGCGCGCCCCCCGTGAGCTGGACCCAGCGCAGCATGTTGCCGGGCGAGTAGCCGAAGACGGCCACCATCCCGCCCATCGCCTGCGCGGAGAACGTCCCACCGCGGGTGTCGGACCACAGATGGCAGTCGCCCACGGCTCGTCCGTCGGCGCCAACCGGCACCGTGGATCCCCACTGCCCTGTGATCCCGATCCCGATGAGATCTGTCGCATCCACGTCGTCGGAGTCGAGGGTGGCGCGCACGTCCGCGCGGATCCGGTCCCACCATTCGGCAGGGTCCTGCACCGCGCCTCCACCGGGCAGGTACCGGGTTTCCACGGACGATGTGGCGCGCCCCAGCAGGTTGCCCCGCAGAGAGATGGCGCCTGTCTTCGCACCTCCGGTGCCGAGATCAACAGCAAGAACCCAGGGCTCACCCACGACCGTCGGCCGGTGCAACCTCATACATCGCGTCAAGTGCGGCGGTGAAGAGCGTGTCGAGGATCTCGTTGCCCGCCGGCGTTCCGCCCAGCCCGTAGAGCGCGCCGCTCTTGGGCTCCGGTCGTGCGGGATGGCGAGCGTACTCGACCGCCTCGCGCAGGTCGGCGAGAAACGCGTCGGCAACCCCGGGGGCGGTGTTCGGTCGCGTCACGCAGAAATGAAGCGCAGGAGGCAGGTGGAGCGCGTTGAGTCGCCACCCTTTCGCGATCAGGTGGTCGTTGACGTGATAGACGTTCAGCTCGGGCGATCGGAAGGCGACGAGGAAGGTCGGGTCGCCGATCACCTCGAGCTCCTGAATCGACGCGATGCCTTCGCGAATCCTGTTCGCGGTCTCGAAAATGCCGCGCGCAATCTCGAGATACCCGGCTTCGCCAAGGCTCACCATCGCGGCCCAGGTCGCGGCGACGAGACCTCCAGACCGGCTGCCGGCCAGTCCCGGTGAGAAGTAGATGCCACCCGGCCAGTCCGGGTAGTTGAAGTACTGGTAGTGGCGCAGGTCGCTGTCGCGGTACAGAAGGACGCTCGTGCCCTTCAACGCGAAGCCGTACTTGTGGGTGTCGGCCGACAGCGAGGTGACGCCGGGGACGCGGAAGTCGAAGCGCGGAATCGAGTGGCCGAGCTTTTCGCCCCAGGGAAGGATGAAACCTCCCAGGCATGCGTCCACGTGCAACCCGATGCCACGCTCGAGCGCGATCTCGGCAACCGGCGCACCCACTCCACGTCGACGCGCCAGTCACCGGCCAGCGGCGCCCGCAGGACCTTGATCCCGAGCAGGTGCCCCGCCTTCTCGAGAGCCACGTGAGCGGTCACCGGAATGATCACCTCTGGCTCCGCGATTCCCTTCTCCTTGCGGGCCCGGTCGCGGTAGGCAAGCATCGGATTGATCAGGCTTTCGGTGCCGCCGAATGTGACAACCCCGCACGTGCCGGCGTCGCCGTGGAGCATCGAGGAAGTCATGGCGACGATCTCCGCCTCGAGCTTCGTTGCGCTTGGGTACATGTCGCGCTGCAGCACGTTGGAATGGGCGAACAGCCGGAAGGCTTCGGTGAGGAATGCGTAGTGGTCGTGCCCGCCGTGGTAGATCGAACCTGACACGCGGCCGAGATCCGCGATCCGGTCCTCCTCGCCGGCCATCGCTGCAAGCTCGTCGAGGATGCTCTGCCGCTCCCGACCCTGCGGCTCGAGGCGGTGGTAGGTCTTGAAGCGGTCGCGGTAGGGATAGAAGTCGATCAGCGCCGCGTCGTCTTCGGCCATCGAGTGTCCGGGCCAGCTTAAGCCAGCTGCCACCGATGAGTTTTTGTTCACTTCGTCGTCCTAGGAGCTGTGATGACCATCGAGCGGCTGCGCACACAGATCAAAGGACGCGTGATCGAACCGGGCGACTCTGAGTACGAGGACGCCCGGCAGGTTTTCGTCGGCGGCATCGACCGCAGGCCTGCCCACATCGTGCGGGTTGCAGACTCCGAGGACGTCGCGCGCGTGATCGCGTTCGCCCGCGAGTCTGGCCTCGAGCTCACCGTTCGGAGCGGCGGCCACAGCTGGTCAGGCGCCTGCGTGATGGATGGCGGGGTCGTGATCGACCTCCGCGACATGCGCGGCCTGACGCTCGACCATGCCCGACGCACCGCGTGGGCCGAGACCGGCCTGACCGCGGCCGAGTACACCATGGCGACCCATGAACACGGGTTGGCGACCGGATTTGGCGACACAGGGTCGGTTGGCCTCGGCGGGCTGACGCTGGGAGGCGGTGTTGGTTACCTCTCGCGCAAGCACGGCCTGACCATCGACAACCTGATCGGCGCCGAGATCGTCACCGCGGAAGGCGAGGCGCTCCGGGTCGACGCCGAGACCCACCGGGACCTCTATTGGGCGATCCGTGGCGGCGGGGGCAACTTCGGCGTCGCGACGCGCTTCCACTTCCAGCTGCACGAGGTCGGCACGGTGTTCGGTGGGATGCTCATCCTCCCCACGACCCCCGACACCATCGCCTCATTCGTCGCGGCCGCAGAGGCGGCCCCCGAGGAGCTGTCGACGATCGCCAACGTGATGCCGGCGCCGCCCATGCCATTCCTTCCGGCCGAGCTGGTTGGGAAGCGCGTGATCCTCGCGTTCATGGTCTACGCCGGGGCGCTGGATGCCGGTGAGCGGGCACTGGCTCCGTTCCGGGCGCTGGCCGAGCCTATCGCCGACATGCTTCGGCCGATGCCGTATCCGGAGATCTATCCGCCGGAGGACCCGAACTACCACCCGATCGCGGCAAGCCGCAACCTGTTCGTCGACACCGTCGATCGAAGCGTCGCGCAGACGATCGTCGAACACCTCGAAGCGTCACAGGCAAAGTTCCAGGTGGCGCAGATCCGCGTGCTCGGCGGGGCCATCTCTCGGGTGCCTTCCGGCGCGACGGCCTATGCACTCCGCGCCCGTCGGATCATGGTCAACGTCGCCGCCCTCTTCGACCACGCGGAGGAGGCCGCCGACAACCAGGCGTGGGCGGAGGACTTCCGGACGGTTCTGCAGAACGGCCGGCCCGGCGCGTACGTGAACTTCATGACGGTCGACTGGCCGTCCCGGATCCGCGACGCGTACCCAGGTCGGACGCTGGAGAGACTTTCCGAGATCAAGTCTCGCTACGACCCGACAAACGTGTTCCGGCACAACCAGAACATCGCGCCGTCGAGCTAGGCGATCAGGCCACCTTGTCGATGGCAGCGCTCCATCGCTCGTCGATGCGGCGCACCTTGTAGAAGACGATCGCGGCGCCCCATGTGATCACGAACGCGGCAACGATGACGTAGCCCGCCACGCCGAGGAAGTCGAACTGCGCGATCCGGTCGAAGATCGGCCCGTGCAGCCCGAGGACGTGGACCAGGATCTGAACCAGCTCCACCACGCCGACGAAAAGAGCGACGAACACGGAGAGGGACGTGATCGTCAGGTTGTAGAAGACCTTGCGAATGGGGCTCGAGAACGCCCATGCATACGCCTTGGACATGAAGGCGCCATCCATGGTGTCCATCAGGCACATTCCGGACGCAAAGATCAGCGGCAGCGAAACGATCGCCGCGAACGGCAGTCCCTGGGCCGCGGCTCCGGCTGACACCGCAAGGAACGCGACCTCCGACGCGGTGTCGAAGCCGAGCCCGAACAGGAAGCCGACGGGATACATCTGCCAGCTGTGCTCGATGACGCGGAACATCCGACCGAAGATCCGCATCATCAGCCCGCCGGTCGTCACCTCCTCCTCCAGTGACGCTCGGTCGTACTCGCCGTTGCGCATCTGGCGGTAGACGCGGATCAGGTCGATCAGGACCAGCAGGTTCAGGACACCGATGAGAATCAAGAACGCGCCCGAGACCGACGTTCCTATCGCGCCCCCGATGCTGCGCAGCTCGCCGCCGTCGCTCACGACTCCCTGCACGACCCACCTGACTGCAAGGCCGAGCGCGACGGCGACAAGGAACACCACCGTCGAGTGGCCGAGAGAGAAGAAGAACCCAACCCCGAGCGGTTTCTTCCCGCCCTGCAGCAGGCGTCTCGTGGTGTTGTCGATCGCCGAGATGTGGTCCGCGTCAAACGCGTGCCGCAAGCCGAGCATGTAGGCGACGCCGCCCAGCCACATGAACCCTGGATGGCTTGCGCCATAGATGAGCAGCAGTCCCCAGCCGAGCAGATGCAAGACACCGATCGAACCGAATAAGGCCGCCAGCCGGCTGCGCTCTCCCCGGTCAAACGATTGGGTGAGCATCATCCTTGTCGAGGCCACGACTGAGAGCCTAAGGCTTATCGCGACAAAGTCGCAACTGCGGATACGAACGTGGGGCAGGACAACGCGACTCCTTCGCATTAGAGGAGGTGCGGTAGGCTTCGCCCGGATGGACCTAGAACAGCTCCCACCTCAGGTTCGCCCCATCCTGAAATCCCTCGACCACGCGATGAAGGCCCGCGAGCCGGCCATTCGGGCCAAGGTGATGCACCTGCGCGCCGCTCACCCTCACCACACCAGCGACCAGCTGGCGCATGAGCTGATCCGCTCGACGAGGCGCCGCGTGGCGGCCACGGGAGCATTGAGCGGAGCGACCGCGATCGCGCCAGGCCTGGGCACCGCCTTCGCCGTGGGCACCGTGGCGAGTCAGACGCTTTACGCGCTGGAGCAGGAGATCGAGCTCGTGCTCGGCATCGCGATGATCTTCGGCCGCGAGCTGATGGGCTCCGAAGATCGAGTGCTCGAGGCGCTGGTCGTGGTCGGCGTGACGAGCGGCGCGCTGAAGCTGCGCGAGGACGTCCTGGTCGCGGGCGGCGAGCGTCTGGCCATCGCTGCGTTTCGCCGCGTGCCGAGCCTTCTCGTCGCTCATGGCTCGGGCCGGTTCATCACCCGAGTCCTGGCCCGGTTTGCGACCACGGGTGCGGCCAAGCTCGCGGCGCGCGTCGTGCCGCTGGGCGTCGGCCTCGGCCTCGGAGCGGGCTTCGACTGGATTGCCGTGACAGGACTTGGCCGGGCTGCGATGCGCTACTACGGACCTGGCGGGCCGGGCGCGCGCCCGCTGCTACTGGCTCCCGAAAATCCCTCGCACGTCGAACTCGGCAACTGACGTGATCTGGTCGAAGGTGCATCTCTTGGGCGGTTTGTCGGTGCGCCAGCGCAGGAATCCAGTTGCGTGGCGGAACCGCTCGCCCGCTTCGAGCTTGTCGTAGGTCACCTCGCAGACCAGCTCGGGCCGAACCGCGACCCATTCCGTGTCCTTGCCCCGCGACCATCGGCTGAGGCCGCCCGGCATTCGGCCGGGATTCACCTTCCACTCCTCTTCGGGGATCTCGGTTTGCAGCGGCTTGAGCTTCGCGATCAATTCCTTGCGTTCGGCGGCGTTGAACGACGACGTGTGGCCCACGTAGTGCATCGTGCCTTTCTTGTCGTAAAGGCCGAGCAGAAGCGCGCCTAGGGTTGACCCATCGCTCGTCTTGCGCCAGCCGATGACGACGCAGTCGGCCGTCCGTTGGTGCTTGACCTTGACCCAGAACCGTTTGCCGGGCACATATTGCCCGTCCCATGACTTGGCGATGACGCCATCGAGACCAGCGCCTTCGAATTTCTCGAACCAATCCTCAGCCTGCTTGGGGTCGCGCGTGTAGGGCGTCATGAAGATCGGCTTCTTGACTCCCTTGAGCAGCTTTTCGAGGCGCTTCCGCCGCTCGCCGAGCGTCTGGCTGCGCAGGTCTGTGGCGCCCGCGGCGAGGAGGTCGAACGCGACGAACCAGGCCGGGGTCGCCTCGCTGAGCATTCGCACGCGCGACTCCGCCGGATGGACGCGCTGCTGCAGCGCACCAAAATCCAGGCCGTTTGCTCCGACCACGACCACCTCGCCGTCCAGGACCAGCTTCGCCTCCTTGAGCGCGCGGAAGGCCGGCAGCAGCTCCGGGAAGTAACGAGTCATCGGTCTGCCGCCCCGGCTCATCAGGGCGACCTCGTCCCCATCGCGGTACACCAGCGTGCGGAAGCCGTCCCATTTCGGCTCGTACTCCCAGCCGTCTCCCCTGGGAATTCCCTTCTCCGAGATGGCCGAAAGCATCGGCTCCATGTCGAGCGGGAGCGGCAGCTTCAACCGACTTGTCCCCAGGTGTCTATATGTTGTGGATTCAGGGGGCACGTGCTACCATATAGTCGGTCGGTAAAGCGGCCACGAGAATCGACATCACGCCCCCACCCCAGCCTTGGGAAGCTCGCGCAAGCGGGCTTCCTGCTTTTGGGCGCCGGCAACCTAGGCGTGGAACCGCTGCAAGAGCTCGCCGATGGTGACCTTGCCGTAGTCCCGCGCCAGCACCTCTTTGGCGGTGGCCCATACGCCGCGGGCCGTGGCGGGACCCCGCGACTCGAGGTCCATCAGCCGCAGCGCGTCATAGACCTGGATGTCAGGAATGCGGCGCAGCTGGTCCGCCAGCCACTTGGCCCAGTTCGCCAGGTTCCCGTCGGTCGGCGCGACCTTTGCAGCTGCGCCCTCCACCTTGCCCGTGGTGGCCCCGACTTTGGCAGCGGCCCCCTCACCTTTTGTTTCGGCGACCACCTCCCAGTTGTGCGCCGCCTCCTTGACCTTCTCTTGCTCCGCGGCCGCCTTCGCAGCCGCTTCGTCGATCGCGGCCTTGGCCACCGCGGCGTCGTGCGCGGCCTGCGACTTGAGCGTCGTCAGGCCCTGCGCGGCGATCTCGGTGATCTTTTCCGAGGCCGACTCACCGGCCTTCTCCCCGTCGCCGGTCCGCTCGCCGAAGGTCCTGCCGAGCGCGCCGCCGATCAAATTCGGGACGTCGAGGCCCGTCAGCCCCTTGATTGCGGTCGTCGACTCGATCATCGCCCGCGTCGCATTACGGACGATGTCCGACGCCCCGTCCGCGCTCATCACTGTCAGGGAATCGATCTTGCCCATCGGTTCGGCAGCCGCGCGGACGATGTCCGGCAGCGCCGCAAGCACGGTCTGGATGAGGGCCGCCTCGTTGAACTGCTTGTAGGCGTCGGCGCGCATGGCGAGCGCCTTGGCCTCCGCCTCGCCTTTGGTCAGCACAATCTGGGCCTCCGCCCCGCCTTCCAGCCGGGTGGTCTCGGCATCAGCCTCCGCGGCCGCGATGCGAGCGCGCTTGGCGCCCTCCGCCCGCGCGATGACCGCCTGGGCGTCCGCCGCGGCGGGCTTGACCGTCGAGGAAAGAAGCTCTTTCTCCTTTCGCTCAGCCTCCAGCTGAGCGAGCTCGGTCTGCTTGCGGACGACCTCCCGCGTCGCTTCGGCCTGGGCCAGGGGCCCGGCCTGGTCGGCGCGCGCCTGCGCCGCCGCCACCTGGGTGCGCGTCTCGGCCTCTCGGAGTGAGACGTCGCGCGCCGCGTTGATCTTGATCTGCTGAGCCTCGGCTTCGCGAACCGCAGCCTCCTGGTCGGTCGAGGCCTTCGCCATGCGTGCATCTCGCGACACGGTCGCGACGCTCTGCTGACCAAGAAGCTCGATGTAGTTCGATTCGTCAGAAAAACTCTGGATCGTGAAGGCGTCGATCTGCAAACCGCTGGTCGCGAGGTCGCCCTTCGCCGCGTCCTGCACCTGCTGCAGGAGCTTCTGCCGGTCGCGGATCAGCTCTTCGATGGTCAGCGTGCCCACGATTGACCGAAGGGACCCTTCGAGCACGTTTTTGACGATGGAATCGACCTGCTCTGGCTTGGCGTCCAGGAACCGCTCTGCAGCATTGCGGAGGGATTCGACGTCGCGGCCGATCTTGAACGTCGCCACGCCCTGGACCTGCACCTTGATGCCCTGGCTTGTGACCGCGTCGGTCAGCTGGACGGCGATCTGGCGCGCGGTCAACTTCAGGCGTCCGACCCGGTTGAGGAGCGGCAGCACGAAGGTGCCCCCGCCGACCACGACCTTCACGCCCTTGTCGCCTCGTGCGGAGACCGTCTGGCCCTTCTCGTCGCGGACCTTGGCGCCGCGCGAACCGGCGACGATCAGCGCCTCATTGGCACCGGCCACGTGATAGCGCCCGGCGACGAACGCGAGCAGCAGGATGAGGATGATTGCGCCGGCGACCACCAGGAACGGGGTTGAGGTCAGGAACTCAGGCATCGGATCGTGCTCCTCCAGAACTCGTAACGGGGGCTGACTCCACGACCAGGTTGTTGCCGGCCACGCCAACGACCTTGACGACACGGCCGGCGGGAATCTCGGTGTCGGCGGTGGCGCCCATGCTGTGCGAGGCGCCCGCGAAGCTGATCAGTACGGTTCCGAATCGGTTCGCCGGGATGGCGACGGAGACGCGGCCCGTCGAGCCGATCATGTCCTGGAGGCTGAAGGACTCCGTCGATTCGGCCTGACCGAGGGCCTTGAAGGCCACAAACACGACGCCCGAGCCGGTCAAACCCGCAACGACCGCGATCAGCGTCGAGCCGCCAACGCCGGCGTTGAAGCTGTGCTCGCCGAGCAGGCCTCCAACGCCGAACATGGCGATGAATCCGAGCAGCACCGGGGTCGGCGAGACGCCGCCGAGGTCGAAGCCGAGATGGACCACGTTGAGGAGCCCGCCCAGCAGGTCGTCGAAGATCAGCGTCAGCAGCAAGAGGCCGCCTCCGACGAGGAGGCAGACGCCGAAGACCAGGTCGGCCGTGTTCATCGCCCTTCCACCGGCGACTGCATCTTAGGACGAGGACCGAGAAGTCGGCCTACAAGCAGCCCAGCAGCGCCTCGATGAGGCTTCGGGTTCGGGGGTCGACCCCGCCTGAGGGCAGCATCTGGTTCATGACGTAAGCAAAGGCGAAGCCTCGGCCGGGGTGAGCAAAGCCGACGGAGCCACCCATCCCGTAGTGGCCGAATGATCCCTCGCCGGCCATCGGACGGAACGGGAACGAGAGCTGAAATCCGGTCGCGTAGCGCGTCTCGTAAGCGAGCACGACGTCCTCACCGGCGGACTGCGGGCGGGTGGCATCTTCGAGCGCCTCCTGGCGCAGGAGGCGAACCCCGTCCACCTCGCCAAAGGTCGCCGCATACATGCGGGCCAGCGACCGTGCGTTGGTGACGCCGTTGGCCGCGGGGATCTCCGCCGCGTGGAAGGCACGCTCGTTGAATGCCGTCGCGGGCAGCGCCGGGTTGACGAAGGCTTTGTGCAGCAGCGTGTTCGGATCGAGCATCCGCGCCGTGAAGACGTCGAGCTGCGCTCCGGGCGGTGGCGGCGGCGGGGCCAGGATGGGGGCGACGCGATTCTCGGCCGATTCGGGCAATCCGATCCACAGGTCGAGGTCGAGGGGACGCGCGATGTGCTCGGCGACATACGCACCCACGGAGAGGCCGGTGATCCGCCGGATCACCTCACCCGCGAGCCAGCCGTACGTTCCCACGTGATAGCCGTGCGCCGTGTTCGGCTCCCAGAGCGGCCGCTGCGCCGCCAGCGCGGAGGCGACGGGATCCCACGCCAGGACGTCCTCGAGGGTGAGCGGCGTGTCGACCGCAGGGAGTCCCGCGCGATGGCTGAACAACCAGCGGACCGGCATGTCGTGCTTCCCTTCCGCGCCGAACTCCGGCCAGTACCTCGTGACCGGGGCCTCGAAATCGAGCCTGCCCTCCTGGGCCAGCATGTGGGCCGCCACCGCGACGACGCCCTTGGTCGAAGACATGACCATCTGCAGCGTGTCGGCCGAATATGGCTTCTCGCCGCCTGGCTTCGTAGTGCCGCCCCAGACATCGACCACCGGGCGCCCATCTGCATAGACGCAGCATGCGGCGCCCACTTCACCAAAGCGCTCGAAGTTCGCCGCGAAGGCGTCCTGCACGGGCTCGAAACCGGCCTCCACCGAACCGTGGATGCGGGTCTCGATCACGCGCCTTAGGCTACTACTCGCCGACTGCCTTCCGGCGCCGTGCCGGCTTGTCCGTGGCTCGCCGCATCGGCGTCTCCCCGCTGCGGTAGACGGTGACCTGGATGGGCAGCACTCCGAGGTTGACCAGCGCCGCCCACAGACCGCCGGCCAGCAATCCGATCGCGGCTCCAAAGATCCCGGCCGCCAGCCCGAGCCCCGGGATGACGAGGAACCATCGGTCGGACACCGACTCCAACGACTTGGCCTGGTCGCCGAGCGGAAGCAGCTGCTGCGCGACGCCAAGGCTGAAGCCGAGCTGTGCCTGCCAGTCGACGATCGCGCCCGCAAACCAGCTCACCAGCGCGCCCAGCAGCCCCCCGGCGAACAGTCCGAACACGAAGCCTGTGATCGCACCGGCAAACATCGCGCTGCGAATCGAAAGGCGGACGAGGAAATCGTTCACCATGCCGGCCGCCTCAGCCTCGAGAGCGCGAAGATCGCGACCATCAGCAGCAGCGCCGGAAGGGCAAATCCGTAGGCGATGTAGGGAAGCAGGAGGGCATGTCTAGCGCCGGGAACGATGGCGACCGCGACGCCTGCCGTGCGCACGCTCGCGGGCGGCGTCGAGGGTGCGGTGCGCGCGAACATTCGGCTCGCCGCGGAGCCGGCTGGCCGAATGGAGCCGTTGGGTCGGTAAAGGCCGAATGCCTCGACCGCGATGCCCGGGCGCTGGGTCCAGTAGTCGTCGAGCGTCCACCACACCGCGGCGCCGACAAATCCTTCCTGCCTGGTGTCGAAGCTCGCCGCCAGCTGGCCGTAGTACGTGTTGAAGACCCGCGTCTGCTGCCCCTCATCCCACGAGGTATCGGCCCAATGGCCGTACTCGAGAACCATGATGGGCTTTTTTGGGTAAGTCCGATGCGCCTGCAGGAGGGCATCCTGGACAGAGGCCGCCGAGAGACGGCCGCCATAAAGCACGCCGTAGTAGAAGGTGTACCCGGCGACGTCGAGGTTGGAGCTCGTGGGGTCGGACGGATCGGTGCCGTACGCGGCCTGACCGGTGAGCCGCGTGCCGTCGATGCGCCGATCGAGGTCGCGGAGCGTCTTCAGCGCGCTCGCACGTTCGGATTCACCGGTCGACTCGTTGGCGAATCCGTGGAACAGCACGCTCGGCCGGTTGAAGTCGCGCAGGTCCATCTCGGCCAGCATCTGCTGCGGGATGCCGCGATCCATCGCGATCGAAAAGGTCTGCGGAGTGTAGTGGTAGAGGGGGATCTCCTCCCACACCGCGAGGCCAAGCCGATCCGCAAGGAGCGGCAGCATCTGGTTGGGTGGATGGTGGTCGACGCGGATCATGTCGGCGTGCACGTTGATCGCCCGGGTGAGAATCGACGCGATCTCGGCAGTCGACGTGAGCGGCCTCGCGACGCCGTTGAACGCGATCGGCGAGCCGTTGAGAAGGATTCTCGGCGCCGTGGCATCGACCTTCACCTGTCGGAGGCCGAAGCTCGTGAACAGGTCATCGACTGGTTCGTCGTTTGCGATGACGGTGGCCTGCAGCACGTAGAGCGCGGGCAGGCTTGGGCTCCACAGGTCTGCCGAGCGAATGGAAAACGGCGCGGGCACGCGAAACACCGAGGTCCCGCTGACCTCGCCGATGTCGGTGTGATGGTCGAGCAGCGGTTTCGCATCGGCTGGGATCAGGCTCGAAGCGTCGGGGTTGAGCCGGTCGCCCGCGTTGACCTGGGCTGGCCATAGCTTCACCTGGACGCCCGCGTTGACCATGTCTTTGCCTCGATGCTGGACGACGATCGAGATGTCCGCGCCGTCGAGGTGAGGCATGACGTCGGCTCGCACTGCGCTGAGCGCCGGGACAGCTTCGAGCCAGACGTCGCCGACGATTCCGCCGTAGTTCCACCAATCGGCGAGACCCCAGGGCACGATGTCGTCGCGTGTCCCCCACTCGGGGTTGTCGACGCGGACGACGAGGTTGTTGGTCTCGTCGGTCCGCAGAGCGCTCGTCGCTTCGAGGGCGAAGGGAGTGTCGCCACCTTCGTGATAGCCAAGGTAATGGCCATTCAGCCATACGTCCGCCAAGTACCTCACAGCACCGAACTTGAGCATGGCGTACTGGTCTGTCCAGCCGGGGCCGAGGCGGAAGTCAATCCGGTAGAAGCCGCCGGTGAGGGATCGATCCGGCGGTGGGTTGAAGGAGCCGGGCACCTGCACGGTCTGCCAGCTCGATGCGTCGTAGTCGGCTGCGCCGCGAGGGCCGAGCTCGGCCTCGAGTCCCTTCATCGCGCTCTTGCGGTTGGTCAGGCTGAGGTTGGTGTCCAGGCTTTGCGGGTCAAAGCGCCAGGCCCCGTCGAGCTCGGCACGCAGACGTGGCTCGCGGTCGAAGGTGGGCACCGGCTGGCCGGACTGAAAGGCCACGGGTCCACCCGGCTCGTCCTGGAACTCGAGCGTGGGCGCCAGATCCGCCTGGCCGCTGGACGGCACGAGGCTGCATGCCGCCGCGATCAGCGGGAGGGTCAGGCATACGGCAGAGATGACGGCCTGCCGGTAGTTCGGCATCGATCCGCCTCCAAGATTACGGGGCTCATCTGTTCGGGCGGCCCCGCATCTCAAGAGGAAGCAACGCGTCCCACCCCGAATCCAACGGATTCACAAACTCCCGAGCGTCAATGCTCGATCGCCATCGCTCGGTGAGTTGACGGCAGTACCCACGCGTGACGGGAGGCTTACGATCGAGGCGACATCGCAGGAGGATCAGTAGAGGAGAAGAGTGATGTTCGGCACCGTCGCAAGGTATCGCCTCAAGCCTGGACACGAGAAGCAGTTCATGGACGAGATGGGTTCATTCGAAAACGAGCCACCGGCGGGTTGGGTCTATCACACGATTTTTCGCAGCACC
>WNGR01011446.1_pt1 | contig 18708 bp, 17 predicted proteins | sample 5407581 | NCBI WGS metagenome assembly WNGR01 (sample SAMN13153383, study PRJNA577476) | soil metagenome | isolation source: 80 cm soil or saprolite under Garry oak tree replicate 2 | place: USA:California | collected 2016-06-15 | reverse complement strand
GCGACCTGATGTTTCTCATCTCGCGATTCTTGGATACGACTGATGCTCCAGGAATCCACTGAAGCATTTTGATCGCGCCTCACCCTGCTTCATTTGCAGGGCAGGCGCATACACCCGTCAAATGATGCCACGCTCCCTGTACGGCTCGTTGCGCTGTACGCGTTCGTAACCGAAGCGCTCCAGGTCAAGAGTCTCGAAGCGCCCCTTGACGATGAGTTCCGCGACAGCAAGTCCGGCTGCCGGCGCATGCATAAGACCATGCCCAGAGAAGCCCGCGGCTACAATGAAATTCTCACGACGGTCGGTCCACCTTCCGATGATCGCATTACCATCGAAGTCGCATTGCTCGTAAAGGCCCGACCAGGATTTGGCAAGTTCGAGTCGCCCCATCCCAGGAAACCGCCACTCTACGGCCGGCCGCACCACGCGATCGAACCACTCGACATCCATCGCCAGCGAAAAGCCGCGCTCAACCTTGGTACTGACCAGCCCCCCCGAAAATCCATCACCGGCGGAACGTATCGCAAGCCCCTTCAGATCCTTCACATACGGCATGTCCGGCTGCGCTACGTCAGCGGTGAATACATGCTCGAAGCGCCGCATCGGGTTGACAGGCAATGCCATGCCGACCATGCGACTGACTTCCTGCGCCCAAGGTCCTGCGGCATTCACAAAATGATCGCTGTATATCACGTTGCCCGATGCCAGACGCACTGCCGTTACGCTTAGCCCGTTTTCTTCGAATCCAGTCACTTCATCTTTGACAAACTTGACACCCGCCTCGCGGGCTCGCTGCACGATAACCGAATGATACTTTTGAGCGTCAAACCAACCGTCTTCAGCTGAATACACGCCGGCACCGAGATCGTCGACGCGTAACAACGGGAAGCGCGTAGTAATCTGTTCCGGGGTCAGTAACTCCGCATTTACGCCCATTCGATGCTGCACTTCGAGATTCGATTCGAGGAGATTCAAACCTTCCGGCGGAACGATAAACAGATACCCTTGGGCCCGCCAGTCGACTTTCGCCAGATCATCGGTCGCCTGCGAATCGAGTTGCTTCACAAACTCGATGCTATAGCTGGACATCGCAATATTTTCCGGGCAGCAAAATAGGCGTCGCGAGCCGCCCGACCCGGAAGTCGCTGTTGATGAGAAAGCGCCCAGCGGTGCGCGATCAATCACCGTGACATCCAATGCCGGGTCGAGCCGCTTACAAAACAAGGCGATGCTGGAGCCCACTGCTCCGGCACCGACAATCACCACATCATTCATTGCATTCTTCCTAAATCAAGTACGTTTTGGTCAACCATCATTCAACTATGAGGTCATCTCGTTCACGGCTTACCTATGGGCACGCCATAGCCATCCTTTGAGGCCCCTGGGGTTGCGCCGGCGATGCCCGCAAGATTTGCGGCGCATCAAGGACGGCGCTCACCCAGGCTCGCGTTTGCGCAATTTCATCGGCACGGCGTAGATCATTTCGCGGACAGGGCTGCGTACGCAAAAAGGCCGGGCTACTCTATCGATTCGACAAGGGAGGGCGAGCCAGCCATCGGCACTGACGGTGACTCGCCGAGACAGTCAAATCAAAGGATGCCGACCTCGCGATACGGCGTATTCGTTTCGACGCGCTCATAGCCAAGCCGCGTGAGATCTATGGTCTGATACGCGCCGTGCACAATCAATTCGGCAATGCCGCGACCGGCCGCAGGCGCGTGCATCATTCCGTGACCCGAGAAGCCTGCGACCGTGTAGAGATTCTCCAACCGGGAATTCCACGCACCAATAACAGGGTTGCCATCAAGATCGTTCTGCTCATACAAGCCTGACCACGTCCGATGGCATTTCGCAGCTTCGAGCGGCGGGAAGCGATGGGCGACGGCCGGCCATACGACGTTCTCAAAGTAGTCGTGGTCTACATCAAAGTTGAAGCCGCGCTTTTCGTTACTGTCGACGAGACCGCCGGAAAACCCATTACCCTCCGAGCGGAAGGCGAGACGGCTAAGGTCTTTAACGTAGGGCAGATGTTCGATCGGGTTGCCACAGGTAAAGTAGTGTTCGAACCGGCGCATCGGGACAATCGGAAGTGCCATGCCGAACATTTCTGCAATCGCGCCGGACCACGCTCCGCCGCAGTTGACAAAAGCTTCAGCCGTGAGCGTCGCACCGCTCTCCAGCGCGACGCTCTTTGCGCTGCTCCCGGCGACTTCGGCGGCCACTACTTTATCCTTGATATAGACGGCGCCCAACTCCACTGCCTTACGTCGGAAACCCCACAACAATCCGTTGGGATCGCACCACCCATCGTCCGGCGTATGCGCGCCGGCGCCGAGGTCTTCAACGTTGATCGACGGGAAACGGTCCTTGAGTTCGCGAGGCGACAGCAGATCGACGTTCGCTCCATTGTTGCGCTGGATTTCGACGTTTCCCTCAAGCAGCGAGACCCGTTCCGGGGGCACCAGGAACAGGTATCCGCCTTGCACCCAGTCCACCGGCGCAGGACGGCCGCCAGCCGTCATCGTTTTCTCGAAATTCTTGATGAAATCAATGCTGTAGAGCGACATGGCAATGTTCTCCGGCGAGGAGAACTGCACCCGGCAGCCACCGGAAGAGCGCAGCGCAGACGCGAACTCGTAAGTCGGGTCCGGTTCGACTACCGCGACGCGCATCGCTGGCGCCTGCAAGAGAAGGTTATAGGCGACGCTGGACCCGAGAATGCCGCCTCCTATGACGACAACGTCGAATTTTTGCGCTTGCAAATCAGACATGGCTATTTACCTCGAATAGATCCAAAAATCAGAAAATCAGGCACGGGAAAGAGTACCTAAAACTAGGGCGTCCGCACGGGCGGCTCCGCTTATGACGACCAGTTGTGGGCGAACCCACGGGATGCGCGCTTGCCAATCTCTTGGTCATCGGGGGTTTCCTCGAGACGAACAAGTTGACGTGGAACGCCCGTATTGGCGCCCCAGTAATAGGCTGTGAGAGCAACCGCGCATACCATGAGGAAATCGTACGGATGCGGTACGACGCCGATGCCGCCGAACGGTCCCAGATACGAGGCCAATAACGTGAGAGCGTAATAACCGACAAGCCACAGTGAGCACCGTACTTGCTGCAACATGCTGAGATTTCCGACGGGCATACGACGCATCACGAACAGATAGCCCACGTACAGCACGATCTGGACACCCAAAAGCCAATAGAGATTGCTCCATCCAGACCAATAGACGATCAGCGTCGCCACGACGAAGGAAAGCGGGCCGAATACAGCCAGCCCCTTTACCTTGAACGGCCTGTTCAGTTCCGGGCAGCTCTTCCGAAGCGCCGCTACACATACGGGGGCAACGGCGTAACTCACGACAAGCGCTGCGGACACGACAGAGATCATTGCCTCCCACGAGGGAAATGGCAGGGTCCAGAAGATCGAGAGGGCGAAAGCGAGCCACATTGCTGGACGCGGAATTCCAGACTCCGCGTCTACCCGGGTAAATAGCCGGAAGAACGTTCCAGACTTTGCCCATGCATAGATTGCTCGGGGCGTAGCATTGAAGAAGATATTCCCGCAACCAGCCGGCGATATGATGGCATCAAAGACCACCACAAAACTCAGCCATATCAGTCCCAATTGCAGCGCGATGTCGTGGAACGGCAGGGTGAACGTTTTACCAAGAGCTGCCCAGCCGTTGCTGAGGAGATTGGTCGGTATCGCGCCAAGAAACGCAACCTGAAGCAGGACATAGATGACCCCCGAACATACGATCGAAAAGACGAGCGCGAATGGAATCGTGCGTTGAGGGTTGCGTACTTCGCTCGCCACCGAGACGATTGGCGTGAGCCCAAGGAAGGCAAAAATGACGCCACCTGACGAAACGGCAGTTTCAACGCCCGACATTCCGGAGGGTGCAAATCCCGCAGCGTGGAAGTTAGCGGCCTTGAAATGAAAGAGCAGCATCACGACGATGAGCGCAGGAACTGCGAACTTGAAAACGCTGATGACGTTGTTGGCCCTCGCGAACGTTTTCACGCTTGAGAAGTTCAGCCAGAAGAACAGCGAGACAAAGGCAAACTGCACGAGCCACCCGAGCGCCGTTGCATTGCCGGTTCCCGGTACGCTAAGCGCCGGTATCCAGGCAGCAGCATACTGACGGGCAGCCACGACCTCGATCGCGACCATGCTGGACAGATAGATCACCGTAATCATGCCGATGAGGTAGCTCATCAGCGGTCCGTGCGAAATGTGCAAATAGCTGATGGCGCCGCCGGTACGGGGCAATGCCGCTCCAAGTTCGCAATAGACGACCCCTAACGTGAGCACGGCTATTGCCGCGATGACCCACGAAAAAATCCCCGCTGGTCCAGCTAGCGACGCCACGTGGCTAGCGGCGAATAGCCAGCCGGAGCCAAATACCGTACCCATACCGATCATTGTGAGATCGACGAGGGACAGGGTCTTCTTGAAATGTCCAGAATCCGACATTGGTGCAGTTCCTCCTTGATATGTCTCCGCTGCCTCGACAAAGCGGGTCAAAAGTACAAGCGCACGCAACCCTCGGCCGACTGCATCGTTAGCAGTGACGCTCCGCTGCCGACGGCAATCGAAGCTAATCTGATTGCCGGACCAGCGATGGGAGCGATGCGTGACACTGAGTCCTTGGATTACCCTTGCCATTTTTAGCTCTCCGGTGTAGCCCCGGAGATTTGTTTGGTATACGATTCTGTCTATAAGAATACTATAACTTCACTTAAGAAGCACAGCCCGACAAAATTGGAAGGCTGCTGAGCAGAGCTCCGCGCAAGTGTCCGGCGGAGGCGGCAATGCCATTGAAAGGTTAGAGAATGGAATACGACTACATCGTTGTCGGAGCAGGTGCGGCGGGTTGTGTGATGGCTTCAAGGCTGTCGGAAGACGCTTCAGTGCAGGTGCTGCTAATCGAAGCCGGCGGCTCTGACCGCTCCCTGATCGTGGACATGCCTGCTGCGCTCCCCTTCGCGTATGCCAGTAAGCGTCTGAACTGGCACTATCAAGCCGGGCCGGAACCCTCTCTGGATGGGCGCTCGATTGACGAAAAGCGGGGCCGCGGTATCGGCGGCAGCACGACCATCAACGCGATGATTTATAACCGTGGCAATCCGCTCGACTACGAAGGCTGGGCGGCAGATGGACTCGGCGACTGGTCTTATTCACATTGCCTTCCCTATTTCCGGCGCCTTGAGAGTTTCAGCGGCGGCGCAGACGATTGGCGAGGCGGCGATGGTCCGATGCGGATCTCCCGCTGTAAGGCTGACCACAAGCTCCACGAGTGCTTCATGCGCTCAGGTGAGCAGCTTGGCTTCGCAATCACGCCCGATCACAACGGTTTTCGGCAGGAAGGACTGCATGTCGCGCAGGCCTACATTCACGAGGGTCGTCGCTGGTCAGCAGCGCGCGGCTACCTCGACGCGGCGAGCCAGCGTAGCAATCTGCACATAGCGACCGACGCCTTGGTTGAGCGCGTCCTGCTCGAAGGCAATCGCGCGACCGGGGTGCAATATCAGAGGAGGGGTGAGCGTGTGGCTGCGCGCGCGAGCCGCGAGGTAATTCTTTGCGCGGGGGCATTTAATTCGCCAAAAATTCTGATGCTGTCCGGCATCGGCGACGGCAACGAGCTTCGCACCCACGGTGTCGATGTGAAGATCCATCTGCCTCAGATCGGCAAAAATCTCGAAAATCATCCTGGCGTCAATCTTCAGTACGCGACGACGCGTGAAAATTCACTCGTTTCTCAACTTGGCCCACTGGGCCAGGTCAAGCTTGGTCTGGATTGGATTCTGTTCAAGCGCGGCCTTGGCACTACAAACTTCTTCGAAAGCGGGGCTTTCCTGCGCAGCAGCGAGCATTTCGACTATCCGAACGTCCAGTTCGAATTCCTGCCGCTCACGCGCCTCTTGAAGAATGGCCGGCTGGTGGCAATTCCGGGCTTTCAGTTCTGGTTGGATCTGTCGCGACCTAAAAGTCGTGGGCATGTACGTCTTCGCTCAAGTGATCCTGGCGCCGCCCCAGGCATTGTCTTCAATCATCTGGCCGAGGCCGACGACATGCGAGACATGATTGATGCCATCCGCCTGGCGCGCAGGATTATCAGGCAGAGCGCATGGGACGCTGTCCGCGGCGAAGAGCTCGCACCCGGCGCACACGCGCAGACGGATGACGAGTTGAGAGCATTCGTGCGGTCCAACACCGGAACGTCCTATCACCCGTCTGGTACATGCCGAATGGGTGTGGATGACAACGCAGTCGTAGACCCTCAAGGGCTCGTGCGGGGCGTCGACGCGCTTCGCGTCGCTGATGCATCGATCATGCCCCGTATTGTCACGGGCAATCTGAGTGCCTGTGTTCTGATGATGGCAGAGAAGATTGCGGATGACGTGCGTGGCCGAACACCGCTCACCCCCTCCACCGCCCCTTGGTATAACTCCGCGACTGAGCGGGCCGCCGCATAACCACTTCAACCTATCGACCCATTGCACGGCGTGTGAATGTTCGCCGCGCGCCATCAGCGAGATTGCCCATGTATTCCGAAAACCTTCAGCTCCTCATCGACGGCGAATGGACTGCCGGTAGCGACGGCCAAACGTCTCCGCTTTACAACCCCGCGACAGGCGAAATCATCGCGTCCGTCCCCAATGCAAGCCCCGCAGATCTCGATCGCGCGCTTGCCAGTTCGCAGCGCGCGTTCCTTCAGTGGAAGCTGCTAACTGCCGTTGAGCGCTATGAAGTGCTTAACCGAGCCGCAGACCTCATGGAGGCACGCAAATCTGAGATCGCGCGCACACTTACCCAGGAAAACGGCAAGCCGCTCAATGAGGCCGCCGGTGAAGTGCAATTTTCCGCCGATGCAGTGCGCTGGTATGCCGAAGAAGCTCGTCGTGCCTATGGACGCGTCATTCCGGCTCGCACACCTGGAGTTCGCCAGCTGACGCTCAAGGAGCCCGTCGGCCCTGCGCTCGGGTTCGCGGCCTGGAACTTTCCTGCCGGCAACGTCGCCCTGAAGGTCAGTGCCGCCTTAGCCGCTGGCTGTACCATCATTATCAAGCCGAGCGATGAAACACCCGGTACGGCCGTTGCTATCGGGCGCTGTTTCCAGGATGCTGGCGTGCCGGCTGGCGCACTTAATATCGTTTTTGGATCACCCGCTCCCATATCGGAACATCTGATCAGGTCGCCGATTCCGAAGAAAGTCTCCCTGACCGGCTCGACTCCCGTCGGCAAGCTCCTGCAGCGTCTCGCGTCGGAGACCTTGAAGCGTTGCACCATGGAACTGGGAGGCCATGCTCCAGTGTTGGTGTTTCAGGATGCCGACATCGACTACACGGTCAACGCGCTGGTCGCAGCAAAGTTCCGCAACGCCGGACAGGTTTGCACCTCGCCAACGCGCTTCTACGTTCATCGCAATATATACGAGCAGTTCATCACCAAGTTTGCCGAGCGCACGAAACAACTGGTGATTGGCAATGGACTCGAAGACGGCGTGCAGGTAGGTCCGATGATAACCGAGCGCCGCCTCGACACGATAGATGCGCTGGTCCGTGACGCCGTCTCGAATGGTGCAGGCGTGGTGACTGGTGGGCAGCGGCTTGAGCGCCCGGGCTACTTCTATGCGCCGACAGTGCTGCGCGACGTCCCGGATCACGCGCGGGTGATGCAAGAGGAACCGTTTGGTCCAATCGCCCCCATTTTGCCTTTCGATACGTTTGACGAAGTTGTTGCGCGAGCAAACGGCCTGGCGCTTGGACTCGCAGCTTACGTGTTTAGCCGGGATGGTTCGACGACCGCGCGAGCAAGCGAGGCTCTGAATGCCGGGCAAATCGGCGTCAATAGCACGTCAGTGCATGAAGTTGAAACGCCATTCGGCGGTGTCAACGAATCTGGCTACGGTCATGAGAGCGGCGTAGAGGGGCTGGAGGCTTATCTCCGCACGAAGATGATTTCCGAACGTCAACTGCCGCCTGTGAACGGCTGAACGCACGCTCGACGGCGCGCCTCCGAGCCCGGCGCGCCGCATTTTCGTTCTTTGCGAAGTGAAATGCATGCTCCTACGCCGACTCGTTCGCCGATTCGGACGCATGTCTGACAAAAACACGCACCGATCGCTCCGCGGCGGATGTCTCGTCCATTGCGCCTCGCGCGGCGCCCTCAGAGCGCTGCCGCATCACCACACTCATTTGCTTGCCGCCGTCGGCCGGCTGCCAGGCAGATTCAGGGACCGCACGCTAGCATGCGGCGACGCGTATCCGATAGTATAATTATCGTATATGAAATCCCCTCCGCCACAGTGCTGTATCCAGGTGAGAAGTCGTATCCGCCCAGCGGCGTGAAACGCGCCATCCGAAGCAAGGCGGAAAAAGATAGGACTAGCCGAACATGGCCCAGACAAAAGTACTCAAAAAAACTATGAGCGCTACTCAAGGCGCCTACGTTGAACTGAAACGCAGAATCCTCGACGGCGAGCTTGCCGAAGGCTCGCCGATTCGTCAGGACGAGGTTGCAGCTCAACTCGGCGTGAGCAAGATCCCGGTGCGGGAGGCGCTTATGCGACTTCAGTCGGAGGGGCTCGTAAAGTTCACGCCGAATGTCGGCGCGGTCGTTGCGACTCTCACGGTGATGGACTACATCGAAATGCTCGACATGCGACTTGCGCTTGAATGTCGAGCACTCGAACTCGCTGTGCCCAATATGGCATCGTCGGACTTCGCTCGCGCGCGCGAACTGCTCTCAGCTTACCACTCGGCCATGAACAACGAAGAGTGGAGCGATTTGAACGTGCAGTTCCATGAAACACTCTACGCGCCGTCAGATCGTCCGCGCCTGCTCGCAACCATTCGCTCCGTTCAGGAGCACATGGGCCGTCTATTGCGACTCCGTGTAACTATGGCCGCGCAGCACGATCGCTCGCACGACGAACATCTGAACATCCTCGAAGCGTGCGAGGGAGGTGATGTGAAAAATGCCGTCCGTCTGCTGCGTAAACATATTGAGCAGCCGCATGGATCGCCGGGATCGCGGCGCGAAGACGGGCTCCGCCACAAGTCGATCTCGGATCGAGACAACTATCTCATTTTGGCTGCGCGTAGAACGTGCCTGCGTGGGCCCAGTCGGTCGGTGGAATTTCGATGAACATTACATCGACAGACTCGACCGGACATTTCAATACTTCTGACGTCAGCCGCGTCACTTCTTCGACGTACTTCGCCTTTTGCTCGTGGGTGCGGCCCGGTGACAGTTCAATGCGTACGATAGGCATGGGTTCACTCCTTCTAGTTGATACAACAATTCAGATGCGCTCGCGCATACGATACCATATATAGTTTTCGTATACTATTTGTTGAAGGTCGATGCCGCAGATGAGCACTGAAGGCTTTTGATGCGAGGGCGGCGACTTTCCCCACCGCCTTGTAGGCGGCGAGACCCCCCGCAGTTTGCTATAGCCTATAGGGAAGCAATATCGACGTTCTGTGGCACGCTTTTGACCCGAGTTGAGACAGGACTGGGAGCTACGTAAAAGCCAGGGTTTTCGTATACTAAATCCGTTAAATATTATCTGATAACCTGCTTCTTTGGGCTTGTCATGAGAGGCGGTGGACGCGCACGGCAGCCGGCACATTTAAGCAAAAGGTTGGCATAGTGAAAATCTCTCCACTTCCCCCGCTTCACAGTCTTGTCGCATTTGAGTCCGCCATGCGGTTGGGAAGCTTCACAAAGGCTGCCGCTGAACTCAACATCACCCAAAGCGCAGTAAGTCGTCAGATTTCGCAACTAGAGGCATTTCTCGGGCGAAGTCTGTTTACACGCGAGAGGGGAACCGTCAAGGCGACCATGGCCGGCGAGCAGTACGCACGCCAAGTCACGGGGCTGCTCAATGGAGTTTCAGACGCGACGTCAGATGTGATGAAATACTCGGGCGAGAGCGAAATCACTATCGCATGCTCCTCGGGCGTCGCTTTGCTATGGTTGACGCCTCGCCTCAACAGCTTCAAACAAGCTCATCCTGATATTCGAATACGGATGATCGTGAAGGACGGGCTCAACACGTTGACCGCCGCCGAGTTCGATGTCGGCATTTATTATGCGCGACGGGACACACCCCTTGCGTTCAACGCTCGCCCGTTATTCGAAGAAGAAGTATTTCCTATCTGCTCCCCGACCTATCTTGGCGGAAGAATCGTCGCTCCAAGCGAACTGACGAACTGCTGCCTTCTGATTCACGAAGATATTCAGCGGCAATGGATGTCTTGGTCGGACTGGCTGAGTGCATTCGGTGTGAAGCTCGACCACACGTCGGACTCGGTGACGAGCAACCAGTACACACACCTGGTGCAGATGGCAATTTATGGAGCTGGCGTGCTTCTGGCGTGGCGTCACATAAGCGACGGGCTCATCAGCCAAGGGTTATTGGTGCGAGCGACACATGAGTCGCATTCATTCGGCGGGGCCTATCATCTGGTCTCACCGAAAGAAAGACGACAGAATCGAGCAACCCGCATGTTCACGGAGTGGGTCCTCGAGGCTGCGGGACAAACACAGGCATGTTGAGCCCGAGGCGGTCACCGAACGAGAGGGCTCACCGCCGCGGCCCTCTCGCGCTTCACTGCTCTTCAAACGCGCTCGACACTTCCCGCTTCGGCTGTGCCCGGTGGAAGGCTCCGGACCGCCTCGGCCAACACCGGCGCTATCAACTGAGCGAACGTCCATGCAACGTCAGGATCTATATAGTCATAGAATTCCTGCCGGTCGAGGAGGTTGATCGAACCCACAACGACGCCCCTCAGCTTGACCGGGATGTTCAAGGCACTCGCGCATCTGAATGACAGGATACGTTCGTGATCCGGGAATACGCGCCTTATATCGCCTTCGTTAGAGTTCACGAATAGCGTACCTTCCATCAGAACTCGCCGAGTCCATTCGCTGTCGGTAACGCTTTTTATGCCACCCACAGGAATCCGGTCTGGATGATTGCTATAAAGGCGCACCATGAATCAACCTTTCGTAGTGCCTCGTTACCCGGAACGCCATTGTTCATTGACAATTCCTCAACCGCAATTGTCTCAAGGCTCAATCCCTTCGTTTCCTTTCCAAAGATAAGGACGACCAGCCCCCCGATTGCTAACACGGCGGTAGTCATCCCGAACACACCTGCAAAGCCGAAAATCGGGAAAATATAGCCCACCAGCATTGGGGAGGCGATGGCGCCTATCCGGCCAAATGAAGATGCAGCACCCATCCCGGTAGCACGAACCTCGGTTGGGAAAACCTCCGGGGTGTACGCATACTGACCGGCTACCACGCCGTTCATTGCGAACGACAACGCCATGGACGCAAAGAGCATTGTGTGAGCGTCCTTTGCTGTCGACAGCCATATTGCCGAGAGACACGCCAACACCATGAACGTCACAATAGAGCGTTTCCGTCCCAGCTTCTCATTCGTAAAAGCGCCGCAATAGTAGCCCGGGATTTGGGCCAGGTAGATCGCTATGGTGTAGGAAAAGCTCTTGGACATTGTCAAGCCGCTCTGCACCAGCAAACCTGGTATCCACGTGAGAAAGGCGTAAGCGCAGAAGGTGATGGCCAACCAAAAGATCCAGATCATTGCTGTCGTGTACGCCAATGGCCTGGTCCAAAGAGCCTTCAGCACGGCGACGAATCCGAGCGGCGCAGCGGGTCGTTGTATAGCGACCGCTGAGTAGTCGATCGGCGGCAACGTACGCCCGGAACGTTCGATCTCGATCTCAATTCTCTCCACAATGCTGTTGGCTTCGCTCTCGCGACCGCGGCACTCCAACCAGCGTGGGGACTCGAGTAAAGACTTTCTCCACCACAGAAGCATCAAAACGGGTGAAGCCGCGAGAATCAATGCATAGCGCCATCCGTCCGGAGAGCTCGGAATCAAGAAGTACCCGACTACGGCCGACAAGACAAAACCAAACGAGAAGAAGCCGGCCAGTGCGCCGGTAAACGTTCCGCGGTAACGGCGACTTACAAACTCCGACAAAAAGGGCGCGATGATGGCACCCTCCGCCCCCATCCCAACGCCTGCCAGCATACGAAAGACGAAGAACGTGTGCCAATCGTTGACGAACGCATTGCAGAGTGTCATCGCGCAAAAAACCAGGAGGGCCCACGACATGACAACCCGGCGTCCGAATCTGTCGCCCAACATGCCCGCAAAGAGCGCACCAAAGAGGAATCCAATGTAGGTGCTGCTGCCGATCATGCCCGTTTCGAAGCTTGTTAAATGCCACTTCGCGCGGATGACCGGCAAAACAAATGCGATAAGACCGGCATCGGCGGCCTCAAACGTAAATCCAAGGCCACCCATGACCAGTAACTTCAGGTGGAATCTGCTGAACGGTAGGCGTTCCAAACGCGCGGCAACGGTAGACATGATGTCCTCAATGAATAGCCAATCAGATTGCGTAGTTTTTAGAAGGTCTGTCGAATACCCAGCCTCACCGCAACCTGATTCTGGTTGCTCGATGGTGAAACAAAAGTCAACGCTGCGACGGCGCGCTTGCCTAACGAGTTGGTGCCGATCGCATGTTGCCATGCAGACACCAGATAAAGGCTCGTCCGTTTGGAGAGGGAATATTGCGCGCCTGCGTTCAATTGACCGTAATCCGCGTCGCCCGCAAATGTGAAGCTGTATGAGCTTCCGACAAGCAGCGCCGGTGTTATCCGGTACGTCGCATTTACTTCGGTCGTGTTGAAATGAGCGGTCCCCGAGAACGGCGTACTACTGGTCCGTACCACGTCAATGAACTGAACGTTGGTGTAAACGACGCCCAGGGTGGCATCGCCTAGCGCCAAATTCCCGCCGGCACCGATCGTCTGGTAACGCCTAGCCGACACATAGCCGCTGTAAATTGGATTCGTTATAGGATTAGCGAACATGCCGTTCTCTATTGGGCTGGCCGTCGCGTCGTAGATTGAGGTGGCCGGGTTATTTACACGGGAAAAGACCGCATTGATAGTGACCGGCCCTCCGGTATACCCGGCGTTGAATGAATACTTCAGTCCATTTCCGAAGTCGCCCGATACACCCCCCAAGCTTACGAGCGCCCCTAGTCGAACGCCGCCAAGCGAGGGCGATAGGTACTTGATTGAGTTGCTGAACGAATAGTCGCCCCAAGCGTTGTCGACATCGCCTGCCCTGGTGGCAAGAATGCCACCGAATTTCGCGCCACTCGCGAGCGGGATCAGAGAGTCAAGGACAAGGTCGTACTGTCGTCCCAGCCTCACTTGCCCGTAGGGTCCGTCTACACCCACGTACGCCTGGCGCCCGAATAGTCGTCCGCCATTGTTAAGCTTCCCACTGTTGATGTCGAATCCGTTCTCGAGGACAGAGATCACCTTGTAGCCATTGCCAATATCTTCCTTGACGAGAAATCCGAACTTGCTACTACCAAGAGTGGTTGTTGGTAAACGAGAATCCGTCATCCGCGACACCGTACAACGTAACCTGCGACTGAGCAAACGCCGGATGTGCAATTATCCCCGCAATCTCGAGTCCGGCTAGAGAAGTCCTTCCACCTGCTGGCCCTGCTGAATCACGTGCTTAATGTTTTTCTCGCCATCTGAAAGCACACGAATGTTATCGAGCGGATTACCTTCCACTACGATGAGATCAGCGACGGCGCCCACATCGACCACGCCGAGCTTCTCGTTTTGGGCTACGATGCTTGCCGCAACAGTCGTGGCGGATCGCAATGCCTCCAGATTGCCAAGCAGGGACGCCCTGATCTCCAATTCTTGCAGTTGCATGTGATGCATCTCTCCAAGAAGGTCCGATCCGAATCCCATCTTGACCCCCGCTGCAGCATAAATCTCCAGTGAACGACGCCCCGCTTCACGGACGACACCAACCTTCAGCAGCGACTCAGGATCCATTCCGTAACGTGCCCCCATTTCGGCGGTTGCTTCGTAGGTAATTAGCGTCGGCACAACGAACGCGCCGCGCTCCGCCATCAACTCTGCGGTGTCTTTGTCGACCAGGTTCCCGTGCTCAATCGTCCTTACTCCACACCGCACTGCTCGGCTGATTGCGCGAGGTGTGTAGGCGTGCGCCATGACGTACGTCTGCGCCGCTTCGGCCTCGCGCACGATCGCTGTTATTTCTTCTTCCGAATACTGGGTATTGCCAATAGGGTCTGTGGGTGACGCAACTCCGCCAGACGCCATGATCTTGATCTGCGTCGCACCGTTCTGAATTTCCTCACGAACGGCGAGTCTGACTGCGTCGACGCCGTCAACAATGCGTGCAATCGCACCTCCGTGGTACGAGCAGGAACAGGCTTCGAATGTCTCTCCGCGTTTGCGGAAGTCACCGTGACCACCCGTTTGCGAAAGTGCACGTCCAGACGGGTAAATTTTCGGCCCGCGGATGAGTCCACTGTCGATTGCCTGCATCAAACTCCAGTCGGCTCCCCCAGCGTCGCGAACACTCGTGAAGCCGCGTCTAAGCATTCCTTCAAGAATCGGCAGCGCGCGGATTGTTGCGAGTACGTTAGGCTGGCGGGCGTTGATTCCAAGATTCATGTGCGAAGCCACAACGTGCACGTGGCAGTCGATCAGACCGGGCATGACCGTCATCCCACTCGCCTCGATGACGTTGGATACCTTTTCGTCCACCGGTCGATTCGAAATCTCGGTAATCCGGTTACCTTCGACGCGGATGTTGAGCGGCTCTGACAACTGTCCCTTGACGAGGTCAAGAACACGGCCATTTCTTACTATCAACTGTTCCAAATTCATCCTCCGATAGATACGTAGTCCTCGCATCGACGCCGTCACCGGAAGCGCACGGACCGATGGCTTAGATTGAGTCCATGGTAAAAATGAAAAAAATCCATGCGAAGTGATTCTTTCTCATGACCCCATTCCCCAGAAGCATTGGGTAGTCACCTTGACCGATCAGCACCTGCGGCGCGGCAATCACAATTCGGGCTTTGTATATGAATAGGAATCCATAACTACTTGCATAGCGCATCGACCGCGTGGTTAGATGAAGCTCCAGTGGGATGGTAGTTACGCTCGATGAGGCTGACGTGAAGAGAAGATGACGAAGAAGCGAAGGGGCTTCATTGACGGACCTAGCTACCCAGATACACATCTTTGGCGAAGCCGTGCGCTCCATCGCGTTCTGTCGTCCCGGCGGGACCCAAGATGCTTACGTGGCTTGTGGCCAAATCCCGGTCCTTGAATTTTCCACTTGGATAGCGTTTGACCGCACTTGCGTATCCACGAAGACGTGCACGGGTGCAATCATTTCCAATAGATACAGGCAACCTGCAGCGTGCACCTACATCTCCTTGCCCATCGTTTCCCCGTAAGGCATCCCCTGCCGAATTGCCTGATGCGAATGAATCGGTCATCGCGTATGGTATTGGTACAAGCCGGTCAATTTCTTTGCAAGGTGTTCTTGACCGCACCGGGCAATCAAACCTTCGCACTTAACTCGACGGTCAAATGAATATTTCCAGAATAGGATTTGTAGGCACAGGAACAATTACTGAAGCCATCATTGAGGGTCTTGCTGCAGGAAAAGAGGCTCTCCCTGAGATTTGGGTCTCGCCGCGCAATGCGACTGTCGCTGAACGGATCTCTCAAAGATTCCGACACGTTAAAGTCGCTGCGACCAATCAGGAGGTCCTCGACCGATGTCAGATCGTCTGCCTTGCAGTTCGTCCGCAGACCACAGACGACGGTCGGAGCGCTGCGCTTCAGCAGCGAGCATCACGTCATCAGTTTCATTGCGACGTATGGGATTTCGGCGTTGGAACGACTTGTGGCGCCCGCCACGACTATCGTAAGGGCTGGGCCGTTGCCTACGGCTGCCCAAAGGTAAGCGCGCGATTTAGCACACCGAGGGCGCGCAGACGCACGGAGGCGAACATGTCTCCGAGAGCAAATCGATCGATAGAGTTTTGCCAGGTGGTGACCGATATAGCGCTCAAGCTCAACTCGCTGCTGCCATGTGAGCTTCGCGTAGTTGAACGGTAAGAGGTCAGTCACGTCGGAATGCGGTTCGCGCTTCGGTAGTTCGGTGAGCACGTGCACCAGGTAGGCGTAGGGTTCGACGTTGCAAGCCCTGCAGGTCAGCATGAGGCTGTAAATCATGGCGCTTGCCTTCGCGCCGGCGACGGTGTCACTGAACAGCCAGGAATTTCTGCCGGTACAGAATGGACGGATGTCTCGCTCGATGACGTTATTGTCGACGGGGGCCAGCCCGTCGCTCACGTAGCGACACAGATACGTCCACTGGTTGCGCGTATACGAGATCGCCTTGCCCAGCAGACTTTCTGGCAGGACTTGCGGCGCCTGGTCGTCCAGCCACTTTCTGAATGCTTCGAGTAGTGGCACGCTGTGCTGCTGACGCAGGCGGTAGGTGTAGTCAGCGCGCGCCTCGCCTTCGGGCAGGTCAGCTTTGGCGAGCGTTTCGACCTGGTACAGCGCCTTGAAGTATTCCAGCGCCTGCGCGGCACGGCCACCCGGTTTCTTCATCCCCTTAAGCGCTTCAACGAAGGCGCGACGGGCGTGAGCCAGGCAGCCGAAGTGGGTGGGGCCTTCGAGCGTGCGCCAGGCGGCATATCCATCCGTCATCAGCAGGCCTTCATAGCCCGCGAGGAACGCCTGCGGATATTGCTGCCCGCGCCCCGGCTGATAGTCGAACAGCACGACCGGCTGCGTGCTGTCTTCGGCGCTGCGATATGTCCACATGTACGAGGTGCTCTGCGCGGCACGGCCCGGTTCCTTGAGTACCTGCCCCGTTGTCTCGTCGCCGTGAATCAACGACTGCGCCAGCAGCGTCCTGCGTAGGGCCTCATAGAGCCGGCTATAGTGCAGCTCGGCGGGCCGGATGATCCAGTTGGCCAGTGTGCCGCGTCCAACTTCAATGTCGGCGCGCCCCAATGCGTTTGCCATCCGGTATAGCGGTGTTCCGTCAACATACTTGCCAGCAGTCACGGTGGCGATCATCGCCGCACTGGCGTTGCTGCCCGGCAATGGCTGCGGCGGCATCGGTGCAGTGATCACCGGCGTGCGTTCGGCGTGGCGCTCGCAATGCCGACATGCGTACTTGAAACGCACGTGCTGCAACACCGACGCCTTCACCTCGATATGCAGCTGCTCGCTGATCTCTTCGCCCATACGGTGAAGCTCGTGTGCGCAGCACGGACATACTTTCTGCTCATCGGGCAGGTCGTATTCGATGCGCTGACGTGGCAGATGCGCCGGTAGCGGTTTGCGTCCAGGACTGCGCCGTACCGGTTCCGGCGCATCGGGCAAGCCAGTATCGGGCAGTGTGAAGGTGTTGTCAGCAATGACCTCGTCATGCGCTTCGGTCGCGGCGATCTCCTCAGCCTCGTCGAACACACGATCGCGCAGCTTCTCACTGCTCGGGGCGAAGCGTCTGCTCTGCGCCAGGCGGAACTGTTCCTCCAGCTGGGCAATGCGCTCGCCAAGCTGACGGTTGCGTGACTCAAGTTCACGGATATAGGCCTGGGCGGCGGGCGGCAACCGGGAGAAGTCATCTTCTTTCATGCTCCCAGGATAGCCGAAGGCAATCCGCCACAGGTTTACGGAGATTTGTAACCGTCCCCGTGCGCGTTGACATGCATGCCGGTCGTTAGCTCGCGTGGCGGTACCGCCGCGCCGGATGACGGCGCATTGCATCGATGTCGATGCCCTCGAGTAGCCAGCGTAGCTGCTCGGTCGTCAGCTCGATCACTGCCTGTTGCCGGCGTGGCCAGACGAAGTGATCTTCCTCGAGGCGCCGCAACATCAGCCAGAAACCGTTGCGCTCGTAGAACAGCAGCTTGATCCGGTTGCGTCTGCGGTTGTGAAAGGCGTATACGGCACGCGCAAACGGGTCCAGCTGCATGGATTGCTCGACCAGCGTCACAAGACTGTTGATGCCTGCCCGGAAGTCGATCGGCTCACGGTGGAGGAACACCTTCAAATCAGCGTCGAAGCGAAACATCAGCACCGTCCCAATGCTGCGATCAAGGCGCTCACGAGGGCCGCGTCGCGCTCCGGACATTCGAGCTCAAGCTTCACCCCATTGGGCAACTGGGCCGATAGCCATGCCGATGTCGGCGAGCGCGAAGACCGATGCGGCGACCGATGTTGTTGCTGAGCGCCTGCAGACGGAATCGAAGCTGGCGGCGATGCCGGATTGGTGATCGCGACGACTGGCACAAACGCCGACGCTGAAGCGCTCCTGTCGCTGTTGCTCACGGGCATTTCCGCCTGCCGATGCAGCCGAACCCATTTACGCAGCTGGTTAGCGTTCACCCCGGCCTTCAGCGCCAGCCCAGACAAAGATGCACCCGGCTGCAGGCACGCCTCGACCAGCCTCCGCTTGTCCATAGAATCGAAGCTGCGCTTGCCGCCCACTCCAACGCGTGTCACCCGCAGCGGCAAAAACGAAAGGTCATCCTGGGTCATAAATTGCGTCCGCAAGTTGTGATTGCGGACGCAATCGTGAATCTTGCTAGACGCAAAAGCTAGGTGGGGGAAATCGCGCGCTTACGAACTTCTTACAGGCTCGCACGGCCGCGGAAATCGCTGGACGGCGCGTATGGCGGAATTCTGCCGTCGGTCTTCTGTGTGTCGCGCTCAGCAGTTGGACCGCGCTCTCGCTCGCGATGATCTGGCCGCGCAGGCGCAGG
>WNGR01002966.1_pt1 | contig 18714 bp, 10 predicted proteins | sample 5407581 | NCBI WGS metagenome assembly WNGR01 (sample SAMN13153383, study PRJNA577476) | soil metagenome | isolation source: 80 cm soil or saprolite under Garry oak tree replicate 2 | place: USA:California | collected 2016-06-15 | reverse complement strand
GGGCAGCTTCACGATTATCGTGGTTGGCCGCAAGTAAACTCCTTACTCACGTTTCACCTGAGAAGCCAGCGATGGGAGGTCGCTGGTTTTTCCTTTTGACTGCAATTCGGGTATGGATCCCTTCTCTTTTGTTTCGTAAGTTTATTATATTCAATGATTTGCGATGGACGATTGTTGCAAAGTATTCGTAAAATATCTGGAAGAAGCGGGTTTCTCTACTGTGGCGGCAAAGTGCGTCGCCTCCGGTCGAAATGACGATTCATTGGTTTTTAGGTAGCGAGTACGGCCCCTCGCAGTCAGCAAATTTCCTTGCCGCAACATCAGTCCTCTGGCATATTGAAACCAGGCCACAGCCCCACCACGATACTCGCAGTCCGCTTGATTCGTGTACGTACGCCCCACACGATCTGCATGCGCCTTCTTCAACGCAGGCTTGCAAAAATGAAGAGTCCAGCTATTGAAAATGTAACGAAGAGGGGCGTAACAATACCTTGGATATACACACATTACACATCGAGCATGTAGTGCTCCTTGCGCTCCTCACCCTGCTGACGGTTGCCAACTCCAGGCTGTCCAAGGGAACGAAGGGCATTCACTGGTTCACTCTCTACAACTTCTTTGCGCTTCTGGGCGCGGTTTCGGTAGCTCTGCGCGGACAGATTCCAGACTTCCTCTCGATCGTCGGGGGAAATCTATTCGTTGTGGCTGGGTATCTTTTCCTATTTCTCTCTCTTGCCGATCTCTTTGAACGCAAAACCTACCAGTTCTATCTGCAGGTCTTCCTCGTGCTGGTGGGCGTAGTCACGATGCTGCAGTACGGGTTGATTCATCCCGACACAAAGAACCGGTTGATCGCCTACAGCATTGTTCTGGGCTGCCAGCAGGCGCATATTGCCATCTTCATGTGGCGCAAGGAAGACGCCAAGCTCCGCCTCGCCGGCGGCACGATGGCGCTGATGCTGGCCGCTCTCTCGCTCGCCAACTTCATTCGCGTGGTGGGTGTCTTCTATCAGGGCGCGCCTAGTAATTATTTACAGGCCGGGCCTTTCCTGGCATGGATTCTCATTGCGAATTCTGGCCTTCAGTGTGGCGCCATGGTGGCGTACGTGTGGATGACGGCGGCTCTATTGCGTCATGACCTGCAGGTACAGGCCTCGACTGATCCGCTGACGGGCCTGCTCAATCGCCGCGCCATCGAGGTTGCGGCCGAGCGAGGAATCGCAGCGTGCAAACAGGCCCAAACGCCGATCTCCGCCGTCGTCATCGATCTGGATGGCTTCAAGCAAATCAATGATTCGTATGGACACAACTGTGGAGACGCTACGCTGATCGCGGTTGCAAGCTGCCTGCAACGAGGGGTGCGCAAGAACGATCTTCTGGCGCGTGTGGGTGGAGATGAGTTTGCGGTGCTGCTACCCGAGACCTCTATCGACGAGGCCATGGAGCTTGTAGAACGCCTGCGCTATTCCATTGAAGGTCTCGAGATCGTCTATGGCCAGGTCCAGACGAAGGTGACTGCGAGCTTCGGACTGGCGCAGGCCGAGAGATCCACCTCCAGCTGGGAGGACCTCGTCCATGATTGCGATAAGGCGCTCTATGCGGTTAAGAGGGCCGGCGGAAATCGGGCTGTTGTGGAGGCCGATCGAGGCGCAATATTGAAACTTCTGCCGAATTGAGGCTAGGCTGCGTGCTCGCGGTGGCGGGTGAGCAGGTAGTAGATGACGGGTGTGACGATCAGGCTGAGAATCATTGAGATTGATAGTCCGCCGATGACGGCGATGGCGAGAGGCTGCAGCATCTGGGAGCCGGCGCCGAGTGCGAAGGCGAGTGGGAGCATGCCGCAGACGGCGGCGATTGCGGTCATCAGGATGGGACGGAGGCGGCGCTGGGCGGCGTGCAGCATGGCTTCGCGGGGGTTGGCTCCTTCGGCGCGGGCCTTCTCGTCCGCATCGAGCAGGAGGATGCCGTTCTTCGCCACGATTCCGATGACCATGATGAGGCCCATGAACGAGGCTACGTTGAAGCTCGTGTTCGTGGCTAGCAGCGCAATCACGACTCCGGAGATGGAGAGGACCGAGGAGGTAAGGATTGCGACGGGTGCGGAGAAGTTGCGGAACTCGGTGAGCAGGACACCGAAGACCAGGGCCAGGGCGAGCATGAGGACGCGCTCGAGATCGTGGAAGGACTTCTGCTGCTCCTGGTAGGTTCCGCCGTACTCTACGCGCACGCTGGCAGGGAGATGGAGGCTGGCTACGGTCCCCTGAACCTGCTTCATGGCGGTGCCGAGATCGGAGCCCTCGAGACGGCCCGTGACGACGATGTTTCGCTGCAGATTTTCCCGTAGGACTTCATTTTGCGGCGGCAACTGCTCGATCTGCGCGAGGGATCCGAGGGTTGCTGTGCGGCCAGAGCTGCTGTTGAAGACGGTGTTTACGATTGAGTCCAGAGAGGTGCGAGTCTCAGGGCCCAGACGGACGCGGATGGTGTAGGGACGACTATTGGCGATCAGCGGATCGGTGGTTGTGACGCCGTCGAGGATGGACGTGGCGTCCTCAGCCACCTCCATGGGGGTGAAGCCGAGGCGGGCGGCAGTGGTAGGGTTCACCTGAAAGTTCGTTGCGGGGCCGCTGATGGTATTCGCGATACCATCCTGCACGTCGACGACGCCTTTGATTTTGCCGATGGCTTCGGCGACACGCGGGCCGAGTTGAGCGAGCAGCGCGTGGTCGTTGCCAAACAGTTTGATCTGGATCGGCTGTGGTGCGTTGGACAGATCGTCGATCATGTCCTGCAGGACCTGAACGAACTCGACCTCGAGGGCCGGTTCGGTGGTCTTGATCTGCTGACGAACGTCGGCGATAATCTCATCAATGTCACGGTCGCGTTTGCTCTTCAGCTTGACGCTGATGTCTCCCCTGTTGGCTTCGGTCACGGCTGCGAGGCCCAATTGGAGGCCGGTTCGGCGAGAGGTGCTTTCGACCTCCGGGGTCTCGCGCAGGATGCGCTCAACATGATCGAGCATACGGTTGCTCTCTGCGAGTGAGCTGCCTGCCGGGGTGAAGTAGTCCAGGATGAAGCCTCCCTCGTCCATCTCAGGCAAAAGATCTGAGCCGAGGTTCTGATAGGCGAACCATGTTCCCACGGCCAGGATCAGGCAGCCACCGGCCAGGAAGATTGGTTTGGAGAGCGACCAGCTCAACGCGCCGGCGTGCCAGTCCATGACGCGCCGGAGGAGCTTTCCAGGTTCATGGTGCTTCGACGCTGCTGGAGTTTCGATCTTCCGGTCGTTCAGCAATATAAGACTAAGGCCGGGTGTCCACGTGAGGGCCAAAAGAAGGGAGGTAAGCAACGCCGCAGTCATGCAGACGGCAAGCGCGCGGAAGAAGCTGCCGGTCACCCCGGTAACAGAGACGAGCGGGAGGAAGACGACGACGGGTGTGATGGTTGAACCGATCAGCGGGGTGGTGATCTCGTGGAGGGCCTTGCGGACAGCGTCAACGGGGTTCTCTCCGGCATCGCGATGGAGCACGATGTTTTCAACGACGACGATGGCGTCATCGATGACCAGGCCGATGGCTGCGGCGAGGCCGCCCAGGGTCATGAGATTGAAGCTCTCGCCGATGAGCCAAAGGAAGAGAATCGTGACGGCGACGGTAACAGGAATGACCATTCCGGCGATGATTGACGATCTCCAGTCGCCGAGAAATAAAAAGAGAATGATGCAGGCCAGGAGGAGGCCGATAAGGATGGCGTCGCGCACGCTGGAGATGCTGTCACGGACGAGTTGGGATTGATCGTAGAACGGTTCGAGCTTGACGCCAGCAGGGAGCTTGGCCTTGAGCTGATCGAGCTCCTTTGTCACAGCATCAGCCACAGCGACCGTATTGCCAGAGGGCTGCCGCGTGATATTCAGCAGCACTGCACGTTTGCCGTTTGCAGTGACGACTGTGTAGACGGGCATGGAGGCGGGCTGTACGACGGAGACATCACCTACGCGTACCGGGACGCCGGTTGGCGTTGTCTTGACGACAAGCTGACTCAGCGCCTGGGCGTCGTGGACCTGCGCCCCCACCAGGCCGAGGATGAGCTGATGGTTCGCCTCGTAGAGGCCGGGGGAGTCGATGATGTTTGAGGCCTGCATCGCGTTGACGAGATCGAGGATGGTAACGCCTGCGGATTGCAGCCGCGCGAGGTTGGGGACGACGTGGAACTCGGGGACCTGGCCTCCCTGAACAGTGACGGTGCTTACGCCAGCGACGCGGTTGAGCGGCGGCTTCAGCTCGTAGGTGGCGATCTCCCAGAGGCGCGTCTGGGGTACGGTGTCGGAGGTGAGGCTATAGCCGAGGATGGGGAAGGTGGCGAAGGTAAGGCGGTTCGTGGTGATCTTCGCCGTTGCAGGAAGGGTCTGCTGCACCTTGGTCAGCGCTGCGTCGACGAGTTGCAGCGTTTTGAACATGTCCACATTCCAGTCGAAGAAGAGGCTGACTTCAGCCGATCCGCGGCTGGTAGTGGAGCGCACCGTCGTCAGGCCGGGAACGCTGTTGACCGCGTCTTCAATGGGCTTGGTGACGGTAACCTGCATCTGCTCGACTGGCATGACGCCGTTGTCGACACCGATGACAACGCGAGGGAAGTTTGTCTCGGGGAAGACCGAGATGGGCACCTGATAGGCGACGTAGATGCCGGCGATGGTGAGGACGACGATGAAGAAGAAGATGGTTCGTACGGAGCGCGCGAGCCAGAAACTGACTGTACTCGGAGGCGCAGTGAGGCTTGGCGGTGTGGCGGACGGAGATTGGTGGAGGACCGACATTTATTTCTCGGCTCCGGTCTTGCCCGCAGCGGGCTTTTCGTCGTCTCCAGCGGCGCCGACCTTGACCTTCGTTCCATCTTCCAGGCCGTAGGCGCCTCCAGTTACGACGGTGTCAGTGGGCGAGAGACCGTTGAGGATCTGTACATCTTCGGCGTCCTGAATGCCAAGCTCGACGGGCTTGCGATGGGATGTGCCATCAGTGCCCACTACCATGACTGATTTGCTGCCGTCTTGCGCGGTGAGGACTGCTGCTGCGGGAATCTTCAAGGCGTCTGATACGCTGCGCCCGGTGACCGAGACATGAACGGGCGTGCCAACTTTGAGCGTGCCCTTCTTATTGTCGATGCGCAGCCAGACCTCGACGGTTGTGCTGCCGGGGTCCAGTGCCGGACTGATGAGAGTGACTTTTGCGGGCACATCGTTCGAGAGACCAGGGACAGTGATGGTCGCGGCATCTCCGAGCGCCAGCCGCTGTGCCACGCGCTGTGCGAGGTGGACCTTGGCAAGCAGGGCAGAGGTATCCATCACCGTGATGAGTGGAGTGCCTGCGGGGGCGGTCTCGCCGGCAAAGAGCGAGCGGTCCGTCACGACACCGTCGATGGGACTTTTGAGCTGAGAATAGGCTACCTGCGCTTCGGCTCCAAGATATTTGCCCTCCGCCGATGTAAGCTGGCCCTTGGCGGATTTCAGAGCCGCTTCGTGACTGACATTTTGCACGGATTCGAGATGGCGTTGTGCCGTGTCGTATGCGGCCTGGGCCTGCACGAGTGCGGCTGTTGCCGTGTCGAGATCGCGACCGGGAATGGCGCCTTCGGCGAATAGCTGCTTGCGGCCGTTGACGATGCTCTGGTTCAGCTTGAGATTGGCGGTTGCCTGCGCCAGATCCAGTTGAGCCTTTTGAAGATCTTCCGGGACTTGCGCGCGGGTTGCCGTCTCATAGGCTGCCTGTGCGGCGGAGTAGGAGCCTTTGTTATCGATGGCGGCTGCCTGGAGGTCCTGATTTTCCAGAGTGGCAAGGAGTTGCCCGGCTTTGACGACTGAGCCGCGCTGAACGTAGAAGCGCTTGACCGGCGCGGTGATCTTTGGCGAAAGAGCTGCCTGCGCCAGGGGAGAGAGTACGCCGTCGACGGTGATGTGCTCGGAGATGGCCCCTCGCTCGGGCTTCTCTGCCTGCACGGTGACGACGGTCTCAGGGATGGTCTCCTTTTTCGTGCAACCCAAGGCTGAAGCAAACAGAAGTGTTGCAGAGCAGAGAAGAACGCGGTGTGACGCTGAGCGTTTGTGTGTTGCCGGGAGCGTGCTGTTTTTATCTTGATCTCTCATGGATCGCTTCACAGGGTTCCTGTCAGTGTCTGTAGATTTGCGAGGGCGGCCTGGTAACGGACTGCGCCATCTTCCCGGGCGTTCTCTGCCATGGTCAATGCGTTTTGTGCGTCGACGACTTCAAGCACGGTGGCCTCGCCACTGGCGTAGCGGAGCCTGGTCAGGCGAAGGCTTTCGGCGGCTGTGCTCACGCTGGCATCGAGCGATGCGAGCTGCTTTTGAACACTGGCGGCTTCGGCATAGAACTCATCCAGAGAGGCGATCAGGCGTTTCTGCGTTGCGGTAAGTGCGACGCGGGCCGCGTCTCTACGGAGCTGACTTTGCTTGATCCGATTCTGTGTCGAGAGCCAGTTCCATACTGGGATGTCGAGGGTAGCGCTGGCCGAGTATCCGCGGTTCAGTGTCCCGTCGGGGGCTTTAGAAGCGAGCTGTGCCGCGTCGATACCGTAAGTGAAGTTCAAAGCGAGATCGGGCAGATACGCTGCTTTGGCTGAGAGCACATCGACGTCGCCGAGTCGCAGGGTGGCCATTGCGCTCTTCAACTCTGGATTCATGCGCGCTGCTGCGGCCTCGACCTCAGGCCGGGTGGGCAGGGTAGCGGCCGTATCTGCTGCCTGGAGAGTGTAGGGCGTGCGGGGATCGGGGAAGAGCAGGATGCCTAGTTCAAGGCGGGATCTGTCGTAAAGGAGTTGCGCATCGGCGAGGTCGCGTTGCCGCTGCTGCTGCTGCAACTGCGCTTTGACGACGTCGGCGTGAGCTACCTCTCTGGCGTTCTCTCGCTTCTGAGTGAGGTCCGTGAAGGTGTCTGCTTCGCTGGCTGCTCGCTGGGCCACTTTAAGTTTTTGTTCGGATGCGAGTGAACCGAAGTACAGGCTGACGACTGCAGCGACCAGCCCGCGGCGGACGATTTCGAACTCGGCCGTCGCTCTGGCGGAGGCTGCGGAGGCACGCTGGACTTCAGCATACTGCTGGAGCCCGAGCGTTTCGTTGACGACACCTTGGCTCATGTACTCATGGATGGCGTTGTTGGCAATGAAGATTGGAGCAGATTGCGTGCTTGCTGCCTGACCGTGTAGGTTATGCAGTCTGTTTGACTGGGTATACAGATACTGGTTGTGGTAGTTGACGGTGGGTAGCAGAGCGGCTCGTGCAATCGAACGGTCGAGCGCGAGGGCCTTGTTTTCGGCCATGGCGGCTGCAAAAGCGGGCTCGTTTGCCTGAGCGCGTTGAATGGCCTCGGTGAGGCTGACGGAGACGGGTGCAGCGGAGACCTGAGTCGCTGTTGGGGAAGAGGGGAGCTGCGCGGCGCAATCACCTGCGAACAGGATGACCATGGCTAGAGCCATGTTGCGGTGGAGCCGCGAGTTGAGTCTCTGGAGGCCGAGTTGAACTGACATCGCTATCGAAGAATATTGAATCAACCTTAACTCCACCTGAAGTGATCTTCCACGTTTTGATTATGCCGATGGAGCGGCTTTGGAGCATGAAGATAATCGCGCAAAGACCTATTGACGCCGAGTTCCTGCTCGAAGGGATTGTGATGCGAAGGATACTCCCCTGAATAAAAATGGCCCTATTCGCAAGCGAGGAGATTCTAGGCGAGATTTACACTGACACCCCAATATATCGGGGTTGACCCGGCGTCTGGCCCTTGCTATAGTCATTTCACTTCACGGTGTCCGATTGCGAGATCGGGCTGAAAAGGGAATCCGGCGCAAATCCGGAGCTGCCCCGCAGCGGTAAGCAGGAACGAACGCTCCTCCAAAAGCACTGGTCCATCGCGGACTGGGAAGCTGGAGCCAGTAGGCAGCCTGCAAGTCCGAAGACCTGCCATGAAGCGTGCCGAAATGGCACGAATTTCACGCACCTCCGAGGGGAGGATGGGGTGATCGCGGCTACTTTTCAGGCGATCTTCCGTCTCTTCCGCTCGGGGCAAAAGGATGCTCCCCGTGGCCACTCTGCAGACGACGCTAACCGAACTCGACCCGAACTTTCCACTGACCGAAGCGGCGCCGCAGATGCAGGTGCGGAAGCGCAACGGATTGCTTGAACCCGTGGATGTGAACAAGATTGTGCGTGCGGTGGAGCGCTGCTGCCACGGTCTGCCCCATGTCGACCCGATCAGGGTTGCGAGTAAGACTATCGGGGGCTTGTTCGATGGCGCTTCGACGCGCGAGCTTGATTCGATCTCGATCCAGACGGCTGCGGCGCTGATTGCGGAGGAGCCTGAGTATTCGCGGCTGGCGGCGCGACTGCTGCTGGCAACGATTGCAAAAGAGGTCGCCGGCCAGAATATCTACTCGTTCTCGCAGTCGATAGAGGTTGGTCATCGCGAGGGCGTCATCTCGAAGGATGCCGCAGAGTTTGTCGGGGCAAATGCGCGGAAGTTGAACAGCGCTATCGATGACCGGCTCTCGGATCGGTTTGAGTACTTCGGTCTGAGAACTGTGTACGATCGGTATCTGTTGCGACATCCGATCACGCGTCAGGTGATGGAGACGCCGCAATACTTCTTCATGCGTGTTTCTGCGGGGTTGTCCGTACGCGTGAACGAAGCCGTGGACTTCTATCGCCTGCTGGCTTCGCATGACTATCTGCCGAGTTCGCCGACGCTCTTCAACAGCGGCACGAAGCACTCGCAGATGTCGTCGTGCTACCTCCTGGATTCGCCCAAGGATTCGCTTGAATCGATTTATGACGCGTACAAGCAGATTGCGTTGTTGTCGAAGTTCTCCGGTGGCATAGGCCTGGCGTTTCACAGAATTCGTTCGGAGGGATCGCTGATTCGAGCGACCAATGGCCTATCGAACGGGATCGTGCCCTGGCTGCGCACTCTTGATGCCTCTGTTGCCGCGGTGAATCAGGGAGGCAAGCGTAAAGGCGCCTGCTGCGTCTATCTCGAACCGTGGCATGCTGATGTCGACTCGTTTCTTGAGATGCGCGACAACACCGGCGACCAGGCACGCCGGACATACAACCTCAACCTCGCCAATTGGATTCCGGATCTCTTCATGCGCCGCTCCGATGAGGATGGCATGTGGTCACTCTTCGATCCGAAGGACGTGCCTCACCTTACCGATCTCTATGGAGAAGAGTTTGAGAAGGCCTATGTTGAGGCCGAGGAGAAGAAGCTGTATGCCCGACAGGTAAAAGCCCGCGACCTGTATGCGCGAATGATGCGTACGCTCGCCGAGACGGGCAATGGCTGGATGGTGTTCAAGGATGCCTGCAACATCAAGTGCAATCAGACGGGGCTTCCGGAGAATGTTGTTCACCTCTCGAACCTTTGCACAGAGATCACGGAGGTCACGTCATCGGCTGAGACTGCTGTTTGCAATCTTGGCTCTGTGAATCTTGCGCGGCACCTGACTGATGGGGCTTTCGACTTTGAGAAGCTTGCGGCCACAGTACGACATGCCGTTCCGATGCTTGATCGTGTCATTGACATCAACTACTACCCCGTGTCGCAGGCTTCATCATCCAACAGCCGGTGGAGACCGGTTGGCCTTGGTGTGATGGGACTTCAGGACGTCTTCTTCCAGATGCGAATTGCGTTCGATTCGCCTGAGGCGCGTGCTCTTTCGGCGAAGATTCAGGAGGAGATTTACTTTCATGCGCTGACAGCCTCCTGTGATCTTGCTGAGAAGCATGGGCCGCACGCTGCATTCAATGAGACGCGAGCGGCCAAGGGTGAGTTCCAGTTTGATCTCTGGGGCGTGACTCCGGGGAACTCAGTGCGTTGGGAGAGGCTGCGCGAGCGGATGAAGACGGTTGGCCTGCGTAACTCTCTGATGATTGCGATTGCTCCTACGGCTACGATTGCCTCCATCGTTGGATGCTATGAGTGCATTGAGCCGCAGATCTCCAATATGTTCAAGCGTGAGACGCTCTCCGGCGAGTTCATGCAGATCAACAAATATCTGGTGAATGAACTGAAGCAGCTTAGTCTGTGGTCGGAGGAGATGCGATCGAGGATCAAGATGGCGGAGGGTTCTATCCAGAAGATCAACGAGATATCAGACGAGGTGAAGCTGATCTATCGCACAGTGTGGGAGATTCCCATGCGGTCGCTTATCGACATGGCTGCAGACCGCGGAGCGTATATCGATCAGAGCCAGTCGCTGAATCTGTTCGCGGAGTCGCCTAACATCGGCCGGCTGAGTTCCATGTATATGTACGCGTGGAAGCGCGGCATCAAGACGACTTACTACCTGCGTTCGCGCCCTGCGACGAAGATTGCCAAGACCACTGTCGCCGTTGCGAGCCGTGAAACGGTAGATATTTCTGCGAGTGCGAGCGTGACCTGCTCACTCGACAACCCTGAATCCTGCGAAGCCTGCCAGTAACGGAGATAACATGTCCACCCATGCACCCAGTTCCATCCTCGACCCAGGTCTGTCTCTTACCCTGCGTCCCATGCTCTACCCCGTCTTCTTCGAGATGTTCAAGGACGGCATTCGCAATACCTGGACTGTGGAAGAGGTCGATTTCTCTACCGACCTGGTAGACCTTCGCTCGCGGCTAACGCCGGCTGAGATCCATCTCATCCAGAGGCTTGTCGCCTTCTTCGCGACGGGGGATTCCATCGTATCGAACAACCTTGTGCTGAACCTCTATAAGCACATCAACTCGCCTGAGGCGCGGCTCTATCTTTCGAGACAACTTTTCGAAGAGGCTGTGCATGTGCAGTTCTACCTGACGCTGCTCGACAACTACGTGCCTGATCCAGATGCTCGGGCGGCAGCATTCGCGGCGGTGGAAAATATTCCTTCGATTACAAAGAAGGCGCAGTTCTGTATGAAGTGGATGGATTCGATCCAGGAGTTGAGTGAACTGCGGACGGCTGAAGAGCGCAAACAGTTCCTACTGAACCTCATTTGCTTCGCGGGATGCATTGAGGGGCTGTTCTTCTTTGCTGCGTTCGCATATGTGTACTTCCTTCGCTCTCGTGGATTGTTGAATGGGCTTGCAGCTGGAACGAATTGGGTGTTCCGCGATGAGAGCTGCCATCTTGAATTTGCCTTCGAGGTCGTCAACGTCGTTCGCACTTCACATCCAGAGCTATTTGACGAGAAGCTTGAGAGGGACGTGGTCGAGATGATGAAGGAAGCGGTCGACTGCGAGTTGCAGTTTGCGGAGGATCTGTTGTCCGGAGGAGTGGCTGGACTCTCTGTCCGAGAGATGCGGCAGTATCTGGAATACGTAGCTGATTCACGCGTAGTGCGCCTGGGGATGAAGCCGATCTTCGGCTCAAGGAATCCTTTCGCATTCATGGAGTTGCAGGACGTACAGGAGCTGGCCAACTTCTTTGAACGCCGTGTCTCCGCCTATCAGGTTGCGGTTGCCGGCGAGGTTGCCTTTCACGAGGACTTCTAAATAGGTATACATAAGGCATTCACAGCCGGACGCCTTGTTGCGGTTACAATCAAACTACTTTACGGTGCTCGATCGAAAGATCAGGCTTAAAAGGGAATCCGGTGAAGATCCGGAACTGCCCCGCAGCGGTAAGCAGGAACGAACGCTCCGACACAAGCACTGGTTCAGCCATGGACTGGGAAGCTGGAGTAAGTAGGTAGCCTGCGAGTCCGAAAACCTGCCGAAAAGCTTGCTCGAAACGAGCATGAATACACACGCCTCCGAGGGGAAGGCCGGGTGATGGCAGCTCTTTCCGGAGCTGCGTTTCCCATCCATTTTCTTTGAGGCCGAAAGGCTTCGGCAATGCACGGGGAGTTAGCGCGCCCCATTACGCTGATCGGTGGTCCTTGCGGACCAGACGAATATTTGCGATCGCCGTCTCTACGCACTTTGCAGCCGAATAATCCACCGTTGAAGAATTCAAGGAGAAGAAAATGAGCTTTGCAAGAGCAAGCAATCTGGGATTTCCACGCATGGGCAGACATCGCGAATTGAAGTTCGCGCTTGAAAAGTACTGGAGAGGCGAACTGGATGAGGCTGCGCTTCTTTACACGGCGCAGGGACTTCGCGCAGACCACTGGAGGTTGCAGCGAGAGGCTGGGATTGAAACGCCTCCGTCGAACGACTTTTCACTATACGACCACGTGCTTGATATGGCGGCCACACTCGGCGCCGTTCCGGCCAGGTTTAAACATCACGATGGCGCTGTCGACTTGAAGACGTACTTTGCTATGGCTCGCGGTACGCAGGATGCCACGGCGATGGAGATGACGAAATGGTTCGACACGAACTACCACTACGTCGTTCCGGAGTTTGAGCCGGGCATGCGGTATCGGTTATTGTCCGAGAAGGCGGTAGCGGACTACCTGGAAGCGAAGGCTCTGGGAATCGAGACGAGGCCAGTGTTGCTGGGACCTGTTTCGTTTGTTCTTCTCGGAAAGCCGACGGACGCAAGCGTCACTCGGAGTCAGGTGCTGGGGGAAGTTCTTCCGGTGTATGAGGAGCTGCTCTCACGTCTTTATGCAGCGGGTGCATCATGGGTTCAGATGGATGAACCGTGCCTCTGTCTTGATCTGGATGAAGGAGCAGAGAAGCTCTATCGGGATGCGTACGCAAAACTTGTTGGTAACCCAGCTCTACCGAAGTTCATGCTCACAACTTACTTTGGCGAACTGGGAGTGAACCTGGATCTGGCACTGTCGCTGCAGACTGCGGGGCTTCATCTTGACCTGGTCAGGGCGCCGGAGCAACTTGCTGCAGTACTTGCTAAAGATACTCACGGACTACATATTTCACTGGGCCTGATCGATGGACGCAACGTGTGGCGAACCGATCTGACGAAGGCGGTTGCGTTACTCGAGGGGGCAATCGAAGTTTTTGGCCAGCAGCGGGTTCACATAGCACCTTCGTGCTCGCTACTGCACTCGCCGTTTGACCTTGATGCAGAGCAGAAGATGGATCCGAATGTGCGAGCCTGGATGTCTTTTGCCAAACAGAAGCTTTCGGAGGTGTTTCTGCTAGCTCGGGCGATAGAGGGAAGGGCAGCCATTCAGGGAGAGCTGGACGAAAACGCACGTCTGATTGCGCTACGGAGATCTTCTCCGCTGATCCACAAGCAGGAGGTTGCAAGCAGAATCGCAGTTGTGGATGCGTCCATGTCGAGCAGAGACAATCCGTACCCCGTGCGTCGTGAGCAGCAGGCAAAGGCCCTGGCGCTTCCGTCTCTGCCGACGACGACGATTGGTTCGTTTCCGCAGACGGCGGAGGTTCGCAAGATGCGCGCAGCCTTTAAGAACGGGAAGATCGATCAGCAGGCGTATGACAAGTTTGTCGAAGAGGAGACGGAGCGGTGCATTCGGTTCCAGGAGAAGATCGGCATCGACGTCTTGGTGCATGGTGAGTTTGAGCGCAACGACATGGTGGAGTACTTTGGCGAGCAGCTTGACGGCTTCGTCTTCAGCGAGAACGGATGGGTGCAGAGCTATGGCTCGCGCTGCGTGAAGCCGCCGATCATCTATGGCGATGTCTCGCGGCCGAAGCCGATGACGGTGCGCTGGTCGACGTACGCGCAGTCGCTTAGCAAGCTGCCGGTGAAGGGAATGTTGACTGGGCCGGTGACGATCCTGCAATGGTCGTTTGTGCGCGACGATCAGCCCCGCTCGCAGACGTGCCGGCAGATTGCACTTGCGATTCGGGATGAGGTTGTCGATCTTGAAGCTGCGGGAATCACGATCATTCAGATCGATGAGCCCGCTATTCGTGAGGGGCTTCCGCTTCGTCGCGCGGACTGGCGGAAGTACCTCGACTGGAGCGTCAACGCGTTTCGCCTTGCCTCCTCCGGCGTTGCCGACAGCACGCAGATCCATACCCATATGTGCTACTCCGAGTTCAATGACATGATCGAATCGATCGTCCATATGGATGCTGACGTGATTTCGATGGAGTGCTCACGATCTCGAATGGAGTTGCTCGATGCCTTTCATCGCGTTCGGTATCCCAATGAGATCGGTCCGGGCGTCTATGATATTCACTCTCCTCGTGTGCCCGCGGAGGGAGAGATGGAGAGCCTGCTGCATAAGGCACTGGAGGTTCTTACGCCGCAGCAGTTGTGGGTGAATCCAGATTGCGGCCTCAAGACGAGAGGATGGGAGGAGGTGGGTCTGGCCCTGTCAGATATGGTTCAGACAGCGACCAGATTGCGCGCTTCTCTGAGGAACTAGACGTACGGAAGTCAACTTTGTGCGGCCGGCGTCTTGATGTTGCCGGCTGCATTTTTATTGTTGCGACTACGGCTTGTGGGGCAGAGTCATTACGGAGTTTTCGTCGAATAAGTCGACTGGACGGATGAGGAAGTCGTGCCACATGGTCGGCATGACCGGCCAGTCCTCAATGCGCGGACGTGATGGAAGCCTAATGTGTACCAGCCGACCAGGTCAGTGTTCTCGATAGAACGATTCTCCTTCGTCCATGTGGGCAAGCCTTCGAGGCCATTGGTGCTGGTGACGTACATTCCGGCGGCGTAGAGCTCATCTGGTTTGTGGGGAGTAATCCAGAGTTGGTGCGCTGAGAAGGCTCCTACTTTTTTCGCGGGATAGTCGGGAGAGACGATGGACGCGGCAGTTGCGCCCGGCATGATTTCCTAGCCGGTCGGATAGCCAAGTTTACCGTGGGTCGAAAAGGGCATAGTACCTCCATGCGGTCAAAGATTGACGGCGTTAGAGAGGCGAGTTGATTTAGGAAACTGTCTGCTAAGAGCGGCCTACATAGTCGCGATAGGCTGGGAGCCCAAGGTCTGGCAAACTGGTGGCTTGCATGGCAGCGCGGACGATCGCCCTTGCCATAACCATAGCGGCGATGGCGCCGATGGCGGTTACATCAGCCTTCACATTTGCGGTTCCTGTCGACATGGAGAAGATTGTGTCGCCGTCGCCCATGGTGTGTACAGGATTGATGGCTCGTGCGTAGCCGTCGTGCGCCATTTGCGCAATTTTTGTCATCTGCGTTTTGTTGAAGGGGGCGTTGGTTGCGACGACGCCGATAGTGGTGTTCGCTGAATTTTGAACGACGACGCGGTAGCCGTTCATCATCGCGGCCATGGAGTCGCGGAATCCCTTGCCATCTTCGCTGCGAGCACCGGCGACAACCTTGCCTGTCTCGGGGCGAACGACGTCGCCGACGGCGTTTACTGCGACCAGAGCACCGACTACGATGCCGGTATCTCCAACCTTGACGCTTGCGGTGCCCAGCCCAGACTTCATGGAGAACTTGGGGCCGAACATCTTGCCGATGGTTGCGCCTGCGCCTGCGCCAACGTTTCCTTCGGCTACGGGTCCTGTACCTGCGGCAAGGCAGGCTTTATAGCCTGCATCGGCGTTGGGGCGGATTTTGAAGTTGCCAACTCCGAGATCCATGAGGATGGCGGCAGGGACGATGGGCACTACGCCGAGGTTGCCGATCTTGTAGCCGAGGTTGTGCTCCTCGAGATAGCGAACCACGCCGCTCGCCGCGTCGAGCCCATAGGCGCTCCCACCGGAGAGCAGAATTGCCTGAACCTGCTGCACGGAGTTGATGGGCGACAATAGATCCGTCTCGCGTGTGCCTGGTGCGGAGCCGCGCACATCTACGCCTGCGGTTGCGCCTGCTTCGCAGATCAGCACCGTGCAGCCCGTGGGACGCTCGGTGAGTGTATGGTGGCCGACCTTCAGGCCCGGGACGTCGGTGATGGAGCCGCCCGGAGGCAGTGAGTTTGGGTCGAGGTCTGCGCCATATGCCATGGATGGGATGGCGGCAGCGAGAGGTAGACCAAGCGCATTGCGGGTGAAATCACGACGGAGCATAGAGTGACCTCTTTCGAAGGTTAACCAGAGAGTGAATTGGAGGAGCAACGCTATCTTGCATCTGTTCCCCCGGCAAATGAGATGTTGTCCTGGGCAGTGCCCGGATGGAAGATCCTGAAGCCAATCATGATGAGAGCTGCTGTTGCGATGCCGAGGGCCTCAGGAGAAAACAGTCCAAGACCTTGCCGGTGTGTCAGGCCCATCGTTGTAATCGTAACGGTTACCGCGGCAACAATGCTTGTGAGCGCAGCGGAGGAGAGCACTCGACGGGAATAAAGGCCGGCGATCACAGGGATAAAGAGCGAGACCGCAATTAGGCCATAAAAGATTTTGACTGCCTCGATGATCGAGGGCAGGATTGTCGCAAGCAGTATCCCGAGTACACCTGCGCATACCGATGCCATCCGGCTGACGATCAAAAGCTTCTGCTGCGAGATGCCTGGATTGAGAAACGTCTTATACAGATCGACCGCAAGCGAAGTGGAAAGCATGAAGAGAATGGCGTCGGTGGCGCTGAGTTCGGCAGAGAAGATAGAGGCGAGGGTCCACACTCCGAGCCATCTTGGCAGAAGCAGCTTCATTGCGGAGGGGAGTGCTAGTTCGGGATTGGCGAGGTGGGGAAGTGCAGCGAAGGCGCACAGGCCGAGCAGTGGCGGTACGAATGCGAAGAGTGCCTGCCCTATCGAGTTGAGGCCTACACCCAGTCTCACAGTCTTTACATCGCGCGCTCCGTATACTTTTTGCACGAGGCCGGGCGAGATCATGAAGGAGGGAACCAGGATCGCTAGCCATGCGAATACTTGTTTTGAGCCTACGCCCACCATGCTGAACATGGGGGCTGCCGCAGCCTCGCTTCCTTTCTGAGCAACAACGAGTGCGTGGACATGCGACCAGCCGCCGAGGGTATGTATCGCAAAGGGAATCGCAAGTAGGAGACCAGACATCGTCACGGCCAGCTCGAACATATTGACGAAGGCGGAAGACATCAGTCCACCTGCCGTGCAGTACACAATCGCCACTGTACCGCCGATGACGCAGCCCTCCCATTTGGGAATTCCGGCTACTGTATTGAGGATCCAAGAGATTGCAATGATCTGTGCTGCAAGAATCGCGAGGGCGCCGCACCAGAAGAGGATAGAGATCAGGGCCTTCACGGCTTTGCCGTAGCGAAATTCAAGAAAATCGGGAAGAGTGGCGAGGCCATGCTTCTTGGCCATAGTCCACAGGCGTGGCCCGAGAAACTGAGAGAGCAGCAGAGTTCCGATACTGGCCGAACCCACCCACCACCACGCGGAGAGCCCGAAACGATAGCCGAGACCCGTTGCCCCGACGGTCGATCCCGCACCAATATTGGCGGCAAGAAAGGTTGCGAAGAGTCTTCCCGGCCCCAGGCTTCTCCCGGCAACCAGGAAGTCGGAGGAGTTCTTTACGCGGCGACTAATGAAGATGCCGAGCGCCATCAAAAAGATGGAATAGAACAGCAGGGCCACGAGGTATAGATTCATCGTTTGCCCTGCAAACTGCCGGCCTCTTCCGCTCCGAGCAGTCGCATCGCGGTCAGCGCCATCACCTTGGCTGAGTTCACGACGTCCTCGATGAGGCAGTATTCGTCCGGCAGATGGGCCTGGTCGAGGATGCCCGGTCCGTAGGCAATGCACTGCGCCACGCTGCCGATTCGAACGACGTGTTTCTGATCGTAGGTGCCGGGGCTCGCGGTAAGTTTTGGCTTGCGGCCGAAGATCGTTTCGACACTGTTGCTGATGGTGGTGACGAGCTCGCAGTTCTCGTCGGTATGCACGGGGTGGACGACCATCAGGTCTTCAATGTTGTATTTGAAGTCGGGGTTCTTCGCCTGGAGATTTTCGAGCATTTCGTGGATCTCACCGCGCACCTGATCGAAGGACTCTTCCGAGAGGAAGCGGCGATCGAAGATTGCGCCGGAGCGATCAGCCACGCATGGCGTTTGGGTGCCTTTCTCTGGTTGGCCGCCAAAGACGGAGTTTACGTTGATGCTTGCGTAGCGCGATCCTGGAGGCTCAACGGGTGCGGCTGTCTTTCGTTTGGCCAGGGCGGGTTTCAATTCATGGGTTACGCCGTGGAGGAAGTCCGCCATGTGATCGATGGCGCTCACACCAAAGTGAGGCATGCAGCCGTGCGCGATGCGTCCGTGTGCCGTAACCTTGAACCAGTAGACGCCACGATGGCCGAGGCACACACGATCAACGTTGCTGGGCTCGGTGATGATGACGTAGTCGGTCTTGTCCTTGCCTATCCATCCCTGCTTGGCTAGATAGGCAACGCCGGCAAAGCCACCGCTCTCTTCGTCTACGCTGCCGCTCTGTTCGACCGTGCCCTGCAGGCGGAAGCCAGCCCTACGAATCGCCTCAAGCGAGGGCCGTGGCTTCGCGCCTTCCATTCTTCCCAGGACGTTCATGCGCGGGTGCTGCGCGGTATGTTCTGCAAGTCCTTCGGCCGCGATGTAGTGGGTGTTGTAGCCGAACTGTTTCAGCTTATTTCCGATGAACTCCGCGCCGGCGATGTAGTTTTCGCCCGGAGGATTGATGGTGGGGATACGAACGAGATCCTGCAGAAACGAGATCATCTCCTGGCTGATTTCTTCGACGCTTCTACAGACTGCCTCCTGAACGTTCACTGACAGACCTTGTGCAACCATAATTTACCTCTACTAGGGTTGGGAGGAGGAGGAGGAGGAGCAACTTCGCTTGTTAAGTTGCTCCTCCTATAGAGTCTACCGCTCTGAACCATTACTGGATGTCGAACATCAGAGCAACGAGTGAGAGAAACAATGGTTAGAAGGCATACTTG
>WNGR01004259.1_pt1 | contig 18715 bp, 17 predicted proteins | sample 5407581 | NCBI WGS metagenome assembly WNGR01 (sample SAMN13153383, study PRJNA577476) | soil metagenome | isolation source: 80 cm soil or saprolite under Garry oak tree replicate 2 | place: USA:California | collected 2016-06-15 | reverse complement strand
CCACCTGTGCCGGCGTCGGCTTCGGTCAGAGCGGTAACTGCACGTACGGCATCGAGCAGTGGGATCACCTGACCATCCGCCGCAACCGGTTCGACATGCCGGCGGGAGCCGGGGCGACCGCGATCAGCGTCTCCGTCGCACCGTACGCGGCCATCGTCGACAATTTGATCCAGATGGGCCAGGGGAATGGGATCCTCTTCCCGTCGGCGGCTGCCAACGCCAACGGTTGCATCAATCCGTCAACCACCCACGGCGTGGTTCGTAACAACACCATCCACTCCGCCGGGGCCGGTTGGGGCATCTCGTATCAGGCACACGAGGGTACGGGGCACGTCGTCACCAACAACGCGATCCGGATGGAGTCCGGAGAATGCGAGCACAACACGCCATCCGGCTCATTCTTCGCCGCGAATAGTCATACCGCCAACACCTGCCGGGTGGGCCACGTCCCGTCAAGTCGTGTACGTCGCGTCATCCCGGTTCACTGACTACGCGGCGTGCTTGTTGGGCGCGGCCAGCGCACGTTGCTCCTGCGGCTCCTCCTCTCGAGTCTCGACGGTCATGTAGCGGCAGGTCGATCGTGCCCGACCCGCGTGTCCCAAGCCGCGGGCGGTATCCGCTGCGTGAGTTGAGTCGCTCCTCGCTGCGCTCGCCGTAGCCGGCGCCGCCGATCTAGGATGACGCGGTGGCCGCCGTTCTCTACTTTACGGCCGCCGTCGTAGACCAACTTGACTGGACGTTAATACTTGATGTTGCTCGCGTGGTCGTGGCTCAGAATCTGCCGCTGCCATCTCCCGTACAGTTCACCCAAGGCACTGGACCTAACCGTCCAAAGCCGCCAAGCGATACTGCCTGCATGTGCAAGCCCGCGAAATTGGGGAAAGGCAAAGCGACCGCTGAACAGATCCTTGAGCCCTTCCGCGCAAGTGCGTCGAGCAAGATATAGATATAATCGCAGTAGCGCTCCAACTCTCGGCCCGGCATGCTTTCGCAGGAGAAACGCCATGTTCAGAGCCGACAGTGTGGCAGCTGTGCTGCGTGGGACGCGCCCTGATGCCACCGTATGGTGGTAGACGCGTGCGCGTTCCGCTTCGAGCAGGACGCCATGTCCAGATGCCCTGTAACTCGCGTCCAAGTCCTCCCCGGAGGCATAGCCCTGGAAGCTTTCCTCGAACAGCACTTGCGCAATTACCTCACGGCGGAACGTCATGCGGCATCCATGGAATAGGGCTACCGGCGTGACCCCCGCAAACTTCGCATACCGAAGTGCATGCTTGCTGCGGCCCCAGTAAGGAAGGAACAACTGGTCGGACGCCATCATAAAGATGTAACGATTGACCCATCGGCGAAACCCGCTGCCTGTCGCAAATACTCGTGAACCGACGACCTTCCTTTCCGGCAAGCGACCGTCATGCACCGGCGGAGCGTCAGCGAGCGCGGCCTGTACTCCCGCTACCTCGCGGCAGCGATCAGCCGCATACACTGCCAAGATCTCTTGGGCGCAGTCAGCAAACATTAGCGAGTCATCGTCGATCAAGAACAGCACGTCGGCTGTGGCAAGCGCGATGCCCTGATTGCGCTGGGTAGACGATGAACGCTCACGCGCCGGCTGGTACTGAAATGAGATGTCGGGCGCGGCGGCCCTAATCAGGCGATCCAGGCGCTCGCGCATGTCTGCCCATTCTGGAGTTGCGTCGATAATGATTAGTTCACTAGGCAGACAGTTCTGTCGAAGCACGTGCTCGACACACAGCGGCAAAATGTCGTGACGGTTGCATGTTGCAATGATGACACCATAAGTTGTTGTTTCACGTTGCGACTCGACCATCGAATGTACCTCGTCTGAACTGCTGGCCACTCGAGGCGAGCGTCATTGCAGGCGCTGTAGCACCGACTCGAACAGCCGAACGGATGAGGCCCAACCATGCCTGGATGCCACTTCGCGTGCTTCTCCCGAGAGCGCTCGCCATTCCTCCGGAGACATCCTGACGATGTGGTCGATCTCGTCGGCCATCGCGGTGGGATCTGGTCCGAGCAGGAGACTCCCGCCGCCTTCGGCGAGGAGCTCGGGTGCCGCGCCTGCCGGGGCTGCGATGACGGGAGTACCGCAAGCCATCGCCTCGAGGATAGGTAGTCCAAACCCTTCACGGCGGCTCGGCCAGAGCCACGCATCGCAACTGGCGTAGAGTCGCGGGATATCGCTCTGGTGTGGACGGAGAAAGAACTTGGTCGTTGGTGGTAGGGGGAGCGCCTTGTGGACAGGCGCACTCGCAAACGAGATGAGGCGAAGAGCTGGGGCGCGGCGGACGGCGATGTCGAACGCGGCAAGCGCGACATCACATCCCTTGTTGTAGGTGTCGGAGTAGACGAACCCGACGGTGGGGCGTTCCTGTTTCGAGCGCAGGGGTCCACAGAAGTGGCCGAGATCGACGCCATTCGGTACGTACGACACCGTAGGATCCCCGTAGGTGTCGGCGAGCTCGAGCAACCAGCGCGAGCAGACGATGCGGTGCAGTGGGAGCCTCCATGTGGCGGCGATCCGCTCTTCGGGCTGGCCGGGCAGAGCCGCATCGTCCCCCTGGACGAAATGGGCCTTTGCCCCCTTCTGGTGCGAGAGCGCTGCTACCCACTCTGCAGTGAGCCACCATGTCGCCACGACGACATCCGCATCCGGTACGTCCCTGTCGGTCACCGGACGGAAGCGGTCCAGTCTCAGGTGGCGAACGCCGTCATCCAGGTGCGAGGGCGCACGCTGCGGGGCACGTGGCCATGTTCCGCCGGTGAGCAGTGATCTGACACGAGCTCTCATTGAAGGGGACGGCGGGGGCGTCGATACGACCGTCACCTCATGCCCCAAACCTGAAAGCAAGCGAGCATATGTGGCGACGGCGCGAATACCCCCTGATAGATCCGCCGCGGCGATGACAAAGACGATTCGCAAGGCGCTCACTCCGTGCTGTGGCGAATCCACCTCTTCGCAGAATTCAAAATGTCGCGTGCCAGCGCTGGACGAGATCTCCGAACGATGTCGAGCACTGCACGCGGCGGAAGGCGTCCTCCGTGGACCGCGACAGCATTGAATACAGATGAGGATCATGAAGAACAGCTGCGATCACTGCTGCCAACGACGCGGCGTCGCGGGCGCGAAAGAACCGGATGCCTTCGCCGTCGATGAACGCCCGTTTCAGAATGGGATGATCGGAGACGATGCATGGAGTCCGACTCGCGAGAGCCTCCGTGAGTGCCAGGGGCATTCCTTCCGAGAATTCAGGTCGTGATGGCACGCACACCACTGTGCTGGCGATCATCAAGCGAAACGCTTCCTCGTTTCCAATTCTCCCGAGGCAGGTCACAACTCCCGGGGGGAGGGAACGGGCACGGAGCTGCAGGTGATCGAAGTGCGGTCCCACCCCAGCCACTGTCAGACGAACTTTGCACCCTCGCGCGTGAAGCAGCGCGACCGCGTCGACGAGATCGCCAACCCCTTTCGCTTCGGAGACGGTGCCTGCGTAGAGGATCCGCCAACCGTCGTGCGGTGGAAGGGTCTTGGGCGGCAGAGCCGAGGGCTCGCGCTGGCCCGGCCAATCCCACGCGCTGGACTTGCGCGGATCGACGCCGAGCGCGATCATGCTGTCGGTTGCGGGGCGCTTGTGGTTGCCGACCAGGAAGACGCATGGGTCGTTGAGCAGCGCCGCGAGCCGTCTATTGACGAACCGGGCCTTCACGTCGACGTCATCGAACACGTTCGCAAATATCGCGAGCGTGCTGATCCGATTCCTCTTGCAGTATTTCAGGATCTCCCACGCCGGGAGCCCGGCTGTACGAAGGAGCACGTGCGTCGGCTTGAACCGAGCAAGTTCTCGTACGATGAGCTTGCCCCAGATCAGTAAAGACAGCGTGGAGGGGACCATGGTCGGCAAACTCGGCATCGGCAGCCCGACAAACTCGCCACCCCCGTCCTGCTTCCGATAGCGCGGCGACGTGAGACTGATGACCAGGTGCGGCGAGTCGGCGAACAGCGCGCCAAGAACGCGCAACGTATAGGCCATTCCGAAATACGGCTCCGGTTCGCCTTTGCCAATGATGCGCAGGGCCTCCGCGTAGTCGCCGTGCCCGACATGGGCGATTCGGGGTCTCATCACGTCCCCTTCACGTCGCGCTCCTCGGTGAATGCTGGGTTCTCGACTTCCACGATGTTGAACCCAGTGCAAAACACGCTGTGTCGGAAGGCGTCGGAAAGCATCCGAGGTGGATCGTTGTCAGGTTTCCTCTGAATCCTCCGGCGCACACGCCAAGCCGCGAAACCGCCGAGGAAGGCCGCGTCGGCGAGGGCCGTGTAGAGGGGGCCATGGTTCTTCAGGAAGAATCTCCGCCGAGCCTGGAACCAATAGTCGGGGCGGCGCTTCACGACGCGATTCGCGACGCCGGTCGATGCGCCCTCGAGGTGGACGATACGGCTCTCGGGGACGAACCAGGTCTCCCAGCCCGCCCGCCGCGCGCGCAAACAAATGTCGATATCGTCGAAGTACGTGTAGAGACCCTCGTCGAGGAGCCCGATATCTGACAGCATGCTGCAGCGCAGGATCATGCACGCGCCAGAGACCCACTCGACCGGGCATGCACGTACGGGCTTTGTCGGGAGGAGGGTCCAGCGTGACAGGAGCTTCGAGATGATCCCCAGCCGGAGCCCATGGTCGAGTTCCGTGGCAAGGCTCATGAATCGGAACGGCGAAGCCTGGACTGCCCCGTCCCGCGAGACGAGCGTACTGCCCGCGATGCCCGCTCGGGGATGGTGGTCCAATACGTCCACGAGCGCCTCGAGTGCGCCGTCGAGCACGATCGTGTCCGCGTTCAGCAGCAGCACGTATTCGGGTGGGTCCGGAGACCCCATGGCGGCTCGGATCACGAGGTTGTTGCCACCCGTGAAGCCACGGTTCGGGTGCACGACAGTGAGGTCCGCCCAGGGTGCCCAGCCATTCTCGTCGATGGCGCGTTGCAGCCGCTCTGCAGCGTCGCCACCTGTTCCGTTCTCGCAGACGGCGACCTTGGCGTTCGGGACCCGTTCGATCCGGCCGGCGAGTGAGCGCAGGCAATCGATCGTGAGGTCCGTCACACGGTAGTTGAGGATCACGACAAGGAGCTTCATCGGACGATCTCGTGCATCGGACGATCTCCTGCTCTGGGTGATACTCAGGCGGGGCTTGCGATGCGATCGTAGATGTGGTCGCGATACGCAGGTATAGCCAGTGGGGGGCCGATCCGTGAAGAACACCCTCTTCGAAGCACCCGTCTTCGTGCTGTGCGGCGGGCTTGGGACGCGCCTCCGGGAGGAGACCGAGACCCGCCCCAAGCCCATGGTGCCGGTCGGTAGCCGCCCGCTCCTCTGGCACATCATGCGGACGTACGCCCGTCACGGGTTCAGGAACTTCATCCTGTGCCTCGGGTACAAGGCCGAGGTCATCAAGTCGTACTTCCTGAACTACGCCTCGATGAACAGCGACTTCACCGTCGAGCTGAAGACGAATGCCACGACCGTCCATTCGATCGACCACGACCAAGACTGGCGGGTGACGCTGGCAGACACCGGTGAGCTCACGATGACGGGAGCGCGCGTTGCGCGAGCGGCTGCCAGGTACCTCGGCGATGCCCCCCACTTCGCGGTCACGTACGGCGACGGCCTCACCGACGCGAATCTCGCTGACGAGTACGAATTCCACGTGAGCCAGAAGCGGCTCGGCACCGTCCTCGGCGTGAACCCGCCGTCCCGTTTCGGCGAGATCAGGGTGGACGGTGCGAACGTGCAGGAGTTCAGCGAGAAGCCGGACTTCGCCGATAGCTGGATCAACGGCGGGTACTTCTTCTTCCGCCGTGAGTTCCTCCCGTATCTCTCGGCGGAGGAGTCGTGCGTCCTCGAGCGCGATCCGCTGGTGCGGCTGGCGCGGGATGCCCAGCTGAGCGTCTACAAGCATCGCGGTTTCTGGGCGTGCATGGACACGCAGCGCGATCGCGAGCAGCTGGAAAAGCTGTGGGCTTCGGGGCAGGCGCCCTGGGCGGTGTGATGTGGGGCGAGCGATCGGCCGTCAGGCCGCCAGGACCTCCTGGTAGTACCGGGCGAGTTCGTCCCACGCAGCCGACTCGTCCCAGCCCAGAGAGCGTGCGTCCGGAACGTCGGTATTGATCCGGACGCGAGGCTCGGGGAACTCGAGCTGTGTCTTCAGCTCGACCGGGCAGGGGCGCTTGAGCCTCCTCGCCATCTCCTCTGCGATCCGTCGCGTGAAGGCGCCCTGGCTCTCGGCATAACCGCTGGGATTCACGCGCGTGAAGCCACGCGTCGACGGGAGCTCCTCCGCGAAGCGGACGTAGATCTTCGCCAGCAGCGACACATGGATGTTGTCGCGCACGTACGATGGCGTTGCGCAGATCGGGGTGATCCCCGTGAACCAGCTCTTCATGAGGTAAGTCGTGTATCGCGGCTCCTCGTAGGGGCCGAACGGGTTCGGGATGACGAACTTGCCGAGACTGACTCCCGCGCGACGGCAGTAGTAGCGGAACAGATGGGCGGTGAGCGCCTTGGACAGCCCGTAGGGGGAGAAGTCGGGGAGGCCCTGTGAACCGGCACCCTCGCCACCCTCGAAGACACTGCCGGTCAGGAGGATCTTTCGACAGCCGCCGGCGCACAGTGCGTCGAGCACGGCGGAGAGGTTTTGCGTGTTGTTGTGGACGGCCGCGACCGCGTCGAAGTCTGGGCTCTTGTGGTTCGCGACGTCCGCTGCGTGGTGAGCGAGGAGGTCCCACCCGCCTTCCCTCGCCAGGGCGAGGAAGCGGTCGTCGCCGAAGGCGACGCCGTGCACTGCCCGGCAGACCTCGGACGCGAGCGCCACCCGGCGACCGCGCACGCCACCGACGTACGCCTGGGGCTCCTGTCTGAAAGTTGCCGTGACGTCATGTCCTGCGGCGGCGAGCTCGCGGACGAACCAGAACCCGGTGAACGAGCTCGCGCCGGTGAATAGCACTCTCACAGCGGCGTCCCCTGTCCTAGGATGGGACGTGCCAGGCCGGGTCGAAGGTGCGGTGCGAGCGGTCCTTCTCGGAGATCACGACCGGCTGGAGTGGCCACCCGATGTCGAAGCGAGGATCGTCCCATCGTATGCCGCGCTCCTGCGCGGGTGCATAGAACTCGTCCACGTAGTAGAAGGCCTCGGTATCGTCCGCGAGCGTGATGAACCCGTGCGCGAATCCCTTCGGCACGTACATCATTCGTCGGTTCTCCGCTGAGAGCTCGGCGCCGAAGCTCCGCCCGAATGTGGGCGATGTCTTCCGGAGATCGAGGATGACATCGTGGAGCGCTCCGCGGATGCAGCGGACGAGCTTGGTCTCGGCATTCGGCTCGAGCTGGTAGTGCATGCCGCGCAGGGTCCCCCGTTGAGCACTGAGGGAGTCGTTGACCTGGACGAACCGCGTCGCGAGCTGGTGCGCGCCGAACTCCTTCTCGCAGAACGCGCGAGCGAAGAAGCCGCGCTCGTCTCCTCGCTTCTCCAGGTCGATCAGGTAGGCGCCGGGGAGCGGGGTCTCGGTGAATACCATGGTGACCTCATCGGGGTGAGCGCTCGGGGGCGCCGGCCAGAGGAGCGCCCTGTGAGCGCCGCGTGGAAGAGCGCCATGAGTCGTCGGGCCTCGACGCGTGCGTCGTGTCGGCTCGCCACGTGTACGGCACCGGCGCGGCCCATGCGATCGAGCTCTGCCGGAGTGGCCTGGAGCGCTTCCCGCATCGCGTCGGCGAGTGCATCCGCGGAACCGGCCGGGACGAGCCATCCGCTGACGCCCGGTTGGACGAGCTCGGGGATTCCAGCGATCGACGTCGCGATCACGGGACGCCCGAGCGCGAGCGCCTCCATGACGACGATGGGCAGTCCCTCCGCGAAGCTCGAGAGCACCATGGCGCGAGACGCGAGGATCGCGTCGCGAACCTGTGGTGCGCCGAGCCAGCCCATCACGCGCACGTGTCCGTCGAGCCCGCCACGTTCGATGCGGTCCTCTATCTCACCACGGAGCGGGCCGTCGCCGATGAGCATGAGCTCGAAAGGTACGCCCTCCGCGGCGAGCCGGGCCGCGGCCTCGAGCAGGATCACGTGGCCCTTCTGCTCGCTCAGGCGCGCGACGCAGACGAGCCGTGGCGCCGCCGGCACCGGCGACGGCGTGGCCTCCAGCAGATCGTCGCCGAGCCCGCAGCGCACGACGTGGACCTTCGGCCAATCCTCGAACCGGATCCAGCGGTAGAGCTGCGCACGCGCGAAGCTGCTGATCGCAATTGCGAACGCTGCGCGCCGGACCTTCTCGTCGAGCCTGAGGAGCTCGGCGCGATCGAATTCCTCCGGACCGTGCAAGGTGAAGCTATAGCTCGGTCCACCGACTTCATGTGAAAGGAGCGCCACCATCGCAGAGTTGGTGCCGAAATGCGCATGGAGGTGATCGGCGCCTGCGCGTCGGACCCAGCGCGCGAGCACGCAGCCCTCGGCGAGATAGATGAAGTGCCGCAAGAGACCGCGGTCCGAGCGCCAGCCCAGCCGGACGGCAGCGATCAAGGCTCGCGCGAGCGCGGTCGGTCGGCGCAGGCCCACGGCGGCTACCGCCAGCGCGTGCCCGACGACTCCCTCGTCGAGGACGACCCGAGTGCGCTCGAGCTCGCGGCGATCGAGCTCGTGGGGCAGTGCGTCATCGAGTGGGCGCAAGCTGTATCGAAGCACCTCGACGCCCTCCGCCTCGAGGGCGAGGATCTCGCGGCGGATGAAGCTGTGGCTCGTCCGGGGGTACTGGTTGATGAGGTACGCGACTCTCACCCCTCCGCCCTCCAGTCGACGACGCGCCGCCGTCTGCCAAACGTCCGCATGATGACGAACTGCGCCTGGCCGATGGCCTGCGGGAACTTGGCGACGACGATGAACACCGCCTGCAGGAGGGCGTCATCGCGCGCCATGCCGCCCCGGACGGCTCTCGCGTAGATGCTCGAGGCGAAGAGTGGATAACCCGCGGACAGCAGCAGACTCGAGCCGCGGGTCGGAACTGCAAGAAGCAACACCACGAGCGGCAGGAGCGCTCCCCAGAACCCGATGCTGAGGTTGTCGCGTACCCCGTGGCGCTCGGGCGAGGCGCCGTGAATCGCCGCTCCCTCTGCGTATGCCCAGCCGGCCCGGCTGGCGCGACGCCACCACTGGCCGAAGGTCGTCATGTCGGCGTCATGACGGACCATGTCCTCGTTGCTGCGCAAGACCTTCCACCCACGTTGCCGCAGCCGGAAGCAGAGTTCTGGTTCCTCGCCGGCGATCAGCGACGGAACGAACCCACCGGCCTCTCGGAACGCGCGTACCCGCATCATCGCGTTCCCTCCGCAGGCGGCGGCTTCACCCGCGGGCGCCTGCCACTCCAGGTCGCACAGGCGATTGTAGATGGAGCGCTCCCGGTCGCGCTCTCGGACACGGCCACAGACCGCGGCGACGTCCGGGTGGTTCTCCAGTTCGTTAACCCCCGCCTCGACCCAGCCCGATAGCATCTCGCAGTCACCGTCGACGAATTGAACGAACTCCAGCTCCGGGTGGAGGGCGAGAGCGCGGTCCACACCTTCATTGCGAGCGCGCGCAGCCGAGAAAGGCGTCGAGGGATCGAGCTGGACGACCGACGCCCCACCCTGCCCGGCCAGGCGAACGCTCCCGTCCGTCGAGCCGGAATCGACGTAGACGAGCGGCAACGCGAGGGCCACCAGCGAGTCGAGGCAGCGGGCTAGCCGCTGCCCCTCGTTCCGTCCGATCGTGACGATCGCGACACGGCTCATCGGAGGGATTGTAACGCAGAGTGTCTCGATGCGCTGGACAGCGGGCGACCGGGAGGTCAGCTACCGGTCGGGCGCCCCCCAGTGAACTCTGCCGATCGTGGGACTGGCATCCCGCTCCAGGCGGCGACAAGTTCTGTTCGCATGTCCGACCTCCGTGTGCATGCTGCCACCTGTCGTTGCACGCCGCGCGTGACCGGCTGATGTCATGTGCGGCGTCGCAGGCCTGATCGGGCGTGTCTCGACGTCGAACCTGGACGCCCTGGCGCGGATGAACGCGGCGATGGCGCACCGCGGGCCCGACGGCTCGGGGACGTGGCATTCGCCCCCCGACGCACGCGGGTGGGGCGCCATGCTCGCTCACAGGAGGCTCTCGATCCTGGACCTGTCGTCGGCCGCCGCGCAGCCGATGGTCGACGTGGAGACGAGCGACGCCGTCGTCCTGAACGGCGAGATCTACAACTACGTCGAGCTGCGAGAGCGCCTCGTCGCGGCGGGGCATCGGTTCACGTCGAGCGGGGACACCGCGGTCTTGCTGCGCGCGCTGAGCGCCGATGGCCTGCGAGCGGTCCGATCGTTCCGCGGCATGTTCGCGTTCGCCTTCTGGAACGCCGGAGAGCGCACGCTGGCGCTGGCCCGCGATCCGCTCGGCATCAAGCCGCTCTACCTCGCGTGCAACCACGACCCGCGCGGCGAATGGGCGCTGCTGTTCGCCTCGGAGGTGCGGGCGATCCTGGCCTCGGGGCTGCTGGGGACGCCCGCGCTCGACCCCTCCGCGGTCGCGTCCGTGGTGTGGAACGGGTTCGTCGCGGGTCCGAGCACGGCCGTGTCCGGCGTCGAGCTGCTCCCGTCCGGGCACGTCCGCGTGTTCGACTCCGCCGGGAAGGAGCGGCTTCGCGAGGACTACTGGACGATCCCGCAGCGCCCCGCACCGGAGCGGACGGACGAGTCCGACGTGGCGCAGGCCCTGGCGGAGTGCGTCCGCCTGCACCTCGCGAGCGACGTGCCGCTGGGGATCTTCCTCTCGGGAGGGGTGGACTCGTCGGCCGTCGCGGGCCTGGCCCAGCGCGCCTCCGGCGCGCCCGTCCACACGTTCACGCTCGCGTTCGACGAGCCGGAGTACAACGAAGGGCAAGTCGCGCGGCAGGTCGCGAACGCGATCGGGACGCGGCACCAGGAGGTGGTCCTCACGGAGGGGCGCTTCGTGAGCCAGCTCGACGCTGCCCTCGACAGCCTGGACCAGCCCACCTTCGACGGCCTGAACGCCTACTACATGTCCCGCGCCGTGCGCGAGGCAGGACTGAAGGTGGCGCTGGTCGGGACCGGCGGTGACGAGCTGTTCGGCGGATACACTTCCTTCCGTGATCTCCCCGCGCTGATGCGGTGGTCGAGGGCCACGCGGTGGGTGCCGCTGGCGCTGCAGGTGGCGGTGGCGCGCAGGGCCGCGGAGGCGATGGCCCGGGCGCCCGGCGCCGTCCCGCCTCAGACGCGATGGGCCAAGCTCCCGGACATGGTCCGGCGCGGAAGCGATCCCCTCGCGCTGTACCAGTTCGCCTATGCGCTCTTCTTGCCGGATTTCCAGCGAGAGCTGCTCGTGGACCCCGCTGCCGGCGGGCTCGTCGACGGTCTGACAGCCCCCATGCACGCACGCCTGGCGCTCGCGACGCGGTCACGCTCCCCGCTCTCGGCGATCAGCGTGATGGAGCAGCGCCTGTTCCTGGGCGAGCGGCTCCTTCGTGACAACGACGCGGCCAGCATGGCCGCCTCGATCGAGCAGCGGCTCCCCCTCGTCGACCAGGTGCTGTTCGAGGCTATCGATCGATTGCCGGACGGATTGCGCTACCGTCCGCTACGGCGCAAGGAGCTGTTGCGGAGGGTGGGGCTCGGAGGTCTGGATCCGGCGCTCTTCGATCGGCCGAAGAGCGGTTTCGTGCTGCCGTACGATCGCTGGCTCCGGCTCGGCCTGAGCGCCGTGATCGACGCGACCCTGCGCGACCCAAACGCGGTCAGGCCGACCGGTCTCAATCCGGAGGCGGTGCTGCGCCTATGGAAGGCCTTCCTCGATGGGGCGCCGGGGATCTACTGGTCGCGGGTATGGGCCTTGTTTGTCCTGATCCGATGGTGTCATCGACACGGCGTGTATAGATGATGGGTAAACGGCGGCCTCCCGCAGCGGTTGATACCTGGCGGGCTCTGGAGACCATCGATGCGAATCTTGATGACGGGTAGCCGCGGTTACATCGGGACTGTGATGGCACCCTTCCTGCTGCGGGCGGGACACGAGGTCGCTGGCGTCGACAGCGACTTTTACCGAAGGTCGACGTTCGGGTCGTGGGAGGAGCAGATCCGCACGAAGGTGCAGGACGTGCGGAGTGTCGAGGAGGGTGACCTGCGAGGCTTCGAGGCCGTGGTCCACCTGGCTGCGCTGTCGAACGATCCGCTGGGGGATCTCAACCCCCAGCTCACGTACGACATCAACCACCACGCTTCGGTCCGGCTCGCGCGCCTCGCGAAAGCGGCGGGCGTGAAGCGATTCGTCTTCGCGTCCTCGTGCAGCAATTACGGCGCGGCAGGCGAGGCGCCGGTCGACGAGAGCTCGGCCTTGAACCCGGTGACGCCATACGGAGAGTCCAAGGTTCGCACCGAACGGGACGTGGCTCTGCTCGCGGGCGACGACTTCAGCCCGACGTTCCTTCGCTGCGCCACCGCCTATGGCGCCTCGCCGCGGCTTCGGTTCGATGTCGTGTTGAACAACCTCGTGGCCTGGGCCTTCACCTCGGGGAAGGTCTTCCTGAAGAGCGACGGGACGCCCTGGCGCCCGATCGTCCACATCGAGGACATCTCGCGCGCGTTCCTCGCCGTTCTCGAGGCGCCGCGAGACGTCGTGCACGAGCAGGCCTTCAACGTCGGCCGCAACGATCAAAACTACCGGATCCGCGAGATCGCCGAGATCGTGAAGGAGACGGTGCCCGACTGCGAGGTCACGTTCGCCGAGGACGCCGGCCCCGACAAGCGGAACTACCGCGCAGATTTCACGAAGATCGCCCGCACGCTGCCGGCGTTCCAGCCTCAGTGGGATGCCCGCAAGGGCGCGAAGGAGCTGTACGACACCTACGAGCGAACCGGGCTCAAGCTCGAGGATTTCGAGGGTCAGCGGTACCGCCGCATCGACCAGCTCCGAGACCTCATGCGTGATGGCTACCTCGGGGAGGATCTCCGGTGGAAGTCCGCCCTCGCGCCGTGACTTCAGGCGCTCCACACTCCGAGCACACCGTGCGCATGGACAACCGCAGCGTCGAGACAGGCAGCACCTGCATGTTCTGCAGGGCTCCGCTCCACTACACGTTCGTCGATCTCGGGATGTCTCCGCTCTGCGAGAGTTACGTCCCCGTGGAGAAGCTGAACCAGATGGAGCCGTTCTACCCGCTCCACGTCTACGTCTGCGAGCGATGCTTCCTCGTGCAGCTCGAGGAGTACGTGAGTCCGGCAGAGATCTTCACCGAGTACGCCTACTTTGCTTCGTACGCCGAGAGCTGGGTCGAGCACATGCGGCGCTACGCCGAGGCGATCACGGACCAGCTGCGGCTCGGGCCCCACAGCTTCGTGGTCGAGGTCGCCAGCAATGACGGATACCTCCTGCAGCACTTCGTGAAGAAGGGCATCCCGGTCCTGGGGATCGAGCCCGCCGCGAACGTGGCGAAGGTCGCCGTCGAAAAGGGTGTTCCGACCCTGGTGAAGTTCTTCGGAGAAAGGACAGCGCGCGAGCTCGTCGCGGCTGGGAGGCAGCCGGATCTGATCTGCGGGGCCAACGTGCTGGCGCAGGTGCCCGACGTCAATGACTTCGTCAAGGGGCTCGCCATCCTGCTCAAGCCGGGTGGTGTCGTGACGATCGAGTTCCCGCACCTCATGCGGCTCATGGCGGACAACCAGTTCGACACCATCTACCACGAGCACTTCTCGTACTTCTCGTTCCACGCCGCGGAACAGATCTTCGCGGCACAGGGCCTCACGCTCTACGACGTGGAGGAGCTCGCGACGCACGGAGGATCGCTGCGCGTCTACGCGAGGCACGTCGCGGACGAGAGCAAACCGATCACGCACAGGTTGCGCGCGCTGCGGCAGCGCGAGATCGATGGTGGGATCGCGCGTCTCGAGACGTACGCCAGCTTCGGAGAGCGGGTGAAGGAGACCAAGCGTAAGCTGCTCGCGTTCCTCATCGCGGCGAAGCGTTCTGGAAAGACCATCGCTGGCTACGGAGCTCCCGGTAAGGGGAACACGCTCCTCAACTACTGCGGGATCCGCACCGACTTCATCGACTTCACCGTCGACCGCAACGAGTACAAGCAGGGAAAGTTTCTGCCGGGAACCCACATCCCGATTCACGATCCCGATCGCATTCGCGAAGCGAAGCCAGATTATGTCCTCGTCCTTCCCTGGAACTTCAAGGACGAGATCATGAAGCAGATGTCATACATCCGGGAGTGGGGCGGCAAGTTCGTCATCCCGATTCCGGAGGTCCGGGTCGTCGAGTGACCGAGACTTCACAGGGCGCCAAGAGCGCCAGGGCCAGCACCGGAGCGGCCGCCGGGATCCGACGTCTCCTCGAGGGACTCGACGACGCTCGGCTCGGCGAGCAGATGCACGGCCTCGTAGCCGAGCTGTTTCCCATCTGCCGCAGCATCACCGGAGACGGCGTCCGGCAGTCGCTGCGCATCCTCCAGCGCACCGTCTCTCTCCGCATGGACGAGGTGCCATCCGGTACGCCCGTGTTCGACTGGGTCGTGCCGCGTGAATGGAACATCCACGAAGCCTGGGTGAAGGGGCCTTCCGGCGAGGTCGTCATCGACTTCAAGCGATCGAACCTCCACGTGCTGAGCTACAGCATCCCCTTCCACGGGCGGGTCAGCTTGGACGAGCTGAAACGTCACCTTCACTCGCTCCCCGACCAGCCGTCGCTCATCCCCTACCGGACCTCGTATTACCGGGAGGACTGGGGGTTCTGCCTGAGCCACGATGAGCTGCAGCGGCTCCCTCCCGGCGAGTACGAGGTGCACGTCGACTCTTCCCTCAGGCACGGCGCGCTCACATATGCCGAGCACGTCATTGCGGGCGCGTCCACGGATGAGGTCCTCGTCTCATGCCACTGCTGTCACCCTTCGCTGTGCAACGACAACGTCTCCGGGATGGTGCTGAGCGCCACGCTCGCGCACCTCCTCGGGGAACTCCGTCCGAAGCTCACGTACCGCTTCCTCTTCGTCCCGGGCACGATCGGCTCCATCACCTGGCTCGCCCGCCACGAGGAGCAGGTGCACCGAATCAAGCACGGGCTCGTGGTCGCCTGCGTGGGTGACGCCGGGCCCATGAACTACAAGCGCAGCCGTCGGGGCGACGCCGAGATCGATCGAGCCGTGGAACACGTGCTCGCGCACGCGGGGAAGCCCTTCTCGGTCCGCGACTTCACGCCCTACGGCTACGACGAACGCCAGTAGGTCCCTGACGCGGACGCCGCATGGCGAGTACCCCGAGTACCACACGTCCGGAGACGACCTCGGCTTGTTCAGGCCCGCGGCGCTGGTGGACTCGCTGCGGCGTTACCTCGAGGTCTTCGAGGTGCTGGAGGGGAACGGCACGTACCTGAACCTGTCACCCAAGTGCGAGCCCCAGCTCGGGAAGCGCGGCCTGTACGACGCGCTGGGCGGCCGCAGCCACGCCGTCGCCGGCCAGATGGCGATGCTCTGGGTCCTGAACCTCTCCGACGGCAGGCACAGCCTACTCACCATCGCAGAGCGCGCGAAGCTCCCGTTCCGCGCGGTACGCGCAGCCGCCGACGCGCTCGAGACCAAGGGATTGTTGCGCCGGGAACCGGATTCGTCCGGAGGTCGGGCGTGAACGAGGCTGGACGACAGATCGCGGTCGTGACGGGCGCGTCCGGAGGGATCGGGCGGGCCATGGCAGCCGCGCTCGCAGCGCACGGCCTGAGCCCGTGCCTGGCGGGCCGAGACCTCGAGCGCTTGCGGCGGGTCGCAGGCGATCTCGAATTGCGGGGTGCGCGGCCGAGCGTTGTCCCGGCGGACCTCGGGTCCGACCACGGCATCCGTGCACTCGTCGCGGCGGTGGAGTCCCTGGGCCGGGCTGATGTCCTGGTCCATTGCGCAGGCGCCCTCCGTCTGGCGGACATCACGGCGGCAGGGTGGGACGATCTGGACGAAATGTATCGCGTGAACCTCCGCGCGCCCTATCTCCTCACGAAGGCGCTCCTGCCTCTGCTCGTGGCGTCGCAGGGCCAGATCGTCTTCATCAACTCCAGCGCGGGGCTTCGCGGCGGCGCTGACAACATCCTCTACGCAGCGACCAAGAACGCGCTCCGGTCGCTCGCCGACAGTATCCGCGACAGCGTGAATTCGCTTGGCGTCCGTGTGCTGAGCGTATTCCCGGGGCGGACCGCCACCGCGATGCAGGAGCGGGTCCACGTCTTCGAAGGGAAGAGCTACGACGCGCAGCTCCTCCTGCAACCGAGCGACGTCGCCGCGGTCGTGGTCAACGCGCTGATGCTGCCGAGGACTGCCGAGGTCACGGACATCATGGTGCGCCCGATGAGGACGCCGTCGAACGAGAGGAGATCGCCATGAAGGTCGTCCTGTTCTGCGGTGGCCTCGGGACCCATGGTCCCGCTGGGCTACCGGCCGCTCCTCTGGCACGTGATGCGCTATTACGCTCATTATGGGCACAAGGACTTCGTGCTGTGCCTCGGGTACAAGGCTGACGTGATCAAGCGCTATTTCCTCGATTACGATGAGACCGTGTCGAACGACTTCGTGATGGAGGACGGTGGGAAGAAGCTCGCGCTCCTCGGCAGCGATATCCAGGACTGGCGGATCACCTTCGTCGACACCGGGCTGAACTCGAACATCGGGACGCGCCTCTGCGCGGTGCGGCAGCATCTCGAGGGAGAGGAGATGTTCCTCGCAAATTACAGCGACGGGGTCTCCGACCTTCCGCTGCCCGCGATGATCGACCAGTTCCGCAGCCAGGACGCGGTGGGATCCTTCATCGGCGTCGCGCCGACCCAGACTTTTCATCTCGTCAAGCTCGATGAGGATGGTGGGCGCGTGAGGAACATCCAGCACGTGAGGGATGTGGGGATGCGGATCAATGGCGGGTTTTTCGTGTTCCGCTCGAGCATCTTCGATTGGATGAAGCCGGGTGAGGAGCTCGTCGAGGAGCCGTTCCGGCGCCTCGCCGAGGCCGGCAAGCTCGTGGCGTACCCATACGATGGGTTCTGGGCCTGCATGGACACGTTCAAGGACAAGATGCTGCTCGAGGATCTGTACTCACGCGGGAGGACCCCCTGGGAGGTCTGGAAGCAGACTTCGTCGCCGGGGCCTGCCCCGGCGCGTTGATGGATTGCCTCGCAACCGGCGATACGGACGGCGCGAATGCAGCGAATCCCTCTCTTCGACCACGCGGACGGTCCCAGACGCATCCTCGCGCTCGGCGCCCACTCCGACGACATCGAGATTGGCTGCGGAGGGACCATCCTGCGGCTCGTCGCGGAGCGACCGAACGTCGAGGTGACGTGGGTCGTGTTCTGCGCCCCCGGGTCGCGCAGCTCCGAGGCCCGCTCGTCGGCGAGCGCGTTCCTGACGGGCGCGGGGGAGAGCAGCGTCATCGTCCACGCCTACCGTGACGGGTTTCTTCCCTACTCGGGCGGCGCGGTGAAGGAAGCGTTCGAGGAGCTCAAGAAGACGCTCTCGCCGGACCTGATCTTCACCCACTTCCGCGAGGATCGGCACCAGGACCACCGGCTCGTATCAGAGCTGACGTGGAACACCTGGCGGAACCACATGATCCTCGAGTACGAGATCCCGAAGTACGACGGCGATTTCGGTTCGCCGAACTGGTTCGCACCCCTCACTACGGACACCCTCGAACGCAAGATCGCGCTCGTCTTGAGACATTTCCCGTCGCAGGCGGAGAAACACTGGTTCGACGGCGATTTGCTGCGGTCGGTGGCGCGCATCCGAGGGATGGAATGCGTGGCGCCGGATGACCTGGCGGAGGCCTTCTACTGCCGCAAGGCCGTGGTCTAGGGCATGGGCGTCCGACGAGGCGTCGACGCCGAGAAGACGCTTCCGAGCGAACCCATGTCCGCGGCCGCGCTCCTCACGGCCACAACGCTCCTGCTCGTCGCGGGGAGCGTCGAGCTCGTCGCGGTGGCGGGGTTCGCGCTCGGCTTCCCCATCTCGTCGGCCACTCTCCCACTGGGCACCCTCATGGCTGGGCTCGGGACGGCGGCGCTCGCTCGGGCCCGCGAGTTCGCAGGGTGGCGTCGGTCCGCAGCCCGAGCGCTCGTGTCAGCGGTCGTGATCGTAGCAGGGGCGATCGGCGCAGCAGGATCGATCCACGACACGACCTGGGATGGGAATTGGTATCACCAGCCAGCGGTGATGGCGCTGGCGAACGGATGGAATCCGCTGGCCGGCCCGCCCAGCGGCGAGGCCGCACGAGCCGGGATGCTCGTGAAATACTCTGCGAAGACCGATGCCCTGACGTCGACAGCGGCAGTGACTCACTACGCCAAGGGCGCCTGGTACCTGGCCGCCGCGCTCAGTCGCGCCGGTGCGCGGTTCGAGCAATCGAAGGCCTTCAACCTCGTCTTCGTCGTCGCGGCGGCGCTCACCGCGTTCGCCGCCGTGCACACGCTTGCACGGTGGACGGCGCCTCGCGCCGCGTTGGCGGCCGCGCTCGTGGCGTTGAACCCGGTTGCGACGTGTCAGGCCTTCACTTTCTACGTCGATGGGCAGCTCGGGTCGATCCTTGCGGTGCTCGTGGCGGCCGGCGCTCTTGCGGCCCGAGCGCCGGACCCCATCGCGGTGGTTGCCTTCGGCACGG
>WNGR01007110.1_pt1 | contig 18718 bp, 14 predicted proteins | sample 5407581 | NCBI WGS metagenome assembly WNGR01 (sample SAMN13153383, study PRJNA577476) | soil metagenome | isolation source: 80 cm soil or saprolite under Garry oak tree replicate 2 | place: USA:California | collected 2016-06-15 | reverse complement strand
GACTCTGTTGGCGAATGCAAGCAATACTGGAATGGTACAATGCAAGGAAAAAGTCGTCAAAGAGAGTACAGGTAAGGAGGAGAGTCATGTCGATGTATGCACGAGAGTTGGGAACCATTCCAGAGGAGACGGTGCGTGTGGCCCATGCGGCCTGTCCGAAAGGCACCTTGGCGATGCGGCTGCGAGATGCACTGGGAGAACTGTATCAGGACGAGCAGTTTGCGGCGCTCTATCCAGTAGAAGGGCAACCGGCCTACGAGCCCTGGCGACTAGCGGTGGTCACCGTGTTGCAATACGCGGAGAATCTCACGGACCGACAAGCCGCCGATGCGGTGCGTGAGCGCATTGATTGGAAATACAGCTTGGGGTTAGACCTGACCGATCCCGGCTTTGACTTCTCCCTGTTGTCTGAGTTTCGCCTGCGTCTGGTGGAAGCGGGCGCAGAGACCCTGTTGCTGGATCGGCTCCTGGAGGTGTGCAAGCAACGTGGCTGGCTCAAGGCAGGAGGAAAACAGCGGACGGATTCCACGCATGTGCTGGCACGTGTGCGTTCGCTCTCCAATTTAGAATGTGTGGGAGAAACGCTGAGAGCCGTTCTGGATGATCTGGCTCAGCTTGCACCCGATTGGCTGGTCCAGCAGATCAGCCCCGATTGGTTTGAGCGCTACAGCCACCGGGTGGAGAATTATCGCTTGCCCAAAGCCGAAAGCCAGCGCACCGCCTTGGCGCAGCAGATCGGGGCGGATGGCATGCATCTGCTGTCTGCTCTGGAGCAGCCCGAAGCACCTGCTGAACTCGCGGATGTTGCCAGTGTACACCTGCTCAGGCAGGTCTGGCAGCAGTATTACGACCTGTCTGGTGGGAAGGCCAAATGGCGAGCAGGCCCGCAAGCGGGCGCAGATGAAGGGATCATTCGTTCCCCCTATGACCCAGAAGCACGAACCGGCAAAAAGCGGGAGACGACGTGGTTTGGGTACAAGGTTCATCTGACCGAAACGTGTGCATTGGAGACGACTGAGGATGCTCAGGTGGGAGCCATGCCTCAGCTGATTGTCGAGGTGCAGACGACCGTCGCCAATGTGCAAGACGTGGACATGACCGAGGTCATTGAAGAGGACCTCGCTCAGCATCACCTCACCCCCGATGAGCAGATTGTAGATACTGGCTACGTCGATGCGGACCTGCTCGTGAAGAGTCAAGAGCACTATGGCATTAAGCTGCTGGGTCCGGTGCTCTCGGACAACAGTTGGCAGGCCAAAGCCGGGAAGGGCTTTGATGTGGCGCATTTCCAGATCGATTGGCACAACCGGCAAGCCACCTGTCCACAAGGCCAGACGAGTGCTCGTTGGAGCCCAGCGGGAGAGCGGATGGAAGTCGTCTTTGCCCGAGAGGTTTGCGCCGCTTGTCCCAGACGCAGCGATTGTACGAAGTCCTCAACCACAGGGCGTGTGTTACATGTGCGTCCCCAGGCCGCACATGAAGCCTTGCAGCAACGGCGACACGAACAAGAGACCCCAGCATTTCGGCAAGCGTATCAGACACGAGCAGGCATTGAGGGAACACTTTCACAGGCGGTACGCGGGATGGGAATACGACGCGCACGCTATGATGGCTTGCACAAAGTAGAGTTGCAGCACGTGTTCACCGCCGTGGCGATCAATCTGGTGCGCATTGATGCGGTTCTGACCCAGACTCCTCGTGGCAAGACCCGTCGATCCACCTTCATGCGCCTAGCATTGCATCCGACTTTGCAACGTCAGGATGCTGCATGATCTCTCTCCGGTGGTATAATAGACAACTGGACAGAAAATGTTTCAGGCACAACATGCTTCAGGATATTTTGAAAGGCGGAGTGCATAATGACAACTCAATCTGGAGAAGGTGTGCTCCTCTGGGAGCCCTCGCAAGAGTTGAAGCGGCAGGCAAATGTCACGCGCTATATGCAGTGGCTTGCACAGGAGAAGGGATTGAGCTTCCACTCGCGAGAAGAACTCTGGCAGTGGTCTGTCAACAACCTCGAGGACTTCTGGGCATCCATCGCAGAATATTTTCATGTCAAATTCTCGCAGCCGTACACAGCGGTACTGACCAAGCGGAAGATGCCCGGAGCAGAATGGTTTCCTGGCGCCAGGCTCAATTTTGCGGAGCATGTCTTTAGAAATGCTACTTCCGACCGACCAGCACTGGTTTTCCGTTCCGAGCGGCATGAGCTGGTTGAGGTCTCGTGGAGCGAATTGCGCCAGAAGGCGGGTGCAGTAGCCAGAGCTCTGCGTGCTATGGGAGTGCAGCAGGGTGACAGGGTAGTGGCCTATATGCCCAACATCCCGGAGACATTGATAGCGTTTCTTGCCTGTGCAAGTATGGGCGCAGTCTGGTCTAGCTGTTCGCCGGACTTCGGTACGAGTAGCGTCATCGATCGCTTCAAACAAATAGAGCCGAAGGTGCTCTTCGCCGTCGATGGTTACCAATATAATGGCAAGGCCTTCGACAGGCGCCCTATCATGTCTGAACTCCAACAGTCCTTGCCCACCCTTGAAAAAACAATCCTGTTTCCATACCTGTTCAAAGACGACGGACCCTCTTCAGCAAATCTCGTGCACACCGTACCATGGCATGATCTGTTGTCGGAAAACGCCGGGCTTGAGTTCGAGCAGGTGCCCTTTGATCACCCACTCTGGGTGCTCTATTCCTCCGGCACGACCGGCCTGCCCAAGCCCATTGTTCAGGGGCACGGTGGGATCTTGCTTGAGCATCTCAAAAGCCTGGCGCTGGACCTTGATATTAAACCTAACGATAAGTTTTTCTGGTTCACCACCACTGGCTGGATGATGTGGAACCTGCTCACAAGCGGGCTGCTGGTGGGCGCTGTGGTCCTGCTCTATGATGGCAGTCCATCCTACCCCGATATCGGCGCGCTCTGGAAATTTGCCCAGGATAGCGCAATGACCTTCTTTGGCACCAGCGCTGGGTTTATAACCTCCTGCATGAAGGCGGGCATCGAGCCTGGCAAAACCTACGACCTGAGCAAACTAAATGGATTGGGCTCTACCGGCTCTCCACTGCCGCCGGAAGGCTTCCGCTGGGTGTACGAGCATGTGAAGAGCGACATCTGGCTTGCGAGTATCAGCGGCGGTACGGACGTCTGTTCTGCCTTCGTTGGCGGCTCTATTCTCCTGCCCGTCTACTCGGGGGAACTCCAGTGCCGCAGCCTGGGCGCAAAGGTGGAGGCCTTTGATGAACAGGGCCGGCCCCTGGTGAATGAAGTGGGCGAGCTGGTGATTACCGAACCCATGCCTTCCATGCCCCTATTCTTCTGGAATGACCCTGACAATAAGCGTTACCAGGAGAGCTATTTTAACATGTATCCTGGTATCTGGCGGCACGGCGACTGGATTCAGATTACTGCCAGGGGTAGTGCAGTCATCTATGGCCGCTCTGACTCCACGCTCAACCGTATGGGCATCAGAATGGGGACGAGCGAGATCTACCGCGTCGTGGAGGGATTCCCTGAAGTTCTCGATAGCCTGATCGTGGGCATCGAGTATCCGGGCGGGCGCTACTACATGCCGCTGTTCGTGGTGCTCAGGGACAATGTGGAACTGGATGATGCCCTCAAAGCCAGGATTAAGGAAAGTCTGCGCCGCAACATTTCGCCGCACCACGTGCCCGACGAGGTGTTTGCTATTCGGGAGGTTCCTCACACACTGAGTGGTAAAAAGCTGGAAGTGCCGGTGAAGAAACTCTTCATGGGCATTCCCGTGGAGAAGGCAATCAGCACCGATGCCATGAGCAATCCGCAATCCATCCAATATTTCATAGAGCTGGCCAGTAAAGTCAACCTCAAATAAAACTGGAACTGCTTCCTGGGATTATTAAGTCAGCGCGGTGTACTTTCTAAGTCTTCGACAATGCTGCTCTTTGCACGCGGGCTAAGCAGTGAAACAGTATCGGCAAGATCCGCTTCTTCTGAAAGTACATCGCTCACCTGCGCTCCGTTAAGACTGGCATTTTTGAGATTGGCGCCTCTGAGGTCTGCCTTGCTCAGATTTGCTCCGCTGAAGTCCGCCCCGCTGAGATTGGCCCCGCGCAGGTCCGCTCCGCTGAGATTGGCCGCACCGAGGTTAGCTTCGCTGAGATTGGTCATGTAGAGATCAGCATCTCCCAGGTAGGCATTGCGGAGGTCCGCTCCGCTGAGGTTGGCCGCGCTGAGGTTAGCTTCGCTGAGATTGGCCTCACGCAGGTTTATGCCACTGAGAAGCATTCCGTTGAAAGATGTACTGCTGAGATCGGCCCTGCTGAGATTGGCCTTGCTAAGGTTCGCGTTCCTCAGGTCTGCGTTTCTCAGGTCGGCATCACTCAGGTCCGCTCCGCTGAGATCTGTCATGTAAAGAGAAGCCTCTTCGAGAAGTGCGCTGTTCAGCTTCGCTTCACTAAAATCAGCCCCGCTGAGATTAGCCCTTCTCAGGTTTATCCCGGCAAGGGATATGCCGTGAAGGTCTGCACTGCTGAGGTTCACGCCGCCGAGCTTTGCTTCATGGAGCAGGGCTCCGCTCAGAGATGCATTTCTCAGATCGGCTCCTGTCAGGTCGGCTTGCATGAAATTTGTTTCGCTAAGTTTGGCGCTGCCGAGGTTCGCTTCCCGCAGCAAGGCACCTTCGAGCCTCGCATTGTGGAGGTCGGCTCCCTTGAGATTAGCGCCGCGCAGGTCAGCCTCCTGGAGCAGCGCTCCATCCAGGCGAGCTCTGGTCAGATCGGCCTCTGCCAACCTGGCACTGCGAAGATCAGCACGGGACAAATTTGCTCCCCGCAGGTCTGCTTTGCTGAGAAGCGCTCCCCTAAGATTGGCACTGCTGAGATTGGCCTCGCTGAGGAGTACCTCACTGAGATCGACATTACGGAGGTCTGACCCGCTCAGGTTCACTGTGCTGAGATTGATTTCACTGAGGTTGACTCCACTGAAGTCTGCATTCCTGAGGTCAGCGTCCCTGAAGTTAGTCATAGTGAGTCTGGCCCCATTGAGCTTCGTAGCGCTGAGGTTAGCGCCGCTGAGATCGGCCTCGCCGAGGTTGGCTTCGCTGAGGTCAGCTTTAGTCAAATTGGCCCCATTGAGCTTCGTAGCGTTGAGGTTAGCGCCACTGAGGTCGGCCCCGCTGAGGTCTACCTGGTAGAGGTATGCCCCGCTGAGGTTCACGCCGGCGAGGTATGCCCCGCTGAGGTTCACCCCGTTAAGGTTAGCGCCGCTAAAGTGCACCTCTCTGAGATCAGCCCCGCTGAAGTTCACCCCGCTGAGGTCGGCTCCGGTAAAGTATGCTCCAAAGAGATTGGCTCCGCTCAGGTTCGCATCTATGAGATTAGCCCCACTGAGGTTTGCCTTGATGAGGTACGCTCCTCGCAGGTACGCACCGTTGAGGTTAGGCCGTATCTCTAGATGCTTTTTTCGCCAGTTATTCCAGGTATCTGTACCTTTCTTGAGGAGATTGAGATGTTGCTGATCTGCCATATTGTTAACTGTTCACTCCCTCTAAAGGGCTATTAAAAATTCTATACAATAAGTATACGCGTTAACCCCGCTTCCCCCCCTACAAAATAGGATAAATAGATGCTTATACTATGTAACTATAGCGATGGCGTGATCGGTATAGCCGGGTCTCTCTCACTTGTATCTGAAACCCTGCTTAGAAGACCGAAAGCAGTGCGCGGGGGAAGGAGCGCGCCCAATATGATGAGCAGCAGGCCAGCGATTGCTACCGGCAGAAATGCCAGGAAGGGCAGGTGAAAGAGATCCCATAGTTCTCCTCCGAGAAAGGGCCCCACAAAGGCAACACAGTAGTTGAGCGAAAGCGTGACGCCGGTGAGGCGAGCTACTCTCTCAGGCCCTGCCATCAGTGGGGGCAGGGCAATACCGAGGGTGAAGACAAGCGCTGAGCTAGCGCCGAGCAATACAGCCCAGAAAGGCTCTAACGTGGCAGGGGTGAGTACCCACCCAATGATTGCCGCTCCACTGATCACGCCTGCGACAATAAAGGGGGAACGACGGCCGGCAAGGCTCTGTGCAAAGAATGTAACCCCTAGACTTGAAGGTAACTGCGCTGTGTTGAGTATGGTCAGAGTGAGTGGCGTAAGGTAGGCGTAGTGCATTGCCGAGTTATAGATAGCAATCCAGCCGTTCATACCAAAGTAAATGAGGCTGCCCGCTCCAAGCATGATTCCCAGGTGTAAGGAGTTGACCTGTGATCGTTGAACATGGCGTGCCGGACTTTGAGGGCTTGTCCCTTTTGTCGTAGCCTCGGCTCTGCTAGAGTGAGCAGGCGATAAAACGGGTGCAGGGGGCGCGAGCCATAGCCAGAGGAGCAGTAGTACGATCACGGGTATACCCCAGAGCACGAATGTAGTTGCCCAGGCATTTTTCCCCAGGAATTGTACCATGATGGGTATTGTAAGTCCTGCTCCAGCAGCTTCGCCGATGATCAGCCCGTCGCTAAACAATGCAGCAACAAGGCCAATGCGTGCAGGAAACCAGCGGCGTGCCAGCACAGGTATTGAAGTCTGTGCCAGCGTCATGCCCAGGCTTAGCAACAAGGTGAAGAGGAAAAGCATGAGTGATGAGAGCCAGAAAGCACGTAGGAGCGCACCAGCACTGAGAAGCACCAGCCCGATTGTAATGCAAAGCCGCCCTCCAATGCGCTCTATCAGAAATCCTGCAGGCAGGGCTCCAACTGCCAGCACCAGTACTGGCAGAGCTGTGAGCAGCCCGGTCTCGCTGTAGGAGAGTGCGAGGTCGCGTTTGATCAGTGGCAAGACGGGGGGTACCGCCAGGATCACGGAGCGTAAATTGAAACCTACCAGTGTAATTAAGATACAGACGATGACAATGCGCCAGGTAGCTATGACACGCTCATCCCCTGGAGCGGCCGCCGCGTTCTTCACTATGCTCTCCAGTTCTATCGGTCGGGTGGGTATGTAATAACTATATCACAACCTGCACCAGTTCAAGGCTTACCTGGTATCATCTATGCCGAATAGGAACGTTCGTGTCCCCTGATATGAGGCTGCTACATGTACCACCTGGCAACCGGCTCACCGACAGCATAGAGTGGCATAGGTAATAAGTATTGACAGCTTCCTCCGTAATACATGAAAATAGTTCTACGTAACTGTGCTAAAAGAAAATATTGTGAAAGGCGGGAGTATCCCCATGTACGCCACAGCCCTGCACTGCTATTTCTGCGGGACGGACTTTCCACTAACCAAACTTGGCTCCTGTCCCGTTTGTGCGCATCCTGGCCAGGAGAGCGCCCTGAATGAAACCCTGGGCGTGAAATATGACCTGGCTGCACTCAAAAGGCTGCTTGACCGGGAAGAGCTGGCACGTCGCCCGGCTGGCCTGTGGCGCTATCACGAACTGCTGCCGGTCGCCGATCCAGCCTTTCGCATCGACCTGGGAGCGGGCGGGACGCGCCTGGCTCGCATGACCCGCCTGCCAGAGTGCGTTGGGGGCAACATGCTCTTCATGAAGGTAGAGGGCTCCAATCCCACCGGTTCGTTCAAAGATCGGCCTATCGGCGTAGCCGCGAGCACGGCCCTGGAACAGGGTGCTCGCGGCCTGGCCTGCCTCACCTCTGGCAATATCGGTTCGGCCATGGCTGCCGTGGCTGCCAAGGCTGGCGTTCCATCTCTCGTATTTTTGCTTGGCTCCGCTGGCCTGGCTGATCAAGGCAGTGCAGTCAACGTGGAAAAGTATGTACAGATCAGTGCATATGGAGCCAGAGTCCTCTCGCCTGTCGGTGACCTGGGGCAGCTCTATGCACTGGCCGACCGCATTGAGTCCGAACTGGGCTGGTCCTTTATGCATAATGTGCAGGCCTACCAGACTGACGGCGACAAGACCACAGCCTTTGAAATTTGTGAGCAGCTGGGCTGGCAGGCCCCCGCTGCTGTGTTTGTGCCAACCGGCACGGGAACGGACCTGTTCGGCATCTGGCAAGGCTTTGTGCTTTTTAAAGAGTTGGGGTTTATCGACACGCTGCCCCGCATGTATGCTGTGCAGCCCGCTGGAGCCGCTTCCCTGCTATCCGCCTGGGAGGCGCGCCAGCAAGTGCCTGCTATTCTCGAACGCATCGAACCGAACCTGGCGCCGCCCATCAGTCATCGCGTCAGCGGCTATCATGCTTACAAAGCCCTGCTGGAGTCGGGTGGTGGGGCTGTGGCGGTTTCCGATGCTGAAATGCTTGCTGCCGTGAAAGACCTGGCCGCTTACGAAGGTATTTACTGTGAAGCTGCCAGCGCGGCCGCGCTGGCAGGAATATGCCGCGCTCTCGCTCTGGACTTCCTCGATGCGGAAGAAGCCAGCCATAGAGGTTTAGTGGGCATCTTAACCAGCCACGGCTTGAAGAATAGCCTGGCCCTGAGCCAGGTTTTAACCCCACCTCCACAGGTCGAAGGAACCTGGGAAGCGTTACGGTCGCTCTTGAACTAGCGCGGCTCCTCAGGCAGCTCGTACCAGCGCACACGCTCGCCGACTATGGCACGCGCCTTCCACGCCAGTGATTTCGGACGAGCCACCATCGCGGCAAGTAACGCCTCAATCCGCTCAGGGACATAGGTGGGAAAATCATGCTCTGTAGTGAAGGCCTGTGTCTTTTTCAGATTTATCTCAAGGGTTTTCTGCAGCCCCCAGTCATTAGCAGTAAGCCCAGCAATATAGTCAGCATGCTTGCCATGCTCATCGCTCGTAATATCGTGATCATAGAACAGAGCAATCACGTCAATGATGTCTTTTTCATTGATCTCGACAATCTGTAGTTTCGTCAGCAGGAGATCCGGCAGCGATAACGTGCGCTGGTCCAACTGCAAGCGCGAGCGAAAATCGATGATATGGCACATTTGCATGCGATCAATAAAGATATCGATCTGCCGTTCATGTTGCTCATCCCAGAAGAGCAGGCGCTGGTGTCCATGAAGCGCATTGAATGTTTTGTTCCCCCTGTAGCCGAGCTTGTCGAACAGCACCCTGGTCTTCGTGCCCCATTTAGAAAGCGCGGCAAAATCTAAATCATTATATTTACGTTGTAGCCGCTCAACGGACGTGGCCCCAGGACATTGGAAGTAGATGGCCAGGCCGCCAAGTAAGCGCAGGGGGATGCCTTCTGCGTTGGCTGCATCGATAATGCGATTTGCTTCCTGTGCGATATCGGCGATTATGCCTGCTGTGTCGCTCATCCTGTATTGCTTGCGCGACGTGGAAACCCAGCTCTTTATGTGAAGATGCAGAGGGAAAAACGCCGCTGCTCCTTTCCTCTTTATGAAGAGATTATACACAAAAAAACGGGAGTCTGTATCATCCTTCAACCAGCGCTCTGAATTCCGCCCCCGAAAGCATCTCCTCGCTCATACTCGTATAGGTGCCCTGTTCGCGCAGTTCGTGAGCAATGCGCCGCAGACTCGCCAGTACAGCCCGCATCGGCCCGGAACCAAAGCTCACGCGTGCCACGCCGAGTTGGGCAAGTTCTGGTATCGAAGGACTAGAGGATCCGGCCAGGATATTGACCGGGCCATTGATCGCCTGTACCAGGCTTGCGATTGTGCTCGCATCGCTCACTCCAATCGGGAAAAGGCAGTCCGCCCCAGCCTGCCGGTACTCGTTCGCGCGCTGTATAGCTTGCTCGAGGCGACTATGAGGATCTCCTACCTGCAGCAGGAAAACATCGGTCCGCGCATTCACCACCAGGGGTACATCCAGAGATGAAGCCGTTTCCTGAATAGCTTTGAGTAGTTCAACCTGGAACGAAATATCTATCAGCGCTCTTTCCTGCCCTTTCGTCGAATCTTCGATATTGATGCCTACAGCGCCAGCCGCAATGATCGCTCTGACCGTCTGTAGCGCCTCATCGATGCTGCTGCCAAAACCAGCCTCGATGTCGACCGTGATGGGACACTCGACCACTCGTGTCATGCATGCCACATTCTCTACCAGCATACCCCTGCTGATGCGCTGCCCATCAGGATACCCGAGCGAAGCGGCAACGCCGGAACTGGTAGTAGCTACAGCAGGAAATCCAGCTTGCTCGAAGATGCGCGCGCTTGCCGCGTCCCACGCGTTGGGCAGGACGAGTATATTGGGACCGGAATGAAGCTGGCGGAACTGAACAACCTTGTTCTTTTGGTTAAGAGTAGCCATCGATGTAGCCTCCCGAATCTTGCAGAACATATTTGACACTTTACGAACGACTTCATCTCTTTTCCTCCTCTAACTCTCTCATTTGTATACCCGCTTGCTACAACTGTACGTCCTTTGAATCGTAGAGAATTAAAACAGAACAGTCAACCCGTTAAAGCTAGAGAATGAAACATATGTTAACACAAAGCAACAAAGAGCAACTTCACGCTCCCTACGAGTGGTATCGCACGATGCGTGCCACCCAGCCCGTCTTCAACAGCCCGGACTGGGGGGGCTGGCAGGTCTTTCGCTACGCCGACGTGGCGCGCGTGCTGAGCGAGTATGCGACATTCTCGTCCGACGGCCGCCGTATGGCGCAATCCGGGGGCTTTGATGCCGAGGCTGACCCGCTCGAGTCCAGCATCCTGCGCATGGACCCGCCGCGCCATCGCCAGCTCCGCAACCTGGTCTCGCTGGCCTTCACGCCGCGCATGGTGGCGCAACTGGAGCCGTGCATCACCGCCATCACCAACGACCTGCTGGATCATGTCGCCGCCACGGGTGAGATGGACGTGGTGCGCGACCTGGCCTATCCCCTGCCCGTGACCGTCATCGCCGAACTGCTGGGCATCCCTGCCGAGCTGCGCGATGAGTTCAAACGCTGGTCGGATGCCATCGTTGCCGGCGACGAGGGCCTGTCGGAGGAGGAGCGCAAGGTCCTCATCCAGGAAGTCCAGGGCATGTATGGCTACTTCACACAGGTCCTTGAGGAGCGCCGCCAGCATCCGCAGAACGACCTGGTCAGCGCTCTGCTGGCCGCTGAGGTCGATGGGCAGCGCTTGAGCAACGTGGAGCTGCTTGGCTTCTGCGGCCTGTTGCTGGTTGCGGGCAACGAGACAACGACCAACCTGCTTGGCAACATGATCCTCTGCTTTGACGAGAACCCCGGCGTGGTGGAGCGCCTGCGCCATAATCGCGCGCTGGTGCCCGGGGCCATCGAGGAGACCCTGCGCTATTACTCGCCGGTGAGGGCAATGCCGCGCATTACGGCTACCGAGACCATGCTCGGCGACCAGCGCATCGGGCCGGATCAGTTTATCGTGGCCTGGCTCGGCTCGGCGGACCGCGACGAGGCCGAGTTCCCCGACTCCGATCGCTTCGACATTGAGCGCGAGCCCAATCGTCATGTCGCCTTCGGTCGTGGCATCCATTTCTGCCTGGGCGCTCCCCTGGCGCGCCTGGAGGCGAAAGTCGCGCTCAATGCCATGCTCGACCGCCTGCCCGGGCGCTGGCAGGTGGCTGATGTGCCGCTGGAGATGATCAAGAGCTTTATCATCTTCGGCGCAAAGAAACTGCCCATGATGTGGGGCGCCTGACGCCTCTTTCCCTGCTATCCCTACAGGAGGGAGAACCAGGCCTATGGAAGCCCTGGAATCTCTAGAGTAGAGTTTCCTTTCAAGCTACCCGTGTGCGAGCGCAATCAATCCCAGCAAACCGACCAGGTAGAGTATCAGGACAACCAGGGAATCGATGCCCATGTTCAATACCTGGCGTCGCGGTCGAAAGATAAGCCCGTAAATATAGACAGCCGTCAGTAGGATGCCGAGACTCGCCAGGTAGATATCGCTGTTCTTTGCCTGTGGCAGCGCTGCTTGACCGGAAAGCAGTGTTGCCAGCAGGAAGAGCACAGGCAAGAACGCGTTGCCGCCAAAGATATCGCTGACAGCAAGGCTGTAGTCCCCGATGTTGACCGATGCGAGTCCGGTAGATACCTCCGGCAACGCAGTGGCAGCAGCCAGGAAGGTCGCGCCGAACAGCACGCCGCTCAACCCAATGTGATCGGCGATAGCGCTGCCGCTTTCTTCAAGTACCACACCCGCGATGAGCGTAACGACCGCTGCGATGCTGAAAATGGTGATCACTCGTCTCGTACTCCATTTTTCACGCTTGTTCTGGGCCTCCCGTTCCTTTGGATTAAAAGCAGTATCCGGAGCGTGCCCCTTCTCCTGCCACGGCAGGTCGGTACGCGCCTTATTGACGAGCCAGACACCGGCTACCCATACTCCCACAATCAAGAGATCGCCAGGCGTCAGGCGCGCGAAAATGAGCGACTTTGGCAACTGCGTGCCCATGATAGCGATGACAAGTACAGCGACCACCAGCACTCCCTCCAGCACCAGTTGCAGGGATGCTGCCCGGTACGTCAACGCATCCTTCTTGCGCAGCCCGAATGCATCCAGAATTACTAATACGACCGTCTGAATGGCAATTCCACCAAGGATGTTGCCAATGGCGATGCCGAGGTTATGAGAAAGCGCGGCGCTGGCAGTGATGGCGATCTCCGGCAGATTTGTCGCAATTGCCAGGAAGATGGGACCCCCGAGCGCCTGGCCGAAGCCGAAGCGAGATGAGATCACATCGGTGGTATTCGACAGTTGAATACCCGCCAGCCAGACTGCAACTGCCCCTGCGAGAAAGAGCAGCAGCAGGATAGGTAGAGACAGCGACTGAAACATGAAGAATTCCTCTTTGTGCTTGGAGAGGAGTGCACTCTCTTCTCTCCTATGTTAACGAAAATGGTGCAAAAAAAGATGAAGCACGGACGTGCTGGTTGGTGTTCCGTTGACATCGCTACAATGTGCGTGATAAGATTTTGCTTGACCATAATAGGCTGGCCCCAACCTGTATTTTAAATGGCTATCCCCGATCACACAAGGTCGCGTGATCTGGTTAGTACGCGGCCAATGCTGTCCCGCAATTTTAAAGACCGGCTCATTTCGGGCCGGATGGAAATGTATATTTAAATGAATCGTGAGTATCATCGCTGGTACAGCTCTTCTCTGGAGCGAGACATGGAGTTGCTGGTTTTTGGCCATGCTGGCGCTCGGGTACTGGTTTTTCCGACCTCACAGGGCCGTTTCTTCCAATGGGAGGATTCGGGCATGATCACAGCTCTAGGCGAACACCTGGAGAAAGGCTGGATTCAACTATTTTGTGTGGATAGCGTTGACAGCGAAAGCTGGTACGCCAGGTGGCGCTCTCCTGCTGAGCGGGCGTGGCGGCACGTGCAGTACGATCACTACAACCTGAACGAGGTCTTGCCGTTCAGCAAGGAACATAACTCTAATCCCTTCCTCGTGACCACGGGCACCAGTTTCGGCGCATACCACGCCGTCAATTTCGCCTTCCGCTACCCTCATCTGGTCGACCGCGTCATTGCCATGAGTGGCCTCTACGACATCAAGCGTTTCACAGATGGCTACACTGACGACAATGTCTATTTCAATAATCCCTGCGACTTCATGCAGAACGAGCATGATGATGCACGGCTACAGGCGCTGCGGCACATGGATATTATCCTTGCCACCGGTCGCGATGACTCGGCCTGTTCTAATAATGAACTCGGCCTGTTCTAATAATGAGTATCTATCGAGTATTCTCTGGAGTAAGAACATCTGGCATGCCTTGCGCATCTGGGATGGTTGGGCCCACGATTGGCCATGGTGGCAGCAGATGATCCGCATGTACATTGGCGGCCACGATTGATAGGGGGCAAGATATGTAGGGGCGACCCTTGCGGTCGCCCTGGCGGGAGCATTGGCGGCCACGATTGATAGAGGGCAAGATATGTAGGGGCGACCCTTGCGGTCGCCCTGGCGGGAGCATTGGCGGCCATGATTGATAGAGGGCAAAGTTATGGGGCAAAGTTATGACGTTGAAAGTTGGTCTGCTTGTCGGGCGGGAGTGGTCATTCCCACCCGCCTTCCTCGAGGAAGTGAATCGTCGCGACGAGGGCGTCGTTGCCGAATTGGTCAAGCTGGGGAGTACGCGTATGGCCGAACCCAGCCCCTACGCTGTCATCATTGACCGTATCTCGCACGAGGTACCCTATTACCGCATCTACCTGAAGCATGCCGCGCTTCAAGGTGTGACGGTGGTCAATAATCCCTTCATGTGGACGGCGGACGATAAGTTCTTTGAGGCCTCCCTGGCTACAGAGCTCGGAGTTGCCAGCCCCAAAACCATGGTTTTGCCCAACAAAGAATACGTCCCCGGCATCATCCACACCGAAAGCCTGCGCAACCTGATCTACCCTCTCGACTGGCAGGGAATTATTGACTACGTTGGCCTTCCCTGTGTGCTGAAAGATGCCCTTGGAGGTGGCTGGAAGGATGTATTCGTTTGCCACTCTTTGCAGGAAGTGCTCCAGTATTATGATCGCTTTGGCCTGCGCACAGTCATCATTCAGGAGTTCATCGAGTGGCAGCAGTACGTTCGCTGCATCTGCCTGGGACAGGAAGAAGTGTTGCCGATCAAATACAACCCGCACGAACGCAAATATTACGTTGAACACCAGCACCTGAGTCCCGAACTCGGCCAGCGTATCGTAGAAGATTCTCGGCGGTCAAGCACATGGCTGATATGGCTATCCGGCTTGCGAAGCAGCCGCGCTCCCAGAAACGCGATTTGCGTTGGGATGTTTTTCTGAAGGCAAACCGGGATCGGGGTGAGAGCCAGCCACCTTCAAAGGATGCCTCACCCTCACCCTGACCTGGCCGCCTTGTAGACCTTGACCTTGCAGCCGAAACCCTTGGAGGTGCGCCATGTCTCTACGAGAAGCCATCGAAAGCTATCACGATCTCCTGACAGACGAACTGGCCGCTGCATCCCAGGCACAGCTTGATGACCAGCAGCGCCAGCGAGGACTCTTCTTTGGGCAGCGCCCGCTGTGTACCGTCCTGCGGCCGCGCTTCATGACACCTGAACAGTATCGTTTTCTCCAGTCCCGCACGCGAGTGCTGCTGCGCGCTTTCGACAAAGCCTACCGCAGGGCTATTGAAGACGCGGACTTCCGTGCGCAATTTGGCCTGCTTGACTGGGAAGAGGTACTCGTGCGGCACGACCCGGGTTTCCGCAATCCCAGCCCGACCTCGCGCGTAGATACGTTTTTCGTCACAGATCGCGGCGGGCTGCGCCTGACGGAATATAACGCCGAGACACCGGCGAGTCCCGCCTACAATGATGTGCTCACCGAGATACTCTATGGCCTGCCTGTAATGCGAGAATTTTTGCGCCGCTACGAGGTTCGCGCGTTACCTGCCCGCCACAGCGTACTCCATGCCCTGGTGGACGCCTACCGGCAGTGGTCTGGCGGCCGCGAGGCGCCTCGAGTTGCCATCCTCGACTGGCGCGAAGTGCCCAGTTATAGTGAGTTTGTGCTGTTCGCAGAGTACTTCAAATCCCAGGGCCTTGAGTGTATCATTGCCGACCCCCGCGAGGTGGAGTACCTCGATGGTCGCCTCGTTGCTGGTGATTTCCACATCACCCTGATCTATAAGCGCGTGCTGATCAGTGAACTGGTCGAACGCGGCGGTTTCGATCAACCCGTCGTGCGCGCGGTACGCGACGGCGCGGTGTGCATGGTCAATCCCTTCCGCTGCAAGATCTTGCATAAGAAGGCCAGCCTGGCTGTCCTGAGCGATGAACGCAATGCCGACCTCTTCACTGCTGAAGAAAGAGAAGCCATCGATGCCCACATTCCCTGGACATGTCGAGTCGAGCAGCGTCATGCTCGCTATCACGACCAGGCGATTGATTTAATACCCTATATTGTTGAACACCGCGAGAACCTCGTTCTCAAACCGAACGACGAGTATGGCGGCAAAGGCATCGTCCTGGGCTGGCAGACCGGTGCTGCTGGCTGGGAGCAGGCCATCCGGACCGCGCTGTCCGAGCCATACATCGTGCAGGAGCGTGTAGCCATTCCCAGTGAACCCTTTCCCAGCCTGGTCGATGGCCGGCTTGAGCTGGCCGATCGCATGCTGGATACGAACCCATTCGTCTTCTACGGCGACTATGTGGACGGCTGCCTCTCACGCCTCTCAGCCGAGGCGCTGTTGAATGTCTCAGCCGGTACGGGCTCGGCCGTGGCGACATTTGTAGTGGAGAAGCGCTAAGAGAGGAGAATGATATGAAAGCACCATCGCTCACCATTGGCATCGAGGAAGAGTACCAGATCGTCGACCCCGAAACGCGGGAGCTGCGCTCCTATATCACCCAGATTCTAGATGAAGGCCGCCTCTTTTTGCGCGAGCAGGTCAAGCCCGAGATGCACCAATCGATCGTCGAGGTCGGCTCCTCCGTGTGCCAGACCCCTGCAGGCATACGGGATGAGTTGGTGCGGCTGCGAGGTATAGTCATGAATCTGGCGGGGAAGAGCGGCTTAAAGATCGCCGCCGCCGGCACGCATCCCTTCTCCTCCTGGATGACCCAGGAAATAACTCCCCTGGAGCGCTACTCTGGCGTGAAGCAGGACATGCAAGAACTTGCCCAGCGCCTGTTGATCTTCGGCACCCATGTACATATTGGTATCGAAGATCGCGAATTTCTCATCGATGCCATGAATGTCTCCCGCTACCTGTTGCCTCATGTTATGTGCCTATCCACCAGCTCGCCTTTCTGGATGGGCCGCAACACGGGCCTGAAGTCCTACCGCAGCATTGTTTTCCGCAATTTCCCGCGCAGTGGCATCCCGCGCACCTTTCAGTCCTGGTCGGACTTTACCTCCCTGGTGGACACACTAGTTAACACACACACAATTCCAGATGGCAGCAAAATCTGGTGGGACGTTCGCCCCAACTGGTCGTACCCAACACTGGAATTTCGTGTCTGTGATGTGTGTACTCGTATAGAGGAAGCGGTGTGCCTGGCGGCCATTTTCCAGGCTATAGTAGCCAAGCTGTGGAAGCTGCGTCGCGACAATATGACGTTCCGCGTCTACGCACACGACCTGATCGAAGAGAACAAGTGGCGCGCGGTGCGCTACGGCCTAGATGGCAAACTGATCGACTTCGGCAAACAAGAGGAGCTGCCAGCTCGCGAATTGATTCGCGAGTTGATCGAGTGGTTCATCGGCGATGTTGTTGACGAACTCGGCAGCCGCAAGGAAATAGAGTATGCCTATCACATCCTCCAGGAAGGCTCGAGCGCCGACCGCCAGTTGGCGACCTTTGAACGCACCGGTGACCTGAAAGCAGTAGTCGATCAACTGATTCAAGAAACCAGCGAAGGCGTAGTCGCTTAAGTCATACGACGTAGATCGACTCTGCTAACTCTTCCAATGTTGAGCAGGAGTGTTTGACAAATTCCTCTCGCACCATGTTGAAGGGACGATAGCGGTGCAGCAGCGTATAAGCTAGCAGCCGGTGACTCAGGCGCTCATTGAGATCGCTTACTGCATATCCGTAGGTCAGCAAGAAGGGACGCAGCAGCGTGGAGCGCCCGGCCATCAGAAAAAGCCCGGCTCCAGCAAGATCGTATTCGCAGAAACCAAGCAAAGCGTCGTCGAAATCGAAAAGCCCGGCGAGCCGCCACTGACTATGCTCCAACCTGGCGAGCAGGTGATACTGGTGGATATCTCCACTGATAATGGCTGGAGGAAATTCAAAGGGATACAAGGGAGATGCATGTGCCAGAAAATCGGGAATCTGCTGCAGCCAGTTCTCGGGAACCCCTTGTTCGCGGTGCCGCTGTACACAGCCGTTCACCCGGCCCTCAACAAACTCCTTCCAGTTAGCATCCAGGTAGGGAAGGTCATTTGTGGGCAGGCCATGCAGTTGTACGAGAACCCCGGCGAGTTCAATGACGAGACGCATCTGGTCGACACAGTTAAGACTGTCCCAGATGTCTGACAGGTAGCTACCTTGCAGCCGGCTCATAACGAGGTATGGCCACTCGTCAACTGTTTCATGAGCGAAAATCTCAGGCGTTGCAATGCTGAGCTTCCCGAAGATGTGTTCCGCGACGACAAGTTCTGCCTCGTACAATCGCTTCTGGTAGGGCGGGAACAGCTTGATCACATGATGCTCCCCTGCAGCGAAAGCGACACAGCTGCCATCTGCCGGATCAGTACCGTCGCCAAAGCGCTTCAGGTCTTCGTGAGCAAGCCCATGTCGCTGGCAGATAATGTGCATCACCTGGAGCCACACATCACCACGAGTTCTCAACACATTGTAGTCGGCGCAGCTAATGACAGGTGGCAAAAGGGAGTCCGGTCGATGCATCTCGCCTATTCCTCTGATATCACTGGAAAAAACTGACAAAGATTCGCTGCAAGGTCAGCATAATCCCCTTTGAGACCAGTTTCCAGCAGCCCGCGAAAGTAGACATCAACCATCATATGCTTAACAATGTGAGACGTCAATTAAAGGATGGTCACTATCCGACCTCTGTTAAGGCATGCCGGATTACCAGATATCCAGTTTCATGATTAGCGCCATAACAGACATGAGTCATCCCGAATTTTAGGGATGAACTTGTAAAAAGACACCTTCTGAGCAAGACTGAGAGAGCGAAACAACAAACCAACTCAATCAGTCTCATCAGGAGGTGTTTCTCATGTCTTCTCAGTATCTCACACGGGTGGAGGAAGCGCCAGTGCCACCGTATGGCGCCGCAGCCATGGCGCAAGGATTGTACGGCGCGCTGGCCCGGTTTCTCGCCCCTTTGCTCATGGAATTGGATGCACGCATCGATAAACGCCTGGTGCGCACCTTTCTGCAA
>WNGR01002914.1_pt1 | contig 18724 bp, 23 predicted proteins | sample 5407581 | NCBI WGS metagenome assembly WNGR01 (sample SAMN13153383, study PRJNA577476) | soil metagenome | isolation source: 80 cm soil or saprolite under Garry oak tree replicate 2 | place: USA:California | collected 2016-06-15 | reverse complement strand
GACCGTGGGAGCCTAATGCCAAAAATGAGGACCGGGCCGTTAGCCCTGCCAGGACCCACTCACGTCCCAGTCTCGTCCCGGTTTCAGACGGCCGTCTTGGGCCAGCTTTGGGCTTTGAGGACGGGCCCGCAAACCACTAGCCTCAAATTGATTACAGAACCCTCCATGGCGGTGGTAGTCCGCGCGGTCTTGGCAAACAGCCTGAGGTACGATACGAGATTACTGTATTATGTCCAAGAAGGTCTTTAGGGTATTAGAGCCACATTGAACACAAAAACAAGCGTACGAGAGTATTTTTGAGGTTCAAACTACGTTACTTTCCAGTGGGTGGGTCTCGGTTCGGCTCAATTCGGACCGTATGCAATATCGGAGACCGACTGCCAAGAGCGATCGTGACGGTCAACCATAGACACAGACCCGGATGACGATCTATTGCCTCTACATCTTTGACCGGTGCGTCTTCGGCTCTTCGTCCCCGCGTACGTACGCCCCAGTCACACCCATACCAGGCACTGCAATTGTGTCTACTACCACGACTGGCACCGCACCAAGCGTCCAAAACGCGCCAACGACGGTGGTGGCCTCCTCTCGGGCGTCTCGCACGCCCTCTCGCCCCTGCCTCCCTCTGCCCCTGCTCCGGGCTCCTCAACGCCGGGCACGCCCTTCACTAGCCCGCGCAACACGCTCACGTCCACCTCGGGTGTCCTCGTCGCCTTTAGCGACACCATCCTCCAGTCGCAGGGCACCGTGGTGCCTCAGTCTGCGCCGGCTGCAGCGGCCAGCGGCGGCGGGACGGGCCTGCCCTTCGACGAAGAGGCCAAGCTTGTCTACGGCGTCATCCTCTCGCTGCGGAACATGATCAAACGTCTGTCAGGCAGGTACGCAACGTCCTCCGCGTTTTTGTCTTGTCTTTTTCGTTTTCGGACACGGGTTGATTGATCTGTCTCCATGGCGGTCGTCCGTCGTCCGTCGTCCAGGGATGAGTCGTTTGTCAGCTACCGCACGTCCACGTACAAGCTACACCTCTTTGAAACGGTTTCGGGCTACCGCTTCGTAATGCTGAGTGATCCCAACGCCGAGTCATTGCGCTTCGTTATGCGCTCCATATACACCGGACCTTTCTTGGAGTATGTCGTCCGAAATCCCCTCGTCCCCATGGACTCGCGTGAGAAAGGCGTAGACAACGAGTACTTTCGCGCGAGCGTAGACCGTCTTGTGCGCGGCTTGTCCGTCTTTCAATAAAAGAAAAAAAGTTTTAGGAGAACTACACATCTCCCATTGATATAATACAGACTCCAGTGTATGCAAAGCAACAGAGCAAAGCGTGTAGCAAATATAGCGATCCGTCCCATCAAAAGGTTATAGGCGGCTAAATCAGGCTTCACCGTCGCCGGCTTCCGTGTTGGCGAGTTGTTTGCGCAACGTGCTCATTAGCGACGTCTTTATTTTACGCTCAAAGTCCTCTCCAGCCTGTTCGCCGCTATCACCGGCGACCGCCTCATCGAGCGCGAGCTTGGTTTGCCCGAGACGCAGCATGTCTTCCTCTATAGAGTTGCGCGTTATCAGCTTTACGACGTCAACGTCGCGCCTTTGTCCTATACGATAAGCACGATCCTGCGCTTGCTTATCGTTATGTGGGTTAAAATCCTGGTCGAAGCTTTCCACCAATCTGAGATGCGGACGGGCATACGTGATATAGAGAGGTATGAACGCACAGGATCACGACACTTGCGGCGGTCAAGTTAATTCCCATGCCACCCGCTTTAGTCGACAACAAGAAGCATGGGATTGACTCGTCCTCATTGAACTCATCGACCAGAGACTGTCGAACGTCCACAGCCGTTGCACCAGTTAATAACAGATACTTGACTTTCTGCATCTTGAAAATGGATTGCAAAATATCTAGGATCTGCGTAAACTGTACACGGTGTATGTTTATCTTGATATGCAAATATTCGGAAAGGACACTCACCTGCGAGAAGATCAACATCCGCCGGCCCTCGGCCTGGTATTCCTTCAACAGTCTTAGAAGTGCTTGCACCTTTCCCGCCTGCAGGTAGCACTTCTCGTCCTGCAAGAACTTTTGGGTTGACTGTAGGAGGTCATTATTGACTATTCACACCATCCCAACGCCGTCCTTCGCGTACCACATAACTCCTCAAAAAGACCTGGAGTTCAGCATCCGTCATAACCTCCATATCTTCTTTGACAAATTTTGCCACTGCGCCACGCCTCTTAAAGTCAGCCTCCTTTAACAGCACTCTGGTCACGGCGTCGAGGGTCTTGTCCGTGTATTGCGTCCGAAACAACATAGGGTGCGATGCAGCCTTGCGCAGGTCCATCAGGACATTCGAGCTATTCTCCAAATATAATTTGTCCTTCGTTCGTGGGGTCTTCGACTTCTTGGACGGTTTTGGCCGACCGTTTACGGGTGGAGTCTCGGTACCTGGTGTTGATGCCTCAGACTCGAGATCGAATATAGTTTTGCGGGAACGATTGAGCGCATCGTTGTATATAGCACGCTGCTGTGGGGTCATTTCGCACCATTCAATTCGTTCCATCTTCTTGGGTAAATCTTTCAACACCTAGAAACGATTGCGTGAGTGTTGACACGATAGTGCGCAATCAACAATCACGCGCCTGGTCTTTCCTTCGGCGCAAAACGAAAGGGGTCATCATCTTTTTGGCACGGGAAACCCGCTCCTGTGCGAGCAAAGTGACCTTAGAATCGCCCTTGGCCTTGAATACGGCCCTCAGAGACTCTAGGGAATCCTCCAACAAGTCCGGTAAGATAAAGTTCATGAGGGACTACTACGTGAATCAATCGACGGAGAGTTAAACAATCTGAAAGACATACCACCAGCTCCTGTAAATTATTCTGTAATGGGGTTCCCGTAAGTAATAGGCGCCAGCCGGACTTGTTCCTCATCAGAGCCTGGTATCGTTGCGATTCAAAATTCTTTAAGACGTGGCCTTCATCAAAGACACAAGTCTGTCGCGCAAAGTAAGCAAAGTTTTGGTAAATGGACCCAATCACTCACATCCCACTCGATTTTCCTGAGGAATTTGCGGTCCTTATCGTCACCTGTAGCTAAATTATAGGTGGTAATAAGGACCTCCCAGGCTGCAGATCGGCTTCTCAAAGTCTCGAGCAGTGTTTGCCGGAGGGACGGCCGATCATCCTTGCCACCGTAATACGTCTGAACGGCGATAGTTGGCGCGAAGTGCGCAAATTCCCGAACCCAGTTTTCCAGCGTTGATGACCTAGATAGACAGAGTGTGACAAAAGGTCACACATCCCAAGGAGCATCAGCACTTACGGAACAACGACGAGATGCGGCCCCTTTTTCCCGCTGTCCTTGAGGTGAGCAAAGAAACTGATGACCTGGACAGTTTTCCCCAAACCTTGAGTCGCAGTGAGCAGGGATCACATATTTAGAAAGCGAGAAGCGTACCCATCTCGTCAGCCAATATGCAACTCCTGCCCTTCTTATATAAGAGGCGGAGCCAGTTGACGCCAAGGAGTTGATATCCCTTAAGCTGTACGTCCCCCGAAAGAGACTTGGGCTGTTCGGAGAGAAAATCCTTTGACGTACGCTCGTTGACTGGGGCTACCAGACTGAAAGCACCGTTTTCGTCTACATTGTCACAGGTAGCCTTTTCCTTCCCCTTTCGTGTGTCCTGGGACCACGACGCGATAACGGCACTGAGTTGCCCACCAATCCGCTCACATTGTGCGAGGACGTCGTCCACGGCACCGTATCCGCGGAAGATTTCTACGCAGTCGTCGAACATTCGCGAGCTGACCCCCTTTGACGTGGCCCCCTTCTTTTTACCTTGCTGACCGAGTTTCTCTCTGAGATCATCAACCGAGTCAAACGAGCGCAGCTCGATGATGGTCTGGGCCTGATCCGGCGTACATCCTGAACGAAAGTGTGTTAGTGTGTTGGACAGGTGCATTAATGGTTCGGTAAAGTCCTTGCCCGTTAATTCTTGGAGACCATCGGCGCTCGTGGTATTGAAATAAGCAAGCGCGCGACGTTCGTCAGAGGAAAATTCCTCCGCTCGCCGTCCGCTACGACTGGAGCCCTTGTCCGACTCGGATTTCCTTTGGTCCTCCTCGTCATCTGACTCAGCGATGCACTTTGGCCTGTTAAAACGCCGCAATGCAACGATCGGCGAAACCGGTGACTGTTGCGTTATCACGTCAGTAGTAATTGACGGTCGTGCGGGCGGTGGTGGTGTTGAGCTCCGAGGTGGTAAGTTGGTTCGTGCGGCGTAAATCATAGATTTCTTCCCCTTCTCTTTCGCAGCGGCACGCTCTGCGTGTCTCGCATCTTCCAGTTCTTTGACACGACCAGTGCTGGGTGACACGACCGGCGAGGGAGCATTAGGGCCTGGCAGCGGCGTCGGTTGATAAAAGAACGAGGGATCGAGAAGTAGCGCCGTCGCTGCACGAACATCGCGCCCTGCCTGTCGCCATGCGGCGCGCACTTTTCCTTCCTCAAACTGGGGGAATGATATCCGGAAGAGTAGAAACCCGGGTCCGTCATCTATAACCTCCACAACACTACGGTCCTGTGGGCGCACACCACGCACGATGCGGGTCGAGTTCGTGCTCGTATTTAGAACTGACTCATCTGAGGATGTGGACACGTTTGCTATCCGAGTGACAACTGGCGCGCGACGCTGGCTAGACTTCTGCGTAACAGGTGAGTCTGGGATGTTGAACCGATCCAGCGAATCGTCTGATAATGGTGGACGCGTGCGCTTGCGTGGTGGTGCATCGGAGGCATCATCGTCTACACGGGGACGAACAGAACCCGCAACAGAGGTGGCAGAAGACGCGTCGGACCGGAGGTTACCGTTGGTGAAACCACTGGACACCGAGAGGGGGTCAGGACCAGACACATGGCTGGCGCTTCCGTATATCAGGTTATGAACGGGCTCATTATGTTGAGAAGGATGGTCTTGTCTAGTTGTAGATGGCGTTGATAGAGGGCTTGAGCTTGGGACAAGGATTGTTCCATTGGGTTTGGGAGGGGGGGCGAAGAAGCGGGATGACACTGGAGTCGTCGCGTCGCGCGACTGTGCTGGCATTGATACGAGCGACCGCGATTCCGACGAGCTAACTGACGACGTTGATAGTGGCGTGGAGGATCCCTGGGATATTGCTGACGCTTTCTGCTTCTTCTTGAACCTGAGTTGATCCAAAGCGGCACTCTGGGAACAGGCGCGCACGATGAGACGACACAAATATACAGAAGCTCGCAACAAACGAACCCTCTTGGCAGCTGCATCCTGTCCAAATGACATCTGCGAAAGGAACAAAAGAAAAAGTACAGGAAATGTGTTGAAGTTGCAGGCTGGTACACCGAGTATTCTGAGACAATGAGCGACACGGCGAGCGAAAAACAAAGAGCAACGCCTGAAGCACTGCAGTTGCTGCCAACAGTCGGAGAGTCAAACAATGTGGCTGTTGACTGTCAAAAAAGCCTATATTTCATGTGTACTTTACATATACATGATGGTCGACAAGAGAAACGAATAGGTAGGGGAATGGGAGGGGAACTACGTAGTCTATGGACGACTAAACGAATCTGCTCAGCACCGCCGAACACAAGTCAACACATACGACAAGGGTGAAGGGGACAATAACAGTAGCCATAGAAGCACAGGGCGAAAGGCGAATGGGTAGATATGCACCTCCTGTATGCAGGTTTGATGTCCGACGTTCTCTGCTACAACTAACCGTTACTCCTGGAAATAGCACTTGGGACAAGTCCTGGTAGCCAAGTTCGCAACAGAGTATCCCATGCCGCAGGTTTAAGCCGCGCCTAAGCTAGACATGGACAACAGTAGGGCAACAGAAGACTGTCAGAACCATTGATCGTCAGAATGATGCTACTAACTCATTCGAGCTTGGTGCCAATATCTGAAATGAAGGTTATGAGTAGTGAGAAACGAGCGTCAACCGCAGCTGAGCATTCCGAGTGCTGAGGTCGAGGTCCGAAGTGAGATTGCGAAATACGGGTAGCACTGCAGCACAATACCACGCCACCCGTGTAAGTTACTGGACAGCAGCCCAGCTCTGGCAACGAGAGAGAGAGGGGGGGGAAGCGAAGGGATATACAGACCCAAAACTAATGGCCCGGCCTTGTCGAGGTCCATGTGCTTAACTGAAGACGCGGACGGCACCATAACCAAACGATAGGTTGACAAGGTGACGGTGACGGGATAGATACGGTGCTGAGACAGCCAAGTTCCGTGACACGACACGAAAAATTCGACTGTATCTGGGTGGGTGGAGCGCATAACCACCAAAAGAAAAAAAAGTAAGAGAGGGTATAATGAATCAATTTTTGACCCTATTCTTCTAGCAAGATGACTATGCCATCATAAGCGAAAGTAAAAGCATGTTGTGATACTCACAAATAAAACAACCGGAAACAACCGAGATCAAAACTTCCCAAATGTCCGGATGTCATTATGAAGAGAACGGACACATGGATTGATCCAGTTGAGAACTAACAACGATTTACCCTATACCGAGAGAGAGATAATAATAAAAATTGAGTGGAATAAAGGAGAAGGGAACAAAAAAAGTGGTGATTACATCATATTCTTCTTCTTTGCTATCTCCTAGACATAGGGTATACACTTGATGGATACCATGCAAAACGCTGCTCAGAAATGAGGGGGTAAGGAATTCAGGAATATCGATTAAAAAGTGACGGTTTCTTTCTGGATGGGAGGGTTGTAAGAAGAAAAGACAAAAGCCAATGTCTCGAAGACCAAAAAAGAGGAGAGTATAGTCGTAACGACTGGCTTGATGATGGCGGTGAGAAGGAAAGAGGCTTTGGCGATAAGCGAACAAACAAACAGCGCGGAATGCGTACGTAATTACTTTCTCACAATCAGTAGCCAATCATAGTACAGTACATGGCTGCGATGCGCAGCAGTGCAGTACCGTGACCACCGCCAAGCAGTGTCCCTGGAACAAGCCTCTGAAAAGCCAGACGAGTACGACTGCTGCATTTGACTTTCCTATGGCTTTCTCTATCACATCTCTTCTGTTATTTGCCATCTTTCTCTGCATTTTCCTCCTCATTACTGTTCCTTTAACTGGAGCCCTCGTCCGTCTCAGGGCAAATTACAATCCAAAAGGTCTCCAATTAGATCCAGAAGATGGCGTGCAGCCCCATACTGGCCCTGTAATAACTAGCTTTTTCCTTATGTTATCCAGAGTTCGCAGGCTCGAGGTAGGTAGCACTGCTTTTCACAGCTCGCTCGGTTGGCTCAGCAGTTGCATCGATCCAGGGTTGGGCTGGCCTTATGAAAGGCACGAGTATGCCGACTGTCCGTTCTATCTTTCGAATTGGCTCTTACTTTTCTTCTACCTGACCAGTGCCGACATTATTATCCAACGCCGTACTTTCGCTCTTTTCCGCCATTTTTCTTGACGCATCCTTGTCAAGTCCACGTAACCACGGCATCTACAACTCCCCCGCTACCAAGATATGGGGCACACTTCTATACAGCATCTTCCTGATGCTCGTCTCTCTACCAGCGATAATTATCACTTATAGGTCAGCGTTTTCACCCATGTCACTCGTACTCCGTTCACAGCAGATCCTGCTCTAGGTCAATTATCACTCCATATCAGCTGCCATATTTCCGCCCGTTACATTCTCTACGTGTTCTCCTTACGCCTACGGAACGTCGTAAACCTTGGATCCTCTACCTTACCCCAGGTCTCCTCGCTGCAGAGCTTCTGCATATCACTTATGTTGTCATTGGCCTTCGGGTCCTTCGCCATCTACTACTTCCGTCGCTTTCTCAGGTGGACGACTCAGTGCCCCAGGACCTTTCTCCTCGTAGCCTCACGATATACTTAGCTATCTCCCTCTTCAGCACAGCCATTCTATGCCCCCTAGAAGTGATCTCCACTCGTCTCGCTGTCCAGCGAAACCATGAGTCCGCGGAGTTTAACTCAGTCACTCAGGAAGAGGTTGGTGACACCGAAGATCTCCCAGAGTACTCTGCAGATGAAGACGTCATTGGGTATGACCTTTTTTTGTCTCGGTCTCACTTCGGCGTCTGATCTCGCGCACATAAACCATATAGACTGAGGAACGATACAGATCCATACTTGGGTCTCAGAGACTGCGCAAAGAGGATAGTCGACGAAGAAGGTTGGCGTGCCCTGTATCGCGGATGGTGGTTAACTATGCTGTTTGGCGTCTTCGGTGCATTCGCCTAACTGTACATTTCCTGATTACGTCTCTTCACATGATAACTGTACAGTACAAAGAGGATTCTGGCTAACTGACCGCATTTTTTTGATTACGATCCTAATGCCTGAGGCCTGAGGTCTGACGGTCATTGTCTCGTCAGGTCTCCGCTGTCTCATGAAGGTGCACGAACCCCGCGAAGCTCGGATCCTACCTGTGGGTCACATGATACGTGACCCAGTGGGATCATATCGAGATTCCTTCTCTGATTGGGTGTTCTATATCACCACTTCCTTCAGAGCCTTGGCAAAATCTGTACCCCTCTTTTTTAATACTTCCCTTCAGCCTTCAGTACTCCCAGTCAGAATCCCGGTGAAGGGAATGGAATGAGACTGATTGAAAACTATCAACCCAAGAATCAACCAGGGAATGCTCGAGGGAATGCCAAGGGAATGAAAATTATAGAATTCGTTTGATCCTGCTCGGAAAGGAATTTATTGAATTCAATGGAATTGAATAGATACTACGTACACTCGACTGCATCTCTGTGTCTAGCACTCTATCCCCCCCCTCTGAACTCAGATCGACTTCTCGCGGGGAAAATGCAAGGGGAAACGCGATTCCCCCGAAGTCCCGCGTCACTCTCATGTCACGCACCACATCCCCCCAATACTCTACTTCCGTTCCAGCCCACCGACCATGCTTCAGTTGTCTCTACTTTGCCCCAGTATCGACGCCAGCACAGGACACTTGGTTCCATAGGGCAATCCGACTCAGTGACTCAGGTGAGTACATGGCGACACTTCTCATCAATTTACCATGCTAAACCGGGCCATTACAAAGGGTAAATACCACATTCTCCATCATACTACCCACGAAGATCTTTTGGTCGTGCAAAACCCAAGTTATACACTTGGAATACCTCAGGATCTCTTCAAGTTAAGTACCATATATTTCCCTCTTTTTAGTCTTTTAGACCCCATACATTTCCGCACGACAACAACACGGACTCCACGCCCAATCTCCGAGTCCGGCACCACACTGCGTTGTCGTCTTTCTCGTGGAAAGGGCACTACCTCTCGCATGTCTTTTTTACCATGGTGGTCGGCTTCGATGTCACAACACGTTATGACTGCGATGTGAGCACCACACCGATCCTCCTTTTCATGTCTAACACCTTGTATTTCCCCGCAGGTATGGTTTAGAGTAGTGCTGTTTTGTACTTTGTATAGCTCAGCAGACGCAAGGGGCTGACAAGCGATAGGCCACTTCGTGGTCTTCTGGTGTATTTGCATCTCCGCTTCTTGTGCTTCAAGGGTTAGTCATTCTATTTTATGTGCTCCACCAGCAATCGAAGCAGCTGACACGCAGGGTCGCCCTGTGGGCACATGATAGAATGGTTATTGCCATCGCCGGCACGGTGTGGTTTGCTAATTTGGGTGGCCCGATTTACGGTATGTGCATAGTCACCCACTTCGAACATTGTGCACTTGAGGCCTAATATTGAGGCCTTATTGAGGCACCCACTCAACTCTTTCGTATTATCCGTAAAGCAACGACGAGGGTCTGTGCCCCTGTGCCCGAATCCCACCTCGGCGCGCATTCACAATACTCACACACCGCATGTGGCGCAGTTTTAGGATCAAATCGAACGAAATTATATAGTAGTGTACAGATAAGATCGAAATCGAAAGAATAATGTGCTTCCGAGTGATTCATTGTGATCCGAATAAGTGTCAACTTGATTCATTCCATGAGTGAATTGCAGTAAAATGGTTATAGTCTAAGCCTTTTCCGACCGAATGATTCTCAAATAATCTGATGCGATATTATTACTGCATATAGTAGGTAGATTATTTCCCATGATTGTGACCTTGTGTGACAATGAATAGCTGGCTACAACCGGCGCCCTACAAAGCGTCATGCTATGTGTCTTATGTAATGTCACACCTTGAAAGAATCTCGCGTCAGATTATTTGAAAATCTGAACCAAACAGGCTTTAAATTTCTGAATTCGATCAATCTCATTCCATTTCCTTCACCGGGATTCTGCCTTCACCGGGGTTCTTACTGGGAGCTTCAGTCTTCAGATATTCAGATCTTCAGATCTTCAGATTTGAGGCAGTGCCCTATCCGAGTGCTTGTAAATGAAAATATCTTCGGTTGCACACGAGACTTGCAGTAAGCCTTCTTTACACTTGGCGCACCATATGGACAAAATTCCATCGAACACCTGGATCATAGATGTTTACGTGGCGATTTCAGCTCAACAAAGTCTCATCAAATTAGGATTACTCTACCTTCCGGGCCCTCCGAGGTATGTTCAAACCGAGAGATCACCCACCCCCAGGACCCATGACCAACTCTTGCACCACATTCGTCAGTTGGTGGCGTTTGTAAGGTCAACAGCATTGTGGCAGCTGGTGACCGCCCTCTTAGAATTATAAAGCCCGGATGCAGTGCGCTTTTCCGCCTAGCCCAACTTGGTTTGGAGATGATGTTACGATCGGTTTTGCTGATATCCAAGGATCACAGTAGGTGCTATTGAACATATCGCACCCGTTATTTGTTCCGACTAGGACGATTCATCACCACCAGTAAGGCCCCCACCGGTAATCCATTGTCTGTCACGGCAGGCATTCAATTTAACGAAATCCGGTACGAGCGCTAGACAAGCCGGAGAAAGGGGGAGACGTTGAGAGGGGACAAGACATTGCTCTGACGGGTTTCTCATCCCTTTTTAGGAGGACACTCCTGTCCCATTCACTCATTTACTCAGATACACATGCTCCTACAACGTGAATCTGCTGTCGACACGGGAACTTGAAGTTCACCTTCATCTGCCCTATAGTCTGGGGAAACAGGTGTCCCAAAATGTCATACACGCGGCCGTAATGAGCCTCTCAGAAGGTGATCGCTGACTTACTCCTTTCCGCAGCATTACAGGCAGCCAATGCGCGTGGTCCAGTTCTACCGTACGCTGTGAAGAGATGCCGTCTGTTCGGTCTTACAGCATTAATCACGCCGTACTACATTCAAGACCGTAGCCGATCTAGATCTGATATGAGTTAGGTGGCGCTCTTCTCAGCATCGTGGCAAAGCGGGGAGGGCATTCCCGTACCGGGTAGCCGAGCAAGTTCTTTTGACCTCCCTAAATGGTCGAACCGTCCGATAGGTCGGGCCTTGTGTCTGTGCCCATGTGTTGACAAGATGCCCGTGTGGTGATGGTATAGATGGCACCCCACTTCTACTCGGCGACACACAAATTCATGAGTACGAATTGAGAGAGGACCCACAGGCAGAGAGGGGCCCGAAATGGGGGAAACCAATAAATTTCTTCTATTGGCTAAATTTCTTACACACGACGAGGTCCGATATGGTAGGGAAAAATGATTCTGACCGACCATTGTATTCCCACAGGAGTGACTGGGGTGCAGGCTTGCCACAATGTTTCCGTGTCTCCATGGTGCATGGCTTTTGGCTCGGTACTTCGCGGGAAAATGATAATTATAGAGAATTTCTTGGCAGAGCTACTCTCCTTGACAGGTGGGCTTACCTACTATATCCCCAGGTTTGAACCGGATGCACACGAGTAGTCAGCTCCACAATACCGTAGCCGCGGTGCTCGACGCTCTCACGTTATCCTGATCACCCTCCAACCATTCCGTTGTTGCGATTGTGACAAGTTGCTCATAGGCCCATGAGCCTTGGTCTCTCTCGGCGCTTGGACCTAAATAAGAAGGCCCCCGTCATACGCTCAACCCGACGCCGCTACCCACCTCTATTTCACGCAACCCTTGTCTTCCCTCGTACTCTGCGATCTCTAGGCTCTTAGATGTCGTCAGAGGTCGCTAAACGTCAAAAGGTGGACGCACCTCAGCAGCCCTCTGCTAGCGCTGCTGCCAGCGACCATAGAAAGCGTCGTCGCAATCGCACGACCCAATCTTGCCTCAATTGTCACACTTCCAAGCGCATGGTACACCCACCCACTTCCTCCTTCAGGCGTATCCTTAGCCCTTTACTCCAGTGTGACCGCAAGAGGCCCTGTGGTCGCTGTACCCAGCTTGGCATCGTATGTTGTTCTCCATGCGTGAGGGCACTACGTAATCAAGGTACTCATTCAAGACACAGACAGGTCTCTGCGTGTACGAAGTTGACGACCCCAGTCAAAGGTAGTGTGCCCCCTGTTCTCATCGTCGGACCTGCCTATTTATTAATTCCGATCCACCCCCTCAGGACAGAGGCAGCCGATGATAAGACCCGCCTGCAAAAGCGTGTCGCAGAACTCGAGGGGGTCATTCGAGAGGCAAGTCTTCCGCATGGTGTACGGAGGGTCAATTCCCTAACGGACGGAGCTGCCTTCATAGCTCAAGAATAAGCCTCATCCGCGGTGGAGTCAGTCTTCATCGGATACCTACCAGGACCAGGCGAACCATTTCCTTACTGCTTCTGCATCATCCCCATGCGCCGAGGAGCACACGTCGAAGACCTTCCAATGGGAGAAGAGTGGTGTTGTAACCCCATCTCCACCACCCAACGTGGACAACTCAGTGGTAGTCCCTCGATTGATGTCCAAGGAACGAGGGTCTCAACGGGCTTCGCTGGCTCCACCCCCGCTCGAAGAACTTCCTGGGCCCCGATTGCCGACCTTTGTGGGTCCCTTCAGCGTGGCTTCTTCATCCTCATGCGATTCTCCCCTGGCTACACCGGAAATCGACGATGCTGGAACGCTATCTCTTTCTGCGTTTAGCCCGACATCACCCGGGGACGACGCCATTGCTTCTTTGCTTTCTTATTTCACAGATGGAGATTTACGATCAGACACTCCGTTCGCGGAACTGTTTGACAATACACTACGCGATATGACCCGCAATGAGGCAACTCCTGACGCCTGTCTGTCACAACATTCTGGACAGCAGACTCCACTCAGCGAGTGCGGTTGCCTTTCAGAGGTCGCAAATTATCAAGCTGTATTAGAGTTGTCCCTGCGTTTAAGATGCGCTGCGGAGGCGTTGAATCGCCACCCGCAACACAACAATAGTTCGATGTGTCTTCTCAAGCAGCGTATCGCAGAATTGGACGTGTTTACTAGGTTTGCCATTTTTCCTACCCTCCGTCGCAGCTTCTAAAAAAAAATTCCAAATCACCAGTAATACTCTTGGGAATGTTGACACGCCTGGAATGAGCGGGTACCTTAAGACCCCACCCACACAAACGGGGGGGCTTAATTCAACTTCGGGGTGCGCCTCTACAGACGCCAGCTGGACCGGTAGCTCCGCTTCTTTTGCTGCGCCGGCGTCCGATGATTCGCTAATGTCTTGGACGCCTCAACGGCATCGGAATATGTCTGTTTCATCGGTGCCTAGTTCTTGGGGAACGCCCTGGATCTTCCCGCGTAAAGTTTGATATCGTTTGTTCGCCATCGCCAGTTGACAGTAAATTATTCGAGACGTCTCACTTAGACTCCTCCACCTCTTGTGGTGGCAGATACCAAATGTTTACGAATACTGTACCTAAACTCGTTTATTGCAAATTTTGTACACACAGAGAATCTAGACATCCTTATCATTGAAGGGCCTCGTCCAGTCTGGCTCTATTTCATGGACGTCAGTTCCATATCGTAATATTCACTCAGCGTGCCCTGCTGACGTGCCTTTGTTGAGCCCCTCTCATGTTTCACTTTGCCCAATCCAAGTATCTGCTCCGCCCACGGCAACTTCTTCTCGGTGCATCACCAGGACTCCGCGAAAGATCAACTACCGCACTTGCCATTCTAATCCATTTGAATCTCAAAATACAGCGGGACGGAAACAGAAATGACAATCGTCGCGGTGAGCCGGCCGGAGTTTCACACCTTTACATCAGATGCGCAGTCGTGAGCGCCTCTGGGATTACAGTAAGCGCTAGCCAAGGACCAATCGCAGGCACGAAATAGCGGGAGTTTGTTCGGAATACAAGAGAACCACAGATAACAGAACCCAAGCATCTCTTGTCGTACCAAACACATAAAGCTTCACGCGAATCGCGATGGGCCACGAGGACTCACCACAGCGTACCTGCCTAGGCATTCTTGGGTGCAGCGACTCGGACTACCATCAACTATCAAAAAACATTCCACGCATCGGCATTTTTAGAAGGGGTGGTCCCAAGCTGCGGACTGACGTCTATTTAATGAAGGCCTGGTTGCTAGATGCGCGGATCCTGGAGGGTGTGTCAGTCGTCGGTCGCCGGCAGTACGGACCATTGTTTATTTGGTGCGGGTATGGCGGCGTCCTAGGTAAGTATAAGCGCCTCCGAAAGGAAAAGGTCCGGAGATGGAAATGGGTCCTCGGTGTGGGTCGCATTGCGTGTTAAATGTGAGACCTGATTTGTGTACGTGAGCCCGATACGACACTGGTCGGCGCATTTCCGCTTCAGTGACTTGGTTGCGGAAACATTGAGAAGGCCCATGGCACGGGAGGTCACCTAGGCTAGCCCCCTCGGGCGCCCTTCCCTCCTTCCCCCCTTTCTCACCCTTCTACTTATCGAAGCGCCGACGAGGGCAAAGCCTGAGATAGATGGATGCCGAATAATCTCTAACGGGATCCTGGCGGCTACTATTGGCAAGCTTTTTACATCCGCTCTTTCCCTTCTACTACAGTACTGTATACAGTCGGACCCCTCTTAACCCATAGCTCTGATAACCCATAAACCCTGATAACCCATAGCTAATCCATCCACCAAAATTCGTTTGTAGGCTGTAGCATACCTCTCAAAACCCATAACCCCTCATAGCCCATAGCACGGACCGTCCACGGAGGGGGTATGGGTTATGAGGGGTTCGTAATAGGGGCTGCGAGGAACCCAGAGGCCGGCCATCTCGCTCACCACCAATCAAGGCAAGGGTAAAGCCGCCGAGACCCAAGTTTGGAATTTCAAAATTAGCGACATTGTAGCCAAGACTGTAGCCATTACTTACAGTACACTCGCCGTGAGCCGCCGACAGTCATAGCACGTTAGTATCTACCATCTATTCAACATGTGGGGTCCATCCGCGCGATTTTCGACCTGCAATGCACACCAGGCTGAACCAGCCATCTTGAAGAATGCTGCTCGGCGGTATAATGCCAGCGGCAGAAAAGATGAAAATAAAAATAAAAATTGCGCGGTGTTGATGGAACAACTCGATGACAACAGCGAGCGGTATTTTCCCCCATGCTAACCGAGGACAGGAGCTTCAGATGAGATACTTAGGACCCAGCTAGCGCGTAATTCATAGTAAACGGGAGCACCGTACCGTTATGCCAGAGCGTCAGAAAGTTTAAGGCACCTACTAGTAGAGACCACCGATCAGTCATCCAGAGCCGAAGCTATGCTTGCCAGATAAGAGAGAATAATCTCATGTTATGCTAAGTGTCACGTCGAGCCTTCATGCGTTCCAGGCAAGCGACTTGCGGGTTAGGGTGCAGATGCAGAGACAGCTGCAAGTTATTTGAGCCATTTTTGGTTCACAGATCGCAGGTAGATACCAGACACGCCGAATCAAGACGAAGACATTTCTGTATTCAAGGGCCCGGGATAGAGGCCGATGCAACCTTGACTCGATTTGTTCTTACTTAGACTGCTTTGTCACGCGTCACGACACGCTTGACATACTGTGGGAATGCTGAATAATACATGGTCCGAACACATCGCTTGTCGCGTCCTCGAGTTTATACTGTTACTGTACTGAACCTCCATCATGGCCTCTCATCTTGTAGGTTTACTTCTCCATCTTCTTTTCTCACACATCTCACACTCCTTTTTTTTCTTTTATTTTTAAAGGCAAATATTTTTGGCACAGAGCAGGATCGTGTAAATTGCTCTTTCTATTACAAAGTATGCGGCTTTCATATCTGGTTACTTGTGCGCCCAGAATGACCTCACTTAGATAGGTGCCTGCCGGCACGGGGACCGTTGCTCTCGAAAGCATATCAAGCCCCCGTTCTCACAGACCATCCTCCTGCCAAACGTATATCATAACCCGGCACACGATCCGGTCTGCAAGCTCTCGGAGAAAGAGCTCCAGGAGGGGTTCGATGCCATTTATGAGGATTTGTATTGCGAGCTGGCAAAGTTCGGGCATCTTCTCGAGCTCCATGTGCGTCGTCGACTACCCGTCTTCTGAAGTTGGCGGGCTGACATTTGAGTGGGCAGGTGTGTGACAATGTTGGTGACCATTTAATAGGCAACGTGTATGCGCGTTACGAATGGGAGACGGAAGCACAGGCCGCGGTTGATGGTTTGAACGACCGCTGGTATGCAGGTACGTATGCTTTACTTCGTGGATGTGTTTTGTAGACTCAACGTTCTCCATGTAGGCCGGCCTCTGTACGCCGAATTGTCTCCCGTTACGGACTTCCGCGAAGCCTGCTGCCGACAGAATGAGAACGGCGAGTGCAATCGCGGTGGTTTCTGTAACTTTATGCACTTGCGTCTTGCATCCAAGGAACTCGTCTCTTCCTTACGCCACGGCCAGCGTATCGATCGTCGGCTCCACCCACCCAAAAATCAAGGCGGAGGAGGTGGCTGGGAGCCATCGAAGCGCGAAGCTGGGCGAGGACGAAGTGCCAGTCCGAGACGTGGGGGTGGCAACGGGGAAGACAGGTGGACACGTAAGTAGGTTTTAGCGCGTATCTCCGATCTCCTACATTGTCTCCGGTTTTCCGCCGGTCTGGTCAGACAACAGACAAGGATTTGAATGTATCTTGCGTCTTGTTCTACAATCAGCGATTGCTCATTTGAGTTCAACCTGAGTTTCCATACACTCCAGCAGTTGTTGATTATCAAGATATATAATCCAGTCATTCCGTCACCATAAAAAAGATGACAGGTGGAGCGTCGCCTTAATCAGCTAACTGTTTACTACTGTATACAGAATGATTCGTTGATTCGTTGTATGCAGGATTGGGGGTCATTGCAAGCTGGGCAGCAGACCAGTGCCACCTTGACCTTCTAGTCTTCCCTTCGTTCTGTCAGACGATGGACAACAACAGTGATTGACCAAATTGGGATACATCGAGATTTTTTTCTTTAATTGTAGGAAGATGACAACCAAGTGAATGAAAAGGGTATGAGACGTAGTATGATTACTCAGAGCAGCCACCCATGACACTCGCCTCGCCCACCATCTTGTAATAACTCGGGCCATTGCACAATAAATCTCGCATCACAGGTCAGTTTCAGAATTTGCGTAATGAGTGTAACGGCAATTCCTACCTGTCCGCAATAGGACGCAGTAGCTTTCCCGTAAGCGAGAGCGTTCGAACGCGTGCAAAGGTCTCAACATACACCAGCCTCGGCGACGGCAATCCAAGGAACTGTAATCCGGAGGGGTTGTCAACAATGAAGGGCGATGAGAAGCAAGTCACCCACTCGGCTGATGTATGCGGCCACGCAGAGAACGAAGCAGGTTCCAGGTCCATTCAGGAGAAGAACATCAACATCGACTCTAAAGGAATCACCAAGTAGCTGCGGGGCCAGGGTGACATAATAGAATGAGACCAGGAGGGAACGCAGCGCTGTGACTGGGAGAGTGAGTAAGTTCTGATGAACGCGCCGAGCACGGGGGATGGTGAGGATCCGATATTCGCCAATCGGGTCCTCTGGTGGCTATCAGACGCCAGGGTCACGATCAGTCAAAAGTCAGGCAAGAACAACAGGATGCAGTACTCGCAAGAGATGGTTCAGAGGCGGCTTTGAGCTGCTCTAATGCGATGGCCTTCGTCGCGCTAAGTGAGTCACCCTCACTAACAAGGTACGTCCTCGGAGTGTAACGTGAGAAATCCAGAGTAGATACAAGCGTGAGGGCCTCGCTGCTGTGTCCACCTAGATAATAACGATACAGCCTGAGCGTGGGGGCAGGTGATTGAGTAGATTATATTGGACTTGCCTGAACCAAGGAAGACGGCTAGATGACAGGTCCCCCTACGATCCCATCTACGAGGCACACCGTCCTTCGGAAATACGATAATTACGCAGATTCTTGCAATAATCGCAAAGGCGAACGCAACTGCGACCAGCAACCAGGCTGGCGGATACATGCGTTCTACAGCGGATTTCATAATGATAGATCCCGGTCGTTTTCGAATACACAGACGGACTTCCAAACTCAAGAGCGGGGTTCATAATTAAGTTGAGAGAAATTCTCTGAAAATTGAGTTATCTTACAAAATAAGGGTTATGGAATAGTTATCTGCTTTTCCATGCTCGGCAGATGTGCTTTTTTTCAGCGTGCCCACCCCCACTTCCATTTGATGGTTCGCTGGCACGTCCCTGATGAACTCAAAGAGATGGTACTATCGACGTCCCTTCAGGTACTGTGTGACTCGGAAATCTATGAATAGAGCAGGAGCTTTCAGTGCATATGACTTTGAAGATGCACAGATCGACAACAAGGGTATTTCCCCATCCACCCTCTTGCTAATCCTAGTGGCCTTACTCCCTTCGAGGGCGCTGTCCCCAGCCATGCA
>WNGR01005745.1_pt1 | contig 18725 bp, 14 predicted proteins | sample 5407581 | NCBI WGS metagenome assembly WNGR01 (sample SAMN13153383, study PRJNA577476) | soil metagenome | isolation source: 80 cm soil or saprolite under Garry oak tree replicate 2 | place: USA:California | collected 2016-06-15 | reverse complement strand
GAGTTGAGGTTGTCGTGCGCACCGGTCAGCACCTCCTGGAGGAGGATGTTGCCTTCGCGCAGCCGCTCGAACAGGGCCACCGTGTCGGTGCGCAGGATCTTGCTGGTCTCCTGCATCTCGGTGACGGCCGCAATCGAGACCTGGCGCGACTGGTCGATCGCCGCGCGCGAGGACTGCTCGAGGTCCTTGAGCGACTTGTTGACCGCACCGGTCGCCATCTCGCTTGCCGAGTTGATGGTGCGGGCCACCTCGGAGCCGTTGCCCATCATCGTCTGCGAGAACGCGTGGCCGCGCGTTTCGATCGACTTTAGCGCGTCGGAGGTGACGCGGTCGATGTCAAGCGTGAGCTGGCTGGTCTTCGAGCCGATCGCGTCCACGAGCGAGCCGCGCTTGGCGTCGATCATGTTCGCGAGGCGGTCGGACTGCTGCTGCACATAGGTGACGATCTCGTCGGTCTTGCCGGTCATGGCCTGGCCGAAGCTGCTGCTGGCGGCGAGCACCGAGCGCTCGACGTCGGCCGAGCTCGACTTGACCCGCGAGCTCGCCTCGTTGGAGGCGTTGATCAGCGCATTCTGGGCGTTGAGCGCGCTGGTCTGGATGTCGTTGGTCGCGTTGGTCGTGGCCGTGCTGAGCACACGCTCGATTTCAGTCGAGATCGTGCGGATCTGGCTCGCAGCGTCGGCCGACGTCGAGGTCAGCGACGTCTGCGCCTCACGCGCGCTGTTCAGGATCGTCGAGGCGGTGTCGGCGCCGACCGAGGTCAGCGTGCGCTCGATGTCCGTGGTCAGCGACTTGATCTGGCTCGCAGCGTCCGTCGAAGCGGTGATCAGCGTGCCCTGGGCCTCGCGCACGCCGCTGGTGAGCGCCTCGATGGTGGCGCCGCCGGCGGTCGCCAGCGCGCGCTGCATCTCGGCCGCCAGCGAACGGACCTGGCCGGTCTGTTCGGCCGAGACCGCGAGCAGGGTGCTCTGGGCGTCGCGGGCGCTGGTCGTGATCGTCTCGGCGGTCGACTGGCCGACCTGCGAGAGCGAGCGGTGAACTTCCGCCGCGAGCGACTTGACCTGGCTCGCCGCATCCGAGGATGCCGTGACCAGGGTGTTCTGGGCCTCGCGGGCGCCGGTCGTGATGGTCTCGGCCGTCGAGGTGCCCGCCATCGAGAGCGAGCGCTGCACGTCGGACGACAGTGCCTTGATCTGGTTGGCGGTCTCGGTCGAGGCCGCGAGCAGGGTGCTCTGGGCATCGCGGGCGCCGGCGGTGATCGATTCCGCCGTGGTGGAGCCGGCCATCGAGAGCGAGCGCTGCACGTCGGCGGTGAGCGTCTTGACGTGGTTGGCCGCGTCCGAAGAGGCGGTGACGAGCGTGGTCTGCACCTCGCGAGCGCCGGCCAGGATCGAGGCCGCGGTGGCAGAACCTGCCGACGACAGCGTGCGTTCGACGTCGGCCGCGAGCCCCTTGATCTGGTTGGAGGCATCTCCCGATGCCGCCACCAGCGTCGACTGCGCTTCGCGGGCGCTGGTCAGGATCGAGTTCGCAGCTCCGGTGCCGACCGCGGTCAGCGCGCGCTCGACCTCGGCGGAGGTCATCTTGAGCTGGGCGTTGACGTCGGAGGAGACCGTCATCAGCGACTGCTGGGCGGTACGCGCACCGGTCTGGATCGTCTCGCTGGTGTTGACGACGAGATTGGTGAGCGAGCGTTCGGCGTCCTCGACATGTGAGCGGATGGCGGTCGAGATCATCTCGGCGCGGGACATCATGTCCTCGCTGGCCTGGCGGCCGCTGCTCTCGATGCGGCCGGCGACGGCCTCGACGCGCGAGCCGAGCAGGTCTTCGAACTGGGCCACGCGCACGTCGATGTCGCTGGCGACGGAACCGACCTTGGTCTCGATGGCCTGGTGGATATCCTGGAAGCGCGCCGTGACCGTGTCGGTCAAATGCATGCTGCGGCCGTCGATGATTTCGGTGACGCCGGTGATGCGGCGGTCGACCGCCTCGATCGCCTGCGCGGTGCCGTCCGTGAGCGTCGACGTCAGGAGGGTGAGGCGGGTGTCGATCGACTGCACGGCCTGCGAGGCGCCATTCGTCAGCGCGGTGTTGAGGTAGGTGAGGCGGGAGTCGATGGACTCGAGTGCCTGCGATGCGCCGCCCGTCAGCGTCGTCGTGAGGTGCGTCAGCCGCGTATCGATCGCCTGGATCGTCTGCGATGCGCCGTCGGTCAGCGTCGTGGTGAGGTGGGTGAGACGGGAGTCGATGGACTCGAGCGCCTCCGAGGCGCCACCGGTGAGCGTCGTCGTGAGGTGCGTCAACCGCGTATCGACCGACTGGATCGCCTGGGCGGCACCGTCGGTCAGCGTCGTGGCGAGCGTGTTGAGACGCGCGTCGATCGTTTCGGTGACGGACGTCGCGCGGGCGTCGAACGACTGCTCGAGCGCGCCGACGCGGCCGCCGAGCTGCTCGTCGAAGGTCTTGATGTGGCCTTCGATCGTGCTGTCGAGGCCAGCGATCTTGCCGTTCAGCGAGGAGTCGAGGTTGGTGACGTGTTCGCCGATCGTGGTCTCGAACTGCACCAGGCGCTGGTCGAGCGCCCCGGTGATCTGGCCGCCGTGCGAGGTGAAGCGGGTGTCGAAATTGTCGACATAGGTCTTCAGCGTCTCGTGGATGTCCTGCGTGCGCTGGCCCATGCGCTCGACGATCTCGCCGCCGAAGGTCTTCACGGTGCGGTCGAACTCGGAGATGTGGCGCGTGATCAGGGCACCCAGCGTGCCCGAGTCGCGGGCGAACTTCTCGACCAGCTCGGAACCCTGGTTCTTCACCAGCTCGTCGAACGCGCTCATCTGGAGCGAGAGCGAGTCGTGCGCGGTCTCGGTCTGGCTCACGACCTTGGCGACCAGCGTGTTGACGGTGGCGTCGAGCGCTTCGCTCGCCTTGTCGCCGCTCGTCATGATGTGGCCGGCGAGCCGGTTGCCGGCGTCGTCGATCTTGGCGGAGAGGTCGTTGGAGCGCAGCTCGAGCTCGAGCAGCAGCGAGTCGGACGAATTCTTCAGGGAATCGTGCACCTGCTCGGTGCGCTCCGAGATGCCGTCGACGATCGCGGCGGAACGCTGCTCGAACTCGCCGGTGATGCGGTCGATGCGCTCGTTCAGCATCTCGTGGACGCGGTCGGCGAGGTCGACGAACTCGTCGTGGACGTGGCCGGTCTTGAAGTTGAGGCTGGTGGTCAGCCGCTCGCTGGCGTCGAGCACCGCGCGCGTGGTTTCGGCGCTAGCCTCCTCGAGACGGTCGAGCAGGTCGCCGCCGCGCTCGCCGAGCGCCAGGATCATGTTGTCGCCGGCGTTGCTCAGTGCGCCCGTGATGTGGGCGCCGCGCTCTTCCAGCGCGCCGGTGATGGACTTGGCAACCTCGTCGACGCGCGAGGCGATCGCATCCGAGATCAGCGCGATGTCGTGGCGCAGGTCGATCTGCACGCCGGAGATGGCGCTGCGGACCTGCTCGGCCTGGCCGACCAGATTGTCGCGCTGATGCGCGATGTCCTGGAGCAGGGCGCGGATGCGCACTTCGTTGTCGGAATAGGCGCGTTCGAGCGCCGCAACCTCGTTGGCGACCAGCGTCTCGAGCTCGCCGGCGCGCGCGATCGCGCGCTCGATGCCGTCGCCCATCGCTGCGACTTCGCGGCGAATGGCCTGACCAACGGTGACCATGGAATCGGAGGCCGATCCTTCCGGCTCGGAGAAGCGGATCGCCACCTGGGCCATCGCCTGCGCGACCGAGCTCATTTGCTGGCCGCGCCAGACGAGGCTCGCCAGGAAGAAGAACAGCATGATCGGCGCGAAGAACATCGTGACGAGGCCGGCGATGGCCAGCACGCCGCCGCTCTGGCCCATGGCGGCCTGGATCGAGGGCAGGAAGCCGACCGTCAGCGCGGCGCAAGCAGCGAGCCAGATGACAGTAAAGATTGTTGCGCCCGTGTAGATGCTGCGGGCAGGGCGTCCCGTCTGCAACGACTGGAGGAGCTGGCCGATGGTCTCGCGGTCGTCATTGGCGGCGCGGCGCGACGAGCGCGGTTCCTCGATCGGATCGAACACGTTGCGTTCGTTGGCGGCGGGACGCGGCTCGAAGACCGGCTCGTCGAACATGGGGGGCATCGGCGGCGCCGTTTCGTTCCGCGCCGAGGCGCTGCGGCTGGTATCCGCGGCCGTGTCGCTGATGTTCAGGGCTTCCTGGATCGCAGAAAGCGCATCTTCTGTGGGGTCTTTGACCTTTTTCGGAGTGTTCGCCATGTTCAGTCCGAGCCCTCGTTACTTGTACGCGTCCCGCCGCGAGCCCCGCGCGCTACGCAAGCCCACAGTCTGGATCATGCCGCTTGCGCGGATTTCCGAGCCGTCCCCACCCGGACGGCTTGTCCGCCAATTTCCGCAACATCCTATTGGCAGAGCGTCGCGAATGAAATGCCTGCGATTAAGACAATCTTAATCATCGTTAACAGGATCACGCCGTAACGCCTTAGCCCTCAATGAAATTCTCCACCGAACTTGGTCGATTGCGGCAACTTTTCGTCAATAAACCGGCAGAATTACGTAAAACGGCCCAAACACTTCGTTAACCATTTCCATGCTTGGGTGAGGCGGAAGCTCACCGCCGGACCGGCGGAACATCCGCGATGCCGGGGCCTGCGCCATGACGCCTGAACTGCAACGGATGGACTGGATGCCTTCGCCCCCGCTTGCGCCCATCGACAGCCCGCTTGATTTCGACCACCTCTCGCGCATGACGCTCGGCGACGCCGAGCTGGAACAGGAAGTGCTCGCGATGTTCGCCGAGCAGGCGGTGCGTCTGCTCGCGGCGATGGCGGCGCTGCCGGCCGAGACCGGCGCGCTCGCGCACAAGCTCAAGGGCTCGGCGCGCGGGATCGGCGCCTTTGCGGTAGCGGATGCGGCAGCGAGCCTCGAGACCGCGATCCGGACCGGCCACAACCGGCCCCATGCCTTCGCCGCGCTGAAAGAGGCAGTGGCTGAGGTCCGCGCGGCCATCCAGGCGATCCTGAAGCACTAGGCCGGAGTCCCCACAATGCGGGTGGCCTGCGCACTAGCGCGGCCCTGACCGACCCGTTATAGGACAGCCCGGACCCTCCTTTTCCCAGATCGCGGCAGCACGAGCACACATGGCCAAAATTCACTTTGTCGATCACAAGGGCGAAACCCGTACGGTGGACGTCGAGAACGGCGCCACCGTGATGGAAGCCGCTATCCGCAACAGCGTTCCCGGCATCGAAGCCGAATGCGGCGGCGCCTGCGCCTGCGCGACCTGCCATGTCTATGTCGACGAGGCCTGGCGCGAGAAGGTCGGCAGCCCGACGCCGATGGAAGAGGACATGCTCGACTTCGGCTTCGACGTGCGCCCGAATTCGCGCCTGTCCTGCCAGATCAAGGTGAGCGACGAGCTCGACGGGCTCGTGGTGGCGACGCCGGAACGCCAGGCCTAAGCACGCCTCTCTTCTATGCGGCTGGCGGTGCGACCTCGACGCCGCGCTTGTGCCAGGGTCTCAATTTCTCGATCACCTCTGCGGTGAGCGGCGCAGGCCGCCGGGTCGCTTCATCGAGCATGACGCCGACTGACGTCGCCGACGCGATGCACTTGCCTTCCGAAAACACGACCTGCTCGAAGGTCACCGACGTTCGTCCCAGCCTCACGACGCCGAGGCCGAGCTCGATCGTGCCCGGCCAGCGCAGCTCGGCGCGGAAATGCATGTCGAGCCGCACCATGATCCAGGCGAGCCCCGGCGGCGTCAGCCCATATTCTGCGCTCTTCATCAGCGTGACACGGCCGGTCTCGAAATAGGTGGCGTAGACCGCGTTGTTGACGTGCTGGTTGGGGTCAAGATCGCCGAAGCGGACGTTGTCACCGAGGCGAAAGGGGTAGTCCTCCAGACGCGGCGTCGTATCGAGGCGGCTTGGTGCGTTCACCGATTGATCTCCGTCATATCGTTCCTCGTTACAGCCCAGTTATTTTGACCCGGCAAGTGGGCGCGGCTGCGGGGCGCTCCCGCTTTTATGCCTTCCCTGATCCATCCCCGTTGGCTAGACAGGCAGGGTCACCTCTGCCCGCCGGGCGCCGTCCAACCGATAACGACCGATAAAGAGACGAGATGAGCGACGTGATCAAAACCGATGTGCTGATTATTGGCGCCGGCCCCTGCGGTCTGTTCGCCGCCTTCGAGCTTGGCCTTCTCGACATGAAGGCGCATTTCATCGACATCCTCGACAAGGTCGGTGGCCAGTGCGCCGAGCTCTATCCGGAAAAACCGATCTACGACATTCCCGGCATTCCGCAGGTCTCCGGCCAGGGCCTCACCGAGGCGCTGATGGAGCAGATCAAGCCGTTCCATCCGACCTTCCATCTCGGCGAGATGGTGGAGACGCTCGAGAAGATCGGCGATCCCCTGTTTCGCTGCACCACCGACGCCGGCAAGGTGTTCGAGTGCAAGGTGGTGGTGATCGCGGCCGGCGGCGGCTCGTTCCAGCCCAAGCGCCCGCCGGTGCCGGGGATCGAGGCCTATGAAGGAAGCTCGGTGCACTACTCCGTGCGCAAGATGGAAAACTTCCGCGACAAGAACGTGCTGGTCGTCGGCGGCGGCGATTCCGCGCTCGACTGGACGCTCAATTTGCATCCGCTCGCCAAGCGCATCACGCTGCTGCATCGGCGCGACGATTTTCGCGCGGCCCCCCACAGCGTCGAGCAGATGCGCGCGCTGGTCGCAGCCGGCAAGATGGATCTCCGGCTCGGCCAGGTCACCGCGCTTGCCGGCGCCGACGGCAAGCTCACGGGCGCGACCGTCAAGGGCAACGACAACAGCATCACCGAGGTCGCCTGCGACACCATGCTGCCGTTCTTCGGACTGACCATGAAGCTCGGTCCCGTCGCGAACTGGGGCATTGCGCTCGAGAACAATTTGGTGCCGGTCGAGACATCTGCGTTCGAGACCAACGTGCCCGGCATCTTCGCGATCGGCGACATCAACACCTATCCCGGCAAGCTCAAGCTGATCCTGTGCGGCTTCCACGAAGGCGCGCTGATGTCGCAAAAAGCCCACCGCTACGTCTATCCCGAGAAGCGGCTTGTGTTCCAGTACACGACCTCGTCGTCCAGCCTGCAAAAGAAGCTCGGTGTCAACTGACCGCGGCGGGAGCGGGAGGGCGGTGCCCCATGTTTCTGGTGCTGGAATCGTTCGCGAAATCGCCGTAGTCTGCGGCCATTCCAGTCTTGGCTTAGCAAAGCGATTGGCTTAGCAAGGTGATCATAATGCGGATTCTCTTTCCCGGCATTCGGCTGCTCCCGCTCCTCGCGCTCGCGCTGTCGTTTGGCGCGCTGAGTCCGGCTGCGGCTCAAGTCCCGGCCGCGGTGCCAGCCCAGCCAACTGCTGCAGGCCTCTGGCAAAAGGTCGAAGATGGCAAGACGGTGGGATGGTTCCTCTTCATCGACCACAACGGCGTGTTCGAAGGCGTCATCGCCAAGACCTTTCCGCGCGCCGGCGACGACCCGAACGAGGCCTGCACAAAATGCGCGGATGATCGCAAGAACCAGCCGGTGCTCGGCCTTTCCTTCATCCGCGACATGAAGCGCGACGGGTTGAAATATGACGGCGGCAACGTGGTCAATCCGCGCGACGGCAACATCTGGAAGGCCAAGATGACGGTGAGCCCGGACGGGCAGACACTGACCATGCGCGGTTTTCTCGGTATCTCCCTGTTTGGCAAGGACGAGACCTGGTCGCGGCTGCCGGACGCCAGCCTCGCCGAGGTCGATCCCGCCATCGTCGCGAAATATCTCCCCGCGCAGGCCGCCGCGACCAAGCTGCCGCCCGCGCCCGCGACCAAGAAGGGCGGCGCGACGATGATGGCGCCGGCAGCGAAGAAGTAGGTTGTAAGCGCAGTCTCGCTGTCGTTTTAGCGATCCAGCGAGCGACGCAGGCTCTTGTAGCCCGCATGAGCGAAGCGATATGCGGGGCCGCTTTTCCCGGATATCGCTGCGCTCACCCAGGCTACGGGACCCTCAATACGTCGGCGCCTTCTTGCACGCAGAATAGAACGTGCCGTTGCCAGCAACAACTCGCTCCAGGCATTGCCGGGGATCGGTGATCTCGCCGTCGACCTGGAAATAGTAGGCTTGTGTGCCCAAGCTCAGGACATAGTGTCCCGGCGGAAGTTCGAGTTCAGAATCTCCGGCGTGAAGGTCAAACATCTCGGGTGTTCCGGGAATCGGCGATGCCCGAAACGGGTAGGAGAAGTTGCGGATGACCCCAACGTCGTCTCCGCCACTCAGTGTCTTGCCCGCAACGTCAGTCGAAAATTCTCTGGCTATTTTGGCCACCAACCGAACCTCGATGCGCTCCGAGATCGAGTTTACGGCTTCGCGGCGCCAGTTTCGTACACGTCCTGACACAACAAGGAAAGCCTCCGAACGAGCTGCGGTAAATCGTCGGCACGTCACACATGCAGGATGTGTGGACAGGTCGAGGGCGCCTGTCGCGCCAGTAGTTCCCCGGAATGCGTGCTGGCGCCGGATTTGCATAGCTGTCGGCAAAGCTGCTGGGGGAACGAGTCGCCATGTCCACGCCTGCCGCCGTTGCGCGGGGGGGCGGGCGGTCTTGTCTGTCCCTCGCGGCACCGATTTCGATCCGCGGGAACACGATATGAGACTTGCACGACCGTATGCGGCGACACTGCTGGGGCTGATGACGCTGCTGGCAACATCGGCGCTTGCGCGCGACGACGGGCGCTACGCCAACTCGCCGCTCAAACCCTGGTTCGAGAGCCTGCGCAGCGAATACGGGCAGTGTTGCTCGGACGCCGACGGCTATGTCGTCGCCGATGTCGACTGGGAGTCCGATCAGGGGCACTACCGCGTGCATCTCGACGAGGAGTGGGTCGTCGTGCCCGACGGCGCCGTCATCAACGAGCCGAACAAGATCGGCCGTACCATGGTGTGGAAGCACTATATCGACGGCCACCCGCGCGTCCGCTGTTTCATGCCGGGCAGCATGACGTAGAGGTGCGCGTCATTCCGGGTTCGCCGCGTTGCCACGCCCGGAATGACGGTGTGTAAATCAACGGGCTCGGCTCTCCGAATTCGCGCTGGCGAACCGCTTGACGCGTGGCGACAGCACCGAGATCTGCGCAGGTGAGGCGGGCATGCCGGCGACGATCATCGCTGGCATCGCCGACTGCTCCTCGACGGCGGCGCCGCCGAGAACCTGAACCTGCGTCGTCGAAATCGGAAATGACTTCACGTCGTAAGAGGGAAGCTCGCCGGCGAACGCACCGGCCGAACTTGCAATCATCGCGCCGGCAACGGCAATCATCGAAAGAACACGCATCGAAAAATCTCCTGGAAAGATGGCAATCGGAGGTTTTGTCGCGGTGATGCCGCCACAGGTTCGCTTGTGTGCGAACATTCGATTGCCGCCCGCGGAGAATTTGGTTGCGTGGCGTGGCCGCGACGAAATGTGCGAGACGTATTCGGCGTCAATGTTTCCGGACGGTTTCGCAAGGAAACACGTTGATCGTGCTCTAAGCGCCGAGTTTCGATTCGCGCACCACTGCATCCGCGCGCCGGCGCAAGTCGGGATTGAGCGCGAGCCCGAGACCGGGCGCGGTCGGTGCAGACACGATGCCGTTGTTCACGATGGGCAACGCCGTGACGAGGTCACGATACCAGGTCGACAGCGTCGCGCGCACGACCTCCTGGAAGATCGCGGTCGGAGCATGCAGCGCCAGATGCAGACCCGCCATCAGCGCCACCGGGCCGGTGCAGTCATGCGGGGCGAGCGGCTTGTTGTAGGCTTCGGCCAGCGCTGCGATCTTGCGTGCCTCGCTCAGGCCGCCGCACCAGGCGATGTCGAGCATCACCACGTCGACGGCATCGGCCGCGAGCAGATTGCGGAAGCTCGCTGCGCCCGCCAGCGTCTCGCTGCCGCAGATCGGCGTCTTGACGCGCCGCCTGAGATCGGCGAGGCCCTGCAAATCGTCCATCTTGTTGAGGGGATCCTCGACCCAGAACACGCCGTAGTCTTCGAGCGCACGGCAGATGCGCTCGGCGGTGTGCGCGCCCCACAGGCTGTGCAGCTCACACATGATCTCGATGCGGTCGCCGACCGCGTCGCGGATTTTTCGGAACGGCTCCAGCCCGGTCTTCAGATCGGTGAGCGAGATCGAATGGCCGCCATTGGCGGCAAACGGATCGAACGGCCAGATCTTCATGGCGCCATAGCCTTCACTGACGAGGCTCTCGGCGAGCGCGCCGGCATCGCGCATGAAGGCGATCTGGTCGTCATAGGGGCCGAGCGCGGCATCATCAGTGCCGATCTCGCGGCGCCTGGCGCTGTTGGTGTTGTAAGCGTAGCCGGCGCAGGTGTTGTAGGCGCGGATCTCCAGCCGGCTTGCGCCGCCCAGCGCCTCGTGCACGGGAATGCCGTGGCGCTGGCCCTTGATGTCCCACAGCGCGATGTCGATGGCGCTGGCCGCGCGGACCTCGGCGCTGACGCTGTGGAAGCCGAGATAGGGCGTCAGCAACTGGCGCGAGATTGCCTCGATCCGGCGGGAGTCCTGCCCGAGCACCAGCGGTGCTGCGAGTTCATGTACCGCGGCCTCGACGGCCTGCGCGCCGCGAAAGCTCTCGCCGAGGCCCGTCAGCCCTTCGTCGGTCTCGATCTCGACCCAGATCAAATTCGGCCGCTCGTCGATGCGGATGGTGCGCAGGGTCGTGATGCGGGACATTGAGGTCCTCTTGGTCTTGCGGGCGCGGTTGCCGGCGCTCAGGTCACCGGCGCCGGATTGAACAGCGTGAGATCGTTGTGGATGCCCCAGCGGTCCGACCACGGCTTTGTGCGGCCGCTGGCAACATCGAGGATCAGGCGGAACAGGTCCCAGCCGGTTTCCTCGATGGTCTTCTCGCCGGTGGCAATGCCGCCCGCATCGAAATCGATCAAATCCTTCCAGCGCCGCGCAAGCTCGCTGCGGGTCGCGACCTTGATCACGGGCGCGGCCGCAAGACCATAAGGCGTGCCGCGGCCGGTCGTGAACACTTGCAGCGTCATGCCGGAGGCGAGCTGGAGCGTGCCGCAGATGAAGTCGGACGCGGGAGTAGCCGCAAACAGCATGCCCTTCTGCGTCGCCTTCTCGCCGGGCGAGAGCACGCCAGTGATCGCGGACGAGCCTGATTTCACGATCGAGCCGAGAGACTTCTCGACGATATTCGCCAAGCCGCCCTTCTTGTTGCCGGGCGTGGTGTTGGCGCTGCGGTCGGCGCCGCCGCGGGCGAGATAGGAATCGTACCAGGCCATCTCGCGCACCAGCGCATGGCCGACGTCTTTGTTGATGGCGCGGCGGGTGAGGAGCTGGATTGCGTCGCGCACTTCGGTGACTTCGGAGAACATCACGGTCGCACCGGTGCGCACCAGCAAGTCCGCGGCGAAGCCGAGGGCGGGGTTGGCAGTGACGCCGGAGAACGCGTCGCTGCCGCCGCATTGCAGGCCGATGACGAGATCGGCGGCCGGGCAGGTCTCGCGGGTGCGCTTGTTGAGGATCTTCAGGCGCGCTTCAGCCTGGGTCATGATCGCGTCGACAATGGCGCCAAAGCCGTCGAAGGCTTCGTCCTGCATGCGCACGATGGCATCGCTCACACCTTCCGGCACTAGCCGCTCGGGCGCGAGCTTTTCGCAGCCGAGGCTGATGACCAGAATCTCGCCGCCGAAATTCGGGTTGAGCGCGAGGTTTTGCAGCGTACGGATCGGCACGACCGCATCGGGGGCATTGATCGCGACGCCGCAGCCATAGGCATGCGTCAACGGCACGACGTCGTCGACGTTCGGATATTTCGGCAATAGCTCGGTCCGGATGCGCTTGACCGCATATTCCATCGTGCCCTTGACGCATTGCACGGAGGAGGAGATGCCGAGGATGTTCTTTGTTCCCACCGAGCCGTCGGAATTGCGAAAGCCCTCGAAGGTAAAGCCTTCGAGCGGCGGAAGGGGCGCGGGGACGGCGGTCGCAATTTCCAGCTTGTCGAGGTCGGGAGCCTCAGGCATGCGAATGCGGGCCTCATCGACCCATTCGCCGGCCAGAATCGGCGAGAGCGCGTAGCCGATCACCTCGCCATAGCGGATGATCGGCGCATCTTGCGCGATGTCGACCAGCGCCGTCTTGTGCCCCTGCGGCACGAAGGCGCGCAGCGTCAGCCCGCAGCCAAAGCGGGAGCCGGCGGGAAGCCCGAAATCATTGACTACGATCGCGACGTTGTCGCGCTCGTTGAGCCTGATGTAGCGGGGCTGCTCTTTCGCTGCGACTGATTGGTCCATGTGGACTCCGAACGTGTAGGGTGGGTTAGCCTTGCGACTGCGCGAAGCGCAGTTCGCTGGGCGTAACCCACCAATGTCTCCATCGGCGGAAGCAGAAGAGGTGGGTTACGCTTGCGCTAACCCACCCTACGATATCGGCCTATCAACCCGGATAGGTATAGGCGGTCTTCACCGTCGTGTAGAACTCGCGCGCATAGGAGCCCTGCTCGCGCGCGCCGTAGCTTGAGCCCTTCCGGCCGCCGAACGGCACGTGATAGTCGACGCCGGCGGTCGGCAGATTGACCATCACCATGCCGGACTCGCTGTTGCGCTTGTAGTGCGAGGCGTATTTCAGGCTGGAGGTGCAGATGCCGGAGGCGAGGCCGAACTCGGTGTCGTTGGAGATCGCCAGCGCCTCTTCGTAGTTCTTGGCGCGAATGACGGTAGCGACCGGACCGAAGATTTCTTCGCGCGCGATACGCATGTTGTTGTTGGCTTCCGTGAACAGCGCCGGCTGGAGATAGTGGCCGGGCGTCTCGCGCTTGAGCAGCTCGCCGCCCCAGGCGAGCTTGGCGCCCTCGTCCTGGCCGATCTTGATATAGCGCAGGTCCTGGTCGAGCTGACTCTGGTCGACCACGGGGCCGATGTGGACGCCGGCCTTGAGTGCGTCGTCCACCGACAGGCCCTTCAGGCGCTCGGCCACCGCGGCGACGAAACGATCGTGAATGCCTTCGGTCACTATCAGGCGCGAGGACGCGGTGCAGCGCTGGCCGGTCGAGAAATAGGAGCCGTTGACGGCGACCTCTCGTCGAGCACGACCAGCGGATTCTTGCCGCCCATCTCGAGTTGGAATTTCTTCATCGGGTTCGACAGCACGCAGGCCTGCGCGATCTTGCGCCCAGTCTGCACCGAGCCGGTGAAGGAGATCGCCGCGACATCCGGATGTTCGAGCAGGGTCTGGCCGACCACGGAGCCGGAGCCGATCACGAGGTTGAACACGCCGGCCGGAATGCCGGAACGGGTGATGATCTCGGACAGCGCATGTGCGGAGCCCGGCACTAGCTCGGCCGGCTTGACCACGACGGTGTTGCCGTAACAGAGCGCGGGCGCGATCTTCCAGGCGGGGATCGCGATCGGGAAATTCCAGGGCGTGATCATGCCGATGACGCCGACCGGCTCACGGGTGAGCTCGACGTCGATGCCGGGACGCACGGAAGCGCCCTTTTCGCCGATCAGCCGCAGCGCCTCGCCGGCGAAGAACGCAAAAATCTGGCCGGCGCGGGCGACCTCGCCGATGCCTTCCGGCAGCGTCTTGCCTTCCTCGCGCGCCAGAAGGCGGCCGAGCTCTTCCTTGCGGGCGATGATTTCGAGAGAAATCTTGTTCAATGCGTCGTAGCGCGCCTGCGGTGTCGACTGCGCCCAGGCGGGGAAGGCGGCTTTTGCGGCGGCGATCGCCTTCTCGGTCTGCGCCTTGTCGGCCTTGGCGTATTCGCCGACGACGTCGTTGGTGTTGGAGGGGTTGATGTTCCTGGTGACGCCGGAGCCGTCGACCCATTCGCCGCCGATGAAGTTTTTCAGGATCGCTGTCATCTTTTTCCTCCAAGTTATCTAAGGGGCATGATCCCTATCGGAAAACCGGTTTCCACTTTTCCGGGATCATGCCTAAGTTCTTAACGCACGAGGCACGGACGCTTGTCGTCAAAGGTCCAGCCGGGGATCAGGTCCTGCATGGCAGTAGCGTCATCGCGGGCGCCGAGTCCATGCTGCTTGTAGAGCTCATGCGCGGCTTCGATGGCCGCACGGTCGATTTCGATGCCGAGGCCCGGACGTTCCGGCACAGCGATCTTGCCGCCCTTGATCTGGAGCGGCTCCTTGGTGAGCGCCTGGCCGTCCTGCCAGATCCAGTGGGTGTCGATCGCCGTGACCTTGCCCGGAGCGGCGGCGCCGACATGAGTGAACATGGCAAGCGAGATGTCAAAGTGGTTGTTGGAGTGCGAGCCCCAGGTCAGGCCGTTGTCACGGCAGGTCTGGGCGACGCGCACCGAGCCTTGCATGGTCCAGAAGTGGGGATCGGCCAGCGGAATGTCCACCGCACCCAGGCGTAGCGCATGGGAGAGCTGGCGCCAGTCGGTCGCGATCATGTTGGTCGCGGTCGGCAGCCCCGTGGCGCGGCGGAACTCGGCCATGATCTCACGGCCGGAGAAGCCGGCCTCGGCGCCGCAGGGATCCTCGGCATAGGCAAGGATGCCGTGCATATTCTTGCAGAGCCCGATCGCCTCGTCGAGTGACCAGGCGCCGTTGGGGTCCAGCGTGACGCGCGCGTTCGGAAAACGTTTCGCGATTGCGGTGACCGCCTCGATCTCCTGCTCGCCGCGGAGCACGCCGCCCTTCAGCTTGAAATCGGCGAAGCCGTAATGATCGTGGGTGGCTTCCGCGAGCCGCACCACCGTCTCCGGCGTCATCGCCTCCTGGTGGCGGAGGTTGAACCATTCCGCCTTGCCGGTCTCGCCCTTGACGTAGTTGAGCCTGGATTTGCTGATGTCGCCGACGAAGAAGAGATAGCCGAGCGTCTCGACGCTCTTGCGCTGCTGGCCTTCGCCGAGCAGGGCGGCCACAGGCAAATTGAGATGCTGGCCGAGCAGGTCGAGCAATGCGGACTCGATCGCGGTGACCGCGTGGATCATGACGCGGAGGTCAAAGGTCTGCTTGCCGCGGCCGCCGGCATCGCGGTCAGCGAAGGCGGTGCGGACATCGGCGAGGATGTTGTTCATTGCGCCGACGGTCTTGCCAATCACGAGATCGCGCGCGTCCTGGAGCGTCTGCCAGATCTTTTGCCCGCCCGGCACCTCGCCGACGCCGGTGTGACCGGCATTGTCGGTGAGGATGACGATGTTGCGGGTGAAGAACGGCGCGTGCGCGCCGCTCAGGTTGAGGAGCATGCTGTCACGGCCGGCGACCGGGATCACCTGCATCGATGTGACGATCGGTGCACCAGAGATGTCGGTCTGGGCCATCGCACGCTCCTCCCTGTTGTCTTCTGTTGTTATTCTGCAGCCTGTTGTGACGATCGGATGGCGGGCAGCTTTTGCACCAGCGCGGCCACCTCCGCGATCTCCTGCTCGGTGAGATCGGTCAGCGGCGGGCGGACCGGGCCGGAATCGCGGCCGATCACCTTCATGCCGGCCTTGATGATCGAGACCGCGTAGCCCTTCTTGCGGTTGCGGATCGCGATCAGCGGCAGGATGAAATCCTTCAGCCCGGCATGGATCGTCGCATGGTCGCGCTTGCGCACGGCGGCGTAGAAGTTGGTGGCGAATTCCGGAACAAAGTTGAACACGGCCGACGAGTAGGTCGTCACGCCCATGTCGAGATAGGGCAGCGCGAAGGTTTCTGCCGTCGGCAAGCCGCCGATATAGGTCAGGCGATCGCCGAGCTTGGTGTAGACGCGCGTCATCAGCTCGATGTCGCCGATGCCGTCCTTGTAGCCAACGAGGTTCGGGCAGCGCTCGGCAAGGCGCGCCAGCGTGTCGGGCTGGAGGATGGCGTTGTCGCGGTTGTAGACGATGACGCCGATCTTCACGGAAGCGCAGACCGCCTCGATATGGGCGGCAAGGCCTTCCTGTTCGGAATGGGTCAGATAGGGCGGCAGCAGCAGCAGGCCGTCGGCGCCGGCCTTTTCCGCGCCGATCGCGATCTCGCGGGCGATCGCGGTGCCGTAGCCGGTGCCGGCGAGCACGGGCACGCGGCCCTTGGTCTCGTCGACGGCGATCTTGACGACGTGGGGGACTTCGGTCGGGGTCAGCGAGAAGAACTCGCCGGTGCCGCCGGCGGCGAACAGGCCGGCGACGTCGTAGCCGCACAGCCAGTCCATGTTGGCGCGGTAGGTCGCCTCGTCGAATGAATAGTCCGCCTTGAACGGCGTGACAGGGAAGGACAGGAGGCCGGAACCGATCTTCTGGGCCATTTCCTGCGGGGTCATCTTGCTCATGGGCGCTGCTCCCTTCTGTGTGTTGTCGAGGACGCAATCAAAGCCGCGCGTCCATGCGCCGTTGTTTAAGAGACCGTTCGATGCGCGTCCAAGCCAAAGCCTATATCGACCGATGCGAAATCAGCATCAATCTTCCAGGATCTCTGCGGAAGACAATTCGCTTGCGATCTTCACCAGCGCCGAGAGCAGGGGGTTCTCGTCGTCGCGCCGCCAAACCATGAACAGCTCGACCGGGACGCGGGTACGTAGCTTCAAGGGGCGCAGCCGGACCTCGGAGATCTTCAGGCCCGCCGCCGCGGCCGGCACGATGGCGAGGCCGAGGCCGGCGCGCACCATGGCAAGGATCGAGTGGATCTGGCTCAAGTGCTGGACATAGCGCGGCAGGATGTCGGCGCGGGTGAACAGCGCCACCAGCAGATCGTGGAAATAGCGGCTCTCATAGGGCGAATACATCACGAAGGGCTGGCCGTCGAAATCCTTGATGGTGATGCTTTCGGCATTCGCCAGCGGATGCTTCTTCGGGATCGCGGCGAGCAGGGGCTCGGCGACGACGCGGCGGCTGGCAAGCTCCGGCCGCGCGATCGGCGGCCGCAACAGGCCGGCATCGATCTGGCCCGAGGTCAGCGCCTCGAACTGGTCGCCCGACACCATCTCCTTCAGCGAGAAATCGACCTCGGGCAGCTTGGCGCGGCAGGCCGCCACGAGCTCGGGGAGGAAGCCATAGGCGGCGGCCGCCGTGAAGCCGATCTTCACCGAACCGGTCTTGCCGAGCGCAATGCGGCGGGCAATTTGCGAGGCGCTTTCCGCAAGCTTCAGGATGCGTCGGGCCTCCGGCAGGAAGCTGCGCCCGGCCGGGGTCAGGCGCACCGAGCGGCTGGTGCGCTCCAGCAGCGATGCGTCGATGATATGCTCGAGCACCTGGATCTGCCGCGACAGCGGTGGCTGGGTCATGTTCAGCCGCGCGGCAGCGCGGCCGAAATGCAGTTCTTCCGCCACCGTGACGAAACAGCGGAGCTGGTTGAGGTCGAACATCGATACATGCCTTAGATGGATAAGGCGTTTCCCCGGCACTTCTAGCATCGATCATCCCCAAAACAAAGACGGCGGCCTTTTGAGCCGCCGTTGAGTTGCCTGGCCCGCTCCAATCTCTCGGAGCGCTCAGGAGGAACGTTTGAGCACCACCCGCTCGATCTTGCCGACGATCACGAGATAGGCGAACGCGGCCACCAGCGCGTTGGCGCCGACGAATACCAGGGCGCCGGCGAAGGAGCCGGTCGCCGCCAGGATGTAGCCGATCACGATCGGGGTCGAGATCGAGGAGAGGTTGCCGAAGGTGTTGAACAGGCCGCCGGAGACGCCGCCGGCTTCCTTCGGCGAGGTGTCGGAGACGACCGCCCAGCCGAGCGCGCCGATGCCCTTGCCGAAGAAGGCGAGCGCCATGAAGCCGACCACCAGCGCGTCTCCTTCGACATAGTTGCAGGCAATGATCGACATCGACAACAGCATGCCGCCGACGATCGGGATCTTGCGCGCCATGGTCAGCGAGCCGGTCTTGCGCAGGATGGCGTCGGAGATGACGCCGCCGAGCACGCCGCCGATGAAGCCGCAGAGTGCGGGCAGCGTCGCGACGAAGCCGGCTTGCAGGATCGACAGGCCACGCTCCTTGACCAGGTAGACCGGGAACCAGGTTAGGAAGAAATAGGTCAGCGTGTTGATGCAGTACTGGCCGAGATAGACGCCGAGCATCATGCGGTTGGAGAGCAGCTGGCGGATGTGGTCCCATCTGGGTCCCGAATCCGGCGCGCGCTCGTTCTTCACATCATCCTTGGGCGCATCGAGATCGACCAGCGCGCCACCCTCTTTGATGTAGTCGAATTCGGCCTCGTTGACGCCAGGATGCTCCTTCGGGGCGTAGATGGTCTTGATCCAGACCAGGCCCATCACGACGCCGAGCGCGCCCATCATGAAGAACACGTAGCGCCAGCCATAGTCGTGGGCGATCCAGCCCATCAGCGGCGCGAAGATCACGGTCGAGAAATACTGTCCGGAATTGAAGAAGGCGGATGCCGTTCCGCGCTCATTGCCGGGAAACCAGGCCGCAACGATGCGGGCGTTGGCCGGGAACGAGGGCGCTTCGGCAATGCCGACCAGGAAGCGCAGGCCGAACAGCACGGTGATCGCCGTGCCGGCGCTGAAGAAGCCGACCCAGCCTTGCATCGTCGTGAACAGCGACCAGACGATGATGGAGAAGGCATAGACGAGCCGCGAGCCGTAGCGATCGAGCAGCCAGCCGCCCGGCACCTGGGCGATCACATAAGACCAGCCGAAGGCCGAGAAGATGTAGCCCATGGCGACGGGATCGAGATGGAGTTCCTTGGAAAGCGCGGGGCCCGCGATCGAGAGCGTGGCGCG
>WNGR01004068.1_pt1 | contig 18725 bp, 16 predicted proteins | sample 5407581 | NCBI WGS metagenome assembly WNGR01 (sample SAMN13153383, study PRJNA577476) | soil metagenome | isolation source: 80 cm soil or saprolite under Garry oak tree replicate 2 | place: USA:California | collected 2016-06-15 | reverse complement strand
TTTTACTTCCCCCTTCCCAATTTTACAATTTCAAGTCGTATTTTTTGATGGACCTTGAGATTGGTCCTGCTTACATAATACAAACCCTAGGGTTTAATGCTTACTTAAGGGGTGCCCGTTCCTGGTGTCTTCTACCTTAGTACCCTTCCGGATACACAGGACGCCGTGCGTGTTATCCTCATACTTACCGTGACCAAGGACCGATGAGCATTCGTGTGCTAGTATGGGCCTGTGCCACCCAAGATACGCGGCGCACCCACCAACTACCTTCTTGTATCCAAGAAAGGTGTCGCGATTGAGGGGCGGTACTTCATCGACCTTTCTCTTCTACCAGCAGTGCCACGGCCCGTCAGTGACGCCATCTCCGGGCCCAAGAACTTCTCTCTTTACACGACAAGCGGAGCGGTCACCGCCGACGTATGGGTGACCGGAAACAACAAGTCGAAGCAAGTCTCCATGAAACTATGCAGTGACAATGGCCGCGTCTGCGCCAAAATAGTACGTCCTCCGGTATGCGTTGTCCGAAATTTCTCCTCAAAAAAAAAAAAACTCACAGCACGATGTCTTCTCTGATAGTGAGAGCGAACACCGCCCTTCCTTCGACATCGAACTTCGTGCCAACTATGGAGACGTCTCCCTCTCGCTGCCCCGCTGTTTCCGCGGGCCGATAGCGATCATCTCCTCTCACGAACGCATCGCATTCTCGCCCGCGCTCGAGGAACGCACGGCCCGCTCTTGGACGTCCAGGGTGTCCACGCGTACTTTGTCGGCGACAGACCCCACTCTGGGCGGTGGCGCGGTGACGACGACGACAAGGAAGACGCGGGCGCGGGGGGATCCCCGGAAGAACCGTTAGACGGGCTATCCGTGAGCGGATGGCATACAAGCGTACGGATCCGCTGGGACGGCGAACCGGAGCTTCCTCAGATGAGACAGAACGTCTGGGAGGACTTCTGTATGGGCACAGCGAGATTCTTCACGAGCGGTCGGGTAAACTGATAGGCTCTCTCTCGACGCGTGGGGCGTCCCGAGTAAACTTTATTTTAAACACTCGACGGCCTCTCGCCGTGGTGAATGGCGTATCGATAGCCCCCTTTGAATCGCGTCTGTATGTCCCTCCCATTTGGCGCCATTTTCCACTCTGGTTCTTGCTATGTATCCCGCATTGTAGTATACGTCGATTCAAATACAATAACCAGAACAACCTGTCGACCTGTCGACATCACACCATAGACCGGGCGGGCCGCCCGCCACGTCCATATGGCTTGAAATCGAGTGACAACCACTTAATAGTGTCAAAGTTCGGCCAAGGACCAATCCGAGGGTCCACTTCTAAGCATTCGACTGACCTTCAGACTGGACCTGACATTTGGGTGCAAAAGTTCTTGATCCTGTATGCAGATACCAGTTCAAGAGCCGAGCCGAACTTTGGCACCACCACTTACCACTTGTCGGTTCAGTCCTTAGTTGCGTTCGCCGAGGTAACTGAGACGCTCCGACACACTGACAGACGAGTCCGAGTCATCGTCACCGTGCGTCACGATCACGAGGTTATAGTGAGTAGTTCACATGGCCGCAAAGTCCGGCTCTGTATTTAGAATGGAAACGAAATATCATACACGATGATCCATTCCCAAGAGCTCCGGCCGTGGCTAACGTCATTGTTTCCAAGCTCATCGTCATGGAAACGCTGCTTTTATCTGTGGGTGAGTTGGCTGCACTGCCCGTGAATTGAGACGGGGGCGCGGGTGGGGGAAGTGCGACCGTCATTAATGAGTGGGGTAATAGCTTCCGCCTTTGGCTACTCAGTTCTTGAGTAGATAATTTTCGGTTGAGTGGATCCCATCCACCCTCGTTATTTTTGCAAGGTCGTTTTCCAAAACTACTTAGTGGAAGTGAACGATAAACTGTGAAGGGGTAAGCAGTCGATATCGGGTTAAGTACTATAGGCAATACGCACCCGCTTGACCGAGTCAGGATTCTGGGAAAACGCGGCCTGTTGAAACCTACTTGAAAGTCCTAGTCGATCTCCTCTGTCGCCTAGAGACTAACTCGAGGTCGTGGCATGTATTCGGTCGGTGTCGTCTACCGCTCGTGCTCGCCAGTCCCGGACCAGTGACCCTCTTCGGGTGTTTAATTATAATAAAGCGGACAATAGGATGTATAGTACCCAGCGTGTAAAACATAGGAATGGTGTGAGGAATGCAGTTGCAGCAGTTTAAAGGTGATCAATTGTCCCCAATGTACCGCGTTGGCCCGGGAAGAGGTTGGAAGCGCCAAGGCAGTGAAGCCGCCCAACCATAGCCAGTAAGCAGTATTACAAATCCAGTTGTCCATAATAGTTTGTGGCACCCCGTTGTACATGGGCGCAGCCGTTTTCTCTCCTATCCTTTTGCCAACCAGTGGCCTACCTCATTTGACGTAAGTTAGGCTTTTGAAATCGCGGAGGGCAGTATGGCAGGGACCACCAATAGAACTAACTTACTATAGTCGCACAGTATGGTTGATCTAAGGAAACAGGACGTCGACACAAGTTCGGAACAGGATATGTCCGAAACTAGTACCCTTCCGGATACACAGGATGCCGTGCGTGTTGTCCTCATACTCACCGTGACCAGGGACCGATGAGCATTCGTCCTAGTATGAGTCCGTGCCGTCCAAGATACGCGACGCACGCACCAACTATCTGTGTGTGTCCAAGAAGGGTGTCGCGATTGAGGGACAGTACTTCATCGACCTTTCTATTCCACCACCAGCATCACATATCGTGTCTGGGGCCAAGAACCTCTCTCTTTACACGACGAGTGGAGCCGTTACTGCCGACGTATGGGTGACCGGAAACAACAGGTTGAAGCGAGTCTCCTTGAAACTATGCAGTGACAATGAAAAAACTAAAAAAAAAAAAAAAAAAAACGCACACAGCATGATATCTTCTATAATGGTGAGAGTGAACGCCGCCCTTCCCTCGACATTGAGCTTTGGGCCACCTACGGAGACGTGTCACTCTCGCTGCCCCGCTGTTTCCGCGGGCCAATAACGATCCGCTCCTCTCACGAACGCGTGAAGTTCTCACCTGCACTCGAGCAACGCATGGCGCCGCTCTCGGAAGTCCAGGGTGTCCGTGTGTTCTTTGTCGGGGATCGACCCCTCTCTGGGCGGTGGCGCGGCGACGACAACAAGGAAGGCGAGGACGGCGCGGGCGCGGTGGGATCCCCGGAAGGACCGTTGGATGAGCTGTCCGTGGGCGGGTGGCATATGAGCGTGCGGATCCGCTGGGATGGCGAACCAGAGCTTCCTCAGATGAGACAGAACGGCTGGGAGGACTTCTGTATGGGCTCAGCGAGATTCTTCACGAGCGGTCGGGTAAACTGATAAGCTCTCTCTCGACGCATGGGGCGAGTAAACTTTACTATTCTAAACACTCGACGGCCTCTCGCTGTGATAAATGGCGCATCGTTGGCCCCCTTTGAATCGCGTCTGTATGTCTCTCATTTGGCGCTATTTTCCACGCCGTGGCTATGGTTCTTTTTGCTATGTATCCCGCATTGTATCCCGCATTGTAGTACACGTCGATTCAAATACAAATAACCAGAACAACCTGTCGACCTGTCGACATCACACCAGAGACCGCCAGGTCCATTTGGCTTGAAATAGAGTGACGATCAATTAGTGGTGTCAGAGTTCGGCCAAGGACCAATCCGAAGGTCCAGTTCTAAGCAATTCAAACTGGACCCAACAATTGGGTGCAAAGTCCTTGATCAGATATCAGTTCAAGAGCCGAGCCAAACTTTGGAGTTCGCTTGTGGGTCCAGTCCTCATGATCAGTTGCATCCGCCGAGGTGACTGAGACATCCATACACACTGACAGACGAGTCATCATCGCTGTGCATCACGATCGCGAGGTAATAGTGAGCAGTTCACATGGCCGCAGTCCAACTCTTTATTTCAAGTTAGAATGGAAACGAAATAACATACACGGTGATCCATTCCCAAGAGCTCCTGGCCGGGGCCGACATCAAGGTCTCCAACCTCATCATCATGGAAACGCTGCTTTACAGTATCTCTTGGCGAGTTAGCCACACTACCCGTGGACCGAGACGGGGGCGCGGGTGGGAGAAGTGTAACTGTTTGACCGCATCAGGAATCCGGAAAAACGCGGCCTGTTGTCCATCTGATGCCTACGTCGGTGGGGGTGGCTCCGTCTATCCTTGGTTGAGCTATCAAACGAAAGAGTGAGTTGAATAGATTGATCGAAACAATCCGTCACTCTGCCATCGTCATATTGGCCATTCTGGCCATAATTTCCTATCGCGAAGTTGAAATCTGCTTGAAGGTCCTAGTCGATCTCCTCTGTCGCCTAGAGACTAACTCGAGGTCGTGGCATGTATTCGGTCGGTGTCGTCTACCGCTCGTGCTTGCCAGTCCCGGACCAGTGACCCACTTCGAGTGTTTAATTATAATAAAGCGGACAATAGAATGTATAGTACCCAGTAAAACATAGTGTGAGGTATGCAATTGCGTCAGTTTAATGGTGATCAATTGTCCAGCCTGAGAGAGTCAAGTGTACCGCGTTGGTCCGAGAAGAGGTTGGAAGCGCCAAGGCGGTGAGGTGCAGCATTCCAAATCCAGTTGTCCATAATAGTTTGTGGCACCCCTGGGCGTAGCCCTTTTCTCTCTTATCATTTTGCCTACCAGTGGCCTACCTCTATAGTCGCACAGTATGGTGGATTTAGGCAAACCGGACGTCGACACAAGTTCGGAACAAGATATGTCCGAAACAAGTACCCTTCCGGGCACACAGGACGTCGTGCGTGTTGTCCTCATACTTACCGTGACCAGGGACCGATGAGCATTCGTGCTAGTATGAGCCTGTACCACCTAAGATACGCGGCGCGCCCACCAACTATCTGTGTGTCTCCAAGAAGGGTGTTGCGATTGAGGGACGGTACTTCATCGACCTTTCTATTCCACCAGCACCACGGTTCGTGTCTGACGCCGTCGCTTGGGGCAAGAACCTCTCTCTTTATACGACGAGTGGAGCCGTCACCACCGACGTATGGGTGACCGGAAACAACAAGTTGAAGCAAGTCTCCCTGAAACTATGCAGTGACAACGGCCACGTCTGTGCTAAAATAGTACGTCTCCCGGTATGCATTGTCCAAAATCTAAAAAAAAAACACAAAACGCACAGCATGATGTCTTCTCTGATTGTGAGAGTGAACACCGCCCTTCCTTCGACATCGATCTTCGTGCCAACTATGGAGACGTCTCCCTCTCGCTGCCCCGCTGTTTCCGCGGGCCGATAACGATCCACTCCTCTCACGAACGCATCGCGTTCTCATCCGCGCTCGAGGAACGCACGGCGCTGCTCTCGGACATCCAGGGTGTCCGCATGTACTTTGTCGGCGACCGGCCCAACTCTGGGCGGCGGTGCGCCAGCGACGACGACGACAGGGAAGGCGAAGAAGACGCGGGCGGATACCCGGAAGAATCGTTGGATGAGCTGTCCGTGGGCGGGTGGCATACGAGCGTACGGATCCGCTGGGACGGCGAACCGGAGCTTCCTCAGATGAAACAGAACGGCTGGGGGAACTTCTGTATGGGCACAGCGAGATTCTTCACGAGCGGTCGGGTAAACTGATAGGCCCTCTCTCGACGCATGGGGCGTCCCAAGTAAGTTTTATTCTGAACACTTGACGGCCTCTCGCCGTGATAAATGGCGTATCGTTATCCCCCTTTGAACGTGTCTGCATGTCTCTCTCATTTGGCGCCATTTTCCACTATAGTTGTTGCTATGTAACCCGGGCTGTAGTATATGTCGATTCGAATACAATAACCAGAACGACCTGTCGACCTGTCGACATCACACCAGAGACCGCCACGTCATTACGGCTTAAAATAGGGTGACAACCACTTAATGGTGTCAAAGCTCGGCCAAGGACCAATCCTAGGGACCACTTCTAAACATTCGACTGACCTTCAAACCGGACCTGACATTTGGGTGCAAAGTCCTTGATCCTGTATGCAGATACCAGTCCAAGAGCCGAGCCGAACTTTGGCACCACTACTTACCGCTTGTCGGTTCAGTCCTTAGTTGCATCCGCTGAGGTGACTGAGACGTTCGCACATACTGACAGACGAGTCATCGTTGCCATGCATTACGATCACCAGGTAATAGTGAGTAGTTCACATGACCACAAAGTCCAGCTCTGCATTTAGAATTGAAAGGAAATGTCACACACGATGATCCATTCCCAAGAACCCGTAGCCGGGGCCGACATCGAGGTTTCCGACCTCATCATCATGGACATGTTGACTTATCTGTTGGTGAGTTGGCCACACTGCCCGTGGACCGAGATGGAGGCGCAGGTGGGGGAAGTGCAACCGTCGTTAACGAGGGGGGCAATGACCTCCACCTCGGGCCATTCAGTTTTTGAGTAGATAGTTTTCAGCGAGTGGATTCCATCCACTCTCGCGGTCTCCGAACTGCTTAGCGGAAGCGAACGATAAACTGTGAAGGGGTAAGCGGTCGATATCAGGTTATGTACTTGTAGGCGATACGCACTCGCTTGACCGCGTCAGGAATCTAGAAAACGCGGCCTGTTGTGTCATCTGACGCTGTACAGCGATCAGGGTGGCTCCGTCTATCCCCAATCGAGCTGTCAAACGGAGAGTGAGTTGAATAGATTGATCGGAATGATTCATCGATGCATATTCATCACTCTACCGTCGTCATATAGGCCATTCTGACCATAATTTCCTAACGCAAGTTTGAAATCTACTTGAAGGTCCTCGTCGATCTCCCCGGACCAGTGACCCCCGGGCCCTTCGAGTTTTGTTATTTAATAAAGCGGACAATAGGATAGTATCCAGAGTGAATAACATAGGCATGGTGTGAGGTAGTATGCAGTTGCAGCAGTTTAAAGGTGATTAATCGTCCTGTCTGAGAGAGTCAAGTGTACCGCGTTGCTCCCCAAGGAAGCACCGATTGAAGGCGGTGTACCCATAGCCAGTAAGCTGCATTCCAAATCTAGTTGTCCATGATAGCTTGTTTATTTTTTACAGTATAGTAAATCCGTTTTCATGTACCTGAAAGTACAAAGCCCTATGTAGCACGTTGCCTAATTGTTCTGTCCATAATAGTTTATATGGCGCTCCGTTGTACTGTACACTGGGTGGACGTTGCCCCTCTATCATAGTGATGGTGGACCCGTGCGAAAAGTACACAACTATAAATATAGGTAAACAAGGGCCTATAGTTCATCGCACTGTAAGCAAACTCAGAATCGAAATCGCTGTCCTGCCTTCCGCACTCATGGATCAAATGCTGATACCCCAATGGCCTACCTCTATAGCCGAGGACAGTACCTCTGTAGCCGAGCCTCAAATGCCGATACCTCAATGGCCTACCTTTATGGCCGAGGACAGTACCTCTATGACCGAGCACAGTACCTCTATAGCCGAGCACAGTACGGTGAATCTAGGCAAACCGGACGTCGACACAAGCTCGGAACAAGATATGTCCGAAACAAGTACCCTTCTGGATACACAGGACGCCGTACGTGTTGTCCTCACTCACTGTGATCAGAGACCGACGAGCATTCGTACTAGTATGGGCCTGTGCCACCCAAGATACGCGGCGCACCCACCAACTATCTGAGTGTGTCCAAGGAGGGTGTTGCGGTTGAGGGACAGTACTTCATCGACCTTTCTATTCCACCACCAGCACCACATATCGTGTCTGAGGCCAAGAACCTCTCTCTTTACACGACGAGTGGAGCCGTCACTGCCGACGTATGGGTGACCGGAAACAACAGGTTGAAGCGAGTCTCCTTGAAACTATGCAGTGAAAACGGCCGTGTTTGCGCCAAAATAGTACGTCTCGTCCATTTCCGCTATGAGCTATCCAAAAATCCCTCAAACAAAAAAAAAAACGCACACAGCATAATATCTTCTATAGTGGTGAGAGTGAACGCCGCCCTTCCCTCGACATTGAGCTTTGGGCCAACTATGGAGACGTGTCACTCTCGCTACCCCGCTGTTTCCGCGGGCCAATAACGATCCGCTCCTCTCACGAACGCGTCGCGTTCTCACCTGCACTCGAGCAACGCCTGGCGCCGATCTCGGACGTCCAGGGTGTCCGTGAGTTCTTTGTCGGGGATCGACCCCGCTCTGGGAGGTGGCGCGGCGACGTTGGTAAGGAAGGCGAGAATGACGCGGGCGAATCTCTGGAAGAACCCCTGGATGAGCTATCCGTGGGCGGGCGGCATACGAGCGTGCGGATCAACTGGGACGGTGAACCGGAGCTTCCTCAGATGAAGGAGAACGGCTGGGAGGGCTTCTGTTTGGGTACAGTGAGATTCTTCACGAGCGGTCGGGTAAACTAATTACCGTAATTGACGTCATAAATACTACAGTACCGGGATGGTAACCACGTTAACGTAAACCCGAACTAGCAGTACGTACTGTATCTGTTGCTCCCCAACTTGGACAACATCCTTGACAGCCGTGGGAGTATTCGGAATGCCATAGCGTGGGTTGGGCGGTATCATGCGGACAGCGGGTGGTTACCTCGACGCTCAAACCGCACGCTCACTCTAACCTCCGAAACACTCTTCTATCCAGTATGGTCGCTCATGAACCGTCCTTTGACAACGCTCGAATCACCGAGTCGCAAGGAAGCACATCCCAACAACGTGTTGAGGTGGTTGGTGTGTACTTGAATCCTAACTCGTTAATGCCTTGATAACAATTTATCTCTTTGTTAGTGCTCCGAGCGTACGATGTTCCACGTATCAAGAAACAGTTTGGCCCGAAGAGGCGGTTTTTCGTCACTGTAACCAATCATGCGACAGTGAAGAAGACGGAAAACGTCCGGATTGATGGACAGACGGTGCACTGGAACCAGAAGCTTGGTGCCTTGTAGGACTTTCCTTTTTCAATATTATTTTTCCGCTAAAAGTTCTTTTCAGTTCTACACAACGGTCTTCACATCTTATACTGTGTCTTTATGAGAAGCTATACTTACACCCTGATGTCGTTATCGGAACGCATGAGATACGGATACCTGTCGAATCCCAAAGTGGTTCGTATCTTATTGGAAACCTCGCTTGTTTGACTAGCTGAACATCTCGGGGGTAGACGTTCCTTTTGAGCTCCGTAATGGAGATGGGGAAGCTGGAAAGTCGACGCAGCCGGTCATGCTCTACTTAACGATCACTGTGTCATCGGACATGGCCTCTCCAATCTTTCCCAACAACCCCCCCGAAATACCGACCAAAGGAGACGACTCCCCTGCTGAAGAATCTAATAAGCCCTCTATCGTCCCAGACTCCGGGGGGCCCATTCAATTCACCACCCCCGAACCTCATTTACCCTCGTCGGATCCCCTTCCTGTTGAGACTAGCGCTCCTATGCTAGATGGCCAGGCAGTGATGTCGCCTACCGAGAAGGCTTTGACTGCCCTCCGTCGTGCCGATGAAGTTAAGAAGCCAATTGACCGAAAGAATACATGGAAAGGGGTCGTGGGGAGAATCAAATGGGTGATGGACACTGTAAGCCCAATTGCGGAAGTGCGTGCAATATCCATTTTGCCTCTCCTCCACTGAGCCAACTTTCGCTGTCAGCTCCATCCGTTTGCAAAGATGGCATATGACTTGGTTTCAGTAATTCCCGAGGTGCATCTGTTTGCGTTATTGTCGGGAGGGAAACACTTATGCTATGTTTATTCGGGTGCCAGACACTCCTAGAACAGTGGCAACGTGACGACAATGTCCTCGCCCTAGTGGAAGCCATGCATGATACATTTGATTTCGCCCACCATGAAGACACTTTGAAGTCCATCAAGCCCGACTCTAAGCAGGCCGAAATCCTTACTATGATGCTGCGGGATGTCTGCAGTTGCAGTGACTTTATCCAATCGTATGCAAAGGACTCACAATTCTGTATGTGGTCTTCATTTTCTCTTTTGGCCGGTGTAAATGTAACGTGATTTTTAGGGAAGCGGACGTTGAAGAATATGGGAGGTGGAGTCGCCAAAGATATTGAGGACTTGTCCGCCGCCCTTGTCGAACATCGAAGGGCTTTCTTGGATCAAGCCACCATCACCACGGAGATAACTGCGTTCCAAATTCTGGATGGCGTGGGAATACTTTCGGCCAAGGTGGATTGGATGTCTACTCGGCTTGAGTGGGTGTCAAGCCAAGTTTCAGATGCCGGTACGTATTCCTGATGGCTCGTGGGCTCCTGGGTAGACCGATCTGATAATCGTTATAGAACTAGATAGAAAAATCGGAGAAATCCCATATGGGACAGGTTCACGATTCTCACCCGACAGGGGCTGTCTTGCGGGAACACGCACGGCCTTCCTGGACTTCATTGTCAATTGGGTGAATGACCCCACTTCGGAGCGTAGTCTCGTTCTTTTCGGGCAAGCAGGCACGGGAAAGTCGTCCATTGCGCATGAGATCGCGCGTCGCTTCGACAAAATGCATCGTCTTACATCATCTTTTATCCTTTTGCGGAAGGAGCAATCCAAACGGGAGGCCTATCACCTCTTCACGAATCTTGCTCGCGACCTCTCCGACCGCTATCCTTCGTTTAAAACTGCGCTGGGAAGAGTCGTAAAGGACAACTCTTCTCTTCGAGTTGGAACTCGTGACTATCGTACCCTCTTTGAATCCCTTATCCTGGAGCCACTTAAGGATTTGCACATCGTTGGTCCTATTCTTGTCGTAATCGATGGCTTGGACGAGAGTGGGGATGTAACTGGTGAAAACGGCTTACACACATTTCTTGCTAAAGCCTTCTCTAAACTGCCATCAAATTTCCGCGTGCTTATCACCTCACGACCTGAGCGCGACATCGAGTCTGCGTTCGCTGGAGACAGGTTAACCAGCATCAAAATCAAATATATGAACGATTCTGAGCTGGCTGCTACGACACATGACGATATTCTCGCGTTTCTTCAGGAGAAGCTCCCTTCGGGCGAGTTCAGAAAGTATGGCGAAGCGCTGGCAATAAGGGCGGAGGGATTGTTTCAGTGGGCAGCGGTCGCACGTGGATACATTCTAAACCCTCCCGAGTTCTTTGGCTTCAGCAAGAAAAGGTGCATAGAGCATCTTTTGAGACTCACTGCAGATCGTCGTGGACAAGATCCCTTGGACGAGTTATACACAGAAGTCCTTGAAGGATACTTCACACGGCAAGAATCACGGCTACTCTTTCAATCTGTCGTGGGACAGCTCATTACATCGATTGAACCCCTCACTATCCGCTCCCTGACCACTCTGCGACATCACGCTTCCTTCGACGGCGACGACCGTGATGCCGTTATCATATTGCTCCGTCACCTCGGCTCGTTGTTGAGTAATGTCAATTCATCCGATGAAAGCCTTCCCATCATTCCTCTCCATACATCATTCCGCGATTTCCTCACAAACAAAGAGAAGAGCGGTGATTTTTTTGTCAGCCTTCGTGATGCCCACTGGCAATTGGCCGATTCCTGTCTCGGTCTACTGCTCAAAGACCTCAGATTCAACATCTGCAATCTCGAGTCATCATATCTTGCAAACAAAGACATCGAAGACCTTAATTCCCGCGTTGATGAACACATCCCACCTGCACTATTGTATGCCTGTCGCTTCTGGGATGATCATTTAGAACATATTGACTTCGAAACCGATCTGTTTGGAAAACTTCAAACTTTCTTCGAGAAGAAACTTCTCTTTTGGTTGGAGGCCCTCAGTTTGACAAGCAATGTGGGTCTCGCTTCGGCAGCGTGCTCAGCTCTGAGGGTGTGGTTAGCCTCTGGTCGAGGTGTGAGTATAATTGTTGATTCGATAAGGAAGGCGAACAACTAATAGCTACGATCGTAACAGGTTTCTCAGATAGACCTAGAGAAATTTAGGTCGTTCGCCAATGATGCTTATGTGTTTGTACGGTATTTCGGGAGGGCCATGGCAAAGAGTGCCCCACATGTCTATCTTTCTGCCCTACCATTTGCGCCGACTCGATCTCTCGTCTCTGCACATTATTCCGGCTCATTTCCTCGAATCTTACGCGTGGAACGTGGGCGATTGTCTCATTGGCCATCATCGGAGATGGTGGTTTCAAACTTTGGGGGTGAGGTCCTTTCCATTGCACTCTCACCGGATGGCCAGCACATCGTCTCGGGCTCTTCCGATCGAACAATTCGTGTGTGGAACGCCACTACGGGAGAGACAGAGGCAGGCCCCTTCACTGGACATACGTCTTCGGTCAGGTCTGTGGCATTCTCACCAGACGGCCAGCGCATCGTCTCAGGCTCGGACGATCGAACAATTCGTGTGTGGAGCGCCACTACGGGAGAGAAAGTGGCAGGCCCATTTCCTGGGCACACGGATTCGGTCAGGTCTGTGGCATTCTCGCCAGATGGCCGGCGCATCGTCTCAAGCTCGGACGATCGAACAATTCGTGTGTGGAACGCCACTACGGGAGAGACGGAGGCAGGCCCGTTTACTGGACATACAGATTGGGTCAGATCTGTGGCGTTCTCGCCAGATGGCCAGCGCATCGTCTCAGGCTCGCAAGATCGAACAATTCGTATGTGGAACGCCACGACAGGAGAGACAGAGGCAGGCCCATTTACCGGACACACGTCTTCGGTCAGGTCTGTGGCATTCTCCCCAGATGGTCAGCGCATCGTCTCAGGCTCTTCCGATCGAACAATTCGCGTGTGGAACTCCATTACGGGAGAGACAGAAGCCGGCCCATTTACCGGACACACAGATTCGGTCAAGTCTGTGGCATTCTCGCTCGATGGTCAGCGCATCGTCTCAGGCTCTTCCGACCGAACAATTCGTGTGTGGAACGCCACTACAGGAGAGATAGAGGCTGGCCCGTTTTCTGGACACATAGATTCGATCTGGTTTGTGGCATTCTCACCAGATGGTCGGCGCATCGTGTCAAGCTCGGACGATGGAAGAATTCGTGTGTGGAACTCCACTACGGGAGAGACGATGGCAGGCCCATTTATGGGGCACACGTATTCTGTCTGGTCAGTGGCGTTCTCGCCAGATGGCCAGCGCATCGTCTCAGGCTCGCACAATCGAACAGTTCATGTGTGGAACGCCACTACGGGAGAGACAGAGGCAGGCCCATTTACAGGACACACAGATTCGGTCAGATCTGTGGCATTCTCACCAGATGGTCAGCGCATCGTCTCGGGCTCTTTCGATCGAACAATTCGCGTGTGGAACGCCACTACGGGAGAGACAGAGGCAGGCCCATTTACTGGGCACACATCTCCGGTCAGGTCCGTGGCATTCTCGCCAGATGGTCGGCGCATCGTCTCAGGCTCGCACGATGGAAGAATTCATGTGTGGAACTCCACTACAGGAGAGACAGAGGCAGGCCCTTTCACTGGACACACGGATTGGGTCAGATCTGTGGCGTTCTCGCCGGATGGCCAACGCATCGTCTCCGGCTCTTCTGATCGAACAATTCGTGTGTGGAACGCCACTACGGGAGAGAACGCGACAAGCCCATTTACAGGACTCACGGATTCGGTCTTGTCTGTGGCGTTCTCACCAGATGGCCAGCGCATCGTCTCGGGTTCACGCGATCAAACAGTTCGTGTGTGGAACACCATTACGGGAGAGACGGAGGCAGGCCCGTTTACTGGGCACACAGATTCGGTCAGGTCTGTGGCATTCTCGCCAGATGGTCAGCGCATCGTCTCGGGCTCTTCCGATCGAACAATTCGTGTGTGGAACGCCACTACGGGAGAGACAGAGGCAGGCCCGTTTACTGGACATACAGATTGGGTCAGATCTGTGGCATTCTCACCAGATGGCCAGCGCATCATCTCAGGCTCTTCCGATGGAAAAATTCGTGTGTGGAACGCCACGAGGGGAGAGGCAAAGGCTGGCCCATTTACTGGACACATGTCTTCGGTCAGGTCTGTGGCATTCTCACCAGATGGCCAGCGCATCGTCTCAGGCTCGGACGATCGAACAATTCATGTTTGGAACGCCACTACGGGAGAGACGGAGGCAGGCCCATTTACCGGACACACGGATTCGGTCTGGTCTGTGGCATTTTCGCCAGATGGCCGGCGCATCGTCTCGGGCTCTTTCGATCGAACAATTTGTGTGTGGAACGCCACTACGGGAGAGAAAGTGGCAGGCCCATTTACCGGACACACGGATTCGGTCAGGTCTGTGGCATTCTCGCTAGATGGTCAGCGCATCGTTTCAGGCTCGCACGATGGAACAATTCGTGTGTGGAACTCCACTACGGGAGAGACAGAGGCAGGCCCTTTTACTGGACACACGGATTGGGTCAGGTCTGTGGCATTCTCGCCAGATGGTCAGCGCATCGTTTCAGGCTCTTCCGATCGAACAATTCGCGTGTGGAACGTCACTACGGGAGAGACGGTGGTGGGCCCGCTTACTGGACACACATCTTCAATCAGGACTTTGGCAATCTCACCAGATGGTCAGCGCATCGTCTCAGGCTCTTCCGATCTAACAATTCGTTTGTGGAACGCTACTACGGGAGAGACAGAGGCAGGCACATTTACCGGACACACGTCTTCAATCAGGTCTGTGGCGTTCTCGCCAGATGGCCAACGCATCGTCTCAGGCTCTACCGATAAAAGAATTTATGTGTGGAATGCCACTACGGGAGAGACAGAGGCAGGCCCATTTACAGGACACACGGATTCGGTCTGGTCTGTGGCATTCTCGCCAGATGGCCGGCGCATCGTCTCAAGCTCGAAAGATCGAACAATTCGGGTGTGGAATATCGCTACGGGAGAGACGGCATTCTCGCCAGATGGTCAGTGCATTGTCTCATCAGGACATGAATCAATTTGTATGTTGAACGCTACGACAGGAAATACGGAAACTACAGGACACGTCGACTTCACTGACCACTCCGTGATCAACAAGGAGGGATGGATATGTGGTAGTAAAGGTCAACTCCTAATGTGGATACCGCCACTTCATAGGGCACATCTTCATCGCCCAAGTAATATCTGGGTTGCCGGCGAATATGAAACTCGCATCGATCTTTCTTCTTTCGTACAGGGGCCGAGTTGGACTACTTGTATTAACACCTAGATAGAACTGCTACAGCAATCCGTGGTTTGTCTTAGGCAGTCCGAGGTGTAATGTAATATGTTAGACAAGAGCTCATTGACGTCGAAGACTCAGTCGGTCACCTCCGGCCTAATAAACGGCGCTTTGGCACTTATCGCTGGCTCCCTTTGAACCGCATTTGCATGTCGCTCTCATTTGGCCCCATTTTCCGCAAGAGTTCTCGCTATCGTAGCTAGTACACGTCGATTCGAATACAACAACCTGAACATCCAGTCAACCTGTCGACATCACCCCAGAGCCTGCCACGTCAATCAAGTGATACCTAACACTGGTAGCTCACTTGTCAGTCCAGTCCTTATTCGCATTCGCCGAGGGGACTCAGGTACTCGCGCCACCACTGGCAGACGAGCACCCCGTACCAGTGACTTAGTTCACATGACCGCAAAGTCCAGGTTTAGAACGGAAATGAATTCTCAACGGCTGGCCGGGGCCGACAGGCAAGGTTTCCAACCTCATCATCACGGGAACGCTTGTTTTAATCTCCCGGTGAGTTGGCGACCGAGACGAAGGCGCGGGCGCGGGGGACCACGCAAATCCGGCGCACACTAGACCCCCAGCCCAGCCCAACCAACTTCCAACGTGTGTGAGGCGAGGGAAACCTCGTGGCGCCCGGACCGGCCTCACCACGCTATCTATCACCAATGCCGCTTTGCCTTTGAAAAGATCGAACCTTAGAGCTTAGAGAGCCTGGGAAGGTCATATAATGCCGACCCTGCCGCGGTCACACATGTGAGTGCAATTTACGCCCTAATCGCTAAGGAACGATGTCCGCATCACGGAGCAGCTCCACTCCCGAACTTGAAACGTTCTACCGCAGTCAGCAGACTCTTGACGTGCAACACTGGTTCGCCCAAAAAAAGAAGTCCAAAGCTTCATGCACCAGAATAATGTTACTGCAACCGGTGAATCAAAACAAAATTTTCCATTAGGAGTTAATACAACGGATCGTGTGCATTTTCATAATAATCGTTGTCACGGTTTTCTTCCACAATGCCCAACGCTCCCAAGAAACCATTAATCTAGATCCTCATAGGACGCGCGTTCCGAAATGTGAGCAGAGAATACGTGGCTATTAAAAAAAAATACATGTGACGGTAGTCGAAAAGGATGATTGCTGCCCCGTGAATACGCAGACTTCAGACCTTCTCGTGCGACGCCACGTCATCATCTTTTGCGTCGCGTGGGGTGTCCCTGTTGATATAAGACAGCTCGTTGCCCTCGGCCATGAGTCGCCTGCGGTACGAGACGGAATGGACGGGAGCCACATTCTGGTAAAGCATGTCGATCTGTTCGAGTGAAAGACCCTTCGTCTCCGGAATGCAGAAGTACGCAAAGATGATGCAGCAGAAACACGTCGAACCCCAAATGTAGAACACCTTGGTGCCGAGGTCGGCGTTTCCCGGGCCAGAGTCAACCAGGTACGGGGCTATTGATGGAATAAGAACGTTATAAAACCATGACAGGACAAAGAACGTACTGGCATACGCAATACCAAAGTTCCAGAGCCAATTAGATGCGACGGAGAGTGACATGGCTTTAGCGCGGACTTGGAGGGGGAAGATCTCGCCGGTGACGACCCAGGCAACGGGACCCCAGGTTGAGGCGAAGAATGCGATGTAGAAGCAAACAAAGGCAACCTCAGCTGACTGCGCGGACTGGTTGGTCGTCTCTGTTGTTGAACCAATGATGGCAATGATGAATTCGCATATGGTCATGCCAACCGCGCCAACGAGTAGCAGGCGACGGCGACCGAAACGCTCAACACCCCAGATTCCGGGGAGGGTCATGCCGACATTGACAGTGGAAGTGGCGATAGATATAAGATATGGGTTGCGAATACCAGCGTTGGTGAAGAAGGTAGTGCCAAAGTAAAAGATGAAGTTGATGCCAGTGAGCTGTTGCCAGGCTTGGATAAAAATGCCGGTGAGTGTACGGAAGAGGATCCGATTGTCCGAGGCACGGAAGCAATCTAAGTAAGAACTCTCGCCGAGTTCCTCCTCGTGTTTCAAGTTGAGACGAATCTCATCGAGCTCGGCAGTGACCTCTGGATCGTCAGCGGGCAGTGAGGTCAGACGAGATAACGAGTGGGCGGCATCAGCATCACGATGCTTCTTGATCAACCAACGAGGGGACTGCGAATATGGGGACTTAGACGCAATGTAGTTATTGACCAAGAACAAAAAGTGCGCACCTCGGGAAGAAGGAACATGCCGAAGGCAAGAATTGCGGCCCAGATGAACTGAATTGCAACTGGGATGCGATACGAGGAATGATTCGGCCGGTTTTTGGTGGCGTTGTTGAAGACGTTGGAGAGGAGGATACCAATGGTGATTCCAAACTGGTAAAGACCAACGATAGCTCCACGAATCCATTTGGGAGAACACTCGGACTGGTACATGGGGACCAAAGTGGAGACCAAACCGACACCGAGACCAGCCCAGACACGACCAACGACGAAGAGAGGAATGGCAGTTGAGGCCGTTTGCATGGCGACACCGACGCAGAAGACAAGACATGACGCAATAAGACCCCATTTGCGACCGAGAATATCGGCGAACGGGGCGCCAAGTAGGGCGCCTAGATAAAGAGGGTCAGACGATGCATAAGACGAAAGAAGAATGAGAAGATATCACTGACCAAAGAATGTGCCAGCGGAAAGGATGGACACAACAAGGGATCTTTGAGAGGAAGAGATGCCGTAGCCGTCGGGGAATGCCGTCGAGACAGGAACGGGGTGACCAAAAGTGCGAAGCCAGTCAGGCATCTGCTGGATACCAGAGATGGTACCGGTATCATAACCGAAGAGGACACCTCCAAATGCAGCGAAACTGGTCTTTAATGAAGGTATGAGAAAAGGAGGGGGGAGAGCAGGACGAGAGAGCACCGACCATAAGTACGCCAGCAATTTTACTCTTGGGCGCATTGGCCCCGATGCCCCCACCTGCGTCAACTGGACCACCTGGCATGATGTGCGGTTATCACTCGGAGGATAGTATGCAGGGGGGGAAGGGGGGAGTAAACGGCGAAAAAAGAGACCGCTGGGAAGAGAACATCATGCCGGGTGATGGTCTATTTATGCGGGACCGGGCGTGTTTAGTTTGTTCTGTCTCTTCTATGCGTTGGTTTGGTTTGCGACAGCTTCTCATATTGTCTCCACATGATCCATCCTTCTTAAGATCTTAGATCCCCCCGTCCCCCAGACACCCCACCCCTTCACTCCATTTTACACCCAGGTCGTTGTTACACCCATTTTTCAACCTCAACTCCATACCTTGTCCCCCGCGTGCCTTCCCCAACCACTTTTCCTCGCTAATGATTGCAGTGGAGCCCCACAATCCTGTTTTCACCTCTCCCCAGTCAATTCCTCTCGATCCTGTCTTCTCATCCTCTCCATTCTACCTCTACTTTCAGACGTCCATTCTTCCTTTAAATTACACTACACTCATGCAATCACGGGGTGTCTCACCCAGGTCCCAACTTCCGCCCGGCCCGCGCCTCTTGTCCACCCCGGCCCCGCACCAGTAGATGGCGGGGAAGATGGAAGCCCAAGAGTTCTTTCCACTCGAGACTCAGTCGATCTCG
>WNGR01011110.1_pt1 | contig 18726 bp, 15 predicted proteins | sample 5407581 | NCBI WGS metagenome assembly WNGR01 (sample SAMN13153383, study PRJNA577476) | soil metagenome | isolation source: 80 cm soil or saprolite under Garry oak tree replicate 2 | place: USA:California | collected 2016-06-15 | reverse complement strand
CGAACATATTCCGTCGGGCTCAGATTCGAGAAGAATCGAAACTCGTGAATCAGATGCGATTGATCGTAATACCCACAATCCACGGCCACTCGCCCCCAATCCGGCGCAGCGGTCTGCCGCACCGTTTCGAGCGTTTGCCGAAAACGCCGGACACGACAAAACAGCTTCGGCGACATGCCGACCTCGCGCGCGAATATTTGAATGAAGCGGCGTTGACTGAGGCCCGCATCTCGCGCGACATCGCGAATAGTGAGGGCTGAGTCGGGACGACCGAAAGTATCGAGCGCAAATCGCACGGCGTAGTGACGCTCCAACGGCCGGAACAGATGCGCCATCAGTGCGTTCTCCAACAGGTCAAACCGCTCTTCCGGCGTTTTGCCTGCGCACAACCGCTCACGAAGTTCCGTAGTGGCGGAAGTCCCCCAAAGCGCATCCAGGTCAACGTGCGTATCTGCCAGTTCGCTCGCCGGCGTTCCAAGAAACGGAAACGCGCCGCCTGGTCTGAAACGCACGCCAATGACGGAAACGAGTTCCCGCGGATCAATCACGAAAGGACTGCTATGAGTTCCGGAAACAACCGCTCCTGAAAAGCGTTTTGATTGCTCTGGTTTCGCGGGATCGTAAATCCGAAGTTGATTTTCGTGAAGATTGATCCCCAGATCAATCGTGCCGTTAGCGGCTATCCGCTCCTTGGAATGCGCCGGTGCATCAATGAGCAGCCAAAGCTGCTCGACGCAAGTGTCGAGGGGCGGGGCCGGAATTCTGCAAACGTATTGCACAGCACCAACAGAGTACGTTGATGACCGCCAATGACTCAATGGGAACGCTAAATGCCTTCTGGCTCAAAGCCTTCGTCCGCAGCCTCGGTGTCCTGTCGGGTTCAATCGAGAGGGAACGCGGGGTACGCCTGGATGTCGGGCTCATCCTCGATGATGAGGGTGAAGCGGCGTTGCATCCTGGCTCCGAAGCCTCTGAGGATGATGCGAATCGCCTCGGCAATTCGGCCGCCATCGCCGACCAGTTGTGCGACGTCATCTTTGTGGACGCTGACCGTAAAGGTCGCGCCTTCGCTGGTCATAACTGTCTGGATAATGACCTCGCCGGAATGGTCCACAAGCGAGCTGACGATCTTAAATAGAACGTGATAGACCGAAACATCTCTGGGGTCCGCCATGTTGACATGGTCTCAGGTCAACATGCCAGAGGCAAATCACTTGGGTAGTGGGTCATGTTGAAGTGCGTGACTGAACAAGTCTCTCCTTGCCCGCTCTTGCCGGCATCTCAGAAAAGTATTCTCCCAGCGCCCGCCGCCTATTGGTTCGCCATCTGTTTCCTCAAAACGGGATCCAGGTTCGTCTTATCGATCAGCGCCACCCCCGTATCGACAAACGCCGGGAACGGAGAGACTGGATCGAGGAAATAGTCTCCACCCAGCGGCTTCACCGGATAGTGATGGACTTCGTCCAATGCCTTCAACCCCAGAAAGGCCATCGTGTGGGGTTTTTGAGCGATCGTCGAATCAATCGTTCCATCCCCCACCAACTGCAACGTATCGGTGTCCACATCCATCGCTATCAGCACCCGGTCGGTGGCATTCCTCCGCTTGAGGGCTTCCGCTACGTTCGCGCCCGACCTTGATTCCAGGCAAATGAACGCGTCAATCTTGGCAGTACCAGTCCGCGCAAGGTACACCATCGCTTGATCCAACGCCGTACCTGGGTCCGCCTTGATGTCGAACACCTCCACGGTCTTGATCCCTTTGTAATCCTCCGTGATGTCCTGATAGCCCTTTAACCGCTCATCCAGGTTCGGCTGCCCCGGATTGGTGAAGAACACTACATTTCCTTTCCCATTCAGTCGCGACACCAGGCGCCTCCCGCCCAGCTTGCCCGCCTCGAAATTATTGGTTCCGATGAAGTACAGGCGCTTGCTCTCCGGCGAATCCGAGTCAATCGTGATCACCGGAATGCCTGCCGCAACCGCAGCATCGATCTCCGGTGCCATCAGGCTCGAGTTCGCTACCGAGACCAGGATCCCCGCAGGCTTGCTCGCGACCGCCGCCTTAAACTCATCCACCTCCGCCTGGGCATTCAAACCTGCTGGCCCACGCATATCCACCGTAACCCCGTATTCCGCCCCCGCCGCCACAAGTCCCGCCGCGGCCGACTTCCAGTAGGGCACTGCCGTGTTTGTAGCGATCAGGTAATACCGCTCGTCCTTGCTATGTCGAGTGCAGCCCGTAAGCATGGGAAGCACCGCCGTCAAGAGCGCTAAAGAAATCCGTTTGCTCAACGTCATCATCGTCAACCTCCGGAACTTCTCTTGTGAAGCACAGCAATATCCCCCGCAGTAGGCAGGGTCATCGTTCCCACGGGAGCCAGATACTGCTCCCATTGGATGAGAAAAATTGGTTGAGAAAAACTCCAAATCAACTAAAATCAGCATGATTTGCCGAACGGGCACTCCTCGGCCCACTCTTGTACTTCCCGCAAAACCCGGGCACTACGCAGGATTGCTTCTGGGTAGCCGGTCATCAGAACCGCGTTACCTCTAAGGTTGATCTATTGGAAGGCCGAAGACTGAGACGGGCCGCCGCGACGCCGAATCTGAGCGTCCCGGAATAGGATTCCCAATCGCCTCAAAACCCTCCCCGTTCCAGCGAAATTGATAGTTGAGGTATCCACTAGAACAGCAGTCGCCCTCCTGAAGCTTCGGGTCGAAAAGGCGGACGTTCAGAAGCCGATCTTTCTCGAAGACCTCGTAAAGACCGTATTGGGCGCGGTCGCCCGCGTGAAAAAAGCCTAACAGTTTCGGCGTTCCGCCCGAGTTGCCGTAGATATAGACCCAATAGTGATACTGAGTACCTCCCGAGTCGTACCGAAGAACTACAATCGCTTCCTCGCTGTGGCCGCCTGAGAGCCTTGCGAATTGCACTCCCTCCAGTGTCAGTCCCGAGAATCGCGCGCCGTCCGCTCCAGCACTGTCGTCGTGTTCGTCCCATTTCCCATTCACCAACTCAATATGCCGCTTCAGTCGTAGGCTCATCCATTGCAGATGGTCTGGCCAGCTATTCGGATGGATCCACGGATACGAGAAGTTCTTGAAGTCAGCGGTCCGGAGGTCCGCCGAAGAATGCTGTGCCCAACCCATCATGCAGGTCAGGACAAGAGCAATGAGAGACAATCGAATGAGCCTCATGGTAAAGGCAATTCTAACCGGCGGAGGATAATCGACGTGGTGCATGAAAAACGGGGTTTTCGGAAACTTCGTTGCCCCGGACTTTCAAACTGGCCCAGTACCATCACTTACCGGATAACCAGGGCATGCGCGATACACTGGGCTCGAGTGTGCGCCGATGGCCTGGTATGAATTGAATTCCGTGGACGATCCGAAGCTGGATGAGCTGGCAGAGCGTTTTCACCTGCATCCGCTTCACGTGGAAGACAGCCGGTCGCCGGACGAGCGCATCAAGGTGGAACAGGGCGCCGCATATACGTTCGCGGTACTGAAGCCTGGCCGGCTGATTCCGGCGAGCGCGGGATCTGAACCGGCGGTGGCATTCTCCACGATCGATATCTTTGCGGGCAATCACGAGGGCGAGCCCTTTTTCATCACCATCGCGGATCCGGCCTGTCCGACGACGGCGGAGGCACTGGCTCGTGCCCGGCGCGAGGGTTCCGACGATAAGCCCGCCAAGTTGCTGTATCTGATACTCGACACGATCGTCGATCTCTACTTTCCGGTGATCGATCACTATGACGAGAAGATCGATGACCTTGAGGATCGGGCGATTGCAAAGCCGGAGCCGGACACCTTGCAGCGCGTTTTTGCCCTGAAGCGTCAGTTGACCGATTTGCGGCGGGTGCTGGTTGGAACACGGGATGCCGCGCTGCACCTGCAACGTGATCCGGAGTCAATCATGGATGCGGAGCACCAGCCCTTTGTGCGCGATATTTACGATCACATCGTGCGGCTGCTCGATTCGGTCGAGACGCAACGCGACCTGGTCAATAATTCCCTGGACGTCTATCTATCCTCCGTCGCGAATCGCACCAACGAAGTGATGAAGGTGCTGACCGTGCTCGGCACGATTGTGCTTCCGGCGATTGCAATCAGCGGCATCTATGGCATGAACGTGAAAGGCCTGCCATTTGAAGACTCTCCGCATGGGGCGGCGTATATTGCGGTGTTTACCGTGGTCTGTACGGTCGCGCTGCTGGCGTGGCTGAAGAAGCGCGGCTGGAGCTAGCGGCGGCAGTGGCCATGCCGAGGGCGGGCTGATTGGTCAGGCAGCCGACAGGCCCGCACTTATTTAAATGTTGCCAGCGGCGCGCGTCGGGATAGAATCGGGCGATACAGATTCCAGTTTTGAACCAATCTCCCTTGCCTGGCCAGGTCGGCTGAGCCATGGGATGGGGCCCCCGATGAGCAATTTTGCACGTATCGTGACGCGCCGTGTTGAGGCGAAATGGCAGAGTAGCTTGACGGCGTTTCCCGGCGGGTCCGCCACGTGGCTCGCGGGACGAATCCTGCGCATCGCCTGCGCAGTCGTGCTGTTCGGCGCCGCAATCCCGGCGTTGGCGAAGGATTCCGTTCCGGACTGGGTGCGCTCGGCCGCGGCTCAGACCATTCCCCACTACCCCGAGGAGACCAACGCCGTCGTCCTGCTGGACGACACCAGGTACACGGTCGCTCCGGATGGCCGCGCCGTCGAGCATCGCCGCCGGGTGGTCAAGATACTCCGGCCTCAGGGCCGCAACGAAGCCATTATTCACGTCGGGTTCGATAAGGACACCAAAATCCTCTCGATGAACGTCTGGAGCATCGGCGCCGACGGCCACGAATATGCGATGAAGGACAAGGACTTCGCGGAGACCGGCTACGGCGATGACGATATCGCTTTCGCGGACGACCGGTTCCGCGTCGCGCGTGCTCCGGCTGCCGACCCCGGCAGCGTTGTTGCTTATGAATACGAGCAGCGCAGCCGGCCGTTCCTCACGGAGAAAACGTGGTTCTTCCAGGGCGAGCTTCCTCACCTCAGTCAGAGCTTCACTCTGGAACTACCGCCCGGTTACACCTACGGCACGGTATGGGCCCATCATCCGCCGGCCGACGCCGCGGATCTCGAAGGCAAGGGCTGGCGCTGGGAGATGAAGGACATTCCGGGCATCGATCTGACGCGGGTCCCGCTTTCGCCCGCACCCGGGTCACTGGCCGCGCGCATGACGGTTCACTACGCCGGCCCAGGCCTCGCGGCGGCTACCGATGGCACCTGGAAGAGCGTCGGGCAGTGGTACGACGCGCTCTTCCGCGAGCGCGCTGCGGCGTCGCCCGAGTTGGCCGCGAAAGCCCAGCAACTGACCGCCGGCAAGACCGACTTCTTCGACAAGACCGAGGCCATTAACCCCATGCCGCCGGAGACGTCTTCCGCAACCGCTATGGCGACTGCAAGGATAAGGCCGCGCTGGTCGCCGCGATGCTCTCCGCGGTCGGCATCCATGCCACGGCCGTGATCGTCGACTCGGAGCGAGGCATCGTCAATCCCGACGCGCCTTCCATCGTCAGCAATCACGCCATCACGGCGATCGAAGTTGCCAAGGGCTACAGCTCTCCGCGCCTGCACAGCCTGGTGACGGCGCAGTCCGGGCGGCAGTACCTCATCTTCGATCCCACGTCGGAGAAGACGGCCTTTGGTCAGCTTGAATCCGACCTGCAGGGAGGCTACGGCATTCTGATCGACGGCGCCGACAGCCAGATCGTGCAACTGCCGGTACTCGATCCCGGACTCAACACCATCCATCGCACCGCGAACTTCCGCCTGGACTCCGACGGCGTGCTGAAGGGAACCGTTACGGAGAAGCGCTTCGGCGATCTCTCCGAAGTGCGCCGCGAGGTTTACGCGAAGGGAGATGCCAAGCAGCAGACGGAGTTCCTCGACCACATACTCGAGCGCGACTTTACCGCCTTCTCCGCCACCAACGTAAAGGCCGAGAACGTCAATTCGCTGAACCAGGAACTCACGGTTTCCTACTCGCTCTCCGCCGAACGCTATGCCAAGGCCATGGGTTCGCTGCTGATGGTGCGGCCGCGCGTGCTCGGCGATCTCGACCTCGATACCGACCGCAAGCCGCGAACTGTGCCCATTAACCTCGGCGAGACCATGCAGGCCACCGACGAGTACTCCATCGAGCTTCCCGAGGGCTACTCGGTCGACGAATTACCCGATCCGGTCAAACTCGACGTCGGCTTTGCCGCCTACCAGAGCGATGTCCAGCTCAAGGACAACACGCTGCACTACAAGCGCACCTACACCATCCGCCAGATCACGCTTCCCGCGGAGCGCTACGCCGACGTGCAGAAGCTCGCCGGCACCATTGCCGCCGATGAGGTGAGCAGCGCGGTGCTGAAGAAGAAATAGGAAAGGGACCTGCTAGGAACGGAAACTATGAACCACACCATTCGCTGCACCATTGCTCGCTGCCTTCCTCTTGTCTGCCTGCTAGCGCTCGCTCCCCATGTCCGCGCGGAACAGTGGACCGCACCGACGCCCGAGGAGCTGAGCATGACCTCGCAGCCCGAGGTTCCGGGAGCCGCCGCCGTCTACCTCTTCCGCGAGGAGATCACCGAAGACAAGAACCACATGTGGAGCAAGTACGTTCGCCTGAAGGTGCTCACCGAGGCGGGCAAGGCGTTCGCCAACGTAGAACTGAAGCAGTACAGGGCCTCGGGCAACCAGGGCTACACGGTCGGCGGCATCGCAGGCCGGACCATCCATCCCGATGGCACCATCATCCCGTTCACCGGCAAGCCCTTCGAGAAGCTGATCGAAAAGGGCAAGGACTACAAGGAGATGGCGAAGGTCTTCACGCTGCCGGACGTCCAGGTCGGCAGCATCATCGAGTATCGCTACCAGTTGCGCTACGACGACAACTACTTCATCTCGCCGGACTGGTATGTGCAGTCGGAGTTCTACACTCGCAAAGCGCACTACATGTGGAAGCCGACCAGTGAAAACCTGGTCACCAGCGACGACAGTGGAAACAAGCAGATCAGCGGCATCGCCTGGATGCCGATCCTGCCGCGTGACGCCGACTTCAAGCACACCCGCCTGGGCGGCGGCGACGGTCAGTTGGTGATCGAGCTGAATATCCACGACGTTCCGCCTTCTCCCAACGAGGAGCACATGCCGCCGATCGAGAGCCTCAGCTATCGCGTGCTCTTCTACTACACGCCGTATAAATCGGGCGAAGAGTACTGGAAGAACGAGGGCAAGCGCTGGGCGAAGAATCGGGACGAGTTCATCGGGCCCGGCAAGAAGGTTCGCGCCGCCGTCAAGGAGCTGGTCGCCGACTCGGATACAGCCGACCAGAAGCTGCGCAAGCTGTATGCCGCCGTCATGAAGCTGGACAACACCGTCTATACCCGCGAACGCTCCGCGGCGGAGGAAAAGTCGCAGGGCCACGGCGAAGTGAAGAGTACCGACGACATCTGGGAGCGCAAGCGAGGCACCGACGATCAGCTCGCGCAGCTCTTCGTCGCGATGGCGCGCGCGGCCGGGATGAAGGCGTATCTGATGGCCGTCACCAGTCGCGATCGCAACCTGTTTCTGCAGCAGTACTCCAGCCTGGCGCAACTCGACGACGACATCGCCATCGTCAGCGTCGACGGCAAGGATCAGTACTTCGACCCCGGCCAGCGTTATTGTCCTTACGGCCAGCTTGCCTGGAAGCACACGATCGTGCAGGGGTTGCGCCAGGTGGATGGTGGCAGCGCAATCGACGGAACTCCGAGCCAGTCGTACAAGAACGAACGCATCGATCGCATCGCCGATCTCACCATGGACGAGCATGGCGAGGCGTCCGGGACCATCACCATGACCTATCGCGGCGCTCCGGCGCTGCACTGGCGCCAGAGATTTCTGCGCGGCGACGACACCAGCCTGAAACACGATCTGCAGACCTCGATGGAAGGACTGCTGCCGGGCGGAATGGACGTCAAGGTGAATTCCATCAAAATGCTCGAGGAGTACGAGCAGCCGCTGGTCGTCGACTTCGACGTCAAGGGGCAGATCGCCTCCTCGACCGGCAAGCGATTGCTGGTGCCCGGCGACATCTTCCTGGCGAACGCGAAGCCTACGTTCCCGCACGAAAAGCGCGAGCTGCCGGTCTACTTCGATTACACCAGTACGGTTCTGGATGCGATGCGCATCAAGTTCCCCGCAACCCTGGGCCTGGAGTCCGCTCCTGCCGCGGAGGATCTGCCGTACCACAAGACCGCGATGTACGCGATCAAGTCCGACACGACCGCAACTTCGATCACGGTCCATCGCACCTTTCTGCTCGGCGAAATCATGTTCCCGCCGACGGAATTCCCCGAGCTCCGCGCCTTCTACAACAAACTTGAGGCCAAGGATCAGGAGCCCGTGGTCTTGAAGTTTGCAGCGCAGACCGCCGGCCAGTAGCCGGCTGCATATACTTGAAGCATGGCAGCTCTGATCGAAGCAATTAACGTGAAGCGCAAGAGCGTATTCGAGTTTGAGAACACCCCGTATGCGTGTCTGGATGCCGAGGTGAACACGCCGACGGCGCGCGGTGGGCAGACGCTGGTGCGACTGAAGATGCGCAACCTGCTGACAAGCGCCGTCTTCGAGAAGACGTTCAAGGCGCAGGACAAGTTCAAGGAACCGGACCTGGTGTTTGTGGACGCATCGTATCTATATAGTGACGGCCAGGGCTCGCACTTTCTCGATCAGGAGAGTTTCGAGACGCTGACGCTAACCGAGGCGATGGTCGGCAACGCGCTGGATTTTCTGGTCGAGGGCGCGCTACTGCAGTTGCACAAGTTCAACGGGAATCCCATCGGCTTGCAGTTGCCGATCTTCGTCGAACTGGATGTGGCCGAGACCGAGCCGGGCGTTAAGGGCGACTCGTCGAGCGGCAGCGTGACCAAGGTGGCGAAGCTGGAGACGGGACTGGAGATTCGCGTGCCGCTGTTCATCAAGCAGGGCGAAAAGGTGAAGGTCGCCACGGAGACCCGGGAGTTCGCGGGACGGGCGTAATCGCGCGAATCTCTAGAGTTTGTGGCGCTGCGGGCAGAATGCGGGGATTCTTCCCCATTCGCTGCGCTCAGGGTCAGAATGACAACTCCGATATTTTGAGGCCGGGCCGTGCTTTTTTGCCATGCGGACTACCACAGCGAGCAGCGGTCCGCCTCTGCGCGGACCATGGCGTCTCCGGCCTTGCAACTGAAGGCCTTTTCGAACTCCGGCATATTGCTGAGCGGACCGAGCACGCGGAAGTGTCCCGGCGGATGCGGGTCGGTGGAGACGGCCATACGTAACGCTTCGGGGCGAACGATGGCGCCGCGCCACTGCGCTTCGGCGAGGAAGAACTGCTGCTCGGGCGTGAAGCCGTCGACCGTGGGCTCGGGCCCTTTCGCTTCGCGCGAGCGTTTATAGGCGCGATAGGCGAGGTTGACGCCGCCGAGATCGCCGAGCGCTTCGCCGGTGACGAGCTTGCCCTGTAGGTGAAGGCCGGGCTCGACGAAGTAGTTGTCGTACTGATGCGTAGTGCAACCGGTGCGCGCTTCGAAGCTCTTGTAATCGACGTCGGTCCACCATTTTTCGAGGCGGCCATCGGCGGCGAACTGCGCGCCCTCATCGTCGACACCGTGCGAAATTTCGTGGCCGATGCTGACGCCGACTGCGCCGTAGTTGATGGCGTCGAGGCCCTTGGGATCGAAGCCGGGCGGCTGCAGATATCCGGCGGGCACCACCACCTCGTTCATCTCTGGGCTGTAGTAGGCGTTCATGGTGGGCGGCGTCATGTCCCAGCGTCCGCGGTCGACTGGCTTGGCGATCTGGCCGAGATCGTCGCGCACCGCGTAGCTCTTCGCGCTAAGCACGTCGCCGAGAAACGCCGCGCGATCGATGTGAACGCCCGCGTAGTCCTTCCACTTATCGGGATAGCCGATCTTGATGTTGAGCGCGTTGACCTTTTCGAGCGCCTTCGCCTTGGTGGGCGCGGACATCCAGTCGCGGGAGGCGATGGAGATTTTCAGTTCGTTGACGATGTTGACGGCCATGGTGCGGGCACGGGCCTTGGCCTCGGGCGGGAGATAGCGGTCGACGTACTCGTGGCCCAGCGCCTCACCGAGCATGCCGTCGGTGGCGATGACGCAGCGCTGCCAGCGCGGCCGCTGCTCCTTTGCGCCGGTGAGCGTGGTGCCGTAGAAGGCGAAGCGTTCGTCGTCAAACGCGGCAGAGAGGTACGGCGCTTCCGCATTGATGAGGTGCCAGCGCAGGTAGAATCGCCAGTCGTCGACGGAGGAGGACGCGAGCAGCGCGTCGAACGCCTGCACCAGCTTTGGTTGCGGCACGTTGATGCGGCCGCCAGTGGGCACCGTGAGCGCATGGAACTCGGCGTCCCAGTCGAAGTGCGGGGCCAGCGCTTTGAGTTCGGCGAAGCTCATCGGGTGGTCGGTGGCCTTCGGATCGCGCAGCTCGACGCGGCTGAGGCGGGCCTTCGCGAGCGCCGTCTCGAACAGGAGGACCGAGGCGACAGCACGGGTAGCGGTGTCGTCGTCGACTCCGGCGAGCACGAACATGCGGTGCATGTAGGCGCGATATTTTTCGCGGACATCCTTGAAGCGCGGCTCGTCGCGCAGGTAGTAGTCGCGGTCGGGCAAGCCGAGTCCGCCGATGCCGATCTCGGCAATCATGTGCGTGGTGTCGTGCAGGTCCTGGCTGGCGGTGAGATTGACGGGCGCGTCGACCGCGATGCCCTGCAGACGGATGATCTCGGAGCTGACGGCGGGCGACTCGTGCACTCCGTCAATCTCCTTCAGCATCGAGTCGAGCGGCTTCAGAGCGAGGGCGTTCACGCGCGTCTCGTCCATGCAGGCGCCGTAGAAGTCGCCGGTCATCTGCGCTGGGGAGTTCCTGGGCAGCTTCGAAGATTTCGCCGCGTCTTCTTCGGCGATGGAGCGCAGGCGCGCGCGCGTCTCGTCCTGGGTGACGACGCGGATCGCCCAGGTGGTCTGGATTGCGGGCATGGGATGAGTCGCGCGCCACTCGCCGTTCGCATAGGCGTCGAAGTCCGTGCAGGGGCTGGCAGCGCGATCGATATTCGCGGCGGCGACCCCGCGCGGCAGAACGCTACTGGATTGGGCGATCGCCGCAGATGTGGAGAGTGCGAGCGTGGAGAGAAGAATCAGGCAAGGAAAGCGCACGGGTTTCTCCTGGAGAAGCGCGAAAAGTGGTAGTTCGGAGTCGACTGCAAGTATTTCACGGAGCGCTCACGTGCGGAACGGTTGGAGTTAGCTTTGGGACCAACTGACTTTTCGAGGCGTAGACTCGTCCCTAGCAATGACGGTGTACGCGGGGTTCGATCATGGGCCGGGCAAGGTTGTCGGTTTCTCGTGTGTCAAAGTTGGCGGCGTGTGTGGGATTGGCGTCGCTGGTTGCGCTGGGTGGATGCACAAAGATACGGGTGAAGACAGGTTCGCGGGTATTGATCGCCAACCTTCCGGTCGCGTCGATGCAGGCGAGCCAGTACAACCATCCGGGAGTGGGGCCGGGCGAGAAGAAGTCGCTGGTCGTCACCTTTACCCAGCCGGACGGAACTGTGCTGGTGACCGAGGGCAAGGGTGGCGGCAAGGTTCTTTGGAAGGACGTCGCGGTGACGGCGACGGTCGTCTCTGTTAATAGCAAGGGCGTGCTGTCGCTGCCCAGCGATCCGCGGGTGAGCGATGGCAAGACTGGGCACGTAAGCATCACGGTGCCGAGCCATCCCGACCTGAAGGCGGAGCTGGATATTCCGCTGCGCTACAACTACGCGTTCAACGTCAGTTTCTCCGGCATCAACGGCTCCAGCGGCCTGGACGGCAACAGCGGCCTGGACGGATCGAGCGGCAGCATGGGTTCGATCGATCTGCAGCATCCTGTAGCCGGCGGGAACGGCAGCGACGGAAGCAACGGCTCGGACGGCGGCAACGGCAGCAATGGAGGCGACGGCGAGGACGTGCTGGTGCGTGCGGCGCTGCGTGCGGGGAGTGATCCGTTGCTGGAGATTGGAGTGTCGGCGGTTCGCGGAGGGGAACGGTACTACCTCGTCGATCCGCAGGGCGGTTCGCTGACCATCTCGTCCGACGGCGGCTCTGGCGGCCAGGGCGGTAAGGGAGGGCGCGGAGGCCGAGGCGGTTCCGGCGGCAGCGGATTTCCGAGCGGGTCGAGCGGCAGCGACGGCCGGAACGGCAGCGACGGCAGCAATGGGTCGAGCGGCCGCAGCGGAAGCATTACAGTGACCTACGATCCGGCGGTCAAGCCATACCTCGCGGCGATCCGGACCTGGAATCCGGGTGGGCCTAAGCCGATATTGAAGGAGGAGGCGGTCGCTCCGTTGTGGTGAGGGCTAATTTACGATAACCACTTCAGCAGGCGGATGACCCCCATGGCCGCGGGCCGGGAGTGCGCGGAGACTTCCGCGGCGCGCGCGTCGATCTCCTTGCGGCGATTGGCGTAGTACTGGTAGGCCTTCAGCATCATCTGTTCGTTGGTGACGGTCGGACTCCAGCCGAGCTGCTCGCGAATGTGCGTGGTGTCGAAGACGAAGTCCTCGGCGATCATGCGGTAGTGATACGGGCCGAGCGGCGAAACGCGGAGGATATGCGCGAGCTTCATCGCGGCGATGGTCGGGCTGCGCGGCAGTTGCGCAACGCGCGCACCGGTACCCGCCGCGCGGATGACGGCTTCATACACCCCGCGCAGAGTCGGCACATTGTCCGAACCGACGTGGAAGATGTCGGACCGGCCATAGTCCATCGCCATCCGGCACGCGGTGGCGAGGTCCTGCGCGTAGATGAACTGGTAGCGGTTGCTGCCGTCGCCAACGACCCACACCTTGCGGCCTTCGTCGATGAACTCGAAGAGAATCGCGAGCAGGCCGAGCCGTCCTTCGTCGATGATAGTCGGGCAGCGGATGACGATGACGGCGAGATCGTCCTCGTACTGCTTGAGCACCTGCTCGGCGGCGAGCTTGGACCGTCCGTACAACTCGACCGGAGCAGGAGGATCATCTTCGCGGACAGGTCGCCCGGCGTTGTGGGCCCACAGGCAGTTGGTCGATGTGAAGACGAACGACCCCACGTGGTTGCTGCGAGCCGCCTCCGCCAGGATGCGCGTGCCGTCGACGTTCGATGACCAGAGATCGCTGCTCTCGATCTTTTCGTGCGCGAGCATCGCCGCGCAGTGCATGACGGAGTCGAACTTCTCTTCGGCGAAGAGATTGTCGACGAGCGCGGCGTCGCGGATGTCGCCCCGAATGCTCTTGAGCTGCGGATGCTGGTCCGTGTCGGCGACCAGATCGAGATTCACCACGCTGAACCCTTCGGCGAGCAGCCGGTTTTTGAGGATGCCGCCGAAGAAGCCGGAGCCTCCGGTTACGAGAACTTTCCTGGCTGAGGTCGTCATTGGGCTCGTCATGGGGATACGCTCGCGGATTTCTGCCAGGACCAGGTTCGAGTGCGGTCGGCGGACTGAAAAAGATAGACGGACAAGACGCATATGATCGGCTCTAGTGGATGCCGGAAACGCGCCTGGACGGTTACAAAATAATAGACGACCGGGAAGACCGTGAACGCCCAGAAGAACAGCCACGCTCCGGGAATGTGGCGGCGCATGGCGAGCCCAAGGCCAAAGAAGCCGGCAATGCTGAAGAAGCTGAAGTTGATGCGGCGGATGGCCTCGACGGCGACGCCGGAATCGGTGGTATGCGGCACGCTGATCCAGAAGAAATAGATACGGAGGATTGCGTTCCTGACGAAGTGGCCCGGATGAGCGCGGATGGCGACCTTGGCCTGTTCGCCCTGCTGCTTCGTGTAGGCGATCTCGCCGATGCGCTCGTAGCGCTGAAAGTCGGGCGCGGATTCGGCCATGGGGAGAGTCGCTCCCCAGGGGAAGCCGTCGTTCGAGAACAGCGTGGCCTCGTATAACTCGGCGCCGAAGTTGGAGCGCATGGGCACGAAGGCGTGAAAGACTCGCCAGTTGCGAATGACCCACGGACTGGTCACCGCCACGAAGCAGAGCGCCGACAGCATGGCGTTGCGCAGCGCGGAGGCAAGCTGCCCACGCGTGCGTGCGCCCCAGATTGCCCACAAGCCGCACGCCGGAAGGAATGTGAGCAGCGAGCTGTTGGACAGCGCGATGAGGCCCCAGGTAAGGCCGAAGAGAATCCAGGAAGTTGTTGGTTGTTGGTTGCTGGTTGTCAGTTGAGTGCGGGGATGTTCGATCCGCGATGACTGAGAACTGAGAGCTGACAACTGAGAACTGTCTCCCACTCCGCGAATCCGCAGCGCGAACACAATCGCCCACGCGAAGAGAAACGCGGTGAGCGACATGTCCCATATCCACTTGACGGCGTACTGCATCGCCGCCGGATAGAGGGCCCAGAGCCAGCCGGACCAGAGCGCGATCTTCAGGCCGGCTGCGCGTCCGAAGCAGCGCCAGGCGATCTCGTAGATGGCAAATACTGTCGCCGCGGAGAAGACACTATTAATAGTCAGGATCATCCACGCGGACTCGGTGGCGAGCGCGCGGCCGATGCGGCCCATCTCCCAGCCAAACTCGAAGTGGTCACCGAGGAGGCGCATGCGGTAGGTGTGGGCGATGGTCATATAGAGCACCCGCACAATCAGACCGACCCAGAACATCCGCCAGGGAAGGCGCGCAGGAGCATCCGGATTGAAGAAGGATTTAAGGCGATGGAGCATTCGTGGTCGATTGTAGACGGTATGATTGCCGACTGCCGCTTTCGACTTGACTCCGATTCCCGGAAAGGATTCTCCTTTATTGACACCGCCCCACGGTTCCTACAGAATGAAGCGATGAGCGTCGTTGAAGATGTACGGCAGGTGATTCAAGATTTTCTCGCGCCAGAGCTGCGAACGATTACCGCCCGACTCGATGCGATCGAGAAAATCATGTTGGCGAAGTTTGAGTCGGTCGATACGAAGTTTGGGTCAGTCGATACGAAGCTTGAATCTCTGCACAAAGAGATTCAGGGAATCAGTGACAAGCTCGACCTTGACCGGCGCCTGGCGAAGCTCGAAGCACGACAGCCTGCCACCCAATAGACCTTGCGGAACATGGTCAATATCAAAGTGAAGAAGCTGGACCCGGCGGCTCAGGTGCCCCGGTACGCGCATGTGGGAACGTTTGGCGATCTGGCCGCGGATTTGTATGCGTCGGCCGCGGTAACGCTGGGCGCGGGTCAGACTTTGCCTGTGCCAACGGGAGTTGCAATGGAATTTCCGTCCACGCACGGTGCGCTGGTGGAGGACCGCTCCGGGCTGGCGGTGCGCGGCGTGACTACGTTGGCAGGAGTGATCGATCCGGGATATCGCGGTGAGATCAAGGTGGTGATGACAAACCTCGGCGCGGTGCCGGTGGAGATCAAGCCCGGCGACCGCATTGCGCAGTTGCGAATCGTGCAGCGCATCGAAGCGGCGTTCGAGGAGGTTGCGGAGTTAGGCGAGGCGGCGCGCGGCGCGGGCGGGTTCGGCAGCACAGGAGTTTAGTACAAGTTACCGATCCACCTCGACACCGATATTTTTGGACGTGAAGCCCTATCGTGTGGCATTCGCGTGTGGATACAATCGTCCGCAGCCGAGGGACGCCATGGACAAGCGCGAATTTCTGAAGGGCTCAGCCGCTGCGGCTGCAGCGATGATGATGACAACGTTTACCGAGAGCAGAGCATTTGCGGACGACACTGTTCCCAGGACCAACTGGTCAGGGAATTATCACTACTCGACCGGCAAGGTGCTGCAGCCTGCTTCGGTCTCCGAAACGCAGGATGCAGTGCGCAGTGTCAGCGGAGTTCGCGCGCTGGGTACGCGACACTCGTTCAACGGAATCGCCGACTCACAGATCGCGCAGATCTCCACGCTGAAGCTGAAGGATGTGAGCCTCGACTCCAGTGGCCGTACGGTCACGGTTGGCGCGGGCATCCGCTATGGCGACCTGGCGACCATCCTCGATGCGAAGGGCTTCGCGCTGCATAACATGGCCTCGCTGCCGCATATCTCGGTTGGCGGGGCGTGCTCCACTGCGACCCACGGCTCAGGAATGGGCAACGGCAATCTGGCAACAGCGGTCACTGCCGTTGAATTCGTTGCGGGTGATGGCAGCATCCACACGCTCTCGCGCGACAAGGATGGCGACCGCTTCGCCGGAGCTGTCGTCGCTCTTGGCGCGCTCGGCGTCGTTACCCACCTAACTCTTGCGATCCAGCCGCGCTACGACATGACGCAGGTCGTGTATCAGAACCTGCCCTTCAGCGAACTTGAGCACCATCTCGCCGATATCATGGGAGTGGGCTACAGCGTCTCGCTGTTTACGGACTGGCAGAACGGTCGCGCCGGCGAAGTCTGGATCAAGCGGCGTGTGGATCAGGGCGGCGCCTCTGCTCCTCCGGCGCACTTCTACAACGCAACGCTGGCGACGGAGAAGCTGCATCCGATCCTTGGCCATCCCGCCGAGGCCTGCACCGACCAGCAAAACACTGTGGGGCCGTGGTACGAGCGGCTGCCGCACTTCAAACTCAACTTCACTCCATCGAGCGGCCAGGAGCTACAGAGCGAGTTCTTTGTCCCGTTTGAGCGCGGGTACGAGGCGGTGCGCGCGGTGGAAACTTTGCGGGACAAGATTACTCCGCACCTCTTCATCACCGAACTCCGCGCCATCGCCGCCGACGATCTGTGGATGAGCATGGCCTACCGGCGGCCTTCGCTCGCCATCCACTTTACGTGGAAGCTCGAGTCCGACGCGGTGATGAAACTGCTGCCGCAGATCGAGGCTAAGCTCAAGCCGTTCGGCGCACGTCCACACTGGGCCAAGGTTTTCACCATGAACACCGCTCAACTGGAACCGCTCTACCCGCGGATGAAGGACTTTCGCGCGCTGGTCCGGGAGTTCGACTCCAAGGGGAAATTCCGCAACAAATATATCCACGATCATCTCGACGTCGCCTGATTGCCGGCCGCTAACGAGTACCTGGGCGGCGAGTCAGCCGAGGAGCGCCTCAAAGCAAAAAGGCTGTTTCGCGCAATAAACATAGAATCGCGCAACTTATAATTGCGCGTATCTGCTATATTACGCGCAGAGCAGCTTGTAATTGCGCCTATTTCATCTCCGCGCAAGAAAGGAGCGTACCGTGGCCAGACGAATACCGGAAGAATCTTTGTTAGCGATCCTGGCTATCGTGCGACGCCATTCCGAAGGCGCAAGCAGGGCGGATATTGCCGAGGCACTAATGCCCAAACTCCCGCCGCGCACCTTACAGTTTCGGCTCAAGTCTCTGGTCGATGCGGGACGTCTGGCCACCAGAGGTCAGGGCCGCGCGGCCAGATATAGTCTGCCGGAGACGCAACAAGGTCCAGCTACCGTTCCCACTGCGAGAACTGATGCAGAAGAGACCGTCGTACCACTTTCTCCGGCAAGCGCAGCGATCCGGCGATACCTTCGCCAGCCGGTCGCAGCTCGAAAGCCGGTGGGCTACAACCGTCAATTCCTTGATTCATACCGGCCGAATGTCAGCTTCTATCTGACGCCGGCAGAACGCGCCAAGCTTGCGGATACCCGAAGGCCGAATTTTGCAGCAGAAGCGGCAGGCACGTACGCAAAACAGATTCTCAACCGGTTATTGATCGACTTGTCGTGGAACTCAAGCCGTCTTGAGGGCAATACATATTCGTTACTCGATACCAAACGCCTCATTGAGTTCGGCGAGGAAGCGCGAGGGCGCGACCGTCTGGAGGCACAGATGATCGTGAACCACAAGGATGCTATCGAATTCCTCGTCAGCGCGGCGGATGAAATTGGTTTTAACCGTTACACAATCCTCAACCTTCACGGAATTCTCGCGCAAAACCTGTTGCCCGATGAGGGTGCGGCGGGGAGGCTGAGGAATATTGCGGTTGGTATCGAAAAATCGATCTTCCACCCACTGGCAGTACCGCAGCTCATCGAGGAGTGCTTCAACCAGATTTTGGCGACAGCGGCGGCTATCGAAGACCCATTCGAGCAGGCGTTTTTCATCATGGTGCAATTGCCATACCTGCAACCCTTCGACGACGTCAACAAACGCGTGTCCCGTCTAGCCGCCAACATCCCATTCATCAGACACAATCTGTTTCCGCTGTCCTTTATCGACATCCCACGGCCGCTATATACCGATGCCATTTTAGGTGTGTACGAACTAAATGAAGTCGATCTCTTGAAGGACATGTTCCTCTGGGCGTATGGGCGTTCCGCCGAACAATACGCCGCCGTCAGACAGTCGCTTGGAGAGCCCGATCCCTTTCGTTTTAGGCACAGCGCGGCTCTGCGGCAAATTGTCTACAAGGTTGTGCGCGGTCTTATGGACAGAAGGACGGCGACCGCCTACATCACTCTCTGGGCTGGAGAGAATATTGTTGAAGGCGAGCGCGAGCGCTTCAGAGACATGGCTGAAACCGAACTTCTCAATTTGCACGAAGGAAATTTTGCCCGTTACCAGATCAGACCGAGCGAATTCGCAGCGTGGGAGTCGCTCTGGGCGGCTAAGGCGATGGGTTGAGCACATGGATCGCGAGGCACGGAGTACGGACGGGAATACGTTCTTTTCAGGCCAGCAGGGCTTCTGCTAAAGCCGCCCACTCCGCCTCAAAGGTGGGTCGGCGGTAGGCGGT
>WNGR01004269.1_pt1 | contig 18727 bp, 14 predicted proteins | sample 5407581 | NCBI WGS metagenome assembly WNGR01 (sample SAMN13153383, study PRJNA577476) | soil metagenome | isolation source: 80 cm soil or saprolite under Garry oak tree replicate 2 | place: USA:California | collected 2016-06-15 | reverse complement strand
GCTTTGGGTTGGACGGTAAAGACGAAGCAATCATTCCAGTTCCAAAGATATCGTCTGTTCAGGAAATGCTCGCCCTGGAAGATAACTCGCTCCTGTTTCGGGATGTGAGTTACACCGAGCCGGCGACGTGGTTTCATTGTGTGCAAGGAAAAACCGAGCCGGTAAAGACGGCCTTGCGCAGCACATCGCCGGTCTCATTTTCCGACATCGAAGTGACGCGCGAGTTCGCAACGGCGAAGGACGGCGCCAAGATTCCGCTCAACATCGTTTTCCGAAAAGGAATGAAGCGGGACGGACAGAATCCGACGCTGCTTTACGGCTATGGCGGCTACGGCATCAGCATGGCGCCTAATTTCGATTTTACACGGCGGCTCTGGTTCGATCGCGGTGGCGTCTACGTGGTGGCAAACATTCGAGGCGGCGGAGAATTCGGCGAGGAGTGGCACAAGGCCGGCAATCTCACCAAAAAACAAAACGTGTTCGATGATTTCGCGGCGGCTGCCGAATACCTGATCAAAGAGAAGTACACGCGCCCGGAAAAACTTGCGATCCAGGGCGGAAGCAATGGCGGTCTTTTGATGGGCGCGATGATTACCCAACATCCTGATTTGATGCGGGCGGTCGTTTCCTCCGTCGGCATCTACGACATGCTACGTGTCGAGCTCGCGCCGAATGGCGCGTTCAATGTAACCGAATTCGGCACGGTAAAAGATCCGGACCAATTCCAAGCGCTTTACGCCTACTCGCCTGGATGGAACTAAGTTTCCCTCCATTTTGCTGATGACTGGCGCAAACGACGGACGTGTCGCGCCCTATCATTCGCGCAAGATGACGGCGCGCCTGGATGAAGCGAATAAGTCCGGCAATCCGATTCTGTTGCGGACGAGCTCGAGTGCCGGTCATGGCCAGGGCACCGCGTTGAGCGAGCGCATTAAACAATTGGCGGACATTTACTCGTTCCTTTTCGCGCAACTGGAGATGAGGAGAATGACGAAACCCGAATGACGAATGACGAAGAAGCGTCGCCACGATCGTTCGTCATTTGGCGATTCGTCATTCGTTCGAGCTTCGTCATTCGTCATTTGATTTTGATGTCGTCAATTTCCCCATCTTGCGAAGAAGATTCCTAATTTGCGCAGGAGCGATTGCGATTTTTTTCGTGATCGCAGCACTGGCGGGCACGGTGATTTTTTTCAGTCCGCTGTTCACTCATTACATCGAAAGCAACGGGTTTCGTGTAGCGATGGAAAATGAAACCGCGAAAGGCTTACATTTTCCCAGCGGCCGCTACGCACCGATCCGGCGGACGGGCTCATTGACGGCGCAAAGCGAAAATTTCCAGGCGAGCAATGGAGAGAGAGCACTGAAATCGCTCGATGCTCACGGTATCAGCGCCAGGTTTAATCCATGGGGCATGTTTGTGCGGCAATGGAGGTTCAGCGACGTACACGTCCGATCGGGCGACGTTGAAATCCAGATTTACGAGGCGAACCCCGAAGCAATCGAGCCCAAGCCGTGGTTTGCGATTTTTTTGCCTAACCGGGTGTTTCTGAAGCGGATTGAATCCGAGCATTCTAATGTGATCTGGCGATTCCGTGGTGAGCCAGCGGGCTTTTTCGGCACGCAACTGCTCATCACTCCGCACGGCCCAGACTTCGAATATCGCGCGACTGGGGGCACGTTGAAGATGGCACTCTTGCCTGGCCTCTATCTGCGCGGCGCCCATCTTCTCGTCACTAGTACGCTGCTCACTATTTACGATGTCAATCTCGCGCCAGATGAAACGAGCGACGGAAGCATCCACGGCCAGGGAACATCCGGCATAGGAAAAGATAAAAGTGTCGACTTCAAGGCGAACTTCGATCGCGTCCCGATCCGCACGTGGCTGTCAGGGAAATGGAAAGGACATTTAAGCGGCAGCGCTTTCGGAGACGTTCATTGGGCGGGAGAAAATTCGAAGCTGGAAAGCTCATCCGGCGAAGGTTCCTTCCGGGTGCGTGACGCGCGGATCGAGAATCTTCCGCTTCTGGAAAAGCTCGCCGAACTCGCACAGAAGAAATCGTTCGAACACCTGGAGCTAAACGATTGTTCGCTCAGTTTCGCATGGCGCTATCCGAAAATCGAGATCAAGGACATTGCGATTGAAGAGAACGGGAAATTTCGGATCGAAGGCGCGATCTCGATCGAGCGCCGCATGTTACGCGGTGCGATCAAGCTCGGCGTCGCCCAGCAATATCTCGATTGGCTGCCGAAACCTGAGGAAGTCTTCACTACTAAGCGGAGCGGCTATCTCTGGACGACCGTGCATCTGTCCGGGACGGTTGATGAACCGAAACAAGACCTGAGCCCGCGTATTGTCGAACTTTTCAAGGAATCGCCCGGCGCTTACTTCGGCCTTCTCTTTCGCCGGTTCGAGGCTTGGTTAGAAAAAATATTCAGCGGCGATTAGCAAATCGCGCAAACGCAAACGCATGCGGCGAAACCCACTCTCACCAGGATTCCATCCTGACGACGAAAATCGACAGGATCGAAAATTTAGAAAGGCCTCGACACGGTTCCGCGCTTCTGACTAAAAGCGGCGTCTCATCGCTCAAGCAAAAACTGAAGGACCATTCGAATGAATAAACGAACTACCATTACCCTTATGACGCATCTCCGTTGGGGCGCGTTTTTCCTCGTTCTGCTGTTTCTCGTTATCCAAGTGATGCCCCGCGCATTGGGCCAGCGAGGTCAGCAAGATATCAGCAAGAGAACTTCGGATATCCAAGCGCCATCGGATCCAGCGAGTGGGACTTGGACGGCCACGGGCAGCCTCAACACCGGCCGCTTTCTGCACACGGCGACCTTGCTGCCCAACGGGATGGTGCTGGTCGCAGGGGGACTTGATAGCAATTTCCATTCTTCCGCGATCGCGGAACTTTCTTCGATCCTGTCGATGGTGGGCAATGCCTTGGTCTGGCGTTCTCGCGCAATCCCATGCAGACAATTGATGCGGAAGGAAATGTCGTGTTCTCGACTAACCTTGATAGCAACGGGACATCAGACCGCCTTGTCCTGGGGTTGACCGATGGAAGTCTGCTGATCGCAGCGCGGCGCGATGATCCCACACCAATCGGCGGCACGTTTGGGACAATGGATGCCTGGCCTGCTGTGAGTGGCGACAATGGCACGCTTAATGTGAGTACTCCCGGAGCACCGAGTGGTGTGCTCAGCGCGCACATGGTTTTCAGCCGTTGCCCTAGCCCTAACACCTACGCCAACGCCTACTGGGTGGATCTCAGCTGGATCGGGGGAGCCTCGGCCGATGTCGACGTCTACCGCAATGGCGCGGTGGTCGCGACGACGGCAAATGACGGCTCCTATACCGATAACACCGGCAACAAGGGGCGCGCCACCTACACCTACAAGGTGTGCGAAGCGGGCACCCAAACCTGCTCTAATGAAGTGACGGTGAGGTTCGGCGGCCCCCAGTAGGGAGTTAAGTAGGCAACTTCAATCAACGCGGCGCCGCGCGAGTGCGCCCACGAGCCGGTACATGCCTAGACCGATCAAGCACCGCGAACTGATCCGTTGGCTTCAATCGCTTGGTTGGGCAGGACCGAAGACGCTTGAGCGCAGTTGGGGAATGGAGATGCCGGTACAATCGGTTTCGCGTTGCCTTTCTCGCTTTGCCAGCTAATTACCGAAAGCAAAGTTTTCGGGCATGTTAGGTCTCATTTACCTAAGGGTAGCAGTTTATCTTGGTGACCAACTTCCACAGGCGGGCCCCACGTCTGGTGAATCGCCCACGAGACCCATTTATTGAGTCGCCATCGCGATTCGAGGCTGGATAAGATCGACATCGTTTTCCCCAATGAGCGAATCGGAGACATCGACAGCGGCGCGACGCGATTTGGTCGTGGCCATTATTCTTGGCTTGATCGCGGCTCTGGTGTTCTTCAAGTCCACAAAGCCGACGCAGCAACATTTCGATTACACGTTTCGAATCGCCGCCGCGCTGTTGCACGGCCACGTCGGCCTGGAGAGCCGCCAGGCTTCGTGGTTGAACGAAATGGTCCCGCGCGATGGCCGTTTCTACTCGGTCTTTCCACTCGGCGCTGTAGCGAGCATGCTCCCAGTCGCTGTTTTGCAGCGCGCCCGCTGGATCGAAAATTTTCCCGGCCATTGGATCGCCGCGATTCTCGTCGCCTGCGTTGTCTATTTCTTTTTTCGGTTAACGGAAATTCGGAGCCAGCCGCTCGTCCGGCGAATCTTACTTGCGCTCTTTCCAATCTTCGGCACGTGGGCGTGGTGCAACCTCGGATTTGGCGGGGCGTGGCAGATCGCGCTTGGCTTCGCCCTGCTTGGTGAAGCGGCAGCGCTATATTTTGTCCTGGTTCGGCCGCGGCCGCTTTTGGCCGGAATTTTTTTCGCCCTCGCAGTCGGCAACCGCACCGAGCTCGTGCTCACGCTCCCGTTTTTCCTTTATTTCATCTGGCGTCCGCCCGCCGATATCGATCCTTTTCCAACTCTGGCTAATCTTTTGCCCAGTCTCCGCAAAAGTTTACCGGGATTTATTTGGTTTCTGATCGTCCCCGTAGTTCTCGGCCTGCTGACCGCCGCCTATAACTTCGCGCGCTTTAATTCTATTTTCGATTTCGGATACGCGCACATCCCGAACTTGATGAGAGAGCCGTGGTATCAACGCGGCCTCTTCTCGATCCGCGCAATCCCATGGAACATGCAGAAAAGCTTGTTCGAAGGTTTCAATGATTATCCCCGTTTCCCTTTCTTTCGATTTTATCCCTTCGGTTGTTCGATCTTTCTCGCCAGCCCGTTTCTTGTCTTTCTTTTTCGTGAGGGCGGCAAGTTCAAGGGGGCTATCTGGTTGATCATCGGGGCGATAATGTTTGTCCTTTGGTGCCACGGAAATCCCGGCGGCTGGCAATTTTCTTATCGGTACGCGATGGTTTTGCTCCCGTGGATGTTTCTGCTGATCGTCACGAACGGGCCGCCAAAAATCTCGGCGATTGAATTGTCGCTCTTTGCCGTGTCGGTCTTGATTAACGCCGCGGCGACCTATCAATTTCTTTGGACCAACCTCATTCATCCGTAAATCGGCGTGGGCCGCGCATTCTGTGGACCGCTGCACTTGCCCTCGCGTTTGTTTTGTCGGTCCGTGCCTCGCTTCGCGGTGGCTACATCGGGCCGGATTACCCGACGCATTTGTCGCGTCTGATCCAATGGCCGAAGGTTTTCGATTTCGCCGCCACCAACCCACCGATCTACTACTTGTTAGGTCACCAGCTTTTCTTCGTTGTCGGGCCGACCAATTCGTTTCCAATTGCGTTGTCTATACTCCAAGTGGCGATTAATCTTGTCGCGCTGTGGTACTTTTTTTGTTACACGCAACCATGCTTTACGTCCACAATAGTTCATTCAGCCCTCTTCTTATTTCTGGTCTTTTTGCCAGTGCGAATCATCCACGCGGCGACGCTCGGGCCCGATTCGATGACAGTTCCGCTGTTTGTTTTGCTGCTCTTTGTTGTCAACAGAGTTTTGGTCCACGAAGCATCGCCGCTTTGGAGCGCCGCGCTTCTCGGTGTGGCTTTAACCGTGGCAGTGTGGGTGAAGTACAGCTTTATGGCGCTACTCCCCGCGCTGGTCATTGTTTTCTTTTTCCTGTGGATAAAACGGCAATGGAAGTTGCAACGCTTCGTTGCGATTTGCCTGCTGAGCTTGCTGCTCCCCTCTGTGCTATCGATCCACAGTTTTTGGGCAAGCACACGAGCGCACGGCTACAACACGGAAAAACATTGGCTGCAGAAAGGCGTCCCTCCCGATATGACCTACAGAGACCTTCTTTCTGTAAAGGCGAACGACCTCCGACTTTTTCGGGCGCCCGAGTACTTCAAGCGCGAGATTCTTCTGCCGCACCGATACAGTTATCTCGGTTTGTCGCACATGGGCGTTTTCACTGATCCAATGAATCTGTTTCAAGAGCTTTCTGTCCCACAAAATATCGGCAGAGTTCTTATTCCCGATCAGAAGACGCGTCCCGCTTGGAAGACGCCGGTCATGTCGGCGTCAATGTATCTGGGAATAATCTGGACGGCGTCAGCGTTGGTCGGAACTGCGTGGCTTTTGTCATCTGCTCTTCGCCGACTCGTCAAAGGCGACCTTGAGCGCGAGCACCTCACCGTGCTGCTGGGCGTCGCCTACTTCTTGCTAATGTTTCTACCGATCCCCTTTGTTCACGGCGGCGCGCTCTTCGGCTACTGGACTCCCCGGCTTATCCTGCCTGGGTTGCTTTCCTTTTTCTTAGCGGCATTTCTCTTTATCGATATGAAAATTGTGCGCAGATCGGAGAGAATCGCGTGCGCCGTTGCATTGCTGGTTGCCGTTCAATGCACCATCGAAGTTGTGATGCTCATTTGAGCGAGCGTGGCTGTTTGCCCGCAATCGCACTCCAAAACGTGCGCGTCTCCGTCGGCAGGTTTGGATCAGATGCGAGCCAGAAGGCGGTGGCTAGCGAATTGATGACAATCGAGATGGCGACTAATCCGACCAACAAGTGCCGCATGCGAACCAAGACGATTCCTCCTGTGCCTAGAAAAACCACGAGACAAAAAATCAGGAAGGGGTAGAGATCTGCCGCATAACGCTGAGCCAGGGCAAAGTACGACAATATGCAAACGAACTCGGCGAAAAGCGCCGCCGCAACCCAACGCTGAAAATAGTCCGTTCGGTTTGGTAGAAGGAGACAGACGACTCCCATAATAGCGCCAACGACAAGCCAACTCGAGCACCATGGAACCGATAAGAAAGTCTCGCTGAGGGGAAGCGAGAAAGGTGCAGAATTCGGAAGAGCATGTCTATCTACGCGGAGAAACGGCGGCTGAAGATGCAAAGATGGAGGAACCAAACTGAAATAATCCGCAAAGCTGTAAGGAACGCGGGTCAGGTTGAAGATGCCGTGCCTGTAGGCGAACTCCCGATGCACCGGATTGACGTAGAAATCGTAGGTTGCTCCAATGAGGGTACCGAACTTGGCGTAGTTCAGCATGAGGTGAAAGGCGAGCGCTGTGGCAAGGGGAAGAGAGAGTGCGGCGAAATTAGCCAGCCGATTTCCACGCCGTATTCGCAGAGCAAGGAGCGGAGCAATCAGAACAAGCGCGGCCCCGAATGTGACCCGCGATAGCAAGGCGCAGCTCGAACAGACGGAGAATCCAATTAGCGAGTAGGTGAATACGCGGCCTTCCGCATTTCGACAAATGTTGGCGAAGTAGAGCGCCGCAAGCGACCAGGCCAATCCCCAGATAATTGCTTCATTGTAAATCGAAAGATTTCCGAGAAGAAAGAGGAAGGGCGAACCGAGGACAAATCCCATCACGCACGCATTTGCTAACCAGCGGCGCGCGTTTGCTGAAAGAGGAGATGCGCGCACGGCGTGCGCTACCAGACCTGCGAAAGCAAACAGCGCAATCGTTCCAGCGAAAAAGCCAGAAACGCGAGACCACGTTCCACGTCCCGTCGGATAGATGAAATTCAGAGGAATTCGCAAGAAAGCAGGGAAGGGCCCAAAATACATGCGCACCTTCCCGTTGACGATCATTGCTTCAGGGCCGATCGCCCTCACGTCGACCCCCACATCACTGCCCACAAGGTGCTCCGCTTGGGAATCATATGCTTCCCCGAGCCACTCTTTGACGAATACCTGGTTACCACCAGTAGTCGCAATAATCCAGATCAGCACGCTCAGCGCCAGTGTGAGTGGCAGAAGTTTTGGAGCGCCTCCGTTGCGGTTCATCTCAGTCAATAAATTGGGGAAAAAACCAGCAAATTAGATGGCGCCGACGTAAACCCGTTTCCCGGTTGCGTAGGATATTGGAACCCGCTACATCAAAACGAGCGAATCTTAAACTCACCTAACAGCTTCGACAAGACACTTGAGGAGACAATCACGTGCTCAACGAAAAAAGAATTGTCGTAGTCATGCCGGCGTACAACGCCGCTAGGACATTGCGCCAGACATACGAGGAGCTTCCCTTCGATATCGTCGACGAGGTGCTCCTGGTCGATGACAGCAGTTCCGACGAGACAGTTGATCTGGCTCGCGAGCTGAATGTCACGACATTCCAGCACAAGAGGAATTTGGGCTACGGCAGGAATCAAAAAACCTGCTACCGCGAAGCGCTCAAGCGAGGCGCGGACATAGTGATCATGTTGCATCCTGATTACCAGTATTCGCCCAAGCTGGTGACATCACTGACCGGAATGATAGCCTCCGGTCATTACGACGTTGCCTTGGGCTCGCGCATTTTAGGCGTCGGCGCGCTAGAAGGCGGGATGCCGCGCTATAAGTATGTTTCCAACCGATTCCTGACTGCTGTTCAGAATCTGCTACTCGGTTACAAACTGTCGGAGTACCACACCGGATTCCGGGCGTTCTCCCGTCGCGTGCTCGAGTCGTTGCCACTCGAGGAAAACAGCGACGACTTTCTGTTCGATAACGAAGTGCTGGCTCAGGCCATTTACTTCAATTATCAGATCGGCGAGATATCGTGCCCGACAAAGTATTTTGCGGAAGCATCCTCGATCTGTTTCAAGCGGAGCGTGAAATATGGCCTAGGGGTGCTTTGGACTTCGCTCAAGTTCAGGATGCAGAAGATGGGCCTGGGAACGTTTAGAATCTTTGATTCGGAGAGGACCAGGCTGTTTCATGCGTATTATCACGAATTGGGCAAATGAATTTTAATCGGCGCGTCACTCCGCTGGGTGAGCGCTCATCTTGTGCCAGCGGGTGCCGCGCTCACACCTCGAGAACATTGGGATTGCGGCAAGTGAAGACTCGACGGCTTTAAGCCGTCGAGTCTTTGTTCAACTGGGTCGTATTAACCGCGAATCGTCTTTCGGCAAAAGCGCCCCGAAAACTTTCGGGGCTTGACGCGCTCTGCCCGCCTCAGCCGGGCGGATTTCACATTTGGGTTCTCGGTCGTATCCAGATGTCGACCGGGATCGTTGCACTCACTACAAATCAAATGGTTCATTGAGGTTTCGGAAAAGTGCTTCCTCTTCTTCCGCTACAAACACGACTTTTAATTTCGCCATCTTGATAAGCTGTCGTGTTAAGGTTTGCAGCGAAAAATCGACGCTGGAAAGCGCAGCGATAACATCGCGATGCGCTTCAGCGGGGTAAATGGCCGCCAGTGGCTCAGCGCGATCTCCAATCATCGGAACGACGCCGCGGCCTGGCCCAATCTGGTCGCAAAGGAAACGGAGGTATTTGTCGGTCATGAACGGCATGTCCACAGCGAGCGCAAGTAGATGTTTGGTCCGCATTCGCGCCAACGCCATAGCGAGCCCGCTAAGCGCTCCGCGCGACGGTGGATCGTCCTGCACAAACTTTACTTCTGGCGATCGCCAAACCGGATCAGTTCGCGCCGAAATGAAAAGTTCCGCGGGTTCCAATTTCCGCAGCAGATCGAGTTGAATTTGCCAGAGCGGTTTGCCGCGAAACAGCAGTGTTGCTTTGTCCTTGCCCATCCGGCGCGATTCGCCGCCGGCGAGCAGCACCGCGCTGATGTTCATGCAATCGCTTCAGGGATGCGCGCAGTAGAATGCAATTCACCATCTGTCAAAATTCTGGCGCGCAAACCGCCGCGACCCTTCAGAAATGCTTCCGCGCCCGGCGCGATGGCGCGATCCATCCAATAGCACGGTCGACACTCTTCCACTCCATGAAAATTCACGCCCTGCACTTCAAAGTCGCAACCGATCAACTCGTTAAGATCGACATCGCTCGTGATCACGTTGCGACGAACCAAAGCGGGCGAGCAATCCTGAAGTTCGAGGCATCCGCGCAGTTCATCGAATACCTCAGCCGAAAAAAATGTGATCTGGCCCTTGTAATCGTCTTTGAAATCGAAATAGCGATCGCCGCGAATGCCGCGGCCGGCCACGCATTCGATCATCGGCACTTCGATCGCCGGATTAACATCCGGTTCGCGCCCGTGGTGGCCAAGGAAATTATGGGCCGGGGAAATGTAAAGATGGCAGATTTCCACGGCTGCAATGGTAACATTGCTCCGCCTTGTTCGCGACCGGTGTTGTGGATTAAGCAGATTGTAGCCGCTGGTTCGCTGATCACGGCAGTCATGGATTGCAATTTTGGAGAGCCGAGGTCAGCGACCTCAGCTACAGGGCTGACCGAGCGGCAATCATGTATTGTTACCTTGGGCTGGCCGAGGTCGACAATCTCGGCTACAAGGCATAGATGCGATTGAGAAGCTTTGAAAAACGAAACTGACGGGATCGGGTCGGATCGGATCATTCGGCGAAAGCCGGATGGCTCGCTCGAATTTCAGCGCGACGATCTCACTGTCGAGGAACCGCTCGAGATTCGCATCGGTCGCAAAACGTTGGCGACAACGATGCGCACTCCGGGCCACGATGAAGAACTCGCCGCCGGTTTTCTGGTCTCCGAAGCAATCATCCGCATAGGCGACAAAATCGACAAGTTCTCGCGCCCGGCGAACGGACGGAATCGCGAAAACATCCTCGTTGTTGAACCGGCCGCGGGAGTGAAATTGAATCCCGCGGCTGCAGGTTCCACCAGGCGATTCGGAACGATTTCCACCAGCTGCGGAATTTGCGGCAAGGCCAGCATCGACGCTATCCGGCAAAATTTTCCTCCAGTTACATCTAAAGACATCAGGATTGGCATCGACACTCTGCTTCCGCTCCCCTCGCTTTTGCGAAAACAACAAGGCGATTTTGCGCGCACCGGTGGCATTCACGCTGCTGCGATCTTCGATGTTGATGGTAACTTGAAAATCGTTCGTGAAGACATCGGACGTCACAACGCGGTCGATAAGGCAATTGGCCGTTCGTTTCTGGATGAGCTTCTGCCGTTGGATCGACACCTTGTTCTCGTCAGCGGCCGCGCGTCTTTCGAGATCATGCAGAAAGCATTGGCGGCGGGAATTCCGATCGTCGCCGCGGTTTCCGCCCCGTCAACACTCGCAGTAAATTTCGCCCGTGAGAGCAATCAAACCTTGATCGGATTTCTTCGTCCGCCTTCGTTTAACATCTACTCGCACATCGAACGCGTAATCCTGGACAGACAGTTGTAGCCGAGATTCTGACTTCTGCTGCCCGGGATGTTGCCGCGCATAGACCCGCCGCGGTCAGCGACACGCTGCTACAATATTAACGTTCGCGTCGAGGTGGTCTGACGATTATCGGCAACAGAATCGAAACAGCCATCACAGCGGCAAGGACGTGGAGCGCTCCGCCGTAATTCCCGGTGGTCTCCCGCATGCGCGCGATGTAAAGCGGACCGCAGACACTGGCAAAACTCCATGCCGTCAGCACCAGCCCGTAGATCGGCCCGACGTTTTTCGATCCGAAATAATCTGCGGTAAAAGCGGGCATGGTGCCGAAGCCGCCGCCGTAGCACATGAGAATCACGATAGTCATGATGGAAGAGGCGGTGATTTGTGGGAGAAACCAAAAGAGCAGGACCTGCACGACAAACATGGCGCCGAAGGTCACGCGCCTGGTGACCAGATCAGATGTCCACGCCCAAAAAACACGACCGACCGCGTTGCCGAGGCTGGCGATACCGACCATGCCGCCGGCAACAATCGCGCTGACGCGCGTGAGTTCCTGAAAGATGGGAGCTTCCTGCGAGATCACCGCGATCCCGGTGGTGGTGTTCAGGAAGAGGATTAACCAGAGCACCCACCATTGCCAGGTTTCCAGCGCTTCGGATAAGACGTAATCGTGAGTGGCACGCTCGGAGGTTTCCTTGGCAGTCGGCGTCCATCCTTCCGGCTGCCAACCTTCTGGAGGGTTTTGCATGAACAACGCCGCGATGATCGCGACAATGAAATACGCAATGCCGAGATAGGCGAAGGTGGCAAGCACGCCGACCGATTGGATGAGGCGCGTTGCCACAGGCGCGGTGATTAGCGCCCCGGCTTGCCGCTTGTATCGCCCTTTGGCTTTTCGGTCGGCTTCACTTGAACTTGAATGGCCTCTCCCAAATCGTCGGTCGGATTCATAACGATTTTAGTATTTTCCGCCAAGCCGTCGAGCACTTCTAATTGCGTGCCGAAATCGCGCCCAACATGAATCGTTTGCCAGTGAATCCGGTTGTCGTTAGCCACTGTGGCAACTTGCGGTCCCTGTGTGCGAAAGAGAAACGCATTCGCCGGCACGACGAGTGGCGCGTTTTCATCAGCCAAAAGAAATTTCACCTGACCATACATGCCGGCATAAAGCCTGCCCTCGTGATTGGGCACTTGAACCTCCACCTGCATCGTGCGTGACTGCGGGTCGAGCGCACCGGCGGTGCGTGTCACCGTGCCGTCAAAATCCTGACCGGGAAATTCCTGGACGAGAATTTTCGCCGCCAATCCTTCGTGAATGGAAGGCGCATTGGCTTGCGGTGCGAAAACATAAACGCGAAGCGGATCGCTTTGCACGATGCTGAAGAGCGCCGTGCCGGCGTTTCCGGTGCCGGCGGTGACGAGGGTGCCAACATCGATATTTCGCGCGGAAATCTTTCCACCGAATGGCGCGATGATTTCCTTGAAGCCCTGTAATTTTTGAAGCTGCTCGTAGTTCGCCCTGGCTCCTTCGTAGGCTTTTTCGTTTTGGTCATACTCCTGTTTGGATACGACCTTTTTCCCGACCAGGTCGCGCCAGCGATCAGCTGTGACCTTCGCGATTTCGTAACTAGCCTTCGCTTGTGCGAGTTGTTGATCGACCTCAGGCGTTTCGATCTCAGCGAGCAGTTGGCCCTCTTTGACGTCGTCGCCGATATCGGCCGTCCAGCTTTTCACGTAGCCATTGGACCGCGGATAGATCGTCGTCTCCTTGAATGCCTGGAAAGTTCCTGGCAGAATTAATTCCTGCGGCTTGCGATCGCGCTGCGCGGTCACCACGTTGACCTCGAGTTGCACCGCCTGTTTGGTGAACGCCTTTTCCTGGCCGCGCTCCTGAACTCGCCGCCATACGCCGATTGTAATAAGGAACGCCAACACTGTGACAGCAGCGATCGGTCCCCAAACGGCAACGCTCCGCACCGGCGGCCTGGTAGGGACGCCGGGCTGTGGCGTCCGCACATCTCGATCTTCTGTATGTCCATCTTCGGCGCCGTCGTGACGATGCTTGCGATGTTTGGTCTGATTCATTGCGCCGGTTGTTCTCCTTCAGGCCCGCGTCGCTCCTGTCGCTCGAACTCTTCGTCTTCGTCGCAAGTGAACTCCGCTTTTCGCAAAATGCTGTAAACAACCGGCACGAAAAAGAGAGTGGCGAACGTGGCGAAGACCAAGCCTCCAATGACCGCGCGGCCGAGCGGCGCGTTCTGCTCGCCACCTTCACCGAGACCGAATGAGAACGGCAACATGCCAATGATCATGGCCAGCGCAGTCATCATGACCGGACGCAACCGGGTGAAACCGGCGGAGAGCGCGGCATCGAGCGAATTTTTCGGCTGGTCGCCGCAACGTTCGTCATTGGCAAAACTAACGACCAAAATGCTGTTCGCGGTGGCGACACCGATGGCCATGATCGCGCCCATGAGCGACGGCACGTTGAGCGTGGTGCCGGTAATGAAGAGCATCCAGATGATGCCGCACAACGCGCCCGGCAGCGCCATAATGATAATGAAGGGATCGGTCCACGATTGGAAATTGACTACCATCACAAAATAAACGAGCACGATCGCAAACAAGATCCCCGCGCCGATGCCGGCGAACGATTTGTTCATGTTCTCCACTTGTCCGCGCACACTGAGAAATGTACCGCGCGGCAAATTCTTTTTCGTCTCCTCGAGAATCTTGTTCACCTGGCCGGCGACGCCCCCCAAATCGCGACCTTGCACATTGGCGAGGACATCAAACACCGGTTGCACGTTGTAGTGGTTCACGATAATCGGTGACTCGCGCCGCTCGACCGTCGCCAGGTTTCCCAGCAACTCCGGGCGGGGCTGGTTGGGCGCGACCACCGGCGTGTTTTTCAAATCTTGCAGCGTGTCCATTTTGTACTGCGGCGTTTGCACCGCCACCTGGTAATTCACGCCGGTTTGAAAATTGAGCCAGAAGTTCGGCGACGTCTGGCCGCTCGAACTGAGCGAAATCAACATCGTGCGCGCGACATCGTTTTGGCTAAGACCAATTTGCTGCGCGCGGGTGCGATCGACATTCACCCGCAAATCCGGACCGTGCACGACTTGGTGCACGTGGACATCGGCCGCGCCGGGAATTTGCGCGACGCGTTGTTTGATTTGGTTCGCAATCTCGTAGCCCTTCGGGTCGCGGCCCGTGACCTGAATATCAATCGGCGCCGGAATGCCGAAGTTCAAAATCTGGCTAACGATGTCCGGCGCGGCGAAGAAAAACTCCATGTCCGGAAAATCGCGGTGCAGTTTCTCGCGCAGAATGCGCACGTATTGGGCGGTCGGCCGGTGCTTTGGAGCCAGCGCGATAAGAATTTCACCGTCAGCCTCACCGATCGTGGCGTTGTCGCTGAAGGCGAGGTTAATTCCGCTCGTTGGCAGACCGATGTTATCGAGCACATTGTCTATTTCGTCAGGCGGAATCACCTCACGAATGGCGCGGCCGACGCGATAAAAGCGTTCCTCCGTCGCTTCGAGCCGTGTTCCCGCCGGTGCGCGGACATGCAACCGGATTTGTCCGGCGTCCACTCCTGGAAAAAAATCGCGCCCCAGAAACGGAACTACGCAAAGTGAAATAAGCACCATCGCGCCCATGGCGATAAAGACGATCTTGCGATTCCCAAGGCACCAGCGCAGTGCATCGACGTAGCGGTCACGGATTTTTTCGAACCCGCGATTGAAGCTTTGGTGAATTCCGCTGAGGAATGTGCGGATTTTTCCTGAGACTCTCCCTAAGGGTTGGCGCGTCCGCAGCACGCCCGGCGGTCGCGCCCTGCCATCTTTTTCGCGCTTGTTGCCGATATCTTCTTCGCTGCCATTATGCTCTCCGAGCCCGTGTGCGAGACTCGTATCGATCTCCTCGAGATGCCCGCGCATCAGAAATTTCACCATCGTCGGGACGACAGTGCGGGAGAGAAGATAGGAGGCAAACATGGCGAAGATGACCGCCATCGCCAGCGGTTGAAAAAGAAACCTCGCCACACCACTTAGAAAAAAGATCGGCACAAAAACAATGCAGATGCACAGGGTCGAGACGAATGCTGGCACGGCGATCTGCATCGCGCCGTCGAGAATGGCGCGGATCATCGGCTTCCTCATCGCGAGATTGCGATGGATGTTTTCGATCTCAACAGTGGCGTCATCGACCAGAATGCCGACCGCCAGCGCCAGTCCACCCAGCGTCATGATGTTGATCGTTTGGCCGAGCGCGCCCAGGACGATGATCGAACACAAGATCGACAACGGAATTGAGGTCGCGACCACGAGTGTCGAGCGCCAGTTTCCGAGGAAAAGCAGAATCATCAGCGCGGTGAGACAGGCCGCAATCACTCCTTCACGTATGACTCCGTTGATCGCGGCGCGCACGAAAATCGATTGATCGAACAGTTGGGTCAGCTCGAGCTCCTTCGGCAGTGTCGCTTGAATGCGTGGCAGCGCTTCCTTCACGCGCTTGATGATGTCGATGGTGGACGCGCTCGCGCTTTTCAAAACGGTGAGGAGCGCCGATCGGATCCGGTTTTGCGCGACGATGTTCGTCTGCACGGCGAAGCCGTCCCGCACCTGGGCGACGTCGCGAATGTAAACCATCGCACCGTTCACTTGCTTGATCGGCAGATCGTTTAATACCTGCAAGACTTCGGGGCTCGAGTTGAGGCGCACATTGTATTCGCGGTCGCCGATTTTCTGTGTGCCCGCCGGCAGGATGACATTCTGCACGTTGATCGCGTTGCTTACATCGGTGGGTGAGAGGCCCTTGCCGTAAAGTTTTGCCGGATCGATGTCGACCATGATCTGGCGTGATTTACCGCCATAAGGCAATGGCACCTGCGCGCCTTGCACGGTAGCGAGTTGCGTGCGGATAAAGTTTAAGCCGAGATCGTAAAGCTGTTGTTCGGAAAGCGTCTTGCTGCTCAAGCCCACTTGCAGAATCGGCACATTCGACGCGCTGTATTGAATGATCAGGGGCGGCGTGGTGCCTGGCGGCATGATTCGCAGCAGTGTCTGGCAGATCGAGGTAATCTGCGCCACCCCCGCTTCCACTTTCGCGCCTTCATGGAAAAAAACTTTGATGACAGAGACGCCGTTATAACTCTGCGATTCGATGTGCTCGATGTCGTTTACCGTGGTGGTCATAGCGCGTTCGCAGACCGTGACGAAACGTTTTTCCATTTCTTCGGGCGCGACGCCCGAGAAGCTCCAAATTACACTTACCACCGGGATGTTGATGTTGGGGAAAATCTCCGTCGACATGCGAGCGATCGTCACGATGCCCATCAGCACGATCAGAATGGCCACCACGGTGAACGTGTACGGACGCCTAAGAGCTAAACGAACAATCCACATGAGCTGACGGTTTTAGGTCTCAAAGGGAGAAGCCTTCTTTAAGGAGATCGGGCACCGTCGCCTCTTCGGTCTCACCGGAACATAGGGCTGTGCCCTGTGCGGCCAGCGGACATGTTGTCCGCTGTCTTGGATTCCAGCAGGTTGCAAACCCGCTGGGCACACCGACTGAAAGTCTATGTTCCACTCGAGCAAAAGATTTCTCATAATGCGGTTTCTTCGCTCTCAACTAAACGTTTGAAGTTGCCCAGATACTCTTCCAGCCTTCGCGCCAATCTGGGCGGGTCGAAAATCGAACGTATTTTCAGAGTTACTTCCGTCTCTTCGTTGGAGCGCGGTTCGAAAGAAACGACGCCTGACATGAAGCCGTCGGAAGTCGAGCGCCAGGCAATTCGGCGCTCGGGAATTCGAAGCACGATGTGGAAGACATCTCGTTGTTCGTTCTCATTGGGATGCCATGTATAAGAAAAGTGTGTGTCATCAATTCTTTGGATATTCCGCAGCGGCGTGATGAATCTCGGGAGATCCTCAAAGCGCGACCACCGTTCATAGACTTGGCCGATGGGCGCCTTCACGACGACGGAGTGCCGTGCTGCGTTCATTTCGATCAGCGCTGGCTCCATTGCCTGGACCGAGTAGCTAGGAGGAGAACCGTCCATATAGATCCCTGGAAAAAATGCGGCTCCATCCGTCGGTGAAGTTAAAGAACGACATGTTCAGCACGAGCATCGGGTCGTGAACTTGTCGACGGCGCCGAAAAATACTGCGCAAGGTGCGCTTGGAACTGGTTCTGGTTTGTTTGGTTTTCATTTTGGATGTTTGTTTGCTTCCAACGCTAGACATCGTTGCGCCGCGTCACCACGGAGCGGTGGAAGGATTTTTCAGTGCTCCACAAGAGAGAGCGGATTACACCTCTTTTGGGGGAGGAAACAAAAGTGGCGCACCGGCGCAGGATTGTTAGACTTTTGCTATGCGCGCACGCACGACTTCGATCGATTCGCCTAGAGCAGACGTTTGCAGCAGCGGTTAAGTTGCTATGAAACTCGATACCACGACAGCAGAGCAAACGATGTCCGCCACGGCTGATACAGCTGATCTGTCCTGTGGCGAACTCAGTTCGCGAGCCGAACCTTGTGCCCCCGCCGATGATGGCGAAAGCGCAGCAAAATACCTGTTTGAGTTATCCCGTGATGTGATCCTTTCCCTGGATCGCACCGGGAACGTCCTCTGCATCAACCAGCGCGGCGTTGAACTGAGCGGCTATTCGGAAACGGAATTGCGCGGAGCAAATATTTTACAACGCCTGCTTCTTCCCGAGGATCGTTCAGCGATCGGGCAAATTCTGGATGATCTAGTGCGGGGCAAAGCTCGCGAGTATGAGGTTCGCTGGAGAACAAGAGATGGCGCCGTTGTTCACTTTGATGGCGTATCGGTTCCGCGCTTGTCTAGCAATGGAGAATTCCTGTCCACGCTCTGCACTTTGCGGGACGTGACCGAGCGGAAATTCGCGGAGGAAAAACTACGCAAGAGCGAAGAGAAATATCGGGACCTGATCGAAATTTCACCCGACGCAATCTACGTGGTTGATGCCAATGGCATCTGTGTTCTGGGAAACCGCGCGGGCGCTGAGCTGGCCGGAATTTCCCAGGACGAACTGGTTGGTACGCCCGTCACCGACACCTATCTGCCGGAAGAACGCCACGTGTTTCAAGAGAGGCTCGAGAAATTAAAGACGGAACGCACCGTGCGATTCGAGAGAAAATTCGTGCGCAAAAACGGGGAGATCGTTCCCGTGGAAGTCTCGGTGTCCGGGTTACGCGGTGGATATTTTCAAGCGATCCTGCGCGACATCAGTGAACGCAAACGAGGCGAAGCCTTGCTGACTGGCGAGAAACGGATCCTCGAGATGATCGCCACGGGCGTTGCGCTGGAAGAGATCCTAAATGCATTGTGTCTGATTATCGAGGAACAGCGGAGCGGTACGCTCGCTTCGGTTTTGTTGCTGAATCCCGATGGCGTTCATCTGGACGTCGTTGCAGGACCGAGTCTCCCCAAAGAATGGACGCAGCAAATGGAACAGCTACCAATTGGACCGTGTGCTGGCTCGTGCGGCACCGCGGCGTATCGAGGATCACCGGTCATCGTCTCCGACATCGCGACTGACCAGCTGAGGAACGTGCGCGAGCATCGCGCCTCAGCACTGAAACACGGGCTGCGAGC
>WNGR01002913.1_pt1 | contig 18727 bp, 16 predicted proteins | sample 5407581 | NCBI WGS metagenome assembly WNGR01 (sample SAMN13153383, study PRJNA577476) | soil metagenome | isolation source: 80 cm soil or saprolite under Garry oak tree replicate 2 | place: USA:California | collected 2016-06-15 | reverse complement strand
TTGGCGGGCCACCGGGTGCTCGGCCTGAACGACCTGGCCTGGTCGGCCGGGACGATCTGGGCGAACGTGGCGGGCACCCACTACCTGGCCGGGATCGACCCGGACAGCGGCGAGGTCACCGACATCGTGGACGCCCGGCCAGCCGCCGAAAGTCACCCGGGTGACCCGCAGGCCATCATGAACGGGATCGCCGCGCTGCCCGGACCAGGGGGGCCTGGACCGGCGGAGCCCGTCCCGGGGGAACCTGGCCGCGGGGAGTTCCTGCTCACCGGGAAGGGCTGGCGCTCGATCAGGCAGGTGCGGCTGAAGCCGGCCAGGGAAGGCAGCGCCCGGCGGCACCTGCTAGCGGGCCTGAGCCACTGACCGGCGTGAGCCGGGCCTCCGCCGCAGGGCGGGCCGCGGCGGCTTGTCCGCGTAGCCGCCGTCGGCCAGCCCGGCCCGTCGCTCGAACACGTTACGGCAGCCGGTATCGCCGGTCAGCGCCCACGACACGGCCGCCGCGGCCAGGTACAGCGGCACCATCACCACCCCGCCGCAGCAGGCGTACTGGGTGGCGTGCCGCGCCTCGTGCCGGAACAGCGCCGAGGAGGAGTCGAGCCCGTCCAGCCGGGTGACGATGACGTTGCCCAGGCAGAACGCGGGCGCGGGCGGCACCGGGAGCCGGTACCCGGTGCCGACGAACAGCCGGTCGGCACCGCGCGTCACCCGGGCGCCGCCGAGGGTGGCGACGCCCAGTCCGGCCAGCGTCGACCCGTTGGCCAGGTTGATCCACGCCCGCAGGCCGGCCCGCATGGCCGCGGCTCAGGCCCCTTCGGGATTGTGCCCGTTCAGCCCGGGCGGGTCGTCGGCCACGATCACGCCCGCCCAGGGCGAGACCGGGGTGGCGGATGCGGCCGGAGGAACCGGCGCCGGCATGTTCAGCGCATCCATGCTGTGATCGCGGTGCGCGCGGGCCGCCGCCAGGTGGTAATCGTTGAGCGAGTCCAGGAAGCTCTCGTCCGCATACACCCGGCCGTCCACCAGCGGGCCGCGGGTATGCTCCAGGACCGCGACGACATCCTCGCCGCTGAGCGTCTTGTGTGTCTCCAGGGCGTGCGCCAGGGCCAGGACTTGGCTCCTGTCCTCCCGCAGGACCTGCTCGACCCGGGAGAGCAGCGTGGTCAGGTTGTCCTCGATCCGGTCCGCCAGCGCGTGCCGGGCCGCGGCCTCGGGATCCTGCCCCTTCTTCAGCGCGCCGCCCCGGCCGCCGCCCGGCGATCCGACCTCGAGCCGCTTGGCCGTTGAGTACGAGGACACCGTGGTGCCCATGCCCCAGAAGCCCTCCATGAACGAGGCCACCGCGGTCGCGGACTCCAGGTCCCCGGACACGCCGGAGGAGCTGTCCTGTTCGAAGAACATCCGCTCGCCGGCCAGCGAGGCCAGCGACACCAGGATGTCGGTCTCGTACTCGCTGCGCCACCGGGTGAACTGGTCCTCGGGCGGGATGCTCGCCACCATGCCGAGGTAGTCGCTGCCCTTCTCGATCGTGGCGATGTCGATCTCCATGTGCTGCCTGGTCCGGAATGCGACCAGCGCATGGCAGGACTCGTGCACGGCGACCGCGTGCCGCTCGCGCTCGATGTACTCCACGTCCTCCGGCGGCCCGAGCTCCTTGAGCTGCTTGGCCTTGATCACGTCCGGCCAGGTGATGACGTCGCGGCCGTTCCTGATTGCGGTGATGAGCGACTCGTTGACCAGGTCCTTGATGGTGGCGCCGGTCGCGTACGGGGTGATCGTGGCCAGCTTGTCGATCTGCTCCTCGGTCAGCTCGTTCTGAACCTTGGAGAAGTAGCCCTCGTAGGTGCGGATCCGGCCGGCCTTGGACGGGTAGCCCACCTTGTAGATGCGGTCGATGCGGCCCGGGCGCAGCAGCGCCTCGTCCAGCGCCGACGGCATGTTGGTGGCCATCATCACCAGGATCCGGTACTTGGGCGGCGGCTTGGGCCGCATGCCGAAGATCCGCCTGACGTAGCGGTTGACGAAGCCGCGCGGCTTCTTCAGCCCGGACAGCTCGGTCAGCAGCGCCTGCAGCGTGCCCATGCCGCCACCGCCGCCGCCGTTCATCATGCCGCCGATCATCTGCCGGTTCCGCCGGCTGCCCGTGTCCTCCGGGATCTCTGATCCCATCGCCTCTCGGGTCAGCCGCCAGCGGGTGTCCTCGGACAGGTAGGAGAACCCGTTGCAGCCCGCGTGCGTGAACGGCGCGGGGGTGGCCCGGCCGGGCCCGCCGACGCCGCCGCCCTGGGCCAGCTGACCGCGGTTACCCAGCGAGTCGGCCTCGTCGAAGAAGACGATCACCCCGCCGTACCGCAGCGCGAGCCGCCGCAGCTTGCGGAACAGCGACTTCACCTTGAGGATGCCGACACCCATGAACATGTTGATGAACGCGCCGGGGTCGACGAAAACGTACGGGCGGCCGGTCTCACCCGCCACCGCCTCGGCCATCAGCGTCTTGCCGGTGCCCGGAGGCCCCCACAGCAGCAGGCCGCCCGGCACGTAGCCGCCGCGCTCCTCGACCAGCTCGGGGTTCTCCAGGAAGATGATGTTCTCCTTGACCCGCTCGAGCACGTGGTCCTGACCCCATACGTCGGAGAACCTGGTCTTGATGTCGTCGGGAAAGTAGACGTCGACCCCGCCGCGGGACATGAACCAGAAGAGGGCGACGAACTGGAGCACGACGAACAAGAGCGTGAATGCGATCTGCAGCACGAACGGCAGCACGTGCCAGATGAGCTGAGGCGCCTTGAGCAGCGCCAGGATCGGCGTCGTGTGGATGATCTTGCCGGTCACGATGGCGATGATCGCGATCCAGAAGATCCAGGTCAGCATCCGCCAGATGCGGAACCTGGTCCAGTCGGAGATCCGCCGGCGGGTGATCCGGTTGTAGCCGCCGAAGAAGGTCTCGGTCCAGAACCGGTGGTAGGCAACCGAGTGCTCGCTGATGACGAAGTGAACCTGCCGGAGGAACTCCAGGCCGATCAGGATGAACACCCACCAGCCCGTGCGCACCTGGATCCGCAGCGCGTCCGAGAACCCGATGAGCGGGTTGTTGGCCATGACCGACCACACCAGCAGGAACCAGACCAGGACGAGCAGGAGCAGGAACTTGATCCTGTCCCAGATCGGCAACGGCTTACGAGTCAGCCGGTCTTCGTCTCTCGGCCGCCCGCTGGGTGGCGGAGGCGGCGGGGGTGGCGGGACCCCCGGAGGTCCTGAGGCGATGATGTCCGGGGGCTGGGCCATGTCCATCACGTGCTCCTGATGGTAAACGACGACATCACGTCGTTGATCTCGGTCTGATCGTTGCTGTAGCAGCTGGTGGTGCAGTGCAGCACGAGGAGGTAGACGACGGTCTGATCGGCGTTGGTGAGGGCGACCTCATCGAACGTGTCGGTGATGCCGCCGGTGAAGGTGTACTGGAACGTTTCCCGGACCCCGTGCACGCCCTGGCTGAGCGAGAGCATCTGGTCGCGGATCTGCTTGAAGCCGGTGAGCGGGAACCCCTGGGCCGACGCATTCTGCCGCGCGGTGGCGGTCACCGGGAGAAAGAAGTCGCGCAGCGTGTCGTAGGACAGCTCGTTGCTCGCGGCCGAGTTGAGCTGGCCGACTTCGGCGAACACGAACGGATGGGCCGTTCCGAAGGAGAGAAAGTCGCCTGCCTTCGGCTTATGGCCGGCCTCGTAGGCGACCGTCCACGCGCCGCCGGCGCCGCCGGTAGCGCTCTTCAGCTCGGAGGAAAGCGACGAGTCGCTGATCTTGTGCCAGGCGTAAGGAACCTTGAAGTAGGTATTGGTGCTGGAGTTGGCCACGTAAGTGAATTGCGGCGCTGCGCATCCGGTCAGGGCCACCCCGAGGAGTATCGCGCAACCCCCGACGAGGCCCTGAACGACGCGGTGGGCCTTGCTCGCCAAGAGGTGCGACCTCCACGTAGGGACTACGTAGTGTCAAGTATGACGCCTTCATCCGCAATGGTACAGGTCTGCCGGGTTCCGATGACACCCGGCGCTGCCCATTAGCGGTGCGTACCTTGACCTTCTCTTTCCGTACCCCACGTTAGCGGCGCTCACCCGTGCTGGACGCAAACTTGGCCGGCCGTAAATGGCCCGTCGGCGGCGTGGTGACTGGCTGCGGCGCGGGGGGCCGGCTAGCGTGCGCGGTCACCGCCACCAGCGGCTACGTGGCTGACCAGCCGCCGCGCTCATCGCCGGCAAAGCTGTTGTCAGAGCCGATGCTGAGGAAATCCAGGGAAAATTCTGAGGAAGGATATGACGATGACCGCACCGGAAATTCAGCAGGAGATCGAACGCACCCGGGATCATCTTGGCGAGACCGTGGAAGAACTCGCCTCCCGGGCCGACGTGAAGGCGAGGGCCCGGGTCAGGGCCGCCGGGATGAAGGACAAGGCGGCCCAGATAAAGGTCCGGGCGCAGGGCAAGGCCACCGAGATGTCCGGGCAACTGCGCCAAAGCCGGCTAGCACAGGGTCAGCTGGTCCAGGGTGACACAGTGCGGCGCCGCTGGCCCCTCGCCGCGGCGGCCGCGGGCGTCGTGCTCGTCGGCTCGGTCCTGGTCCGGCGGCGGAGGAGGCGCGCGTAGGCCCGGCCGGGCCTGGCCCCGCGGGTCGTGTGCCGCACACTAGACGAGTGATCATGAACTCTGCCGACCCGCGGGACCCCCTCGGCCTGGCCGCGGACGCCCCGCTGCTGGCCGCCTGGCTGAACTGGATGGAGCAGGCCGCATCCGGACGGCTGCTGCCGATGAGCACGCCGGGTCACAAGCAGCGCTACGACCTGGTGGGCACGGTCGTGGCGGGCGACGCCCCGCTCTACGGCGGGCTGGATGCCATCAAGCACGCCGACCGGCTGCGGGCCGACGCCGAGGCGCGCGCGGCCGCGCTGTGGGGAGCGGACTGGTGCCGGTTCTCGGTGGCCGGATCGACCCACGGCAACCAGGCCTTCTGCCTGGCCATGGGCCAGCCGGGCCAGGAAGTGATCATCACGAGGACGCTGCACAGGTCGCTGCTGCTCGGCATGGTGCTGGCGGGCCTGCGGCCGGTGTGGGTCCGGCCGGACATCGACCCTGACACCGGCCTGCCCGCCGCGGTGGCGGTGCAGACGGTCAGGGACGCGCTGGCCGCGCACCCGGACGCCTGCGGCGTGATCCTGGGCGACCCGTCCTACATCGGCACCACCGGTGATCTGGCCGGCCACGCCCGGGCCGCGCACGACGCGGGGGTGCCGCTGATCGTCGACCAGGCCTGGGCCGCCTACCTCGGCTTCCATCCGGACCTGCCGGCCCACGCCATCGCGGCGGGCGCGGACGGCCTGGTGACCAGCGCGCACAAGACGCTGCCCGCCTACACCCAGGGCGCGGTGATGCTGGCCAGGACCGAGCGGCTGGACCGGGCCCGGCTGGAGCGGGCGTTCGACGCCACCCACACCACCAGCCCGGCCGGGTCGATCCTGGCCAGCATCGACGCCGCCCGGGCGCTGCTGGCCCGCGACGGTGAGCGGCTGTGCGGCCGGCTGCTGCGCGGCCTGGCCGCGGCCCGCAAGCGGCTGCGCGAGGTACCCGGCCTCGACGTGCTCGACGGGCCCGGGGTGGACCCGGCCAAGCTGGTCGTGCTGCTGGCCGGGACCGGGGCGCACGGCGGCCTGGTGGAGGCCGACCTGATCGCGGCGGGCATGCCGGTGGAGATGGGTGATCGCGACACCCTGGTGCCCATCGTGACCATGGCCGACGACGAGGAGCAGATCGCGACGTTCACCGAGGAGCTGATCGCCGCGGTGGAGCGGCACCGCGGCGAGCCGCGCTGGCCGGCCGCGACCGCCTCGTGGACGGTGCGGCCGCAGCCGGTGCTGGCGCCGCGGGAGGCCTACTTCGCGCCGAACGAGACCGTCCCGGCCAGTGCCGCCGTCGGCCGGATCAGCGCCGAACTGGTCGCGCCCTACCCGCCCGGCGTGCCGGTGCTGGCGCCGGGCGAGCTGATCACCGCCGCGACGCTAGCCGCGCTGCGCGAGGTGGCCGGTTACGGGGGCCGGATCGCCTACGCCGAGGACCCCAGCCTGGCCACCTTCCAGGTCGTCGCCTGACTCCACCTCGGCCGCGGCGACGACTGCTTCCTGCTCCTCGTGCTAACTGGCACAGCGCTCTAGCTGCATGAACGGGGCATCCACGTTGTATGGGGCCCCAGCCGGCCCTGCGCTCAGGCCGACTTCCTGGCGTACCGGTTTTCGCGCGCCTGATGGGGCTGATGGGGCTGGTGTGCGCTCTGGGATCGGCGGCCCGGCTTCGCGGTGCCGCGCGTCGTGCCGCGGGTGCTGCCGCCGACGGCGGCGGGGGTGGTGCCCCGGGCCGTACCGCGAGCGGTGTCCTCCCGGCCGCCGGCCGCGACCAGGGGTGCACGGCTGCTGTTCGCGTGGCTGCCGGTACCCGCGCGGCTGCCGTTACCGCCGCCCCGCTGGTCGCTGGCACTCCGCTGGCCGTGGCCCCTGCGGCGGGCCGGTCCTCGGTTCGTCTTCCTGTCCAGAGCGAGTCGGTCCGGAACGGGCGGGGCGGGCGGAACAGGCGTGCCCGACGCCGCGATCTCCCGGACGACGTGATCTCCGGCCGCGACCTCGTCGCTGGCCGCGGTGACGCCCGCCGCGTCGTGCATCTTCTGCAGGTCTCGGACCTGGGCGCGCTCGGCCAGCGCGATGACCATGCCCGAAGCGCCGGCCCGGGCCGTGCGGCCCGAACGGTGGAGGTAGTCCTTGTGGTCGTTGGGCGGGTCGAACTGCACCACCAGGTCGACGTCGTCCACGTGGATGCCGCGGGCCGCGACGTCGGTGGCGATCAGGACGCGGGGGTGCCCGACGGCGAAGGCGTCCAGGGCCCGCTGCCGCTGGTTCTGGTTGCGGTCGCCGTGAATGGCCGCCGCCTCGACGCCCGCCCGGGACAGCTGCTTCACGAGCCGGTCGGCGCCGTGCTTGGTACGCACGAAGAACAGCGTCCGCCCGGGCCGGCTGGCGATCTCGGCCGCGATCGTCACCTTGTCCTGCGCGGACAGGATCAGCACCCGGTGCTCGGCGGGTCCGGAATCCGTCGAGGACGTCACCGCGTGCAGCGCGGGATCACTGATATAGCTAGTCACCAGCTTGCCGACCCCGCGATCGAGGGTGGCGGAGAAGAACATCCGCTGGCCGTCGGCCGGCGTCTGGTCGAGGATCTGGGTGACCGCGGGCATGAAGCCCAGGTCGGCCATGTGGTCGGCCTCGTCGAGCACGGTGACCCGGATGTCGGAGAGCGTGAGGGCATGCCGTTCCAGCAGGTCGATGAGCCGGCCCGGCGTCGCCACGACGACGTCGGCGTGGCGCACGTTGGCGATCTGCCTGCTGATGGACACGCCCCCATAGACCGTGGCGATGCTCACGCCGATGGCGCGGCCGAGTGGCGCCAGCACGTCGGCGACCTGCTGGGCGAGTTCGCGGGTCGGGACGAGGACCAGTCCGCGGGGTGCCTTCGGCCGGCCAGTCTCACCCGCCAGCCGGGTCAGCAGCGGCAGGCCGAAGGCCAGCGTCTTGCCGGACCCGGTCTGGGCGCGGCCGAGCACGTCACGGCCGGCCAGCGCGTCGGGCAGCGCCCGGGCCTGGATCGCGAACGGCTCGCGGATGTCTCCGGCGGCCAGCGCCCGGACCAGCCTGGAATCCAGGCCGAGCTCGGCGAAGGTGGCCGCGGCGGGCGGCGGCGACGCGGCCGCAGCGTCCAGGGCGAGATCGAGCTCGGAGTGCGGTTCGACGCGCGGCGGCTGAGGCGGGCGCGGGCTCCTGGCGGGACCGCCGCGCCTGGGGCCGCCGTACCCGGAACGCCCCTGCCCCGAACGGCCCTGGCCCGAACGAACAGGGCCGTAGCGCTCGGAAGACGCGCGCGGACGCCGGGAGGTGTGCGGCATGCGGAAAACTCCATTGCTGGTTCGGGGGCCGCATGCTCGACAGACGTCACAACCACGGCGACCTGCGGGCAGCTCGCCCGCGGAGCGGCGGCGAAGATTGCCGCCTCACGTGCAAGGCTATCAGCCCGGCTGGTATTCCCCGTCGTTTCCGGCCTCGACGCGGATGACCTCGAGTTCGGCGGTCAGATGTGAGCCGGTGACGCCGTAGTCCGCGACGCAGGCGGCTGCGGCGCGGACCGCGTACCTCAGCGCCCTTCGCTCCGGCAGTCCGTCGGCGCGCAGCGCGAGGAAGACGCCGGCCAGCACCTCGCCGCCACCGGTCGGGTCCACGAACTGCGCGACGGGGGCCTCCACCTCCTGCGGATGGCCGTCCACGATGAGCCGCGCGCCGAAGGGCCCGCGCTTGACGATGAGCGGTGCCTTGGGCACCGGAAGCTGGGCGTCCCCGTACAGGCCGTCGTACTCGGCCTGGTTCATGAAGATCAGGTCGACGCTGTCGCACACCTCGCGCGAGGCGGTGGGGTAGGTGGCCACGTAGTGCTCGAACATGTCGGCCGAGATGTGGGCCCGGCAGCCGCGCTCGTGCAGGTATTCCAGCCAGGTCAGCTGCTGTTCCGGCGGAGCGGTGCCGAGGTGGATGTAGTCCGCGTCCAGGTAACGCGCGGGCCAGGTCGCGGTGCGGACGGCGGCCGCGACGCCGAGTTCGGCGCTGAACGAGCGGCTGCCATCGTTGAACTCGCGAACCCGGAGCTTGGCCGAGGGGCCGGGAAGTTCCGTGACGCCGTCCAGGTCGACGTGCCGGTCCCGCAGCGGAGCGAGGTCGTAGTCCGTCCCGACCGCGGCGACCAGCCCGGTCCGGCCGCCGATCAGCGCCCCGGCGGTGGCGGCCACCGCGTAACCCGAACCGCCCGCGGACGTCCAGCTGATGGCGCCGGCGTGCACGATCGACGTGCCCACGTGGCCGACGACGACCAGCTCCGGACCCCGCTCGTTGGGCCCGCCGTTACCTTCCGCACCCCGCATTTCGCACTCCCATGCAGGCAGCCAGCGGACGTGCCATCTGATTACCGGCTGTACCGGTGGGCTTCCTACCATAGTGCGCAGTTCGTCCGCTGGCCAGCATCGCCGGGACTCTCTGTTAGTCAAATGAAACAATCAGTGTCAGCCGCGGGCGCGCGAGCAGAGCTCGTCCAGCCGCCGGGCGGCCCGGGCGGCGTCGTCATCGAGCACGCTGACCAGAAGGGTGTGCTGGTCCACCCGCTGCGCCACGGCGGTAGCGGAACACGCCACGGTCCGGGCCGAACCATCCGGATCGCTGATCAGCGCGCTGGCCAGCACCCGGTGACCAGCCAGGCCGACGTCGGCGGCCTGACGCAGCACGGGCCGGCCGCACCGGGTCACGTCCCAGCGCAGGGTGGCCAGGCCGGGCGGTTCCCCGCTCCGGCCGAGCACGACTAGCTCGCGCCAGTCGACCGCGGCGCCCGTGCCCAGCGCCAGCTCTAGCCGGACGTCCACCCGGCTGCCGGCGCAGACGATCAGCGCCCCCGGGTCGGCGACCAGATCCGCCCCCTCGGCCAGGTCGGCGCGCATCGACAGCGACGAAGCGCCGCCCTGGGCCAGGCTCGCCGCCACCGCCCGCAGCGTAGCCCGGGCCCCGGGCCGCAGCCGCAGGGACAGCGCCAGGTCGTCGCCCGGCAGCGGCCCGGCCGCGGTCCCGACCAGCCGAAGCTCGCACCGTCCCGCGGCCCCGTGCACCTGCCGCAGCGTCAGCGGCGGCGCGCAGGCCAGTTCGCCCAGCACCCCGCCCGCCTCGACCACCGCCGTGGTCCGGGCGATCACACCGGAACCGCGCCCCGCACCCACGCCGCCACCTCGGCCGCACCCGGGTCGGTGACCAGCGAGGTGAACAGCACCGGCCGCCCGTCGCGGACCGCGGCCGCGTCCCGCGCCATCACCGACAGGTCCGCGCCGACCAGCGGCGCGAGGTCGGTCTTGTTGATCACCAGCAGGTCCGAGCGGGTGACGCCGGGGCCGCCCTTGCGCGGCACCTTGTCCCCGCCGGCCACGTCGATGACGAAGATCTGCCGGTGCACTAGGCCGTAGGAGAAGGTGGCGGTCAGGTTGTCCCCGCCGCTCTCGACCAGGATCAGCTCCAGGCCGGGATGGTCGGCCTCCAGCGCCTCGACCGCGTCCAGGTTGGCGCTGATGTCGTCCCGGATGGCGGTGTGCGGACAGGCGCCGGTCTGCACGGCCCGGATCCGCTCGTCCGGCAGCACCCCGGCCCGGCGCAGGAAGTCCGCGTCTTCGGTGGTGTAGATGTCGTTGGTGACGACGCCGATCGCCGTCGTGCCGGCCAGGGTCCGGCACAGCGCGGCGACCAGGGCGGTCTTACCGCTGCCGACCGGCCCGCCGATCCCGATCCGGGGCACCAGGGCTCGTTCAGGATGCAAACAGACGCACCTCCGCGGTCAGATGGTAGTCGGGCAGCAGGTCCAGGGCCGGCGCCCCATCGGCTGGCAGCGCGGCCGGCGGCTGCCCGGCGCACCGCGCGGCGCCGGCCGCGCATTCGTCGATGCCCGGCGCGAGCCGGGCCAGCATGGCGTGCACGGCGAACGGGTCCAGGCCGAGCAGCCGGACGGCGGCGCTGGCCGGGCCGGCGCACGCCGCCAGCGCCGCGGCCCGCGCGGCGAGTTCGGGGCCGCCGCCGGCCCGGCTGACCACCGCCCCCAGGGCGAGCGGGTGGTGCGGCGCCGCTCCCAGGCCCAGGTCCGCTCCCGGTAGTACCGAACGGGCCAGGCGTATCAGCCCTCCGCCGAGCTGGCGCGACGCCGTCCTGGTCGCCTCGGACGGGGTTCTCGCCTCGAACTCGGCGTCGAGCTCGGCCGCGAGGGCAGGGAACCCGGCCCGTTCGGCTCCATGGCATGTGGCGGCGGCGAACGCGGCGGCGACCCGGGCCGACGTACGGAGCCTGGTCCTGCAGAAGTCCTCCGCCCCGGTCAGGTCCGTGACCAGGCCGGCCATCACCGCGGCCTCCATCCCGCCGGAGTGGTGCTGGGCGCCGGCCGGCGCCCGCGAGTCGAGCAGCAGGAGCAGGAGCGCGTTCATCTCAGAAGAGGAAGTAGCGCTGGGCCATCGGCAGCTCGGCGGCCGGTTGCGGGTCGATCAGCTCGCCGTCGACGCGCACCGCGAACGTCTCGCTGTCCACCTCGATCCGCGGCAGCGCGTCGTTCTCCGGCAGGCTCGCCTTGGACAGCCCGGACACATCCTTGACCGGTACGAGCCTGCGCTCGTACCTGTCCGCCAGCCCGGCCTCCAGCGCGGCGGGGGAGACGAAGTGCACGCCTAGCCGGGCCGGCATCGCGCCGAACGCGCCGAACATCGGCCGCGGCAGCTGCGGCTGTGGCGTCGGGATGGATGCGTTGGCGTCGCCCATGTTCGCCCACGCGATCACGCCGGCCTTGAGCACCACGTGCGGCCGGACGCCGAAGAAGGCCGGCTCCCAGAGCACCAGGTCGGCCAGCTTGCCCGGCTGCACCGAACCGACCTCGCCGTCGAGCCCGTGCGTCACCGCGGGTCCGATGGTGTACTTGGCCACGTACCGCCGGGCGCGCAGGTTGTCTGCGGGACCGTCGCCGGGCAGCGCGCCGCGGCGCTGCTTCATCACGTGCGCGGTCTGCCAGGTCCTGATGATGGTCTCGCCGATCCGCCCCATGGCCTGGGAGTCCGAGCCGATCATCGAGATCGCGCCCAGGTCGTGCAGGACGTCCTCGGCCGCCATGGTCGACGGCCTGATCCGCGACTCGGCGAAGGCCAGGTCCTCCGGGATGGAGGAGTTCAGGTGATGGCAGACCATCAGCATGTCGAGGTGCTCGTCGAGGGTGTTGCGGGTGTACGGGCGGGTCGGGTTGGTCGAGGACGGCAGCACGTTCGGGTGCGAGGCGACCTTGATGATGTCCGGCGCGTGCCCGCCGCCTGCGCCCTCGGTGTGGTACGTGTGGATCGGCCGGCCCCTGATCGCCTCCAGCGTGGACTCCAGGTAGCCGGCCTCGTTCAGGGTGTCGGTGTGGATCGCCACCTGCACGCCCGCGTCCTGGGCCACGGTCAGGCAGGCGTCGATCGCGGCCGGGGTGGAGCCCCAGTCCTCGTGCAGCTTGAAGCCGGACGCGCCGGCCCGCAGCTGCTCCCGCAGGCCCTCGGCGCTGACCGTGTTGCCCTTGCCGAGCAGCACCATGTTGACCGGCCACTGCGTGGTCGCGGCCAGCATCATGTCCAGCCAGAACGCGCCGGGAGTGACCGTGGTCGCCTTGGTCCCCTCGGCCGGGCCGGTGCCGCCGCCGATCAGCGTGGTCATCCCGGCCGCGAGCGCCACCGGGATCTGCTGCGGCGCGATCAGGTGCACGTGGCTGTCGATCCCGCCGGCGGTCAGGATCAGCCCGTTGCCCGCCAGGATCTCGGTGGAGGGGCCGATGACCAGCTCCGGCGTGACCCCGTCCATGGTGTCCGGGTTGCCGGCCTTGCCCAGCGCGACGATCCGGCCGTCCCGCACGCCCACGTCGGCCTTTATCACGCCCCAGTGGTCGAGCACCACCGCGCCGGTGATGACCAGGTCCGGGGTGCCCTCGGCGCGGGTAGCCACCGCCTGGCCCATCGACTCCCGGATCACCTTGCCGCCGCCGAAGATCGCCTCGTCTCCCGCGAGCGGCCCTGGCCCGCCGCACCGGTCCTCGGTCACCTCGATCAGCAGGTCGGTGTCGGCCAGCCGCACCCGGTCCCCGGTGGTCGGCCCGTACAGCGTTGCGTACCTGGCCCTGGAGATGTCAGCCATCGAGGGGTCCCGACTGCTCGGGCCGCAGGCCGGGAACGACGCGGTTTCCGGCCAGCGCCACCAGCGATACCTCGCGGGAGACGCCCGGCTCGAACCGCACCGACGTGCCGGCCGGGATGTCCAGCCGGTAGCCACGGGCCGCGGCCCGGTCGAAGGACAGCGCCGGGTTGGCCGCCGCGAAGTGGTAGTGCGATCCGACCTGGACCGGCCGGTCGCCGGCGTTCTCGACGGTGAGCGTGACCCGGGCCCGCCCAGGGGACAGCTCGATGCTGCCGTCCGGGGTGACGATCTCGCCCGGGATCACCGGATCGGCCTGTGCAGCGTCACGAGCTTGGTGCCGTCCGGAAACGTGGCCTCGGCCTGGACCGAGTCGATCATCTCGGGCACGCCGGGCAGCACGTCGTCGCGGCGCAGCACCTCGCGGCCCGCCGACATCAGCTCGGCCACGGTGCGCCCGTCGCGCGCGCCCTCGAGCAGGAACGAGGTGAGGATGGCGACGGCCTCGGGATGGTTCAGCTTCAGGCCGCGGCCCCGGCGGCGCTCGGCCACGTCCGCGGCCAGCGTGATGAGCAGTCGCTCCCGCTCGTGTTCGGTCAACCGCATAGCTTGAACCCTACCGAAGGAACTCAGCCAGGCTCCGGACGAAGTCCTCTGGCGCCTCCAGCCAGGGAATATGGCCGACGCCGGGCAGGACGACGCGCCGCGCATCGGGCAGGGCGCGCTCCAGGGAATCGACGGCCCAGCGCGGCCGCAGGTCCGCCGTGGCATATGACCAGGGGCTTTCCGTGGCCGGTGGCGGCGGTCCACAGGCGGCAGTTGTCATCGGCCCGGACGTCCATGATGATGAAATACCACGGGCCCCCGCGGGGTTCTACTCGTGGCGTCACTGCGCGCCCGCAACCAGCGGGCGGCACCATCCGCGAAGGAGCGACGTGACCTACCACAAGAACCCCGAGGCGATCGCCAAGCTGACCCCCGAGCAGTACAAGGTCACTCAGGAGGCCGCGACCGAAGCCCCGTTCCAGAACGAGTTCTGCGACAACAAGGACCCGGGTATCTACGTCGACATCGTGTCCGGCGAGCCCCTGTTCGCTTCGATCAACAAGTACGACAGCGGCTCCGGCTGGCCGAGCTTCACGGTGCCGATCGAGAAGGCCAACGTGATCGAGCACTCCGACAGGAGCTGGGGCATGACCCGGACCGAGGTCCGCTCGGCCCACGGCGACAGCCACCTCGGCCACGTGTTCCCCGACGGCCCGCCCGCCGAGGGCGGCCTGCGCTACTGCATCAACTCCGCGGCGCTGCGCTTCGTCCCTCTCGATGACCTCGAGAAGGAAGGCTACGGCGACTACCGCAGGCTCTTCGAGGACGGAGCACAGTCATGAGCACGGAAAAGGCAATCCTGGCCGGCGGCTGCTTCTGGGGCGTACAGGACCTGGTCCGCAAGCTCCCCGGGGTTATCTCGACCCGGACGGGTTACACCGGCGGCGACGTGCCCAACGCCACCTACCGGAACCACCGCGGCCACGCCGAGGCCCTCGAGATCATCTTTGACCCTGAGAAGATCTCCTACCGGGACCTGCTGGAGTTCTTCTTCCAGATCCACGACCCGACGACCAAGAACCGGCAGGGCAACGACATCGGCACCAGTTACCGGTCGGCCATCTTCTACCTCACCGACGAGCAGAAGAAGGTCGCCGAGGACACCATCGCCGACGTCGACGCGTCCGGCCTGTGGCCGGGCAAGGTCGTCACCGAGGTGACCGCGGCCGGCCCGTTCTGGGAGGCCGAGCCCGAGCACCAGGACTACCTGGAGCGCTACCCGAACGGATACACCTGCCACTTCGTCCGTCCTGGGTGGAAGCTCCCGCACCGCGCCCAGCGGGCAGGGCAGACCTCCTAAGCGGAGAACCCGACTGAATCGACGGCGCCCTGGTCTTCCAGGGCGCCGTCGACGTATGCCACCATGTTGGTCGCCACCGCCGGGATGCGCGGGCCGGGCAGCACGATGCCGGCCAGGTTCAGCGGATCGGCGGCCGACAGCACGACCGTTTCCCCGGTCCGCGGCCGCTTCCTGACCTCCCGCAGTATGCCCACCGCGTCGGGGTGCGCGAACTGCTCGCCGCTGAACCCGTGTACGAACCGGCCGCCGCAGATCGTGCCGCGCGCCTCCATCCGGCGCAGCGCCCACAACACCTCGCGCCACGGCACGGCCAGGTTCTCCCGGGCCAGCAGGTCGCGGAACACCACGCCCCAGCGCGCCGCGAGCTGCTCGGCGACCGCCTCGGCCAGGTCGTCCGGGTCGAAGTCGGCCGGGGGTTCGGGCAGCAAGGACCACCGGCCGGCCGTCCGCGAGCTGAGCTGGCTGCCACGGCGCAGGCGGCGCCGCCCGGGCGCGTTCTGCATCGCGCGCCGGGCGAACAGCGTCCGGACGGCGCGGAAGCCGTCCGCCGTGACGAGGCCGCGGGCCACGCCGTCCCACAGCGCCTCCTCCACCTCGGACGGCAGCCGCCCGGTCAGCGACTCCAGGTCGGGCGGGAACAGCGCGCCGCGCTGGCGGAGCGCGTCCAGCACGTCGCTGGTGCTGCCCGGTCCCGGTTCGGCGGGCCGGTGCTCGCCGCGAGCCGCCCGCAGCAGCCAGGGCAGGTCGTCGCGAATGGTCAGGGTGACCGGGGTGGCCCGGGACGGGGCTCCGGCGCGCCGGGGCGACTCGTCCGCCTCGCCGCGGACCGAGAGCCGGCCCCAGGCGACGCCGCCGTCCAGGCACACCTCGTCCAGCCACTCCCGGCGGTATCCGGTCACCCGGGCCGGGAAGACCGTCTTTTCCCAGGCGCCGGCGGCCAGCTCGAAGCCCTGCAGCTGTTCCACCACGGCGAGCACGCCGCGGCTGCCCTCGCGCCGGGTGTCCGGCGTGACGTGCTGCCAGCGCAGCAGGAAGCGGATGAAGTCCCGGGCCGTGACCGGCTCGACCTCGCGCCGCTTGCGCTGCCTGGTGTACGCGTGGATGCGGGTCAGCACCCGCCGGGCGCACCATTCTTCGGGTCCGTCCGGGTCGGCGAACCGGCCGCGCAGCGCGAACCCCTCGTTCTCCAGCCGGATCAGGGCCATGCTCACGTCCGTCACGCCCAGCCCGGTGACGCGGGCGAGCTGGCCGGCCGTGACCGGCCCGGACACGTCCAGGTGCCCACGCAGCATCTCGGCGGTCGCGGTCTCCGCGTCCATGGGCCTGACCAGCGGTATCACCGTCCCCGGATGCACGTCGGGGTAGACCTCCTGGAGCACCGCCAGCCGCTCCGCGGCGCACCACAGCGTTCCGCCGCCCGGGGTCCCGCCGCCCGTGGCGACCTCCGTCACCCGCCCGGCCGCTGCGAGCTCGGCGAACCACACGTCCCACTCCGGCCACGGCCGCATCACGTACAGCGTCATCAGCAGGTCGTGCAGCTCGTCCGCGTCCCGCGGCTGCGGCCGGATCTGCTCCCTGACCTTCTCGATCGCGTCCGGGTCGAGCCGGGCCAGGTCGCGGGCCTCCACCGGCAGCCCCCGGGGGACCTGCACTTGGCGGCTGCGCCGGTTCCCGGCCTCCGTCTCGTCGTCCAGATAGGTGAACGGCGGGCCGTTCAGGATCTCGTGGGCGAGCACGGACGGCTCGGTGGTGTCCCGGGTGATGACGGTGATCCGGCCCGCCTCGATGCCGGCCACGAGCTCCCGCAGCCCGTCGATGTCCATCGCCTCGTGCAGGCAGTCCTCCAGGGTCTGCCGGACTAGCGGGTGGTCGGGGATCTCCATCGGACCGGGCGCCACGTTCTCCTGACACGCGGCCAGCACCGGGAACACCGCCGCCATCAGGTCGTCGGCCTCCATCCGCTGGATGGCCGGCGGGTTCTTCCGCCCGCCGCGCATCCGCAAGATGGTCAGCGAGGTGTTCAGGTTCCACCGCCAGCGCGCGGCGAACAGCGGCGCGGTCAGCACGGCCTGCCGGACGACCTGCTCGACGGTCTTGGAGGCGAGGAACTTCGGCACCTGCTCGAGCGGGAAGCTGTGCTGCGGCCCGAGCGAGAGCAGGATGGCGTTGTCGCTGGCCGCCGCCTGCAGCTCGAAGTCGAACGTGACGCAGAACCGCTTGCGCAGGGCCAGGCCGAACGCGCGGTTCACCCGGGCGCCGAACGGTGCGTGCCCGACCAGCTGCATCCCGCCGGCCTCGTCGAAGAAGCGCTCCAGGATGATGGCGTCCATGGTGGGCAGCGCGCCGAGCGCGGCCAGCCCGGCCCGCAGGTAGGCCACGATGATCTCGGCCGCGGCCCGGCCGATACCGCATTCCTCCTCGAGCCACTTCCTGGCCTCGGCGGGTTCCCGGTCGGCTACGGCCTGCCGCAGCGCCGAGACCTCCTCGGACAGCTCCCGGGTGCGCCCGGGCGCCTCGCCCTGCCAGTGCGGCACCGAAGGCGGCGCGCCGTGCGCGTCGGTCACCCGGACCGTGCCCGGCTCCACCCGGCTGATGCGCCAGGAGTGGGTGCCGAGCAGGAAGACGTCGCCCGGCCTGCTCTCCACCGCCCACTCCTCGTGAACGGTGCCGATCTGAACCTCGTCGGGTTCGGCCACGACCCGGAAGTCGCCGAGTTCGGGAATGGCCCCGCCGGAGGTCAGCGCGGCCAGCCGGGCGCCCCGGCGGCCCTTGACCGTGCCGTTTACCCGGTCGCGGTGCAGGTAGTAGGCACGCCGACCGCGGCCGGTACGGATCCCCTCGGCTAGCAGATCGGTGATGTCCTCGAAGTCCTCGGCGGACAGGTCACGGAACGGCGCCGCCTGCCGGGCCAGGCCGAGCAGTTCGCCCTCGGTCCAGGACTCGGCGGCCGACTCGGCCACCATCTGCTGGGCCAGGATATCCAGCGGCCGTTCCGGCACCACGATGGCGTCCAGCCGCCCCTGGCGCGTGCCGCGCAGCAGCGCGGCGCATTCCACCAGCTCATCCCGGGTGGTCGGGTACAGCCGCCCGGACGGCGTCCCGGTGCGGGTGTGGTTGGAGCGGCCGACCCGCTGCAGGAAGGTGGCGAAGCTGCGCGGCGAGCCGATCTGGCACACCAGCTCCACCGGCCCCACGTCGATGCCGAGCTCGAGCGAGGCCGTAGCCACGAGGGCCCGCAGGTCCCCGGCCCGTAGCCGGGCCTCGACCCGCTGCCTGCGGCCCCGGGACAGCGACCCGTGGTGCGCGGCCACCTGCGCGCCCAGCCCGGGGGGTTCCGGGGGGTCGTCCCCCTGGGCTAGCAGCGCGTCCCCGAGCCGTTCCCCCAGCTGGTGGGCGACCCGCTCGGCCATGCTGCGGGTGTTGACGAACACCAGCGTGGTCCGGTGGCTGGTCACGTGCCCCGCGATCAGGTCCAGGATCTGGGCCATCTGCTCCCCGGTGGGAACCGCGCCGAGCTCGTCGTCGGGCAGCTCCAGGGCCAGGTCCAGCCGCCGGCGGTGGCCGGAATCCACGATCGCGCACCGCGGCGTCCCGTCCGGGTTGTCGCGGTCCGGGCCCGCTCCGACCAGCAGCCGGGCGACGGCCTCGATCGGCCGCTGGGTGGCGGACAGGCCCACCCGCTGCACCGGTGCCGCGGCGACGTGCGCCAGCCGCTCCAGGGTGAGGGCCAGGTGCGAGCCGCGCTTGTTCCCGGCCACCGCGTGGATCTCGTCCACGATCACGGTGCGGGCACTGCGCAGCATGGCCCGGCTCCGCTCCGCGGTCAGCAGCAGATAGAGCGACTCCGGCGTGGTGATCAGGATGTCCGGCGGGCGCCTGAGCATGGCGGCCCGCTCGGCGGCCGCGGTGTCTCCGGTCCGGACCGCGACGCTGATGGCGGGCGCGGTCAGCCCGAGCCGGCCCGCCACCGCGGCGATCTCCCGCAGCGGTGCCTCCAGGTTCTGCTGGATGTCGGTGGCCAGCGCCTTCAG
>WNGR01003590.1_pt1 | contig 18731 bp, 17 predicted proteins | sample 5407581 | NCBI WGS metagenome assembly WNGR01 (sample SAMN13153383, study PRJNA577476) | soil metagenome | isolation source: 80 cm soil or saprolite under Garry oak tree replicate 2 | place: USA:California | collected 2016-06-15 | reverse complement strand
GTTTCGAGAACGGCGTGCTCACGCTTCGCGGCGACCGGAAGATGGAGAACGAGGACAAGCGGGACAACTACCACCGGGTGGAGCTCGCCTATGGCACGTTCACCCGCTCCTTCTCGCTCCCCGCCACCATCGACGCGGAAAAGATCCGCGCCGAGTCGAAGAACGGCGTGCTGACGGTGACCCTGCCCAAGAAGGCATCCCCTGCCAGGGGAGAGGGTCAGGGTGAGGGGTCGTCACACCGGACTGACGAGAAGGGCCTCGCGCCGAGACGGCGGAGGCTCTTCTCTGTTACTTGGGGTCACACGTACCGTGGGTCCGTCGACCTCTTCGCGCGTTAGCCCTTCACGGCCGCGATCGGCGTCGCCGCCGGCGGGCCGCTCTGCTTCCCCGCGCCGCGGTCGGCGGAGAGGTTCTCCATCTTGCTCTGGCCCTCGAAGATGACCCCCTTCTCGACCATGAGCGAGGGGCTCTCGATGTTGCCGCGCATCTTCGCCGGGTGATGCAGCTCGACCGCATTCTTGGCGCGGATGTTCCCGGCGACCTCGCCGTGGACGATGATGGTCCCGCAGGAGATCTCGGCCGAGATCTTGGCGCCCTCGCCGACGACGAGCACGTCGCCGCTGACGATGGTGCCGGTGAACTTGCCGTCGATGCGGACCGTCCCCTCGAAGGTCAGCTTCCCCTCGAATTCGGAGCCGCGGCCCAGCAGGGCGTTGAGGTCGCTCGAGGCGGCCGGGGTGGAGGTGATGTCGTCGCGCTTCAGCATGGCCATGGGCTTCGGCTCCTCGTGCTGGTGGGCCGGCTGGGATGGCTCGACCCTGCCGGCAGGACCGGATGGGTTCGAGTCCGGTCTTTCGCCGGGCTTGTTCCAGAAAGGCAATGTCGCCTCGTTGGGGTGAAACGACTTCAGCCGGCGCCAACGATGGCGCACGGTGCGAGCCCTTACTACGCCCCGATTTTGTCGAGTATTCCGTCGAGCTCTTCGAGCGAAGTGTAGTCGAGCTCGATCCGGCCTGCTGCATCGGACTTCGGCACCACCCGGCAGCGGCACCCCAGTCGGCGCTGCAGCCGCTGGACGAGCGCCCGGACGGCCGGACTTTCCGCGATCGTGCGACCGGGGCCCACCTTCTTGCCACCCCCGACGAGCTCCCGCACGAGCGTCTCGGTGGCTCGGACGGACAGCTTCTCGCGGAGCACGCGCGCGGCCGCCCGGCGAATGGCCTCGGCGCCCTCCAGCCCCAAGAGGGCACGCGCATGCCCCATCTCGAGCTGCCCCTCGCGGACCGCGTCTCGCACCTCTTCGGGGAGTCGCAGCAGGCGGAGGGCGTTCGCGACCGTGGAGCGCTCCTTCCCCACCTTTCCCGCCACCGCCTCCTGGGTGAGGCCGTGCTCGTCGACGAGCGCCTGGTAGGCCTCCGCCTCCTCGATGGCGTTCAGGTCCGCGCGCTGCAGGTTCTCGACGAGCGCGATCCGGAAGGACTCGGCGTCGCTCGCCTCGCGGACGAGGGCCGGGATCTCCTTCAGCCCGGCCCGCTGCGCCGCTCGCCAGCGGCGCTCGCCGGCGACGATGCGATAGCGCTGCCCCTGGCGGCGGACGAGGATGGGCTCGACCACCCCGAGCTCCCGGATGGACGCGGCGAGCTCGTCCAGCCGGGCGTCGTCGAAGCGCTTGCGCGGCTGGTCGGGGTTCCGTTCCACCGCCTCGACCGGCAGGGAGAGGAGCCCCACCCGGCCCCCGATCGGGGTCGATGCGCTCGGAGCGGGCGCGTTGGCCAGGAGGGCGGCCATCCCGCGCCCCAGGTCGCGCGCCAGCTCGAGGTAGCTCTGACAGCCCTTGGAGGAAACGTCGTAGAGCAGGATGGGCTTCCCGTGCGAGGGGCTCTCCGAGAGCCGCACGTTGCGCGGGATGACGGTCTTGAAGACCTCCTTCTTGAAGTGCTTGCGGATCTCGTCCTCCACCTGCTGCGCGAGGTTGTTGGCGGCGTGCATGGTGAGGACGATCCCGTCCACCTGCAGGCGCGGGTTGGCGGCGCCCTTCACGAGGTCGATGGTCCGCAGCACGTCGGCCAGGCCCTCCAGCGCGAAGTACTCGCACTGGATGGGGATGATGACGCCCTGGGCGGCGACGAGCCCGTTCAAGGTGAGGAGGCCGAGCGAGGGCGGGCAGTCGATGAGGACGTACTCGTACTCCGCCGCCACGGCCGCCACCGCCCGCGCGAGCCGCTGCTCGCGTCCCTCCTCGCCGGCGAGCTCCAGCTCGGCGCCGACCAGGTGGCGGCTGGCGGGGGCGAGGTCGAGGAACTTGAGCTCGGTCCGCTTCACCACCTCGGCGAGCGGCACGCCGTCGAGCAGCACCTCGTAGACGCTCGGCTCCGCGTCGTCGCGGGGGATGCCCAGCGCCGAGCCGGCGTTGCCCTGCGGATCCACGTCGATGAGCAGGGTCCGCCGCTCGGCGGCGGCGAGCGAGGCGGCCAGGTTGACGGCGGTGGTGGTCTTGCCCACGCCGCCCTTCTGGTTCGCGATGGTGATGATGCGGGGCATGAGCTCCTCGGGGAGGCCCCGCTTACCGCGGGTGGGCGCGTGGCGCAAGGAAGCGGGCCGGGGACCGCGGGCGGCAACGGCTGAGGTCGAGCTGGGCATGGGCATGGGGGAAGCTCCCGCAGGAGAGCGGCGGCCATGGTCGCCGGGCGATCTGACAGCGGGGAGGCAGACTGTTCCACGTGGAACAAACCGCGAGGTGAGCAGGGGTGTTCCACGTGGAACATCGGGCCGCTGGCCCCCTCACCCCGGCCCTCTCCCCGCTGCGCGGGGCGAGGGAGGGAACCACCCCGAACCCGAACCCGGCACCGCATGCGCGAGGCGGGGATGTTCCACGTGGAACACGACGGGGCCTCGCCGCCGCCCCCTCGACGCGACCCTCTCCGGCAGCTGGGGAGAGCGGGAGGATCCGACCTCGGCCGCGGCGCTCAGCCTCGCCGGAACCGGGCGATCGCCCGCGTGGCGCCGGAGCGGGGAAGGGTGAACCGGTCGAGCTCCTCCAGCAGGAGCCCGTTCCGGATGGCGATCTCCCGCAGGATCCCCTCGTCGGCCCCGCGACCGAGCATGGCGAAGAGCTTTCCCCCCTCGGCCACGTAACGCTCCCCGAGCGGCAGCCAGCGCGCCGGGTCGGTCAGGGCGCGGCTCACCACGGCCTCGCAGCGAGGGAGGCCCTCCGCTTCCGGGTCTCCGAGGGCGCGCACGGCCTTCCCGGTCACCGCCAGCTCGAGCTCCGCGGCGACCGTCTTCACGAAGGCGACCTTCTTGAAGACGGTGTCACAGCACGTGACGGCGAGGTCCGGGCGAGCGCAGGCGAGCGCGATCCCCGGCAGGCCGGCACCGCTGCCCAGGTCGAGCAGGGTGCGCGCCGGCCCGAGCGTCCGCAGCAGGGCCAGGCTGTCGACGAGGTGCAGCTCCGCCACCGCGGCCGGCGCGGTGATGGCGGTGAGGTTCACCTTCACGTTCCAGGCGAGGAGGCGCTCCACGTACGCGGCGAGCTTGCGGCGCGCCTCCCCGTCGAGCGCGAGCCCGAGGGCCTCCGTGCCCGCCGAGAGCGCCTCGTCGTATTCGGGGGGAAGCGCCACCCGCACCTCCACGCCGGCGCGCGAGCGCCGCCGGCCAGCTCCGCTACCGCTTCGGCCCGCGGCCGATGGCGGCGTCCACCTCGAGCCGGTGTCCGGCCAGGTAGGCCTCCACCTCTGCGTCGTCGAGGCCGAGGTCCCGCAGCACGCCCTCGTACACGAACTGGAACTGGGCGCGGTGCTCGTCGCCGCGCAGCTCGAAGGAGCGCCGCAGCACCGCCGCCGAGAAGAGCTTCTCCTCCTTCGTCTTCTGCCTCATGGGCCGCTAGCGGTCCGCCGCCTCGGGCACCACCATCAGGGTGCGGAAGAGGCCCTCGCCCTCGCTGCGCGTCGAGACCCCGGCCGCGTCGACGAGCGCGAGGTGGATCTGCCGCCGCTCGCGCGCGCTGATGGGAGCGATGGCGATGACCTTGCCCATCCGCCGGGCGCTCACCGCGAGCCGCTCGGCCATCGCCTTCACGACCGGATCCGCGTCCTCGCTGAAGCCGCCCACCTCGAGGTTCACCCACTTGCGTCCCTCGGCGCGCGGGTTCGCCACCCGGTTCACGAGGTACTGCATCGCCTCCACGAGCGCCGAGCCCAGCTCGACCACGTTCCCTTCGCGCGCCTGGAGCGAGATCCCGATCGCCTCCGGCGACTCCGCCACCGCCACGTCCACCTGCGCTCCCAGCCGGGAGAGCAGCCCCTCGCAGAACTCCCGCGCCGCCTTCACCTTCTCGGGCGCCTCGGCGGGAGGCGGCGTCATCGGCCTGTCGCGATCTTCGGGCATGGTCATTTCCCTCGGCGAGGTCACGCCTTGGCGGGTGCGGCCACCGGCTGACGCCGCATGAGCCACTGCTGCTGGGCGATGGAGAGCACGTTGTTGACGAGGATGTACAGGGTGAGGCCTGCCGGCAGCCGCAGCATGATGAAGGTGAAGAAGATGGGCATGAAGTAGAGCAGCATCTTCGCCTGGGTGTTGTCGGCCGGCTGGGGCGAGATCTTCTGCATCAGGAAGCTCGAGGACCCCATGGCGATGGGGAGGATGTAGTACGGGTCGAACTGGGTCAGGTCCTTCAGCCACAGGAACGGCTCCCGGTAGAGCTCGACCGACGTCTGCAGGGTGGCGTACAGCGCGAACCAGATCGGCATCTGGATGAGCATGGGCAGGCAGCCGCCGAGCGGGTTCACCTTGTGCTGCTGGTAGAGCTGCATCACCGCCAGGTTGAGCTTCTCCTTGTCGTCGCCGTGCTTCGCCTTGAGCTTCTCGATCTCGGGCTGCAGCTTCCGCATCTCGTTCATCGACTGCATCGACTTGGCGGTGAGCGGGTAGAGGAGCGCCTTCACGAGCACGGTGAGCAGGATGATGGCGAGGCCCCAGTTGCGGACGACGCCCTCCAGCGCGCGCATGACCGCGAGCAGGATGCGGGCGAAGAAGGCGAACAGGTTCGTGATGGCGCCGTAGTCGACCGCCGTCTCGAGGTCGCGGCCGTACCCGCGGAGGAGGTCGAGCTGCTTCGGCCCCGCGAAGAGCTTGAGCGCCACCGTGAGCTCCCGGTCGAGCGGGAGCCTGAGCCCCGAGCCCGACGCCCCGGCCACCGGGCCGCGGAAGAACACGCACTCGCCCACCGTCGGCGTCGGAATGACCGCCGAGACGAAGTAGTGCTGATCGAGGCCAGCCCAGGCCGGCGCGCCCGCCATCGTCTCCTTCGCCTCCTTGCCGTCGTAGCGGGAGGTCTTGCTGCCCGCGCGGCAGAGCGGGGTGACGGTCTCGATGATCTCGCCGCCGGACAGCAGCCCGCACTTCGGCGAGCTGGCGGCCTGCGGGGCAACGTACGCAGGGTAAAGAAGGGTCAGCTCGCCCTTGCGGTCGCTCGTCGCGTGCAGCTCGAGGCCGAGCTCGTAGGGCCGCTCGCCGACGAACCACCGCTTGCGCACCTGGGCCTGGCCGACCATGCCCTCGAAGGTGACGCTGCGCGCGTCACGCGCCGTGATCCGCATGCTGGCCTTCGCCCCCGGGTCATCCGCGAGCCCGCCCGTGCCGCCCAGCTCCGCCGAGGCCACCAGCGCGCCCGGCCACGGTTGACCCTGGGTGACATGCACCAGATCGACCGGGCCCTCGTCGCCGCCCTTTCCCTGGCGGCGGAACTTCTCCCCCTTCAGCTCCAGGCTCCGCACCGCGCCGCCATGCGAGCTGAAGGTGGCCTTGAGCTCGGGCGTGTCGAGGACCACCGTCTCCTCGGGCGCAGCCGGCACGGCGGCCACCGGGGCGGCCGCCGCGGACGGTGCCGGCGGGGCCGCCGCCGGAGTCGCCGCGCCGCTCGCGGCCGGTGCCGTGCCCGCGTCGGCCGGTCCGGCCGTGGGGCGCGGGGCGTTCCTGGACTGGAGCCCCAAGAAGGCGAACAGGATGGCCGCCGACAGGGCGGTGGCGAGGAGGACGCGTCGGGTGTCGGTGCTCACGGGGACTCCTGAGGTTCTACGGCACGGGATCGACGCCGCCCTCGCAGAAGGGATGGCAGCGCGCCAGCCGTTTCACTGTTAGAAAACTGCCCTTCAGCGCTCCATGGCGGCGCACGGCCTCGGCCGCGTAGCTGGAGCACGTCGGGTAAAAGCGACAGGCCGGCGGCAAGAGCGGCGAGACGAGGCGCCGATAGGCGGCGAGCAGGCCGAGCAGCATGGCGCGGATCACGGCCGCACCGCTTCGGCCGCAGCGCGCACGGCGCGGGTCGCCGCAGCGAGCCCCGCCCCGGGCGCGTGGCTGCGGGCGATGAACACCAGGTCGAGCGGCGGCAGCCCGGCCGCGGCGGCCCGGAACGCCTCCCGCACCCAGCGCTTCACCTGGTTCCGCACCACGGCATTTCCCACGCGGCTCGACACCGTGACGCCGAGCCGCGCGAAGCCGAGCTGGTTGGGGAGGGCGAGGACGACGTACGCGCCGGAGTGGAGCTTCTGGCCGCGAGTCTGCACCGCGAGGAACTCGCTGCGCAGGGTGAGGCGCGCCGCCTTGCCGAGCCGCACGCCGGGGAGACCGCTTACTTCTTGGGAGCGCTCGGCGTGAGCCGCGTGCGACCCTTGGCGCGGCGTCGTTTCAGCACGTTCTTGCCGCCCGGAGTCCGCGAGCGCTTGAGGAAGCCGTGCGTGCGGTTTCTCTTGGCCTTCTTGGGCTGGTAGGTCCTCTTCATGGCGCGGCAACCTCCCCGATCGGCCGCGCCCTGTCAAGGATCGGCCGGCGATCGCGGGCGCGATCGCCCGCAGCGCGCCTCGAACCCATCCTGCAGTGAGCGAAAGCTGGGTCATTCTCGTGGGCTCGACGACACCTCTTGATCCTCTCCGCCGGGCGGCGCTAAGTTCCGCGCCCGCAGCGCAGGTCAGCTTTCGGATCGGGGGCCGTTCGAGGGCCCGTCCTTTTTAACCGACAACTCTCGTCGCTGCCGGACTTCGTCCGGCGGCCCGGGGACTCGTCGTCTTTCGTACGTTTGGGGGGAACTCGCATGTCCGTCAGCGCGAGTCCAAAGGGAACACCCATGCCGGCCGAGGAGCACTGGTCGCGGATCGAGACGCACCTGCGCTCCCGCCTCCGCCCCGACCTCTTCGAGCGCTGGTTCGCGCCGCTCCGGCCGAGCCGCCTGGAGGGTGATCGCCTCGAGGTCTCGGCGCCGGACAAGTTCCACCGCGACTTCGTCGACGACAACTACCGCTCGTTCTTCGAGGAGTTCGTGCCCGACGTCCTCGGGCGGCGGGTGGTCATCACCTTCGTCGTCGACGCGCAGCCGGCGCGGTCGCGGGCCGAGGGCCACGCGCCGGCCCTCACCCCCACGCCGACCCGGCCTCCCGTCACCGGCGGCGCCGGCGAGGGCCCGCGCGACGCGCGCCCCAACCCGCGCTACACCTTCGAGACGTACGTCGTCGGCGCGTCGAACCACTTCGCCTTCGCCGCCGCCCAGGGCGTCGCCCGCAAGCCCGGCAAGAACTACAACCCCTTGTTCCTCCACGGCGACTCGGGGCTCGGCAAGACCCACCTCCTCCACGCCATCGCCAACGAGATCCTGCGCTCGACGCCCGGCTCGCGCGTCGCCATCGTCTCCTCCGAGCGCTACACGAACGAGTTCGTCGAGGGGCTCTCGCGCGGCGCCGGCGCGATGACCGAGTTCCGGCGCAAGTACCGCGAGTGCGGCGCGCTCCTCGTCGACGACGTGCAGTTCCTGGCCGGCCGGGACAAGACGGCCGAGGAGTTCTTCCACACCTTCAACGCGCTCCACGACCACGAGGTGCAGATCGTGCTCTCGAGCGATCGGAGCCCGAAGGAGCTGAAGGGGCTCGAGGAGCGGCTCTGCTCGCGCTTCGAGTGGGGGATGCGGGTCCAGATCGACGTGCCCGAGTTCGAGACGCGGGCCGCCATCCTGCAGAAGAAGGCGCAGGTGGAGAAGATCGAGCTGTCGCAGGCGGTGGCCTCCCTGCTCGCCACCCACATCAAGTCGAACGTGCGCGAGCTCGAGGGCGCGCTCATGCGGGTGGCCGCGTTCGCCTCGCTGAAGAGCGAGCCCATCAGCGAGAGCCTGGCGCGCGACGTGCTCGGCGACGTCATCCCGCTGCCCGGCTACAAGCCTTCCATCGAGCGCATCCAGGAGGAGGTCGCGAAGTTCTACGGCCTCACCGTGGCGAAGCTGACGAGCCCCAACCGCGAGCAGAAGATCGCGCTGCCGCGCCAGGTCGCGATGTACCTCTGCCGGAACCTGGCCGGCGAGACGCTCCAGCAGATCGCCGACAAGTTCAACAAGAAGGACCACACCACCGTCATGGCGGCCGAGAAGCGCATCCGGGAGCTGCTCGAGTCGGACTCGAAGGTGAAGGGCGACGTCGCCGCCCTCGCGGCGCGGCTCTCGCCCTGATGCCGCGGTCGCCTCGCCTCCCGCCCGCCTCTTTTCACGCTACGTCCATGTGCACGCGATCGTGGAGAAGGCTCGGGCGAGCGTGCGGGATCGCTGTCGGCGGCTTGTTGACGGGCCGGTCGGCCGCGCGCTACACAACCTCTTCAGACCGGGATCCCACAGGCCGTCCCGATCGCTTTCCTTCGTCGTCTCGCGGCCTCGGCACGGTTCTCCACATCTTCGCGTCGCCTACGTCTACGACGAAGAAGAGAAGACAAGAGGATCTCTTCTCATGGAATTGAAGATCGCCGTCCAGGAGCTCTCCCGCGCCCTCGCCCGCTCGCAGGGGATCGTCGAGAAGAAGAGCACCATGCCGATCCTCTCCCATGTCCTGCTCGAGGCTGGGAAGGGCGACCTGCTGCACGTCTCCGCGACCGACCTCGACATCTCGGTCTCCTCCGAGCACGCCTGCGAGGTGCTGAAGGAGGGCAAGGTCTGCGTGCCCGCCAAGCAGCTCTTCGAGATCGTGAAGGCGATGCCGGAGAAGGACGTCCTCCTCAAGCGCGCCTCGAACAACTACCTCGAGCTGAAGAGCGGCGCGGCCGAGTTCCGCATCGTGGGCCTGCCGGCCGACGACTTCCCGGCGCTGCCGCGCTTCGACAAGGTCCACCTGGTCACGGTCGAGCCGAAGAAGCTGCTCGAGATGATCGACCTCACCTCCTTCGCCGTCTCGGCCGACGAGACGCGCTACAACCTGAACGGCGTCTTCTTCGAGCCGTCGCCCGGCGCGCTCCGGACGGTCGCCACCGACGGCCACCGCCTCTCGCTGGCCGAGCGCCCCATGCCGGGCGAGTTCCACATCAAGAAGGGCGTCATCCTGCCGCGCAAGGGCCTCGGCGAGATGAAGAAGCTGCTCCTCGACGCGGCCGAGGGCGAGACGAAGCTCGGCTTCGTGGAGAGCTCGGCCATCCTGCAGCGGCCGAACGTGAAGCTCGTCATGCGGCTCATCGACGGCGCCTTCCCCGACTACCGGCAGGTCATCCCCAAGGCGGGCGAGAAGAGCTTCACCATCGGCCGGGCGCGCTTCCTCGAGACCCTGCGGCGCATCTCGATCCTCTCCAGCGACAAGGCGCACGCGGTGAAGCTCGAGCTGGAGAAGGGGCTGGTGCGCGTCATCTCGCAGAACCCCGACCTGGGCGACGCGCGGGAAGACGTCCCGGTCGAGTACCAGGGCGAGCCGCTCAAGATCGGCTTCAACGCCCGCTACCTGATGGACGTGCTCGGCGCGATGGCGGCGCTCGACGAGGTGGCTGCCCAGGACGTGCTCGTCGAGCTCGCCGACGATCTCTCCCCGGGCGTGGTCAGGCCGGCCAAGGAGAGCACGACCCAGTTCACGGCCGTCGTGATGCCCATGAGAATCTGAGGTCCGCCCCTGCGGCTCCTCTCCGTCGACGTCCAGGACTTCCGCAACATCGAGGCGGCCCACCTCGCCCCCTCACCGCGCGCCACGCTGCTCGTGGGTGAGAACGGGCAGGGCAAGACGAACCTCCTCGAGGCCGTCTACCTCGCCTGCACCCTGAAGCCGCTCCGCGCGGCACGCCTCCAGGAGCTCATCCGCTTCGGGGCCGGACGCGCGGTGGTCGGGGCCGAGGTGGAGGGCGCGGGCGGCGCGCGCCGCGTCGCGGTGGAGGTCGCCCCCGGCGGCCGCACCGCCTTCCTCGACGGAAAGCCGCAGGAGAGCCTGGACGCCTACTTCGAGGGGCTGGCCGCGGTGTGCTTCTCCCCGGACGATCTCCTCCTCGTGAAGGGCGGTCCGGAGGGGCGGCGGCGCTTCCTCGACCGGGCCGCGTTCAACCGCTGGCCGGCGGTGCTGGGCGAGGCGCGCGAGTACGTGCGGGCGCTGCGCTCCCGCAACGCCGCCCTGCGCACGGCCGGGCCGGAGGTGGAGGCGAGCTTCCGCGGCCCGCTCGTCCGCGCCGGGGCGCGGCTCGTGCGCCGCCGCCGCGACCTCCTCGGCGAGCTCGAGCCGCTCGTCGCGCGGGCCTACGCCGAGATCTCCGGACCCGGCGCGCCAGCGGCGCGCCTCGGCTACCGCGCGGCCGGTGGGCTCCTGGCCGACGGGACCGAGGAGGAGCTCGCGACGAGGCTCGCCGGTGCCCTCGAGGCGCGCGCCCACCGCGACCGCGAGCGCGGCTTCACCTCGGTCGGACCGCACATGGACGACCTCCTCCTCGCGCTCGACGCACACGGCGCGCGCCCCTACGCGAGCCAGGGGCAGCAGCGGGCGCTCGTGCTCGCCCTCAAGGTGGCCGAGATCGAGAACCTCCGCGCGGCGCTGGGGAGGCCGCCGCTCCTGCTCCTCGACGACGTCTCCTCGGAGCTCGATCCGCAGAAGAACCGCTACCTCCTCGACTACCTGGGCCGCCTGCCCGGTCAGGCGTTCCTGACCACCACCGACCCGCGGCTGCTCGAGCCGGCGGCGGGGCCCGAGACCGCTGTCTACACGGTCCGGCGCGGCGAGTTCTCGAGGGCTGATTAGTCCAGTTTCGACGGGAGCTTAGCGCGCGCCGCGGGGGCCCGTTCCACCTTGCCGTGGAGGGGTCGCTCTGCTATAAATCACGAGCGCCAAACCCCCACAAAACCTGAGTAAAGACGAGGTTCGCCTGGAGACCGCTGAGAAGACCTTGAGCCCGCCTCCGAACGGCGCCGGGGCGGAAGAGTACGGCACCGACGACATCAAGGTGCTGGAGGGCCTCGAGGCCGTCCGCAAGCGCCCGCACATGTACATCGGGGACGTGGGCGAGCGGGGCCTACACCACCTCGTGTACGAGGTCGTCGACAACTCGGTCGACGAGGCGATGGCGGGGCGGGCGAACGTCATCGACGTCGTCATCCACTCGAACAACTCCGTCACCGTCGTCGACAACGGCTCCGGCATCCCGATCGGCCCCCACCCGACGGTGGCTGGGATGGACACGCTCGACGTGGTGATGACGAAGCTCCACGCGGGCGGGAAGTTCGAGTCGAGCGCGTACAAGGTCTCGGGCGGCCTGCACGGCGTGGGCGTCACCTGCGTGAACGCGCTCTCCGAGTGGCTCAAGGTCGAGGTCTACCGCGACGGCAAGGTGTGGGCGCAGCGCTACGAGAAGGGCAACCCCACCGGCAAGGTCTCCGCCGTCGGCGAGACGCAGCGGCGCGGGACGAAGATCACCTTCCGCCCCGACTTCGGCATCTTCGAGGCGAAGGAGTTCAGCTTCGAGACGCTCTCCGGCCGGCTGCGCGAGCTCGCCTTCCTGAACGCCGGGCTCATGATCACGGTCGAGGACGAGCGCAGCGACAAGAAGCACGAGTTCCTGTTCAAGGACGGCATCCGCGAGTTCGCGCGCTACCTCAACAAGAGCCGCGAGGTGCTCTTCGATCCGCCCATCCACCTCCGGCAGGAGGTCGAGACGGAGCGGGGCACCGCCACGGTCGAGATCGCCCTCCAGTGGAACGACGGCTACGACGAGAAGGTCTACGCCTTCGCGAACAACATCCACAACCACGAGGGCGGCACCCACCTCATCGGCTTCAAGACGGCGCTCACCCGCACCGTCAACGCCTACGGCGCGAAGAACAACCTCTTCAAGGACCTGAAGGAGGAGCTCCCGACGGGCGACGACATGCGCGAGGGCCTGGCGGCCGTGATCGCGCTGCGGCTGCCCGGCGCGAGCTTCGAGGGCCAGACGAAGACCAAGCTCTCGAACAGCGAGGCGAAGACGATCGTCGAGACGATGCTGAACGATCGCCTCGCCGCATGGCTGGAGGAGAACCCGCCGCTCGCGAAGCGCGTCTGCGGCAAGGTGGCCGAGGCGGCGCGGGCCCGCATCGCGGCGCGCAAGGCGCGGGAGACGGTGCGCCGCAAGGGCGCGCTCGACGGCGCCTCCTTGCCGGGGAAGCTCGCCGACTGCCAGTCGCGCGATCCCGCCGAGTCGGAGATCTTCATCGTCGAGGGCGACTCTGCCGGCGGCTCCGCCAAGCAGGGCCGCGACCGGCGCACGCAGGCCATCCTGCCCTTGCGGGGCAAGATCCTGAACGTGGAGAAGGCGCGCTTCGACAAGATGCTCGGCTCGAACGAGATCGCGACGATGATCACCGCGCTCGGCACCGGCATCGGGCCGGAGGAGTTCGACGTCGGCAAGGCCCGCTACCACAAGATCGTCATCATGACCGACGCCGACGTGGACGGGTCGCACATCCGGACGCTGCTCCTCACCTTCTTCTTCCGGCAGATGGCGTCGGTGGTGGAGAAGGGCTACCTCTACATCGCACAGCCGCCGCTCTACCGGATCCAGAAGGGCAAGAAGGAGCAGTACCTGAAGGACGAGGCGGCCATGGACGAGTGGCTCCTCGCCCACGGCACCGACAAGGCCAGGCTCGTCTCGGGGGACCTGGTCGTCACCGGGGCCGAGCTCAAGAAGCTGGCCCAGGACGCACTCGCCTACCACGCGCTCCTCGACCGCGCCGACCGGCGCCGCGACAAGCGCATCATCGACGCGGCCATCCAGGTCGGCGACCTCGACCTCCGGCTCCTCAAGGATCACGCCGGGCTGAAGGCGCAGCCGGAGAAGATTTTCCGGCGGGCGCAGAAGCTCTACCCCGAGATCGACGTGAAGGAGGCGCGCATCGAGCGGGACGTCGAGCACGACTGCGACGCGCTCGTCTTCGACACGCACGTGGCGGGCGCGCCCCGGCGCACGCGGCTCGACTTCGACTTCCTCTCCGGCGCGGAGTGGACCGAGCTGTCCGAGCTGCACGCCAACCTGGCCGAGCTCGGCGCCGGGCCGTACAAGCTCGAGACCGAGGGCGGCGAGGAGGAGGTCGGCGACGTCTTCGAGGCGGTCGCGACCCTCAAGCGCGCGGCCATGGCCGGGCAGACCATCCAGCGATACAAGGGCCTCGGCGAGATGAACCCGGAGCAGCTCTGGGAGACCACCATGGACCCGACGAAGCGCACGCTGCTCCAGGTGCGCGTCGACGACACCGTGGCGGCGGACGAGATCTTCAGCGTGCTCATGGGGGACGCCGTGGATCAGCGCCGCGAGTTCATCGAGAAGAACGCGCTCGACGCTCAGAACTTGGACATCTAACCGCTCGCTCGTTAAGCCTGGGTTCGACGGCCGACCTCGGCGGCGCGCGGGAGTGGAGCTTGGTACACGAGCACGATGACACGCCGGGGGGAGGCGAGGCGACGCCCTCCGGCGGTGCTGGTGAGGCGTCGTCTAATGGCAGGACCGCGGACTTTGGATCCGCTCATGAAGGTTCGAATCCTTCCGCCTCAACCAAACCGCCCGCCCGTTCGGTGAACCAGCGCGCCGAGCTCGAGCCGCTCCCCATGCCGGGGCGCTTCACCCTCGTCGCGCTGGGCGAGGTGCCACGCGCGCTCCTTGCCGAGCTGGGGAACGCGCTCCGGCTCCTCTTCGGGCCGGCCGTCCTGGTCGCCCCGGCGCAGCAGGCCCCTGCCTACGCCTTCAACAAGGATCGCCAGCAGTTCCACTCGACCGCCATCCTGCGCCGGCTCGCCCAGCTCGGCGCGGCGTCCGCCGGACCGGTGCTCGGCGTCACCGAGGTGGACCTCTTCGTCCCCGACGCGCCGTTCGTCTTCGGCGAGGCGGATCGCGATGCCCGCGCCGCCGTCATCTCCCTGGCGCGGCTCGCGCACGGGCCGGACGGCAAGCCCTCCGATGCGGAGCGGCTCCTGCGCCGCGCCAAGGCCGAGGCGGTGCACGAGCTCGGACACCTGCTCGGCCTGTCGCACTGCCAGGACGCGCACTGCGCCATGTTCCTGTCCCACAAGCCGTCCGACGCCGACCGCAAGGGCCCCGGCCTCTGCCGCAGCTGCAGCGGGGCGCTCGGGCTCGGGGAGCGGAGGTGAGGCACGCTGCGCCCGGCGGCGGGGGACAAGCCCCCGCCCTACACCCTCGGTTTCGATGAAACCCCTTTGCCAGCGCGGGAGCGCGAGCTGCGGCGCCTGCTGCGGGCTCTACAACCTCGACGATCCCTCGCGCCCGGAGGTGCAGGCGCTCCTCACGCGGCGCACCGTGGCGCTGGCCGGCGTGCCGCGCACCGCGGCGGCGTTCCGGGCGGCCGCGGCGCGCCTGCGGGCGGAGGAGGGCGCGCCGGTCTTCCCCTCGGTGCGGGTGTGCCCGCTCCTCGGCTGGCTCGACGCGGCCGAGACCCGGGTCGGCTGCCTGGCCCATCCGCTCGCCACCGGCGGGGTCGACCTGCGCGACTGCGGCGCCTATGACGTGCGGACCTGTGACGCCTTCTTCTGCCCGTCGCACGGCTGGCTCTCCGAGGAGGAGGCGGAGCTGTGCGTCGAGGCCTGCGCCGGCGATCCGTACCTCTACGGGCTCGTGGTGACCGACGTCCCGTTCCTGCGCGCGGCGCTCGGCGGCGTGGCGGCGCTCGCGGGGGCCCAGGTGGAGCGGCGGCACCTCGGGCACCCGCCGTTCCTCGCTGCGCTGCGGCGGCTGCTCGCCCTCAAGGAAGAGCTCGCGCCCGGCTCGGATGGGCTCTTCGGCGCCTTCCGTGCCGGCCCCACCGGCGAGCCCGTCCTCCGCAGCATCGACTACGAGGCGCTGGGGCGAACGGGAGGCTCGCCGTATGACGCCCTCCTCACCTGCGTCGGCGCGGACCCGCGCTCGGGGAACGACCTCGACGCGCTGGAGGAGGAGGTCCGGGCGCGGCTCACGGCCTGCGCGGAGGCGCTCGGGGTCGCCTGGGGCGCGACGAGCGCGGGCGCCCTACACAACGCGCTCGATCCATGATTGCATCGCGGGGTGCCGGAAGACGTCAAGGCCCGGGCCGAGCTCCTCGAGGCCACCCGCTGGGCGAACGACTTCGCCTGGGCGGAGATCGAGGCGCTGGCGGCGCACCTGCGCGTGGAGCACCGTCGCAAGGGTGAGGTGGTGTGCAAGGAGGGCGACGCCCAGCCGTCGCTCTTCATCATCGCCCGGGGCTCGGTCTCCATCCTGAAGCAGGACGCCGGCGAGCAGCCGAAGCTCCTCGCGAAGCTCGGGCCGGGCCAGACCATCGGCGAGATGGCGCTCCTCGACGGCCAGCCGCGCTCGGCCACGGTGGCCGCGGCGGAGGATCTCGTGCTGCTCGTCCTGCACCGGACGGAGCTGGATCGGCTGGTGGCGGACAAGCCTCGCCTGGGTGTGAAGCTGCTCTGGAAGCTCGCCCGCTTCCTCTCGCAGCGACTGCGCCAGACGAGCGGGAACCTCGCCGAGCGATTGAAGTAGGGCGGGGGTTCATCCCCCGCCGGCGCGGCAGCCCGCGGCGGGGGACAAGCCCCCGCCCTACAGGTTGCGTCCCGCCGGCGTGTGTTGCGCCAGCCCCGCCGCCACGATCTCGGCCACGTCCAGGACTTGAAGGCGCTCCTCGCGCCCGGTCTCGTTCACGCCGTCGCGCAGCATGGTCATGCAGAACGGGCACCCCACCGCCACCACCCCGCCCGAGTCGCCCAGCGTGGCGGCGGCCTCGTCGATGCGGTTCTGGTTCACGCGCGTCCCGACCTTCTCCTCGAGCCACATGCGCCCGCCGCCGGCCCCGCAGCAGAAGCCCTGGCGCCGGTTGCGCGGCATCTCCAGGGGCGTGACGCCGGCGCTCTCGAGCGCCTGGCGCGGAGCGTCGTGGATGCCGTTGTGCCGGGCCAGGTAGCACGGGTCGTGGAAGGTGACGGGCCGGCCGCCGACCGCCCCCGCCCGGCTCGGGGTGAGGCGGCCCTCCGCCACCAGCCGCGCGATGAGCTCGGTGTGGTGCACCACCTCGTACCGGCCCCCGAACTCGGGGAGCTCGTTCTTGATGGTGTTCAGGCAGTGCGGGCACTGCACGAGCACCTTCTTCACGCCGTAGCCGTTCAGCTTCTCGACGTTGGCGGCCGCTTGCTGCTGGTACAGGTACTCGTTCCCGAGCCGGCGGGCTGCCTCGCCGTTGCAGGTCTCCTCCTCGCCCAGGATCGCGAACGACACCTTCGCCTGGCGCAGGATCTGGACGATCGCGCGCGAGACCTTCTTCTGCCGGTCGTCGAACGCGCCGGCGCAGCCGACGAAGAAGAGGTACTCGTGATCGCCCCCGTCGGAGGCGCGCGGGAGGTCGAGGTCCGCGCACCACTCGGTGCGGCGGTTCGAGCCGATGCCCCAGGGGTTCCCCTGGGTCTCGATGTTCCTGAAGACGCGGGCCGCCTCCTCCGGGAAGTCGGCGTCGACGAGCACCTTCTGGCGTCGCATGTCGATGAGGCGCGGGATGTTCTCGATGAAGACCGGGCAGGCCGTCTCGCACCAGCCGCAGGTGGTGCAGGCCCAGAACGTCTCCGGCGGGACCACCTCGGTGATGGGCGGCAGCGCGGCGGCGGCGGCCTCGCGGGCGGCCGGGTCGGTCGCGCGTGCCAGCGCCGCCAGCTCGGGCGCCCTGGCGATGAGGTGGTGCTTCAGCGCCCGGTTCACCTCCTTGTGGCTGAGCGGCTTGCCGGTCACGTAGGTGGGGCAGTGCGTCTGGCAGCGGCCGCACTCCGTGCAGGAGTACGTGTCGAGCCCCTCCTTCCAGGAGAGGTCCTTCACCGACTGTGCCCCGAAGGAGGCGCCCTCGCTCTCGAGGTCGAGCTTGGAGAGCGCCGCCGCGCCCGGCGGGAGCGCGCGCAGGTACACGTTCGGGAGGGCGGTGATGATGTGGAAGTGCTTCCCGTAGGGCAGGAAGTTCCCGAAGGTGACGATGATGAGGAGGTGTAGCCAGAAGCCCGCAAGCCCGAGCGCCTGGATCGCCCCTGGCGAGAGGCCGGCCGCGCCGTAGAGGGCCGCCGCGAGGGATCCGCCCGGAGCCGACCACGAGAGGGGCTCGGACGTCGCGATCATCCCGGCCCCGTCGAACATCATGTCGGTGACCATGAGCCCGGCGATGAAGCAGAGGATGAGCGTGCCCTCCCAGGAGAGGGTGACGCGGTCGGGCTTCGTGACGAGCCGCCGCCAGAGGAAGCCCAGCGACGCGGCGAGCGCGCCGAGCACCATGACATCCTTCAAGAAGGCGTAGCCGCGGCCGAAGGGCGACGCGGGGGCGAGGAGCGGCAGGTGGAAGCCCTCGGCGAAGCCCATGCCGAAGAGGGTGACGGTGCGGAGCGCGAGGACGAGGAAGGCCGCGAAGATGACGACGTGCATCAAGCCGGGGCGAAGCTCCTCCGGGTCGACCATGCGCCGTTGCCCGAGCCCGAAGCGAAGCAAGCCCTCGATCCGCTCGCCGGGGCGATCGAGCCGGTCGACGCGCCGGAGCGCGAGGAGCGGCACCAACCGCCTGATCATGGTCCAGGCGAAGAAGGCGCCCCCGACGAGCAGGATGAGGGCGGTGAGGAGCGGGCTCATGGCGCGGGACGGTAGCCCCGAGAGTGATGGTGCCGCAAGGGTTGACGTGGGCCCGTTTGACGCACCGTGTTATCGACGCTCTGTAAATCGACCCGCATGAATCCGACACATCTGGGGACTCGATTCGGATATCAACGAGCAGATAATCGGTCCGCTCTCAGGTCTATTCGCGCCGAGATCCTTCAGCGCTCCAACGCCGAGGAGACCCCCCATGCATCGTCGTCGCCTCCTGACCGCGGCGCTCGCCTCGGTCGCCATCGGGGCCTGCGCGCCCTCCATCGAGAAGCACCAGAATCCAGCGTCGACGGACTACGTCGTCTTCGACCCCGCCACCTCGCAGATCCCGCTGCCGAACGACCTCGCGCTGCAGACAGCGGCGACCCAGGCGGGCGCGAACGGCGAGCTCCTGCGCTCCTTCGTGGCCCAGGGCGGCTTCCCGAACGACCAGGAGGTCCCGATCACGGTCGACGTGCAGCGGTTCAGCTACGGCGCGACCACGCAAAAGGCGCCGCCGACGGAGCCGGTCGACACGAGCACCGTCGTGGTCAACGGCGCCGGCGGGAAGCCGCCGACGGTGGCGCTCTTCGAGAAGAAGGCCGGGGCGGCGGCCGCCGCCCCGGTCGACCCGACCACGATCACGGTGGCCTACGTCGAGCAGGCAGATCGCGGCACCATCACCATCCACAACAAGGCGCACGCGGTGACGCTCAGCCCAGGCGATGTCATCCAGAGTCAGCGCTGGAACGCGGGCTCGCAGTACGTGGTGCTCGTGAACGGCGGCCCGAACGGCGTCAAGCTGCAAGGCGGCGGCGAGCTCACCGCCATGCCCACCATGTTCCTCCTCACCCAGGGCGTGGACCTGTCCCTGCCGC
>WNGR01013259.1_pt1 | contig 18732 bp, 13 predicted proteins | sample 5407581 | NCBI WGS metagenome assembly WNGR01 (sample SAMN13153383, study PRJNA577476) | soil metagenome | isolation source: 80 cm soil or saprolite under Garry oak tree replicate 2 | place: USA:California | collected 2016-06-15 | reverse complement strand
GTCTGTGAGAGGGTAAGATATTCCATAAGGCAACGACCCATATTCCATGAGGCAATGGGTCAAAAAAGCCTGATAAAGTAAGATTATTCATGAGGCATCCTCTCCTCTCAAAGTAAGATTCTCCCATGAGGCAATGCGCTACCCATTACTATTATCGCTTAACAGTTTGGGCGGCGCGCAATGGATACCGCATCACGCTCGTGGTTGGCGATGTGATGGCGCTCTTTGAACGGGTGCAACTGTTTGCGCGCCTGGGATTGCGCGTGGCTCCCATTACCGGGACAACGAATCGCGAACTGCATATCAATCGCCTGTATCGTGCGCTTGCGGCGCGGCAAGAGGATCATCCGCTCCTTCACGAGCACAGAGCGTTTCGCTATACCAGTTCAACATGCTTACTAGACGGGCTCCGACACACAGCGACCCCTTTCTTACTGGATCCTCAACCCTGCCTCACGCTGCATCTTCCCTCCAGGAGAAAAAAATCGCTGGGAGAACCGGAGAAAAAATCGTATGCGTGCCCGTTATTCGCCGCCTGTCCCTATCACGAAGCTCAAAAAGACCTGGTCGATGCCTCCATTTGGATCGCTACCCCTGCCAGCTTGATTTATACCCGTGTTGCCCCGCAGATCAACACGGAGAATCTCACCTTTCTGGAGCTTGTCTGCATGGTGAGTGATATCGTCATTGTTGACGAAGCAGACCGCGTCCAGATGCAACTGGATCAAAGGTTTAGTCCGAGTCAAGTGTTGATGAGCAAGAAGAAAGATGCCTGGCTAGGTTATCTTTTAGCCCACGTGAATGAGCAATTGAGTTCGGGCGGATGCCGACAGGTGCGTGAAGAACCGGTACGCAAATAGGCCAGTATCTTAAATGTCGCTTCAACGGCCCTGCAGAGCATGTATAACCTGCTCCAGAGTCACCAGTCACTCTACAGCTGGATCAAAGGAGAACAGGACTACTTTAATGAACTCACGCTCCTTGAGAAAATGGCCGTTGAACTTTCCGGGGTGCCAGCGTCACAGGGCAATTCACCATTCCAGCATGCAGAGGTCAAACGTATCGTCGATGCCTTCAACGATTTTCTCAATGATCCCCTTGCGGAGGAGAGCAGGCACGACTTAGGATATATCGCTCTGGAAGCTATTGCCTCAACCAAAGCTCCCGTCCGCGCCCATTTATGTAAGTGGCTCAAAACCCTCGCGCCTCGTATCAGCGAGGAAGAAGAACTGCTTGCATACACGATTCGCTTGCAGTTTGTGCTGATGCTCGGTGTGCTCTCTCACTGCCTCGAAGCGCTCATCAACGATTGGAAACAGGTGGAAGCTGCCCTAGGACTGGAAGGCAACAATTCGATGCTTTTCCACCGTCCTCCCAAGGATTATGCAGCGCTCCTGCCTGACACCCCTATGGGCAATATCCTCGGCTACCAGTACCTTCCCTCCTCTGAGAACCAGAAGGATGCAGGGGAGCTTCGCTTCTTCCGCTGTACCGGTGTTGGTCGCGCGCTCTTACTCAATCTCCACACCTTGTTTGACGCGCACGGATTTGTCGGGCCGCATGTTTTGTTGCTCTCGGGAACCAGTTGGGCGGGAACCTCGCCCAGCTACCATATCCAGGTCCCGGTGACTGGTGTCCTGAGGGCTCCAGACGACGACATCGAGCAGATTGCACAAAGCACGTTCGAGTTCAAACACTTACACAGTCCGTACAAGAAAGATCCACTCTGGCTTTCCGGAAAACGGGCCGGGCAGGAAAGCGTGACCGCCCTGCACGAGATGCTTGATGCCCTTTCGCGCAAGGATCGCTTTACGACGAGCCTCCTTGAGCAGGAATGCGCGAATCTTCCTGAAGGCAGGAAACGGATTCTGCTGCTTGTTGGGAGCTACCAAGAAGCGCGTCAGGCCTATGAATACCTGGCCAAGCAACGCGAGGACTGGGAGGATCAGATGATGTACCTGGTTCCAGACGACGAAACCTTTGAAAGCGAATGGCAATCAGCTCGCTTGCAGCGCGGTATTGTGGATCGCTTTTCCAGTACGTCGGCCTGGCTGCTGATTGCACCATTGCTGGCAGTGGAACGTGGGCATAACATTCTCAATGACGAAAGGAAGGCAGCGCTTGGAGCGGTGTATTTCCTCAAACGCCCTCATCCCAGGCCCAATGATATTGCTTACCATATTCATTGTATCAATCGCTGGGCCGTCCAGCATGGAAACAATGGTGGCTGGCTCTCTTCGACCTGCCAGATGGCTTCGCCCCCACTCGAATTGGCGTCCAAGCAATTTCGAGCAGAGGCATATAAAGAGTGGAGACGCCTGTTACGTGTGCCCTTGATCTACAAAACAATGGGAGAGACTGATCAGGACGCGCTCACCTGGAGCCAGCTGGTCTCCATCTGGCAAGTTATTGGTCGGCTCGTGCGGGGCGGGTGCCCCGCGCGCGTGGTCTTTTGTGACGCCAATTTTGGCTCCGTGACCGTTGACGCGGAGGGCAAGAAACACCTCTATTCGGGTCTCCTCTTCGGGATGAGGGAGGTGCTCGCTCCCTATTTCGAGGCGACCCTTTCGCCAACCATGAACGCACGAGAAAAAGCCCTGGTGAGGATTCTGTACGAACCACTCTATCAGGCCCTAGAGTCACTCTCTATTCAGTTGTAAAGGAGACGCATATGAAACACCACGAGATACGTTCGCTCTCATTCCGGGTATCTGCTGATTGTCCTTCCTTTCCCCATGAATGTTCTGTCATGGCGCTTCCTCCAGCGTGGAAGCAGCTGCTTCGCCAGGCCCTGGCCCAGGCGGGAAACCGCCCAATTGACCAGGTTCGCCTCCCAATAGGCGTCTTAAATAAAGCCGTTCGTATGTTAATTCCAGATATCTCTTCTATCACTCCAAGCGCTGATCTCGACAAGGTGCAGACCTGGCTGTATGGATATGGAGATGAGCCGGCAACGACCCAGGCCCTTCGCTTGATTCTGCGCGCCTGGATCAACACGGCTTTCACTGAAGTGCTAGAACAGCAGCGAGACCAGTTAGCCGATGCGCTTGCCGATCATGAACTCCGCTGGGAAAAACGGACCTTGGACCTGGCGCAGTGGGAGATCGGAGACGAGGGCACCGCCATCATTCCGAAGCAGCAGCAAGAGTTGGATGGATTTATCCTCCTTCCTGACCTGGTCGCGACTCGTCTCAGTTCCCACGAAATGACATTTAGTTGGGGCGAGCAGTCCATCCGCTTCCGCCGCGTTCCAGTATACGCGCGGGAGATCGAATTGATCTCCTGGCCCCCACTTGAGTATACCGACGACGATGGAGTGATCTGGCCCTATTCTCTGGTGATGACCTTGACGCAACAAACCATCCCCTTTCAATCCTACCCTGTCCTCAACTGTGAATTAGGGATCAGGCGCTGGGCAGGCCCGCGTGTGTCTTCGTTCCCACGGAAAGAGGAAACCAGCGTCTACCTTGCAGACCGCGTCCCCTGGATCGACAGTCTTCATCATACCAGAAGTTTCCAGGTGGCCCCGGTCGCCTGGGAACGCATCCCTCTTGCAGAGCGGCAAGGACAGGAAAACGGGTCCAAGTACCGGTTAGCCTGGAACGGCGGACTCATCCGGTTACTCGACGACCTGCATGTGAAACCACGGGACAAATTCCCCACGCCAGAAGAACTCCGCGCCAATCCCTATGCCGCTATTAGAGCCGCGATTGAAAAAGAGGGCACGCCGAGCGCCGCGATTGTCTTTCGCAATGGTATCCATCCTGCTCATAAAGTGGGAACCGGTCTGATGCCAAGGGATCGGTATCTGTTCGCAGAGCAAATCAAACAACGCATCGGACAGGAGTTGATCTTTATCGATCCCTACAGAAGAAAAGACGTGTCCTTCACGGTTCCGTCTAACGTCTTTTTTGCCAAAGAGCCAAAATCATCTTCTCCCAGCGAGGAAATCTATGCGCAACGACGCAGCGTGATCGCGCGAGAAGTTGCAGGCGCCCTCTCCGTTGAGATTTGGCATCAATCGGATCGCGTCCGGCAAGCTCTCCTTACCGCCTTGCAACACTTTCTTGGCTGTCCTCTGTTCCACGTCAATGGGGAACGCCTGGTGAGCGAGACGCCAGAACTGCGCATTCAGGTGGTGGCTCGCTTGTTGGGAGCCATTGGAGATAGGCTCTCCATTACCTCTGAAAAAAAAGAACGGCGACAGGAACGCATACGAGAAGCCTTACGACAACGGGTACGAGCGGTGGAGAGCGCCCTTCCAACAAGCCCGCAGCAGGTCCTAGCATTCATTGAACTCGATAACGAAGAAGCGTTTCAGAGCGACGATGACCCCAAGCCCGCCCTGCGCAAGGGCTTTGCCATACGCCTGCGGCTCACCCAATTTATCACGCCTTACCAGGAAGACCCAATGTGGTCGAAGCAACGAAAGCACAAGGAGCAAACTCAGTTGGAGCACCGGGCTGACAGCGCGGTACGCGATCTCTTTCGCCAGCTGGGACTCTTAGCATTCCCACCAACCATCATCTTGAAAACGGCACTGGAAGAGATCCGTATGCCCGATCCCCTTCACTACCTTGGCGTCTGGGCAATCAAGCAGTATCGCGAGAGTAGCGCAACGCACATCGCGCAAGTGGTTCCCGTCTTTGTCCATATGGACTCGTCAAGCACGGAAGTTGTGGCGCTGGCACCGGGCTTCGAGACCTGGCTTTCCTATCCTGATGCCTTACTCGCGCTGGCGCAAGACCAGTATTTGGGCTACCAACAATCCGAGGAGGTGCTGCGTTTCGTGCTCACGACGCTGGAACGCTATCTCCCCGCCTTTGGAGATACGCTGCTGTGCTGTCATGCCCAAAATCTGCGGGGAATCTGGCCCTGGCTCACGAATGAAAAGATCACGAAACGTCTTCATCTGCCGTTGTCTGCCTACCCGCGGCTGCGCATTGTCCGTGAACGAACGGGAGAACATGAAACAGCGGAGTGGTATGCGCAAGGTGAAAACACTCCCTACGCCTCGAGTGCCGGCATCTTTCAAATCGGGGAGAGTGGACACGTCTTTGCCAGTATTCAAGACAAACCACCCGCTGGCAAGCGGAGCAAGGATTCGTCAAAGGTCCTGTCAAGAGTAGGCAAGGATAAAGAGAAACAACCGAAAACCTTTCCCCCGGATCCAACTACTCCAGCCTGGAACGCGGGGATAGGGGAGATGACCTTTTCTGGCGCTCATTCCAAAGAAGCGCCGTTATATCTAGGACTGACGAATCAACTCCGTCATGGGTTTGCTTCTCAGTATGAGTATCCAACGGTGCTTCCCTTTCCCCTCCATCTTGCCAAATTAATGGAGCAATACGTCCTCCCGCTCCCGGTGATCGCCCAACACAGGAGCAGAGAGGAATCACAAGAAAGCGTCTAACGCTTTACGAGGAGAAAATAGCGCCAATGTCCCTCCCCACGCAAACATTCCGTTCTTAGGCAAGGGTCAAATGAACTTGGCAGTTGATGAAACGAACATAATCTCAAGGAATGCAAAAGAAGCGTTCATCCAGGTAAGGGCATTGATGAGGGAGATGTAGGAATGAATACACGCGAGCATGCAGAGCAGATACATATGGTACTCAAGGCGCTTCCGCACTATCAAGTAAGCATGAAACGCGCTCAGTGGTTCCCCGAGCACAAAGCGCAGTTTGGAACAATAGATCCCTCATTTCGTGGGTGTTTGCCACCTGGAATTGAGCAATTGTACGCTCATCAAGCGCAATTGCTCTCTTTGACCTCCACAGTTTCAGCTGTAGCCCTTGCTACAGGTGTTGCTTCTGGGAAAACGTATGCGCTTGCTTTACCGTTTCGAATAGCGCGCCTCAAGCAGAAGCAAGCCACTGCCTTGTGTCTGGTGTCAACGAAGGCACTGGCCAGGCAATGGCAACGGAGATTACAAGCTTGGGATCCCACCTGGAGGGTGGAGATCTATACGGGCGACACGGAGGGCAAAAAATTCCGCTTGGCACAAGCAGATGTAGTCATTGTTACCCCGGAAAAGCTTCATCATGGGATTCTTCCTCAACACCAGCTCTGGCAAACCTTTTTGGGAAGGCTTCATTCGGTTATCCTGGACGACTGCCAGGAATACCGTGGTGTTTTTGGAAGCCATGTTGCCCTGGTCTTACGTCGACTACAACGAGTGCTCTTACACTACCGTACGACGCTCCCGCTCTTTTTGCTGGGATCGGCGCTGATGGGCAACCCTCGGGAACATGCCGAGCATCTGCTTGCCCAACCAGTCGAGCTGATCGATGCTGAGCAAAACGGATCAGCCTTTGGTGGCTGTCTGCATCTTCTCTGGCAACCGCCGGCATACCGATCACTCGTGGAGGAAACGGCGCTCTTGTTAGCAAAGATGGTGGAGCAGGGATACCGCGTGGTCGTCTTCTCTCATGCTCGGCAGTCGGTCGAGAAAATCGTGGATCGTGCCTATCGCCACCTTCCTTCTCATCTTCACCAGCAGGTTCGTCCCTATCGTGGAGGCTACACGCTCGACGAACGAGAGGAAACGGAAGAGCGCCTCGTGAAGGAACAGGTACAATGCGTAGTCACGACGCGTGCGCTAGAAGTTGGCTTAGAGATGGGGAAGATCGATGTCGTCATTATTGCGGGCTTCCCTGGAAGCCTGATTTCGTATTACCAACAGGCGGGCCGTGCAGGCCGCCAGTGGCAGAGCGCGCTCTGCGTATTTGTCCCACAAGTTGTCAACGCCCTTGACGCCTCGTTTCTGAACCACCCGGAGCGTTTATGGCAAGCTCCTACGGAGTCTCTCTGGCTGAATGCGTATAGTCCTGCACTTCTGACGATGCATCTTCGGTGCGCTGCCGCCGAACTTCCTCTCACGTTACAGGATGAAAGATGGTTTGGGAGACAGATGGATCTTCTCCTGAAGGAGTTGGTGCAGAATCGATATCTCATTCAGGACGATGACCACTATCGTGCCCACGAAAATATTGCCTCACAGGTTCATTTGCGCTCCTGGGGTCTCGAAGTAGCTATTTGGAAAGATGATCGACGGAATGTGCCACCTTTAGAGAGAACGGATCGATATCATGCCGTACTGGAGTGCTATCCCCAGGCGGTTTATTATTCACGGACCGTCCCTTACCGAGTGACTCGCTTTGAGCAAACACGGGATGAGATCCAGGTAGAACGGTTTTGGGGAGCGTACGAAACAAAGCCATTCTTGACAACGCAAGTGGATATTCTCAAGGAAGTGGAAGCGACTGATGATGGCCCCTTTCGGTGGGCAAGAGGAAAAGTACGTGTGACGCATTATGTGGTAGGATTTGGGAAAAAAAGGAAACAGGCCAACAGGGGCCAGGCTGCATTTCTCGGAAGAGAAGACTTTCCACAACCCTATTCCTATTCCTTTGAAACCAACGCACTGTGGATGACCTTCGCGGAAGAGTGGCTCAAACCTGTCCGCCAGGATCGAGTCAAGTCAGTGCTTCATGCGGTTGAACATGGGTGGCTGCTCGCCAGTCCGCTCCTCATACAGGGAGATAGGGATGAGATGAATGGGGTTTCGGTGACCCCACACCATCCTCAAACCCATCAAGCTTCAATTTTTCTCTACGAAGAATGTGCTGGAGGCAACGGATATGGAGAACGGCTCTATTCTCGTGTGCGAGAACTCTCGACCATGGCGCTTTCTCTTCTTGAAGCCTGCCCCTGCCAGGATGGTTGTTACCATTGTCTTCAAATACCGTATTGTCGATACTTGAACGAAAATCTGGAAAAAAGAGGTGCCATTCAGCTCTTCCATCGCCTGGAAAAACGTTTCCTTTAGCAGCCAATAGGCCGCTCATCAGAAATGACGCAAGCGCGGGTTGAGCCAGTGCGATGGAAGGTTGATAGCCTTTAGCGTTAAACGTGGCGTTACTACGAGCCGCAAGCGCAACGAGGCTATGAACTACCAGTGTAGATCCCCACTAGGTTGAGTCCCTTCCCAGAAATAATCATCGTTCGAAATGATGAGCTTGTGACTTCGTTTAGAGCGGCCGAAAAAGACCCCTTTCTTGAACGCGCTCTCCTGCAAAATTGTCCGCTCTCCTGCAAAGCCGGTGTCGCTCTATTGCAAAACATCCACCGCTCTCCTGCAAAGCCGGTGTCGCTCTATTGCAATTCCACAATCCACAACAATCCACAACCTGCCCTCAAACCGCTCATTCTAGCAACAGCATTAACGATATCCAGTATCGCAGCTTATACCATTCTCAATGGAGCAGGACCTGCGGCGTTACGCGCCGGAATGATGGGCATATTACTGGTGCTGGCCCCACGCCTGGGGCGCATCTACAATATTTACACAGGCCTGGCTCTGACGGCGCTCCTTATGAGCCTCTTCGATCCTTTCGTCGTGTGGGATGCCGGTTTTCAGCTCTCTTTTCTCGGCACCCTGGGCATTGTAGTGTTCACACCCTTCTTTCAACGCTTGCTACACCCTATTGAACGCTTACCCCTGGGTCATTTCATTGCAGAAATTAGCGCGGTGACTTTGGCGGCCCAAATAGCTACTCTCCCCATCTTGTCGCTCGACTTCAACCAGGTTTCTTTCATTGCGCCCATCGCTAATATCCTGACGGTTCCCCTCCTGGGCACGGTGATCTTTATTGGCATCCTCATGTGTGGAGCAGGCATGCTTTTTGCACCTCTGGGTATACTCTGTGGCTGGGTTGCCTGGCCAATTCTCTGGTATATGAGCCACATCGTCACATGGTGCGCCGAAATCCCCGGCGCTTATATACCAGTGAGCAACCTGAATAGCGGGCTGGCATGGTGTTACTATGCCCTTCTCTCGCTTCAAAGGAGTGTCGTCTTCTACAAGTGGCTCGACAAGAAGCAAGCCCCCCACCAACATGCTACAGTTCTCCCGCTGTTATCACGGCGTACATGGCGCATATTGCAACTGAGCGCAGCCATGCTTGTTATTCTTGCGACCGGTGCAACGGTACTGGCGGCCCGACCAGGTGGGCAATTGACGATTACATTCTTGAATGTCGCTCCTGCCAATCAAGCCTCGCAAGGTGAAGCCATTTTGCTTTCTACAGCTGATGGTAAGACGGCGCTTATCGATGGTGGCCTGGATGCAACGTCGCTGGGCCAGGAGCTAGATAGCCGTCTGCCTTCCTGGCAGCGCTCGCTCGATTTTGTCATATTGACTTCGCCAAGATCAGATCACCTGAACGGTTTGTATGATAGATATAATCAGAGGACCAAGCTGATGGTATGAACTGCATCTGGGCTCCTGTGATACACTAGAGAGTCTTTGAAACGGTTCTGCTTCTCAAGAGGAGACCAGTCATATGACCAATGTCCGTTGGGAGTGTTACCCCTTGGTGGCACAAAATGAGACAGCACGTATCTGGTTGCAAATGCAAGCGCACCTGCAACTTGCCCCAAAAACGATTGATGCTTACGGGCGTTCTCTCAATGATTACCTGACGTTCTCTGAGCGGTTAGGTATAGTCCCTGAAGCAGCTACACGGGAGCAAGTGGCACTCTACGTACAGGACCTGGCGACCCGTCCAAATCCCAAGGGGGCAAACATCCTCGCTTTCGCTTCGAGTACAGGGCTAGCCAATGCCACGATGCAGCAACGTATCACCGTTGCTCGCCTCTACCATGATTACCTGGTAGAAAAACAATTCCGCTCAGATAATCCGGTTGGTCGAGGCCACTACGTACCTGGCAAAGGATTTGGGGGAAAACGAGATCGTGGTCTCATCCCATCCATGCACAAGCTTCCTTGGATACCTAGCGACGAAGGGTGGCAAGATGTGCTACGCACTCTCAAAGATGAGTCTCTCAGAAATCAGGTGATGCTTCTCCTAGCTTACGATGGAGCTTTACGACGAGAGGAACTTGTGAGGGTAGAAATTGGCGATTTTGATTTTGCCTATCGTCAGATCAGGGTACAAGCCGAACATGCTAAGAGTGGCAGGGAACGTGTGGTCGGATATGGAACAGTGACAAGCCGTTTTCTTGAGTCATACCTTCAGAGAAGACGTACGCTGAGCACACAACGCGGACCGCTCTTCCTCTCGGAGTCGAGACGCAATCCTGCGCAAGCGCTCTCACTTGTGATGTGGTCTAAGATTGTCCAAGGAATTGCGAAACGTACAAACCTCCCGCAATTCACCACGCATACTCCGCGCCATTTACGCTTGACCCATATGGCACGGGCAAAGATGGACTTGCATCAAATTGCGCTTTACGCAGGCCATCGCTCTCTCCAAACTACGATGCTGTATATTCACTTGAGTGGGGTAGAACTGACCGAAGCAGTCACACGGAGTCTGGCAGGCTTTGATCGCTGGATCGCCACGATCCTAGGAGAGACAACGCATTGAATCAGCAATTGCACCCTTATCCAAATCAGCATAAGACATGGCAATGGCCGTTCGACTTGACTCAATATGATCGCAATCCAGTGCTAAGCGAAACTGAGTCTGCCGAGCTAAACCGCCAATTCTGGCTGAGACACCAAGTACGTAGTCAGAACAAAACCGTCCTTCACCGACTGGTACAGCCGATCGATGATGTCTTAACATTCCTCAACGCTTCTGATAACATACGCAGAGACACAATTCGTTTCATGATAATCGCCATACACCGCCGGGGAACTCCGTTCTGGGCATGGTCAGTTGAAGAATGGGTAGAAATTCTCTGTCCCACTGCAACCGCATTTAATGTAAGTTATGGCCGGCGAACAAGTGATTACCATAACGATAATCGAGCGCGGCGAATATTCCCAATAATAGCCTACCTGCTTTGCTCTCTTCCTACTATCGAGCCTCTGCTTCACCTGGTTGCGATACACCCACTTGCTCGAAAAGTTTTCGGCGACGAGGCTGTAAATGAAGCGGTTCAGCAACTTACCACGATCTTAAAGAGTTGGGGATATCACTTAAAACACACGATGGACTACTTCACCGGCTGTATATGCTATCTGCTGCTACAAAACCGAAGTCCCTATCTTGAAGACCTCACCAGTGAGTTCCTTGAATTGGCTCAACAGACCTGCACTATTACTTGCGTGCGAACGAACATTTATCGTATCTCTCGTGGCTTGTCCGCTCTTGGCATAACCAACAAACCTCTCCCAACCTCAGGGCTAACAATGCCTGAACCAGTAGATAGCAGTGTGAGTATGTCTGAGGAGTGGTTATCTTGGTGCCAACGTTGGAGGGAGCAAAGCCCACAGCCAAGTCACAAAAGCGACTACAATCCACTCCTCCAAGTGGGTCGGTGGCTCAAGGTGTCTCATCCAGAAGTGACAAGCCCTGCACACTGGACATATGAGTTAGCAGCAGAATTTGTGGCTATGGTAAGTGATATGAAGGTAGGAGACTGGATAGATCAAAACAATCATCTTTGTGTAAAATCAGATAGGATCGGACAGCCTATGCGTCCTAATACAAAGGCAAAAATGCTCAAGGCGATGCGTGTGTTTCTGCGGGATTGCCAAGATTGGGGATGGATACCAGTGCAACTAAATCCATATCGTGCCTTAGGGACACCTCATTCTCTTAAGAAGCTGATTGGGCCTGATCCACAGGTTATCGACAAGGAGTTTTGGGCAAAGATACTTTGGGCCGCAATGAACCTTCAGGCAGATGATCTCCTGTCGACAAGGTCTGATGCTCACATCTATCCTTTGGAGTCTGGATATTCCAGTAAACAAGACCATGACCTCCTACACGAAAGCGGTGCATCCTTTAGTTGGGAAACGCATCAACGAATGGGAACGAGTTCGCCCACAGGAACAGCCGCACGTTATGGATCGCAAAACCAGCGAAACAGTCCAGTTTCTGTTCTCCTACCGAGGAGTACACATCTCAAAGGAGTACATCAACCACTCTCTGATCCCACTTCTTTGTCGTAAGGCGGGTATTCCTGAGCAAGATAGTCGCGGAACCATTACAAGCCATCGCGCAAGGGCTACCATTGCCTCCATGCTCTACAATGCGAAGGAACCGTTGAACATCTTTGAACTCAAAGAGTACCTTGGACACAACGCCCTCTCATCTACACAGCACTACGTAAGAGTTGATCCTACCAAGTTAGCTAGCCGTGTAGCAAAAGCAGGATACCTGGAACAAAATATGGCAACCATTGAAGTGTTGCTGGATCAGGAGGCAGTAATGCGTGGAGCAGCAGCGCGGGGGGAAGTATGGAAATACTACGACCTCGGGCATGGGTATTGCACCAACACGTTTTGGGCTGAATGCAAACATCGCATGGCCTGCGCTCGCTGCCCATTCTATCGTCCCAAGAACTCAACAATGGATCAACTAGTGGAGGGCAAAGCTAACCTGGTCCGTATGCTGGAATTCATCAAGCTCACTGAGGATGAGCAATTGTTGGTGACGGAAGGCATTGAATTGCATCAAGCACTCATCGACAAATTGGCCGATATGCCTACACCTGCTGGGCCAACCCCACGAGAATTGGAAGCCAGCCGACAAGATGAGGTGACAGTGATCCCCATCAAGACGGTTCAGAGAAGCACGAGGAAGAACCAACCTAAACAGGATAGCTCTTTCGAGAAAGCTCCTTCACAGTGCACGGGGGGGCGTTAATGGAGACTAACCCCTAGTGTTCAGGGGGGCGTTATTGGAAATTTAGGGTTTAGGGTATTGCAATTGTGTAGGGTGTAGAGCGAAGCTCAGTTAGTGCGGGGAAAATGGTTCAAGAGATTATTTTGGTAGAGACTTAACTGTAGCATTAAGAGCTTTTAAGGCATTTACATCTTTTTGATATGTGGAAACATCTTCAGCCTGTTGAAAAAGGGTGAAATAAAGAGGGTGCGGTTCATTTTTTTGCAGAAAGGCGGGAGGTGGTAAACTAGAAGGAAAAAACGAGGAGAAAGAGACGAGAGCATGAAAGCCAAGAAGAACAAACGGCAACGTAGTGAGCAGATGCAACAGGTCAGCGCAGCACTGGGAGACCTGCTGGGGATGACCCAGTGGCGAAAAGAGCACCCGAAAGCGACGTGGGCGGAGATCGAAGCAGCGGTCGACGAGCAAATGAACCAGGTGCGGGCCCAACTGCTCCAGGACTTGGTACAGATGGGGGAGAGCGAGGACTGGCGCAAGATCCCAGCGCAGGAGCGTCCGCAGTGTGGCACCTGCGGGGAGTCGCTCTCGGCGCGTGGAGAGCAGACGCGCTACATCCAAACGACCGGCGGGCAAGCCGTCAAGCTGACGCGCACGTATGGAACCTGCCCCGCTTGTGGGGGAGGCTTTTTTCCCCCTCGATGAGCAGTTAGGGTTGCTAGCGGGAGGGTTGACGCCACGGGCGGAGGAAACGCTGGTACGCTTGGCGACGTGGATGCCCTACGCGCAAGCGCAGGAGCTGCTCTCTGACCTGGTGGGGATAGGGGTGAGCAAGGCCACGGCGCGGCGCGCCACGCTGGACACCGGGCAGGCCGCTCTCGCGCGAGATGAGGCGGAGGAGGAACGCCTCAAACGGGAGGTACCCCAAGCGCCTGAAGGAGCCGACAAGCAACAGCTGAGTGCGGATGGAGCGATGGTGCACCTGGTTGGGGGCGAGTGGGTGGAGGTCAAGACGCTCATCATGGGAGAGGTGACCTGTAATAAACGAGGGGAGATCTGCACGCAGGAGCTGTCCACCTTTTCGCGGCTGGCGGACGCCGAGCGCTTTACGCAAGCCTCGCTGGTCGAAACGCACCGGCGCGGGTTGGAACGGGCAACAGCGGTGTGTGCCGTGCAAGATGGCGCGGAATGGCTGCAAGGGTTCGTTGACTATCACCGCGCGGATGCGGTGCGCATCTTAGACTTTGCCCATGCTGCTGAATACATCAATCAGATCGGCCAAGCCGTGCAGGCCGCCGGAGGCAGGCTGCCAGCCACGTGGTTTGAGGGAGTGCGGCACCGACTCAAACACCAGGGACCCGAGCGCGTGCTCAAGCACCTGGCCTGGTTGGCCGCGCGCTATCCCAGTCCCACTATCCAGGAGAAACTGGCGTATTTGCAGAAACGCGAGGCGCACATGCACTACCCGACCTATCAGGCCGCAGGCTGGCCCATTGGCTCGGGCAGTGTGGAAAGTGCCAATAAGGTGGTCGTGGAAGCACGCTTAAAAGGAGCGGGCATGCGCTGGGGACGGCACAATGTCAATCGCATGCTAGCGCTGCGCAATGCCGTCTGCAATCGACGTTGGAACGAGACGTGGCAGGCTGCCAGGAGGCAGCGGCAGCAGAGTCGCCAACAACAGCGAGGCCAGCGCACCCAGGCGCGCGCTGAACAGGCCCTGAAGCGCTTGCTGACGCTGTGGCTCCGGTGCACACCTTCGACTCCACGTCCTGTGGCTGAACCCGCCCCTCAGTTGGCCAGCTCTCCGGCGGCCACTGCGGCAGCACCTCCTCGTGGTCCCCGCCGTCCAGCGGCCAATCATCCGTGGAGGCGGCCTCTGGGTGGCCGACCCAAGGAAGCTGTCCTTGCAAAAAAATGAACCGCACCCAAATAAAGACCGTTTGTTGTATTTGCTCTGTTTTTCAGGTACACTTTCTGATGGTACCCTCTCTTTCCAACATGGAGTCGTTTTCATATTGACCCCATCGTGCCTACAGTTTAGCGCGAACATCTCTTCTAGAAAGGAAGCCATTACCTTCAAACAAAGAAAAAGGAGCATTTCTCATGACTACTCAACGTGCATCCTCACGGCAAGCCGTTCCTCATGGCCTGCTGCTCTCCCCAAAAATGATTTCCCGCCGCACTGCTCTCGGCCAACTAGTAGGGCTCATTCTCGCAGGAGGCAGTATCGGACAATTCGCTACAGCGTGCAATTCGGCATCACCCAGCTCAGCTCCCACTTCTCATCCTCTAGGAACTCTTCTCTACACCTATCATGGACATGTTGGCGAGAAACGTACTGTGGGTACGGTGGCGTGGTCCCCTGATGGCAAGCGTATTGCCTCTGGAAGCTTTGATACAACAGTGCAAGTATGGGATGCAACAAATGGACGACACGTTTACACCTATCACGGCCATCTTAACCCTGTGCATGCGGTGACGTGGTCACCCGATGGCAAGCGCATTGCCTCTGCAAGCTATGGGGAGGTGCGGGTGTGGGATGCAGTTGACGGAGGACATACCTACATCTATCGTGGACATGATGGCGATGTGAATGCCGTGGCGTGGTCACCCGATGGGCGATACATTGTCTCTGGAGGAAGTGATTTCACAGTACAAGTATGGGACGCGGCAACTGGAGAACGCTTGATGAAGTATAGTAGGTATTCCGATAGTGTGAATACCGTGGCGTGGTCACCCGATGGCAAGCGTATTGCCTCCGCAAGCACTGATACAACAGCGCAAGTATGGGATGCGGCGAATGGGCGACACGCTTACACCTATCGCGGCCATCTTAAACTTGTGTATGCGGTGGCGTGGTCACCTGATGGCAAGCGCATTGCCTCTGCAAGCTTTGCGGAGGTGCGGGTGTGGGATGCAGTTGACGGAGGACATACCTACATCTATCGTGGACATGATGTCGATGTGTATGCGGTGGCGTGGTCACCTGATGGCAAGCGCATTGCCTCTGCAAGCTATGGAGAGGTGCGGGTGTGGGATGCAGTTGACGGAGGACATACCTACATCTATCGTGGACATGATGGCGATGTGTTTACCGTGGCGTGGTCACCTGATGGCAAGCGCATTGCCTCCGGGGGCACTGACGGCACGGTGCAGGTGTGGCAGGCAACAGAGAGCGCCGTGTTATGAGCTTTGCGGGGATACCCACCCCCCTAGTGTTCTGTAAACAAGATGGGCTTTTAGCCTGCTTCTGTTTGCAATAATGGCCTATTAGGCCATATGTTGATCGTCGCAGAAAGTAGCATTGCTGTCAATAAGCCCTTAAGGCAAACCACGCAGCTTGTCTGTCAAGTTTCACATTGTCCAGAGAAGGATAGGAAAAAGGTACTCGCTTCTTTCGTTCTCCTACGGAACTATGGTATCTTTCTCATATATCTAGTTCTCCTAACCAGAAATACAAACACAACAACATGAAGCGGGTATTTGTGCCAAAGCGGATACCCGCTTTTTGTTGTGTTGCTGTTTACCCATGCCTTCAACGTGATGCTACCCCACCTGTATTCTCTCAAATGGTGGAGTGTAGAGCGAAGCTATAACCGTGCGGGAAAACTCGTCTTCTTCAGAATTCTATGAATATGATGCGTTTCGTTCCCGTGCAGGAAGCAACTTCACTGCTTAAAATGGGGTCAAGGGGTTGACATCTGATTATACATAATGCAGGATGTTGTCAGTCGCTATCAGGTTGGCGAAGTATTGGACGCAGGGATGCTTCACCCGAGTACAGGCTATGCTCTGTGGAGGCGCACTATCTCCGAGCGTAATCTCCATTATGTCCAGGTGCGCCAGGGAACAACGCTCTCTTTAGGAACACAAGTAGAGCTACAGGTGTTCTGGCCTCCCTCACCTCTGCACAAGGGAAGCAACGAGGAACTCGACAATGGGCTGGTTGTGCGTCTTATGGCGCCTGGTCTGCGCATGCTCCTGCTAGGTGCCACAGCTTTGAGCAAACATGCCCTGACCGATATGCTGGCCGATATCGATAGCAGTTACCTGAAAGCGGATATCGTACAGGTTGTGGCCGAGGTGGGCAAAGCCTTTCCGGCTGAGTTGAGCACGATTTTACAGGTGGCAAAACCCTCGTTGGTTGTGATAACACCCGCGGCGTTAAGTGCAATGCAGCGCAAGGCCACGAAAACATCCCCCATTACTTCTCTATCACAACTATTCCCACATACCAGATCGTACAGACGGCCCAGGTAGGGACTCTAAAAATTTACACCAGCAACCAGAGATGGGCAATGAACGTATAAAAAATAAGCATTGCCGCCTCTATCCTGGTAGTGCTATGCAGGTTAGTTCTACAGATAGACGGTACCAAAGAGAGAGAAGGAAGCACCTTATCATGACTTGTGAACGCTGTGGAAAAGAGATATCTGACAGTGCCGCTATTTGCCCATCATGCGGAACTGTTGTCTCGTCAGCAAGGGCATCAGCTCCACCACCGGTAACCAGCTATGGACAGTTCCCACCTGGTGAGCATGGGAATTACAATGAGTATGCTGATCCTCACGATTCGCAGCCCATGCCAACTTACGATCAAGGGTATGCTCCAGGGCAAAGCTTCACAGCACCGCCGCCAATCTATACGCCAGCACAACAGGTCCCTGGGCCGTATAATCCTTATAATCCTCCCCCCATGTACCAGCCCAGTCAGGTTAATGTCACTATCGTCAACAATTTTGCCTCGTCCCCAAGTAAGAAGAGCAGTGCGCTGCTGGTAGAGATCTTCCTTTCGCTCATTGGTATCTATGGTGTCGGCTGGCGCATGGCGGGAAAAAAAACCGTAGGTACTGTACTACTCATCGGTAGCATTATCTACTGGGTTCTCGCTTTAAAGTTCATTATCTTAACCTGGGGCTTTGGTATCTTGTGTCTTTGCCCGGTGTCTTTCATCTTGATTATTGTCAACGCCATCCTGCTCAATAATTCGTTGAATCGGCAGGCGACCCAGTTTACCACAGCTCAAGCGCAGCAGATGCAGAGACCATCAAGGCAAATGCGACAGCAGTAAGAGAGCAGTTATTTGGAGAAGGCTAACCGGCGATATTTCTCTCGTGACTCTAACCAGGCCTCTTCGGAGAGGCCGAGCTTCTCGCGCAGGGCATCTGGCGTCACTCCTGCTTTGAGTTGTCGTACCGCAAAGGTATCGCGCAGCAATTGCAGAGTAACGCGCTTCTTAATGCCAGCAGCTTTCACGGCTCTTCCCAGGATATAGTTCAGGTTGCGATCAGTACAATCGAAGAGGTCACTTGTCGGATGATACTTAGCCTGATATTCCTTTAAGGTAGCAGTAAACCCGGCAGGAAGGGCAAGACGCCGTTCGCGGTGTTGTTTGCCCGTCGAGGCAGCAAAGTGAATGGTAATCGAGGGGGCAACTGGATCAGAGAGGTCGATGTGATGTAACTTCAATCCCATTACCTCTTCTTTCTTCAAACCGCCATGCAGCACAAGATAGACGAGGCAGTGGGAGCGAGGATCTTCGGCTGAGGCCTCCAGCAGACGTTGTACCTCATCCTCAAATAGCAACTCCGGCAGGGGAGGCAAGGGACGCTCTAAAGCCAGGCTGGCGGATGGGTCTTCGCGAATGACGTTTTCACGAGCCAGCCAGGAAAAGAAATTTTTGAGGAAGGTAACACGACGCGCCATCGTCTTGGGCGCAGGAACCTGCCCCTTTGTGCCAAATTTCAGCTTCATGAGCCAGTCTGTAAGCTGCTCTTTCGTAATACGCCCAACAGGGGTATCTTGACCAACAAAGCGGCTGAACATCTTCAGATCTGAGAGGAAACAGGTCACAGTATAATTGGATTTACCGCGCAGCATCAACTCTTGTTGATAAGGAATAGCGCATGCAGCCAGGCTGGATTGCTCGGTGAGCGGATTTGTGCGTACCAAAGGAGGGAATGGCTTCTCTAAAGGATCCGGTGGCTCAGTAATGATCGTTGATGCATCCGAAAAGAGGTTACTTTGCAAGACTGTACTATCATCAGTCACAAGGGCACTCCCCGTGGATTGGTTTTTATGTTCAGTGTCCTTCTGCATCATTTACTCCTTTTAGCAGGGCATCCTTGAG